>Ga0210390_10002883_pt1 | contig 14984 bp, 17 predicted proteins | sample IncBWH11OmetaG_FD_161050 | JGI IMG/M metagenome (GOLD analysis project Ga0210390, IMG submission 161050) | Forest soil microbial communities from Barre Woods Harvard Forest LTER site, Petersham, Massachusetts, United States - Inc-BW-H-11-O ... | reverse complement strand
ATTTGACACGCGAAGCGATCTTACGCGCAGCGGATGTCGCCGAGGGGAAGAATATTTATTCGATTAGTCTTCCCAAGGTACAGGAAAAACTTGCCGCGCTGCCTCAGGTCGAAGAGAGTCGCATCCAGCGCATTCTTCCTAACAAGCTCGCGATTTTCGTTCAGGAACGCCGCCCGGTAGCGTGGGTGGTGCCGCGCGACACCAATATTGCAGCATTCAACTTCGAAAACGCCTATCTAGTTGATCGGCGCGGAATCCTTTTGAAGACTAAATCTCTCCCGCCCGAATACCTTGGGCTGCCACTGATTGTGGGAGTCGACACGTCGAATTGCCAGGCCGGTCAACCGTTGGAACAGGATGATGTCAAGGCGGCACTCGATCTGATTCGCTCTTCGGGGGAAATCTTGCAGGGCCGGTTCCAGATTCAAAGCATCGACGTTTCCAAGGGTTATTGTTTGACGGTGACGGACAGACAGCATGCGAGTGTCACGTTCAGCATGGAGGAGATCGAATCGCAGTTGCACCGGTTAAACACCGTGCTGAATTATTGCGATAAAAACAGTCGTGAACTTCAGACTGTGAATCTGATGGCGCAACGCAACGTGCCGGTGACCTTTGTGCAGGATGTTCCGGCACCGGCCGTAACCTCAACCGCTGGATCGAATCCCGGGGAGGCTGCGAGCGCAGATGCCAAAGCAAAACCAGAATCGACGGTCCAGGGCGGGTCCCAGGCATCGCCCCAGTCAAAGAGCACCTCGTCGGAGAACGGATCGAAATTGCACGAAAAGAAAACCCAACAAAAACGGGAGCACGCCAAATTGAAGCCGTTTAAAGAGGGACGACCTTCGGGTCCTCCGCCTGCGGCAGCGGGAACAGACGAGAGGCAGTCTGCTCCTCCGGTTCGGCGAGCACTTCCGGTAGAGACGACTCGACTGAATGGCTAGAGACAATATCTTTGTAGGCCTTGAGATTGGCACTTCCAAAATCTGCGCGGTGGTCGCGGAAGCGCGGAGCGATGGAACGCTGAAGATTGTCGGGGTGGGAAGCGTTCCAGCGCGTGGCGTTCGCAAGGGTGAGATCGTTGATTTTGAAACTGCTAAGAGGTGTGTCCACGATGCGATCGTGGACGCGGAAGAGAAGAGCGATGTGGAAATCAGCGAAGTCTACCTGGGAATCACCGGGAGCCACATCCGGAGCTTCAATAATCGCGGGGTGGTCGTGCTCGAAGAAGGACGAGAAGAGATCGACGAGCAAGATCTCGATGATGTCCGGACCAACGCAAGAGAAGTTAGCTTGCCGATGGAGGATTGCATTCTCCATACCATCATTCAGCACTATTATGTGGACGGACAGGACGGCGTGCTCAACCCGGTCGGATTGTTAGGGAAAAAGCTAGAGGCGGATTTTCATATCGTCTATGGGATCCGCACTCGGATCCAGAACGCCATCCGTTGTGTGAAGGAACTGGAGCTTGAACCGGCCGATGTGATCATCAACTCTTTTGCCACTGCACAGGCGATCCTTGAGAAAAACCAAAAGCAATTGGGAGCAATTGTGATCGATATCGGCGGTGGAACGACTGATTTCGTCGTTTACGTCGATGGTGCCGTGAAGCAGAGCGGGGTACTGGCGATTGGCGGTGACCATATTACGAACGATATCTCCATTGGCCTGAAAATTCCCTCGGCCCGCGCTGAAAAGCTAAAGACCGACGAAGGACACGTGACACTCGGAACGGCATTTCCAGGTGAAACGATCTTGCTCAAAGACGAAACCGGCTTTGCCGGAAGGGAGATCGAGAGAGAGTCCTTGAACCAGATCATTCATGAACGGCTTCATGAAGCTCTGGACATCGTCAAGCGCCAGATCGAGGCGGAACAAAATCTCCACTATGTCGGAGCAGGAGTATTTATTACGGGAGGCTGCAGTCAGATCCGTGGGCTGGAACATCTCGCTTCGGATATTTTTGGGATGCCGGTAACTATGGCGCATGCGCTGCCGATGGCCGGGGTAACCTCAGCCTTCGAGAATCCGCATTTCTCCACTGCGCTCGGCCTGGTGAAATACGCGCACCTGGTGCAGATGGACAGGCCCTCTTCCAATGGGCTGATCCAGAACGCGTTTCAAAAAATCAAAGGAATTTTCCGTAACTAGTCAGCAATATGGTGCAGCTTAATCGGCAGTACGATCGAGAGAATAACTCGGGCGAACCAATCCATGTAAAAGTGGTTGGGGTGGGTGGCGCAGGCTCCAACATCCTTGACCGTGTGATGCTTGACGGCATCGAAGCGGCGGATTTGGTGGCAATTAACACGGATGTTCAGTCGCTTACGGCTTCGGTGGCTGCGCATAAAGTTCAACTTGGTCGAAACCTCACGCGCGGCCTAGGCTCCGGTGGCGATCCCGAACTGGGATATGCTGCAGCCGAGGAAGCAACCGACGAAATTCGATCTGTCCTCCAAGGTGGTACGGTTATTTTTCTGTGCACCGGCCTGGGCGGCGGGACCGGATCAGGGGCAGCGCCATTGGTCGCGCAAATTGCCAAGGAAGAAAATGCCCTGGTGCTGGCGTTTGTCGCAGTCCCTTTCAGCTTCGAGGGGCGCCGGCGATGCGCGCAAGCAGCGGAAAGTCTGACCCGGTTGCGCGCGGTTTGCGATGCAGTGGTTTGCTTTGAGAATGATCGCATGGCCGAAATCAATCTTCCGCGGATGGGAATTCATGAAGCGTTCGCGATCGCAGATCTCACCGTCTCGCAGAGCATTCGTTCCGTGGCCTCCTTTCTGCAACGGCCCGGACTTTTGCACATCGGGTTTGACGACGTTTGCGCTGTGTTGCGGAACGGAGATGCGCGCGCCCTTTTTGGGTTCGGGGAAGCAGACGGTGAAAATCGCGCCCATGACGCGCTGGCCAAAGCGCTCAAGAATCCACTGATGAACCGAGGTGCGCTGCTGGAAGATACTTTTCACGCCATCGTTCACATCTGCGGCGGCGCGAACGTGACGTTGGGTGAAGTGCAAATCATCATGGAAGAGCTGAATCGGCATATTAATGATCAGACCCAACTTTTCATGGGAATTGGGATTGAGACGCGCATGGGTAACCGTCTTTCCGTTTCCATCTTAAGTTCCTTGGGCAGCAGCGCGGAGAAGCCTGCGATTCAACCCCGCCAGAGGACGGTTTTTCCTGTCGAACCTCAGCCGATGCCGGATGTGAAGCCGCTTCCTTGGAAGCCAGTGGCGAGCACCGAACCCCATTCGAAAGCGGTGACCCAGGACCATCCCGGTCCAAATGAACACACGCCCGAGCCCTGCCGCGAGTTGATGCTTCCTCGCACTGAATCTGAGCCCCACAAACCGGTGCTCGTTCGTCCAGTTGCCAACCTGGACTCAAAAACGCAATTGGCGGCTGCGAAGAAAGCTGAAGCCAAACAGGAAACCTTGCAGTTCGAGCCCATCTCGCGCGGTCGATTTGAGAAAAGCGAACCGACGATCATCGATGGTCAGGACCTGGACATTCCGACCTTCCTGCGAAAGAAGTTAAAAATCAAGTAGGGGCAGGATCCCGCGCCAATTCACCCAAGGCGGCCTCCAATTCGGCGCGGGTCCATTGTTTGAACCAGGCAACAAGATCAGCCTCTGTCATTTTACCAAAACGGTTTCCGTTTTGATCCAACGCCAATTCATCGTCCTCTACCTCGCTAACTCGCGCAGCGCATCACGGTATTTACGCATACCCTTTCGCGCTATCGCCATTTCTTCCTCAAACTCGGGGTCATAAGCTGTGAGGCGATAGCCATCCGGACTTTTGGTCAGGAAGACCTTGTCGCCCTTTTGGACCTCCAGACGGTTTACTGCTTCTTTGGGTAGAAGGAAGCCCAAAGGGTTCCCGACCGCGGTCACGGTAAGGGCCATCGTAGCGGGGGTGGTGATTTTTTGCATCGCTGTTTTACTAATGGTATAACAGCACTCGGACCTGCAGGTACTAAATCGCCGGTTGCTGTTGGGTCAGACAATGGAACGCGCCCAGCCCCCAGATCAACTCCGTGCAATCGATCGGGATAATCCGCCGTTCCGGGAAACAAAGCTGGAGAATTTCGGAAGCACGCTGGTCCAGGGGTGAACAGAACGCCGGCAAAAGGACGACTTTGTTCGCGACGTAATAATTCGCGTAACTCGCTGGGAGTCGGCGGCCTTCTCGATCGACTCGCGGCGGCATCGGTAGCGGACGAACTTCCAGTGATGTCCCGTCCTCAGCTTTCATCGTTTTGAGGATCGCCAGGTTCGCCTGGAGCGGTTCGAAGTTGGGATCTTTTGGGTCCTCCTCAACAGCGGTCAGAACGGCTGCCCGACCAAAGAACCTGCTGATATCGTCGACGTGTCCATCCGTGTCATCGCCTTCAATCCCATCACCTAACCAGAGGATATTGGTAACGCCCAAATAGGCGCGCAAGGTTTGTTCGATCTCGATTTTTGATTTTCCAGGGTTGCGATTGGGATTGAGCAAACAGGAGGTGGTGGTGAGCAGGCTTCCCGTGCCGTTCGCGTCAAACGAACCGCCCTCCATCACCAATCTTGGATAGAAAACAGGGAGATGAAGATGCTCTGCGATCCGGGTCGGTACCACCTCGTCGAGATCGAAGGGAGGGTATTTGTTGCCCCAGGCATTGTAATCCCAATCGACCACAGCCAGGCGCGGGTCACGATTACGTGTGAGGAAGATCGGGCCATGATCGCGGCACCACGGTTCATTGGTAGGGATGTGGAAATACTCAACATGACGGGTATCGATATCCTTTAACAACAGACGGACCTGCTGCTCGTGATCAGGGTCGGTGACATTGATTTTGACCGGTTCAGACTGGCGCAACGCGTCAATCATCCGGACGAACACGGGTATCACAGCGTCGTACGAATCGGGAAAACTAATCCCCTCACGCCGCGGCCAGGAGAGCCAGGTTGCCGCGTGCGATTCCCACTCGGCCGGCATCCGATATCCCTGCGCCGCCGGACTTATTTCGTAATCAAGCCCGTCGAACATCACGCGCATAAACGGAAACAGTTTCGCATCAGGCTTCTGCTTCTCAGTCGATATACCGCTTGCTGATGTCAGCGTAGGCGTCGATTCGACGATCTCGAAGGAAGGGCCAGTGGATCCGCTGCTGTTCGAGTTGGGCCAGATCGATCTCGACCACCAAGGCTTCTTCTTTGTGCACGGACGCCTTCCCGATGATCTCTCCGGCCGGGTCCGCCACGAAGCTCTGTCCCCAGAATTCAATCCCGTCTCCTCCCGAAGGCGCTTCGTGGCCTGTTCTGTTCGGTACCGCAACAAAACAGCCGTTCGCGATCGCATGGGATCGTTGGATCGTCTCCCAGGAGGAATGTTGTCGCTGGCCATAGGATTGTTTTTCGCTTGGATGCCAGCCGATTGCGGTGGGATAAAAAAGGATTTCGGCGCCGCTCAGAGCGGTCAGTCGAGCGCCTTCTGGATACCATTGATCCCAACAAATCAGGACGCCGATCGTGGCAAACCTGGTTTTCCAGGACTTGAACCCAAGATCCCCGGGGGCGAAATAGAACTTCTCGTAGAATAGCGGGTCGTCCGGAATATGCATTTTTCGATACTTCCCGATACACTGGCCGTCCGCATCGATGATTGCCGCTGAGTTATGGTAAAGTCCCGCCGCGCGTTTTTCGAATATGGGCGCGATCACGACCACGCCAAGCTCCTTGGCGATCTCCCCTAAGCGCACAGTAGTCGGCCCCGGTATCCCTTCTGCGAATCGGAAATATCCGTGGTCTTCGCTTTGGCAAAAGTAAACCGTTGAAAAAATCTCCTGCAGGCAAACGATATTGGCACCCTCTGAAGCGGCGCGGCGGATCATGGTTTCCGCCTTTTCGATGTTTTCAAGCGGATTGATCGAGCAGCGCATCTGGACCAAGCCGAGTTTCAGCATGGAATGTATTAGGGTTAATCAACTTCCGGCGCAAAGCGCTTCTTGTAAATTCTTCTCCACAATTTCCTCTTGGATTCGCGACCTTTGCAATGGAGGGTGAAATTCAAATGCTCAAAGATATTCGGATTGTCATTCACACAAGCAAAGGAGACATCGAAGCAACGACCTTTCCGGCCAAAACTCCTGTTACAGCTGCAAATTTCCTGAATCTGGCGTCCCGTAAGTTTTATGACGGACTTTCGTTTCACCGGGTTGTCCCGCGTTTCGTCATCCAGGGTGGTGACCCTGAAGGAACCGGAAGGGGAGGACCTGGCTACAAATTTGAAAATGAAATAGATTCTTCTTTATCTCACCTCAACGTTGGTACGCTGGCGATGGCCAACGCCGGTGCGCACACGAATGGCAGCCAGTTCTACGTGACGATCGAGTCACTCAGTCCTCAGCATGTCAAAATGCTGGATGGCAGTTACTCGATCTTTGGACAGGTGACCAAAGGCCTCGATGTCACCACCAAAATTGTTCAAGGAGATAAGATCCAATCCATCGATATTCTTGACTCCACCGACGAATTATTTGCGGAGCAAAAGACTCGGCTCAAAGATTGGAACAAAACGCTGGATCAAAAATTTGGGAAAAAGCTTTGAGGCCGGGATTCAGAATTCAGGATTCAGAAGTCAGAATGGGGCCGCGGTCTCCGGCTATTTGGATAACAGCCTGGTGCGTACCTTTTGCGCTTGATTCCTCAATTTCCACGGGTTCACCTCCTGGCTTCTCTGAAACTAAGATGAGTTTCTCCTCAAATCTTCAGGCGCTTACCCGTGGGTTGCTCTGACTTCTGTCTTCTGAATTCTGAAGTGAAGAAGAATGCGGACTGCAGATTACGATTATCAGCTTCCGGACGAGCTGATCGCCCGTTACCCAACCAAGCGGCGGGATGAATCGCGAATGATGCTCGTGGAGCGTCACAGCCAGCGGATCAGTCATTTGGATTTCCGCGATTTTGGCGCGTTAGTGCGACCCGAGGAGCTGGTTGTTCTTAACAACACCAAAGTCATTCCAGCTCGGATCCGGTTCCCTGGCCGCAACGCGGAAATGCTGTTTCTCGAACAGGTTGACCCGCTGACCTGGCGATGCCTGGTCCGGCCGGGCAAATCATTTTCCCTGGGTCGAACATTTTCGGTCCATGACCATGTCGGGACAGTCTTGGAAGTGGGTGATGCAGGCGATCGAACGATCGGGTTCGATCGGGAGATTGATCTGAACGAAATTGGGGAAATACCGCTTCCACCGTATATGGACCGTGCCCCGGAGGCTATTGACCGTGAACGTTATCAAACCGTCTTTGCCTCGCAAACAGGGGCGATTGCGGCGCCAACCGCCGGGTTGCATTTTACGCTGGAGCTCCTGGATCGGATCCCGCACGAGTTTCTCACCCTGCACGTGGGCGTTGGAACGTTCAAACCGGTGAAGGCTGCGGATCTCACCCAGCATCAACTGCATCGTGAAGAATTCGAAATGACCGCGGCTGCGGCGACCAGGATTCAGGAGGCTCGGGAAGTATTGGCGGTGGGGACAACGACGGTGCGGACCCTGGAAACTCTGATGCAGCGGTTTAACAAAGTGCAGCCGGGCAAAGGGGAGACCGATATCTTTATCTATCCGCCCTTTCAGTTTCGGCGGGTGAATTCATTGCTGACCAATTTTCATCTCCCGAAATCGACGCTCTTGATGCTGGTTGCCGCGTTTGCCGATCGCCGGTTCATCCTCGAAGCGTACCGGGAAGCGGTCAAGGAGCGCTACCGCTTTTTCAGCTACGGAGACTGCATGCTGATCCGGTAAGGGATTCCGGTTGGGTGAGGCTCCGCCCTAGGCGAAGCCCCCGTTGACACTCGCAACCTCTTCAATCGTGCTCGTTATCGATCTTTGATCGTGGTCGGCGAAAAAGAAACGGAAAATCGAGGACGAGCACGAAAACGAGCACGAGGACGATTGGGGGAGGCGGAGCCTCACCTTACCCCTCTCGCTTGCCCCGGAAGAACCGCTGGAGAATTTCTCGGCACTCGATTTCCCGCACCCCACGGGTGATCAGGCACTGGTGATTCAAAGGCGGCATTTGGAGCAGATTGATCATTCCGCCCGCCCCCCCGGTTTTCGGATCCGGGCAACCGTAAATCACCCTGCGGAGCCTGGCCTGGACGATCGCTCCCGCGCACATTGGGCACGGTTCTTTAGTGACATAGAGATCGCAGTCGTCGAGCCGCCAGTCGTCGACCACGCTTTCGGCCTGAGTGATCGCGAGCATCTCTGCGTGGGCGGTGGCATCCTTCAGGACTTCGACCTGGTTCCAGGCGCGTGCGATGATTTCTGCGTCACGAACAATTACCGCGCCGATCGGAACTTCATCCTGCGATTCGGCTCTCCTTGCTTGCCGCAAAGCTTCGCCCATAAAATAGGTATCGCTCGAAAAATCCAGCAAATCGTCCATGATAAGGGCTAAAGAGAAGGAAGAATCGATGAACAGCAAACCGATTATTATTGCCCCCTCGGTACTCGCCTGTGATTTCAACCACCTTGGAACGGAATGCGAACGAATAGAGAAAGCCGGCGCAGATTGGCTGCATCTCGATGTGATGGACGGCCATTTCGTCGACAATATTTCGTTTGGACCGCCCGTGGTGGAGTCGATTGCCAAAATCGCCACTGTTCCGCTGGACATCCACCTGATGGTCGAGCGGCCCGACCATTTCTTTCCGCGATTTGTTCCGTACGCCAGCAATATCACGATTCACGTCGAGCCTAGTCACGAGGTTGGCAACACTTTAAAAGAGATACGGGCCGCGGGTGCTACCTGCGGTTTGGCGATCAGCCCGCCGACTTCTTTCGAAAAAGTGGAGCCCTACCTTGACCAGATCGATTTGCTGCTGGTGATGACCGTTAATCCCGGCTTTGGTGGGCAGAGTTTCATGGAGACCATGATGGCCAAGGTGAAGCGCGCAGCTCAGATTCGCGCTGAACGCGGACTGGACTTTCATATCGAAGTGGATGGAGGGATTTACCCAAATACCGCCGCGATCGCGCGACATTCCGGCGCGAATGTGATGGTCGCAGGCACGGGCGTGTTTAAGGCTCAGGATGCGGCTCTGGCAATCAAGGAGTTGCGTGATTAAGTGAATAACGGACGATTTTTTACGGTGATGCCGATGCTCCAATGGTCCGTTTGGCTTTCGATCGGACTGATGGTGTCAAGCGTTTGGGGCGCCCGCGGCCAGGATGTGACTGGCGGATCGCCGGGTCAGGTCATCGTCACCCAGCGGGCGATTCGCCATGTCGAGGAACGGCATTGGCCGGATAGCCCGGCCCAGGGCGCGGGCAAGTTTTCTCCTGGGATCACCGAAGAATCCTTCCGGCAACTCGTCGGTGAAGCCGTTGCCAACGGGCGCGCTCGGCAGAATTCACACGGGCGACCCGGCCAAATTTACGAATATGATTTTGGTCACCCGATCGGCATTAACATTGACGGACGACCGGCGTACCGGCTTCGAGTCGTCGTGAACCAGCGCAATCAGCTTATTACGGCATTTCCATTTTAATTCGGCCGACAACTTCAATTTCCTGAAAAGTTGGAACGACGGCCAATCTGCGGCTAACACGAGCGAAACCTTTTATGCATTTCGATTACCGGCTATCCGAAGATTGGGACGAGAATACCACCGACTTGGCGACTGCTGATGAGACAGATCTCCGCTATTATGCGGCAACCGGGGATATCATTTTCAGGACAGATCAGACGGACCTAAGCGCCAGATGGGGCTGGATACCTTTGATTGATTTTGCTTTGGCGATGCGGAAAATCGGTGAAGGATTGGCAGTCGGGGAGGGAAGCGAGACGTTCGAGTTTACCGAATCGGAAGCGAAGCTTCAGTTCGACCGGCGGGGACAGGAAATGACGATCAGCGGCAGTTACGCACCCGGAAAGATTACTATCCCGTTCACGGCATTTGTTGAAAAGGCCAGGGATTTCGGGCAACGCCTGGATGCGGAGCTGCTGGCCAAGCGGCCAGAGCTCGGGCAGAATCCGGTCTATCAGGCTTTTAAGCTTTCCGGATTGAGCGCTTGAAGTTCCTTCGGAACGAAGAGCCCATCTTTCCGGACAAGCTTTTGGTCAAAGTAAATCTCGCCCCCGCCGTAATCCGATCGTTGGATGCAGACGAGATCCCAATGCACCTGGCTGCGGTTGCCATTGTCGGCGCTCTCGTACGCTTGTCCTGGAGTGAAATGAAACGAACCGGCAATCTTTTCATCGAAAAGAATGTCGCGCATCGGCTCCCAAATATGAGGATTGAACCCAATCGCGAACTCACCGATATAGCGAGCGCCCTCGTCTGAATTGAGGATGGCGTTCAGCCGTTCCGTGTTATTCGAAGTGGCATCGACCACTTTGCCGTTTTTAAAAGCGAGGCGAACGGAATCGAAAGCGGTACCCTGGTAGACGGTTGGGGCATTGAATTGGACGTGGCCCTCGACGGAATCTCGAACCGGACAGGTGAAGACTTCGCCATCAGGAATATTATGCTGACCACCACACGTGATCGCGGGGATTCCTTTGATGCTGAAACGCAGATCAGTTCCGGGCCCGATGATATGAACCTGGTCCGTCTTTTCCATCATTGATTTCAGGGCCTCCATGCCAGGCTTCATTTTGGAGTAATCGAGCGTACAGACCTTGAAAAACAGATCCTCGAATGCTTCGGTGCTCATCCCGGCCATCTGCGCCATGGCCGGAGTCGGCCACCGCAAGACAACCCATTTGGTTTTGTTCACCCGCTGCTCAACCACCGGTTGGAGCATTTTCATCGCAAGTTGCATCCGCTCGGAAGCGACATCCGAAAATTCGGTCATGTTGTGGCTTCCCCGAAGCGCAACGTAAGCGTCCATCACTTGCATCCGGGCCATTTCGAATTCGCGGAGGGTCCGATATTGTTCTTCTTCAGCGCCTCTGAGTAATTCTCTGGCGATCACATTCGATTGGAGATTGACGAACGGGAATGCGCCCTTGGAGCGCGTTGAGCGGATCATAGCAATGACCATTTCCGAGGGTGCGTCGAAGGCATCGATGAGGACCCGCTCGCCTCTTTTCAGCCTTGTGGAGAAACCGGTCAAAACCTCTGCCAGAACATCGAAACGCGGATCTATCATGGGAAATGAGTAGACTTAGTGAGTTAACCTGCTACTGCAACTCAAAAAAGCGATGGGCGTCGTAACTAAGATTTTGAATGGAGCAACCGCTGCCGGGTTACGGAGCCGGCACCCGGGGCAGACGATTGTCTTCACGAACGGCTGTTTCGATATCCTGCATACCGGACATGTGAGGTATCTGTCAGCGGCCAAACAACTTGGTGACATTCTGGTGGTTGGCCTGAATGGCGACGCTTCGGTTCGGGAATTGAAAGGTGAAGGCCGCCCACTGAATCCGCAGGAGGATCGGGCCGAAGTCGTGGCGGCCCTTGAAGCCGTCGATTACGTGGTCATTTTTGGCGAAAAGCGAGTCGACACTCTTTTGCGACAGGTGAGGCCCCAAATTTATGTAAAAGGGGGGGATTACACCGTGACCAGCCTGGACAGGGACGAAGTCACCGCGCTGAGGGAGATCGGTGCAAAAATCGAGATTCTTCCGTTGGTCCCGGGCAAATCGACTACGAAACTGGTGGAGGCAATTCAGCGAGGATGAAACCTCCATTGCGACTAGGAGTCATGGGATCCGGCAAAGGATCGAATTTCCAGGCGGTCATGGAACAGATCGTCAACGGTCGATTGAATGCGGAAGTGCGCATCGTTATATCCGATGTAAATCATTCCGGCATTCTGAGCCTGGCTCACGATTTTCAGGTCCCTGGTTTATATATTCAGCCGGGCCGTTTTCGCACCAGGATCGAGCCGGAAATCGAAACAGATATCGTGCGGTTGTTGTTTGGAGCGGAGGTCGAACTCGTCGTGTTGGCCGGATTCATGCGCATTGTCAAAGAACCGCTGCTCAGCGCGTTTCCGCGAAAAATCATCAACATTCACCCTTCATTGCTACCGAAGTTTCCTGGGTTGGAAGCTTGGAAGCAGGCTCTGGCGGCGGGCGAGAAAGTGACTGGATGCACCGTGCACTACGTCGATGCAACTGTCGATGCGGGCGAGATTCTCGGCCAGGAAACCGTGCCGATCCTCCCGGGCGATACCCCGGAAAGTTTGCATGGGCGAATCCAGTTGGCGGAGCACCAGCTTTTGCCGGCGGTCATCGCCGGAATCGCCGAGAGATCTCCACGACCCGCATAGCACACAACTCTGAGCAACTGCGGAAGCTTGGAAAACGCCATTCGATGGTGCGAGCCGAACCTCTGGAGTTTGGACATTTTCAATCTGTGGCCCGAAGTGGCCTAAAGAGCGTAGCCCAGGGTTTACCCTGGGTAATTCTCCCCACACGAATTAGCCCTGAAGGGGCTACGAGATACGGCGATAATCGGCTCGGAACCTTTGAACCGGATCGCGTGCGCATTTCTAGCCCCTTCAGCTTCAGGGCAAAACGTTTATTTTCGACTAACCCAGGGTAAACCCGGGTAAACCCTGGGCTAAGTTATTTTGGCCACTTCGGGCCACGGATTGGAAACATCCAAGCTCCAGGCCACTTGGGCCGTCTGACCGGCGCCAAACAGCTACCGAAATCTGGTCTGTTTCCTTGCCTTTTCATTGCGAGTAACTCAAGTTTGGGCGGTTATGAAGAAAATCGAGGCGATCATTAAGCCTTTTAAGATGGAGGACGTCAAAGAGGCATTGACAGAGATTGGAATCGAAGGAATGACCGTCAGCGAAGTAAAAGGCTTTGGACGGCAAAAAGGTCATACGGAAATCTATCGAGGCAGCGAATACACAGTCGATTTTCTTCCAAAGGTAAAATTTGAAATCGTGGTAGGAGACGATCGAGTTCGAAAAGCGGTTGAGACCATTGTTGAGGCGGCACGCACCGGGAAGATCGGTGACGGAAAGGTTTTTGTGGTGGCGATCGAACAAGTCATTCGAATTCGTACCGAAGAACGCGGTGAGGATGCCATCTGATCTTCCCGGGGTTCCAATCCGGGAGTTTGCCCAATGGTAACCCGGGGACCCACGACGGCGAAGGAGACTCCATGGGAGCAGACAATGTTCTTCCAGATCTCCAGGCGTCGATCGTATGCGAAGATGTTCGGCAGGAAGTGAACGGCCTGCAAACGCTGGTGGGAGTCGTTAACGTTCTTCCAACCCCGACGCTGCCGGTAGGTCTGTTAAAACTTTGTCTCTGGACGCGTTGGTGTGGAGGATTCGGCAAATTTCGCCAAACATCCCGGATCCTCGGGGTCGAGGAGGTGCAACTGGTGGCCGAGTCCCACATCGAATTTGAATTAAAGGAACTGGACGGACATGTGACCAACGTGAACGTATTCGCTGGCGTCCAATTCCAACAGTACGGTTTACATCATGTGGAGATACTTTTGGATAACGACCTTATCATTCGTTATCCTCTTCCCGTCGTTAAAGTATGAACCACGCCTGGTAAGTGGCATTTCCCGTTCTCCTTTTTGCTGAAGGAGTCTAGCAAAGAACCATTCGGATCCCCCATGAGCAACAACATCGAATCGCACCTGATTGAGAATCGAGTCTTTAAGCCGAAGAAGGCCTTCTCAAAAAAGGCGCACATCTCAAGTTTGGCTGAATATCGGGAGTTATATCGCAAATCGATCGAAAACCCGAAGAAATTCTGGGCGCAGCAAGCCTCAGAGACTCTCCTGTGGCAGAAAAAGTGGAAGACGGTTCTTGAGTGGAAAGAACCCTTCGCAAAGTGGTTCGTGGGCGGCCAATTGAATGTCTCCGAAAACTGCATTGATCGCCATCTGTCCGGGGAGACTCGGAATAAAGCTGCACTGATCTGGGAAGGTGAGCCCGGTGAAAAAGTGACTTTGACCTACCAGCAGCTTCATCGTGAGGTATGCAAGTTCGCCAACGTTCTGAAGCGGAATCGCATTCGAAAGGGAGATCGCATTATTATCTACATGCCGATGTGTCCAGAGGCGGCGATCGCGATGTTGGCGTGCGCGAGAATCGGGGCGATTCATTCGGTCGTTTTCGGGGGGTTCAGCGCTGAATCGATCAGAGATCGAATCAAGGATTGTGAGGCCAAGATGGTGATTACCGCCGATGGCGGATATCGACGCGGGGCCATTGTGCCGCTGAAGAAAAATGTCGATGATGCCCTGAAGGACAATGAGCGGATTGAGCGGGTCATCGTTTTCCGTCGGGCCAACAACGAGATTCACATCAAAGAAGGCCGGGATGCCTGGTGGCACAGGGAATTGGAGTACGTCGACGCCAACTGCGCACCTGAGCCAATGGATTCCGAAGATCCACTTTTCATCCTCTACACCAGTGGCTCGACTGGGAAACCCAAAGGGATATTGCACACCATGGGCGGATATTTGTTAGGAGCCGCTTTAACGACCAAATACGTTTTTGATTTGAAGCCGGAGGATGTCTATTGGTGCACCGCAGATATTGGCTGGGTCACCGGGCACAGTTACACTGTTTACGGGCCGCTCTGCAACGGTGCAACGATTTTGATGTACGAAGGCGCTCCCAACTGGCCGGCTCCGGATCGTTTTTGGGAGTTAATCGAGAAGTATCGGGTAACCTTGCTCTATACCGCCCCGACGGCGATTCGTGCCTTCATTCGCTGGGGCGACGAATATCCGAATCGGCATGATCTGACATCACTCCGATTGCTGGGTACCGTCGGGGAACCAATTAACCCTGAGGCCTGGATGTGGTATTACACGGTGATTGGTGGCGGTCGTTGCCCGATAGTCGATACGTGGTGGCAAACTGAGACCGGAGCGATCATGATTACTCCGCTTCCTGGAGCCACTCCTCTCAAACCGGGTACCGCGACGCTTCCGTTTTTCGGGATCGATGCCGCAGTAGTGGACGACCAGGGGCAAGAAGTCCCGCCGAACGTTGG
>Ga0210390_10002881_pt1 | contig 14987 bp, 4 predicted proteins | sample IncBWH11OmetaG_FD_161050 | JGI IMG/M metagenome (GOLD analysis project Ga0210390, IMG submission 161050) | Forest soil microbial communities from Barre Woods Harvard Forest LTER site, Petersham, Massachusetts, United States - Inc-BW-H-11-O ... | reverse complement strand
CGGCCGGTGACGGGCGGCAAGTCGGCCAGCGTCACGATCCCGGGCCTGGCCGCGACGACCGCCGGCACGGCGTTGGTGACCGGCATCGCGGTGTAGATCATGCCCAGACCCATGAATCCCGGCTCGGTCCAACCCTTCGGCGGCAGGCAATGGATCACCGTGCGCATGTTGGGCACGCCAAACACCTGTATGACGTGGCCGTGTTCGAGCGGCTTCGGGGGCGTCACGTGCTCGCCCATGATCCAGTTGAATCCGACGCTGACCACGTTGCGGTCGTCGACCCAGCCGCGGTGATAGCCATACACGCCGCCCACGGTTCCGGCTGGGATCTTCATAAATCCCAGGTCGGAGTCGGCGGTGGCCGCGGTGAACGTGACGTCGAAGGTGATCTTGTCTAGCGGCGCGCCGATCGCATCGGCCATCAGCGCGGCCGACTCGGCGAAGACCTCACTTTCGCGTCGCACATTCTCGGCCAGCCCCGGCGTATCGGGATCCTGCGAGAAACCCATCGCGGTTTGAGTTTCCGCGGACTCATAGGTAGAGCAGTCCACCGATTCGGTGATGCGGATCTCGTCGACGCGTTCGCAGGAGCCGCTGAGCACCATGCCGACCAGGTTGGTCATTCCGGGGTGCGCACCGCTGCCGAAGATGGTCGATCCACCCCGCTCGCAGGCGTCGAGGATCCGCTGCCGGTCCTGCGGGGTCTGCTTGCCACCGGTGATCCAGGCCGCGCTGGAGCACACATTGACGCCCGACTCGAGCAGCCGAACCAACTCGTCGATGTTGGGCCACAACGGGTTGTAGCAACAGGCGTCGGGCCGCAGTGCCAGCAGCGCATCGATGTCGTTGGTGGCCGTCACTCCTGTGGGCTCAGGCCAGCCGGAGAGTTCGGCGGCGTCCACGCCGACCTTGTCCTGCCCATGGGCGTAGACACCGACGAGTTCCATGTCGGGTCTGCCGATGATGGCGTGCAGCGACCGCCGCCCGATGTTCCCGGTGGTCCACTGGATCACGCGAAACGGACGGTCTGCGCTGGTGGTGCTCATCGGGGGCTCCTTTGCCGGTGCGATTGGACTCATTATGTTCAACCCGGCCTGCGTGCACGCGAGCCGGGCGTCCAGGTAGCCGACCGGCTTAGGCGTCTAGACGAGTGAATTGGTCTTGGCGGTACTGCTCGACGCACGCAGCGCGCCGGATCTTGCCGCTCGTCGTGGTGGGAATCGACCCGGGCGGTACCAGCACGAGGTCACCGACACTCAAGCCATGCACGTTGGATATCGCCGAGGTGACGTCGCTTCTGACGCAGGAGAGCCAGTGCATCGCCTGCTCGGTTGAATCGCCTCGCTTCTTGAGCTCGATGATGGTGACCAGATTCTCAGTGCTATCCAGCGGGACCGATATCGCCGCGACCCGACCACCGGTGATCTCTTGGACCGTCGCCTCAATGTCCTCGGGATAGTGATTGCGCCCACGGATGATCAGCAGATCCTTAATGCGCCCGACAATGAAGAGCTCACCCTCGAAGATGAAACCCAGGTCGCCGGTTCTCAGCCAGGGTTCGTTGGGCGTGCCGGGCGACGGGTCGAGAAGCGTTGCGCCAAAGCAGCCCTGCTCCTCCGGCGGCTTGCGCCAGTAGCCGCCGGCGACGTTGGCGCCGTGTATCCAAATCTCGCCGACCAGGCTGTGCGGGCACTCGCGGTGGGTGTCGCTGTCCACGATTCGCACGGTAGGTGATTGCGGCACTTTGTATTTGACCAGCGCTGCGCCGGTGCCGGCGACACTCCGTTGAACGCGGCCAGCGGACAGCTCCGCGACATCGAAGTGAACCGCCTCTGATACTTCACTCCAGGTGCCAGCCGCCACGAAGACGGTTGCCTCCGCCAAGCCATATGAAGGGCGCATCATATAGTCCCGAAAATTGAAGTGCGCAAACCGATCAACGAAGCGGTGCAATGTGGCCGGCTCGACACGTTCGGCACCGCTGATGATGCCTAGCACCCCGCCGAGGTCGAGCCCGGCCAGGTCACCGTCGGTTGTTTTGCGGGCGGCCAAGTCAAAGGCGAAGTTTGGCGCCGCCGACCACGAATGAGGATTCTCCGCCAGAGATCGCACCCATCTGGCCGGCCTCTCGAGGAACGAAACCGGGCTCGTCAGCTCGCCGCGATAGCCGCCCAGGATTGGTGCGCAGACTCCCAGCACCAAACCCATGTCATGGTAGAAGGGCAACCACGACACAATCGTGGCGTGCGTTGGGGCTTTAAGGTGGGAGTCCGCGAAAAAGCTGCGCATCAGCTGCTCGAAGTTCACCTGGAGGTTGCGGTGCGAGATCATAACGCCGGTCGGCAGTCGGGTCGAACCTGAGCTGTATTGCAAGTACGCGATGTTGGGCAAATCGGTTGTCTGAAGGCTTGTTCCGTTATCGACGCCGACATTCAACGAATCGATTTCGACGATCTTCGGAGGATGGTCTATACGTGATTGATCAACATAATCGCCGACGTCTTCCGCGACCGCGGAGGTTGTGAGGACAACTGAGGGCGTTGTATCGGCAAAGACCGCGCCCACCCGCTCGTGACTCGAGCCGCGGTGCGGCAACGGGAGCGGAACTGCGATGAGCCCGGCCTGCATGGATCCCAGGAATGCCACGATGTAATCAAGGCACTGGGGAGCCAGGATTACTGCCCGGTCTCCGGCCGACCCATAACGGCTGAGCTCGCGGGCCACATTCAGTGTTCGGCGGGATAACTGCGACCAGGTGAGACTCTCGGGAACACCCGCCCAGTCGTTCTCGTAATCGGTAAAAGTGAACGCCACGTCATCGGGCCGCATGCTGGCACGTCCGTGCAGCATCGACAGAATAGATGACTGAGACATAGCGTCAGATTACTTCCGTACAAGTAGTCGAAATTGTGGGCTTGGAATCAGTGGTCGGCTTCGCCTGCGCCGTGCGACAACACGGACATTGCACCGCTGAGGATCTGCGAGAACGGGTCAGCGCCGCCACCGAATGTCGCCTGGTTGGCCGGCGCAGTGACGGCCGCGGGGTCGAAGCCGTGCACCGGGTCCACCTGAACCGGAGCCGTCGACGGGTCGTCGTTTCGCGCGTAGCCCGCGTTCACCCGGGGAGTCAGGATTGCGTCGAGTTTGTTCAGCGTGTCTTCCTGGATCCCGATGTAGGCCAGCGGCATGACGAGAGGAAGGTGCTTTTCCGGCACCATGATCGTCGTTTCTTTCGCGCCCCTGGAGTTGATCGTGGTTCGGATGTTCTGCGGCGGCACCATGCTCGGGTTCGTGAACGCCACCGCGGTGTGACCCGTGGCGAGACCCATCAGCGTGTTGGCGAGGGCGAACATGTTGTCCGGCCGGTCGGGGAAGTCCGCGATCGAGTCGTACGCAGCCACGAACTTGTTTGTGTCGTACTGGCTTTCGTATGGCGGTGGCATGGTGTAGTCGAGTGCGGGAACAACGCTGCCGACCGGGAACGTGGCGGTCAGGAAGCTCTGACCGAAGGCGTGATGCCCAATCGGGTCGCCGAATGTGGCGAAGTTCAGCGTGTCCGGCGGGGGAGCGGTCGGGTCATTCGCCAGCCGAGCCTGCTCGCCGTCGACCACGAACCCGCCCTCGGACAAGCCGATCGCCGTACCGGGGCGACCGGTGGTGCGGATCGCGGCATCGAGGTCGTTTACTCCCTCATCGACCGACTCGCCGACGCTGGGGCCGTCCACGCCCAAGCCCGGAAAGAGTGAATTGAGCTTGCCAATGCCGGGGAAGAGTCGTTCCAGCACGTGGCCCTGAACCTGCCCGGCCGGGTAGCGAACGATTTGTCGCTGCTGGCCGGGGAACCAGTCAGCGCCCTCGCGTCGGATGTATTCGTCGTAGGGGATGCCCAGGACGTGAGCGCCACCGAGGGCGTAGGCGGTCTGGTCGCCCGGCGCCCCGGGACTCGGCGGACCGCCGATGGGCGTGTCGTCGGCCGACGCGGTTCCGATACCGAAACATCCTGTGGCGCCGACAGTTACCAGCGCCGTCACTCCCGCGAGTAGTTTCTTCATACCTACTCCTGCCCCTCGGCTTCGTCTCGTAGTTTCACATACATCACCCGCGCGCGCGAATCCGTCCCGGCCACCAGTTGGCCTGTCCGACCAGCGCGGCGATGGCGGGCACCGTGATGGTCCGTACCAAGAAGGTATCCAGCAAAATCCCCACGCCGATCACAAAACCGCCCTGGACCACGGTTCCGATGCTGGAGAACAACAGACCGCACATCGAGGCCGCGAAGATCAGACCGGCCGCGGTGATCACGCCGCCTGTCGAACCCAGCGTGCGAATGATGCCGTAACGCATGCTGTGCGGAGACTCGTCACGCATTCGCGAGACCAGCAGCATGTTGTAATCGGCCCCCACTGAGACCAATACCACGAATGCGAGTGGGGGCACACTCCAATGTAGTTGCTGGCCGAGGATGAATTGAAATATCAGCGCGCCGATGCCAACTGCCGACAAATACGAAATGATCACGGACGCAACCAGATACAGCGGCGCGACAATCGCACGCAGCAGCGCGATCAAGGTCAGTAGCACGACGATGAGGGTTACCGCGATGATGAACCGGATGTCGTGTTGGTAGTAGTCGCGGGTGTCCTTCAGCCCAACGGTGTATCCCGCCATCGATACTGTGGCGTCGGCCAAGGCGGTATTCGGTTGGGCTCCGCGAGCGGCCGCGCTGATCGCGTTGACCTGGTCCATGGCTTCGGTGCTGAACGGATTGAGTTTGGTTTGAACCAAGTACCGCACCGAGTGGCCGTCGGACGAGATGAACACCTTGGCGGCCTTCTGGAACTCGTCTAGATGCAGCAGCTGGGCCGGGATGTTGAACCCGGCCATTGCCGGTTGCGCCGCGTCATGTTTCAGCGACAACAGAAAAGTCGCTGCCTCGCTGAGCCCGGCACCCATTTGTTTGACTTGGTCGACGAGTTGAGCCACCGCGTCAGCCACTTGGCGGCTGCCGCCGGCGAATTGGTTTGCGCCATCTTGCAGGGTGGCCAGGTTCGCCTGCAGGCCGCCGGGTTGCTCCATCCCCATGGACTGCATCACCTTGGTGAGATTCGTCAATGCACCGCGCAGGCGGTCCACTGATGCGTTGAGGCTCTGTTTGTCCGGGAACGACTGCAGCTGCCCCGCCAGATCATTGATCGCGTCGAGGTCTTCCTGATCGCGCCCGCCGGTCAGCCGCTCGAACGCCCCACGGGTGGCGCTGCAGGACTCATCGACATCGCAGACCGGGTTACCCTGCAACGCCGTCAGCACCGGGCCTATCCAGGCGAACATGTTCTTGCCCGCCGAATAGTTCCAGCCCATGGCATTACTGAGCGAGTTGACGTGGTCGACGAGCTTGGCCGCGGTATCGACCTCCTTGACCAAGGTGTCGCCACCGTATTGGCTTCTCATCGACGTTAAGGAGTCGGTCAGGCTCTGCACACTGGTAGCAAGCTGGCCGACTTGGCCGCGCACGTCGCCGAGGTTGTTGGCCAGCGTGCCGGCCCCGTCGACCAGTCGGTTGAGGTCATTGGTGCGGTCGTTGATCAGGGTGGACCCGCCGGCCAGAAAGGTGCCGATGGCGCCCGCCTGATAGGTGGCTCGGAATTGTTCCGGCACATTGCCGGTGGGACGAGTGATGCCGCTGATCACTGCGATGTTGGGCAGCTGGCTGACTCGGTCCGCCAATTGTTCCAAGTCTGCGAGCGCCTGCGGCGTGCGAAGGTCATGCGGTGACTGGATGAGGATGAACTCCGGAATGGACTGATTCGTGGGGAAATGGCGATCCAGCGCGGTATACCCGATCGAGCTGGGAGCTGACGACTGCAGGGCCTTGCGATCGTCGTAGTTGTAGTGCACCAAACCCGCGCAGCTGGCCAGGATGGCCAAGACCAGCGCACTGGCAACCAGATGGGCCCTCGGCCGGCGCACAATGCGTATGCCCGAACGCCGCCAGAACCGAGCGGTCAGTTCGCGCCGTGGCTTGACCCAGCCGCGTCGCCCGGCGAGCACCAGAATTGCCGGCAGCAACGTCACCGCGGCGAGGAACGCTACGCCGACGCCAATCGCCGACGCCACTCCGACGGTTTTGAACACTCCCATTCGGGCGAAGCTGATGACGAGAAAAGTGATTCCCACGGTGGTTGCGGATGCGGCGATCACTTTCCCGATCGAGATCATTGCCCGCTTGACCGCCTGATCGACATCCGCATCCAACCGCAGATAGTCGTGGTAGCGGCTAATGAGAAAGACCGCGTAATCCGTTCCGGCGCCCGCCATGATCGCGCTCAGGAATACGATGGACTGGTTCGAGACGCCCGTGCCCGTCAGTTGAGAGAAGCCGGCCACCAGTGCCTGCGCGATCACCAGGGACAACCCAATCGTGATCAATGGCAGCAGCATGGTGATCGCGCTGCGGTAGACCACCAGCAAGACGAACAGCACCAGAACCGCGATCGCCAGTTCAATCGGCATCCGGTCCCGATCGCCCGCGACCGTGAGGTCGGCCACCGTTGCCGCGGGGCCGGTGAGGTTCGCCGTCAGGGGCGTCCCGGCGACGACGTGTTCGACGATGCCGCCGATCTGGGTGAAAGCGGCGTAGGACCGTGGCGTGCCCAACTCGCCCGCAACACCGACCGGCAGCACCCAAGCTTTGTGGTCCTTGCTGGTCACCACCGACCGTAGTGGCGGCATGCTGACGAAATCCTGCAACATCAAGACATCCCGCGTGTCCCGGCGCAGCGCGTCCACCAGTTTGCGGTAGACGCCTTCGTCGGCGGGGCTAAGCCCTTTGTCGTCGGTCAGGACCACCAGTAGTAGGTCTTCTGAGCCCGATTCGTGAAACGCCTCGGTCATCTTTCGAGCGGTGACGCTCGACGGTGCATCGCTGGGCAAGATCGCGAGCGGATGCTTCTGGGCCATCTCGCCCAGGGACGGGAATGTCAGTGGTAGCGCGACCGCAATCGCCACCCAGACCGCTATAACCACCCAGGGCCATCGCACCACAAAATCGGCTAGCCGTCGCATATTGCCCTCACCCGCGGTCGGCAACCGCACATCTGAAGAAAAGCCCTAGCCATCGAATCGCTCCACGCTATGCGACGCGTCCCCAGTGCCCGCTATCGGCGACCCGCCCGCAAACGGACTTCATCGCCGCCATGTAGCGGGCAACAGATTTCAGGGCAACCGGGTTATCGGGATGCATGATCGCCATGACCGTGCCCTCGCCGTACCGGAATATATAGGTGGTCAGTTGATAGGAATACCGGCCGTCGGGGTAGATTCCGATATTGTTCGCCAGGCCCAGGTCGGCTGCCGCCAGAATAGCGTTGAGCGGAGCGGCGCCGCCGTGGAAGAAGTTCGACACGGGAAAGTTTGGCCGTGGCCAGCGCAACCACGGCGCCAATTCCAATACCCGGTAATACGGCACCTTCGCCATGTCCAGAGCTGAATCGAAAGAAGCCTGCGCCGCCCATGCGGCATCGCTGAAAGAGGTCGCAGCTATTGGGACGGTGATCGGGATCAGGCCGGTAAACCAACCCTGCGTCATGAAATTGTCGCTGGCCGTGCGGGAATCCCTGGGAGTGAGCCCGTAGTAGGTGAGAGCTCCGGTGAACTCGTGCTCCACCAGGCCGAGGCAGGCGAACAAGCCGCCGACGAAGCGCGCGCTGGCCGCCGAGCAAGCTGATTCGAATCGCTCCGTCTGTTCGGGGCCCATCAGGAGCGCGGAGGTCATATAACTGCTAGTCGACTCCGACGGGTTTCCCAGCGGGAGTGGGAACTCGGGAAAGCCACCGTCATTGTTCTCCGCGAACTCAATCCACGCGCGTACCTGAGGGGAATCTACGTCTAACGTTGACGTGTACTCGCGCTCGCGGGAACAGAAATCGTCAAAGCTGCCCGCGTCGGGAAGCGTAAGGGCCGCACCGCCTTCGCTCAACGCCGTATACATTCCGTTGGCTTCTAGCATCGTTGTGCCGATCAGCGTCGCGTCTCCGTGGACATGATCCATGGAGGCAAAGAAGGTGAAATAATCCTCGCACTGGATTACCCCGAACGTAAAACAGGCCCAGTCCAGCGGATTCGGTATCGCCACGACATGGGCGCGTATTGCGTCGACCGTCATGCTGCCGTGATTGATCGGCGCAAATTCGATATCGTCCGGATCACTGATGGCATGCCTGATGAACTTCCCGTCACCGGCGTGCTCGAACCAACTCCGGAAGGTGTCATGGCGACGCAGGTATGCGTTAAGGGCGTGATCCATGGCGGCAATATCACACTGGCCGCGCACATCACAGCTACCGATGATTTGCCGGGAGAAGCTCAGGCCCGCGGCTGTCCGTTCGCAGTAATTACGAAGATGCTGGCCCTGCATGTAGCTGATCGGCACCGAACTGACCGGCGCCTGCCGGACCTTTTCCTGAGCCGCGGCCGTCGGGTGCCACGTGGTGACTGTGCCGGGGGTCAGCGTCCACTCATTGAGTGAGCCGACTGTAATTTTCCCGATGCGCAAAACTTCGTCCTCTCGATTCGACCGGCTCCGACCACGCTGGCAGCGAGACCCAAGATAGCCCTCTCAGCTGTCATCGTCGTCGGCTGCGGGGACGCGTAGGCGTCGACTCACGGATTCGGAAGGCGGTTTCGGTGCGGGAACCGCCCGAGCGTCGCACGCCAGCCTGCCGCCATACTGGCTATAGTTGCGCTTGCCGGCCTAGTTGCCCGGCGCCGGCGCTAGTAGCCCGGCGCCTGGTGCTGCTCTTGCAAAACTGGCCGTCCGGCGATCAATCTGCTGCGCAATCGAGGCGCCGGGCGGGGGATCGAAACTTCACCGGCAGAGGTTCAGGGAGGACAACCGTATGGCATCTGTGGAGGGTCTAAGGAAGTCGACATCGAGTTTTGCGATCGTCGGCTACGCGGCACGCTTTCCGGGTGCCGCGGATGCGGACGAATTCTGGGATGTGCTGCTGGAAGGCCGGGACGCGATATCCGAGGTGCCCCAGGACCGATGGGATGCCGACGAATTCTTCGACCCGGAACCCGGTGCGCCCGGCAAGGTCGTCACCCGTCGGGCGGGCTTCGTCGATGACGTGACGGGTTTCGACGCGCCGTTCTTCGGTATGTCGACGCGCGAGGTCAGGTTGATGGACCCGCAGCATCGGCTCCTTCTCGAGACTGCGTGGCGGGCGGTGGAGCATTCGGGTACCGCGCCAACGGCTTTGGAGAACACCAACACCGGTGTGTTTGTCGGTCTGGCCACCCACGACTACCTGGGAATGGCATCCGGCGAGCTGACGTACCCCGAGATCGAGGCCTACATGGCAATCGGGACGTCGAACGCCGCAGCAGCGGGGCGGATCAGCTATCGATTGGGCCTGCAGGGCCCGTCGGTCGCCGTCGACACCGCGTGCAGCTCGTCGCTGGTGGCAATCCATCAGGCGTGCCAGGCGTTGCAATTAGGCGAATGCGATCTGGCGCTGGCCGGTGGCGCGAACGTGCTGCTCACACCGGCAACCATGATCACGTTTTCCAATGCGCAGATGCTGGCGCCCGACGGCAAGTGCAAGACCTTCGACGCGGCCGCGGACGGTTATGTGCGCGGCGAGGGTTGCGGCGTCATCGTCATCAAGCGGCTCGAGGACGCGATCCGCGACGGTGACCGGATTCGGGCCGTCATCCGGGGCAGTGCGATCAACCAGGACGGTGCATCGGGTGGTTTGACGGTGCCGAACGGCGTTGCCCAGCAACGGGTTATCGCCGATGCGCTTAAGCGCGCAGGCCTTGCACCCAGCGACGTCGATTACCTCGAAGCGCATGGCACCGGGACTTCGCTGGGCGACCCGATCGAGGCCCAGGCCGCGGGCGCGGCGTTCGGCATCGGTCGCGAACCCGGTGACCCGCTGTTGATGGGCTCGGCGAAGACGAACATCGGGCATCTGGAAGCGGCCGCGGGCATCGCCGGCGTGATCAAGGTCATCCTGTCGCTCGAGCACGAGACTTTGCCGAAGCATCTGCACTTTGAGAACCCGTCGCCGCATATACCCTGGGACCGCCTCGCGCTGGAGGTTGTGCAGGAGGCCACGCCGTGGGAGCGCAACGGTCGGCGGCGCATTGCGGGAGTCAGCTCCTTCGGGTTCGCCGGGACCAACGCGCACGTCATCCTCGAAGAAGCGCCCGAGAACTCGGGTCAGGTGGCCGAGTCGCCGGGCCCGGTCGATCAGCCCGGGGACCAACGGTTCAGCATTCTTCCGCTGTCGGCGCACACGCCTGCCGCATTGGTGCAGATCGCCGAGGAATACCGCGGCTGGTTGCGCGCGCATCCGGAAGCCACGTTGGCGGAGCTGTGCTTTACCGCCGGGGTGGGGCGAGCGCACTTGGAGCACCGGGCCGCGCTGGTGGTCAATTCGAGGGAGTCTGCCAGCGAGTTACTCGGTGCGCTCGCGGAGGACCGCCCGGCACCAGGCTTGGTTCGCGGAGAATCGCATGACACGCCGAAGACGGCGTGGCTGTTCACCGGTCAGGGCAGCCAGTACCCCGGCATGGCCCGAGAGCTATTCGACACCGAGCCGGTGTTCGCCGAGACACTGACCCGCTGCGCGGCAGTGGTCGCCGACGTTCTTGAAAAGCCCTTGCTGGACGTAATTTTCGATTCGGATGGCCCCGATAGCGAAGACACGCTGCGGCAGACCTCCTACGCCCAACCCGCCTTGTTCGCGGTGGAGATGGGCCTGGCCCGGCTCTGGCAGTCGTGGGGCTTTGAACCCGATGTGGTGCTCGGTCACAGCGTCGGCCAGTATTCGGCGGCCTGCGTCGCCGGCGTGTTCAGCCTGGAGGACGGCACGCTGCTGATGGCCGAGCGCGGGCGCCTGTTCGGCAGTTTGCCTGCGGGCGGTCGGATGGTCGCGGCGTTCACCGCCGCCGAGCGCGTCGAGCGCCTGACCGACGAGTTCCCGAGTCTATCGGTTGCCGCCTACAACGGCGCCAACACCGTACTGTCCGGGCCCGGGCAGGACCTGGAACAAGCGGTGGCCCGATTGACAGCCGACGGAGTCCGCTGCGACTGGCTGGAGACCAGCCACGCGTTCCATTCGGCGCTGCTGGAGCCGATCCTCGACGAGTTCGAGTCCTATGCGAACCGGTTCAATTTCGTTTCACCACAACGGATTTTGGTGTGTAACCGCACGGGTGCGACGATCGGTCGGAGCCTGAAACTGGATGGCAACTACTGGCGTCGCCACGCGCGGCAGCCGGTGGAATTCGCCAAGAGCGTGCGGACGCTGGCCGATCTGGGTTGCAAAATGCTGTTGGAGATCGGCCCGCAACCGGTGCTCACCGCCGCGGCGCTGCGGGCATGGCCTGACCCGGCGACTGCGCCGCGAGCGATCGCGTCGTTGCGCCGAAACACCGCCGACCACCGGCAGATCACCGAGGCCCTTGCTGACGCATACGTCTTGGGGCGCCTGCCCGACTTCGGCGCTGTTGGACAGGTTCCGTCGCGAAAGCTCGACCTGCCTACCTATCCGTTCGAGCGTCGGCAGTACTGGTTTAAAGACAACCGGGAGCGGCCCAACCCGCAACAGCGCCTTGTCGCGCGTACCGAAGCCGTCCGCCTTCTCGAGGAGGGCCGGATCGAGGAACTCGCGGCCCTTATCGACGGTGCGGACGGTGACCATCAGACCCTGAATGTGCTGACGAAGCTTGCCGCACAACACAACCAACAACGTTCAACCCAGTCGATCGCGGACGACCGCTACGAGATTCGCTGGGAGAAATCCACTGCCGCAGTCTCACCTGCGCAAGCCGGCGAGGCCGGCTGGCTGCTCATCGGCGACGACGCCGATGCATTCCAGCCTTTGGTCGACGCGCTGACCGAGCACGGGCACAGGTATCAGATTCTCGGATTGCCGATGGCCGACGTGGACGAGCAACGGCTCGAAGGTGTGTTGCGTGCCGCGGTGGCCGACGACCCGGCGCTGCGAATCGTGCACGTCGCGGCCCTGGGCGGGGACCTTGGCTCCAAGACCGTGCCCTCGATGCAGTCGCTGTTGCGGATGCAACACCACGTCCTGGGTGGAACGCGGCGACTCTTCCGCGCCGCGGCCGCCGCTGAACTCCGCCGACCCATCTGGTTGGTGACCCGTGGCGCACAACGAGTCACCGACGCGGACACCGTGTCAGCCGATCAGAGTTGCCTATGGGGATTCGGTCGTGCCGCCTCGCTGGAGCTTCCGCAGCTGTGGGGTGGACTCGCGGATCTGGCTGAAGGCACTGCTGAGGAATGGTCGCGGTTCATCAACCAGGTGATGGCTGCACCGCGCGACTCGGCTATTCGGGAAGACCAATTGGCCTTGCGTGATCAAGCGGTCTATCTTCCCCGGCTGGTTCGACGCGTTGGGCAGCCCAGCGGTACACCGCTGGAACTGCGCGATGAGGCAACGTATTTGGTGACCGGCGGGCTGGGGTCGATTGGGCTGGAAATCGCCGGATACTTGGCCGCGCACGGCGCCAAGCATCTCGTGCTGACCAGCCGACGCGTGCCCAGCGATGCCGCGCAACAGCGCATCGACGCGCTAGGCGAACAGTACGGCTGCGAAGTCCGGATCATCGCTGCCGACGTCGCCGATGGGCACGACGTCGCACGCCTGTTAGCCACCGTGCAGGCTGAGCTGCCGCCGCTAGCCGGCATCGTGCATGCTGCGGGCGAGATCGGTACCACCCCGCTGAGCAACTTAGACGACGCGGAAGTGGATCGCGTTTTCGCCGGGAAGGTCTGGGGTGCGTGGCATTTGAGTGAAGCAGCCGCCGACCTGCAACTGGATTTCTTTATCAGCACTTCTTCGATCGCCTCGGTGTGGGGCGGATTCGGTCAGACCGCTTATGGCGCGGCCAACGCCTTCCTCGACGCGCTGGCCTGGCGGCTGCGCGAGCAGGGCATCCCTGGGATCAGCGTCAATTTCGGTCCGTGGTCGGCGGGTATGGCCGATGCGGAGTCGCGTGCGCGACTGGACAAGCGCGGGGTCCGGACATTGTCACCTACCGATGCGCTGGCGGGTCTGGCCGATGTCGTGGCGGCTTCTTCCGCGCAAGGCGCAGCAAAAGGCCCGGCACAAGGGGTGGTGGCCCGGATCGACTGGGCGCGTTTCCTGCCGCTCTACCAGCAAGCGGGGAGGCGGGCGTTCCTGGCGGAGCTGGAGCGTGAGGTACCCGACGCGGCGCCGACACTAACGGCGTCCGGGAAGACCCAGCTGGTCGAGCGGCTCACCAACGCTCCGGTGCAGCAACGCAGGAAACTTTTGGCGGACTACCTTCGTGACGCGGTAGCAGAGGTGACGCGCGTCGATGCCTCCGAGATCCGCGAGGACGCGGGATTCTTCGATCTCGGCATGGATTCGCTGATGGCCGTCGAGTTGCGGCGCCGCATCGAGCAAGGTGTGGGCAAGGAGATACCGGCGACCCTGGCGATGGACTACCCACGTCTGTCCGACGTGGTGGATTACCTTCTTGGCGACGTGCTCGGGCTGAGCGAGCAGGCGTCCGCCAAGTCACGGAGTCGGCTGGCGTCGGCAGTGACGACACGCACGGATGAGCCGATTGCGATCGTCGCGGTGTCGTGCCATTTCCCCGGCGCACCCGATCCAGAAGCTTTCTGGGAGGTGTTGTCCGGCGGTGTCGATGCGATCCGGGAAGTCCCGGAAGACCGATTCGACATCGACGAGTTCTACGACCCCGATCCAGAGACCCCTGGCAAGATCTACAGCCGCTTCGGCGGGTACCTGGACGGAATCGACGGATTCGATCCGGAATTCTTCGGTATCTCCCCGCGCGAGGCGGTTTGGATCGAGCCGCAGCAGCGGCTGATGCTCGAAACTGTCTGGGAGGGCTTGGAACGGGCCGGGTATTCCCCGGCGGCGTTACGCGGCAGCTCAACCGGCATCTTCGTCGGGGTGGCTGCCAACGAGTATGCACATCTGCTGTCCGCCGAGTCGGTCGACAAAATCGAGCCTTACTTCATCACCGGCAATGCGCTCAATGCCATTTCCGGTCGGGTTGCCTTCGCGCTGGGACTAGAAGGACCGGCGGTGGCGGTCGATACCGCGTGCAGCTCGTCGTTGGTGGCCGTCCATCAGGCTTGCCAGGCATTGCACTCCGGTGACTGCGATTTGGCGTTGGCCGGCGGGGTGAACGTCTTGCTCAGTCCGGTAACCATTATCGCCGCCTCGCGCGCCAGGATGCTTTCCCCCGTCGGGCGATGCAAGACCTTCGACGCCTCCGCCGACGGCTATGTGCGCAGTGAAGGCTGCGGGATTTTAGTGCTCAAGCGGCTCAGCGATGCGGTGCGCGACGGCGATCGGGTCTGCGCGGTCATCCCGGGCAGCGCGGTCAACCAAGACGGCGCCTCCAGCGGGTTGACGGTGCCCAATGGTGGTGCACAACAACGGCTTATCAATACGGCGCTGGCTCGTGCCGGTCTGGCCGGCGGCGACGTCGACTACCTCGAGGCGCATGGGACCGGTACCCCGCTGGGTGATCCAATCGAGGTCCAGGCGGCCGGCGCGGCTTACGGTGCCGGCCGAGATGCGGACCGACCGTTGCTGATGGGGTCGGTGAAGACCAACATCGGCCACCTCGAGTCGGCATCCGGGGCTGCGGGTCTGATCAAGGTCGTGTTGTCGTTGCAGCACGAACTGCTGCCGCAGAGCCTGCATTTCGACAATCCATCGCCGCATATTCCGTGGGAATCATTGCCGGTTAAGGTCGTCGAGAAGGCGACTCCTTGGGAGGCCAACGGCAGGCCGCGGCGCGCCGGGGTGAGTTCCTTTGGATTCACCGGCACGAACGCACATGTGCTGATCGAGGAGGCGCCGGCACAACCGGCGATCCCCGACGAGCGGTCGGCGGGCGACGTCGCGGTGGCACCGGACTCGGACGTTCCCGAAGAGTCGGCGAATGTG
>Ga0210390_10002880_pt1 | contig 14993 bp, 15 predicted proteins | sample IncBWH11OmetaG_FD_161050 | JGI IMG/M metagenome (GOLD analysis project Ga0210390, IMG submission 161050) | Forest soil microbial communities from Barre Woods Harvard Forest LTER site, Petersham, Massachusetts, United States - Inc-BW-H-11-O ... | reverse complement strand
GGTTGACCATGAAGATCTCGGCGTCGCCGTCGAAGGTGGGCCGAACCGTCCGGCAGAAGTGCGAGTTGTCGCTCAGCCCGACGAACGCGATCGTCGAGGGGCGCAGCAACCGGGCCAGCGGCGAACGTGCGGCCTGCTCTCCCGCCGTCGCGGCGCCCGGCACGTCCGCTTCGATCATCCCTCTCCCATCCCCTTCACCCAAGTCAACCCTAACAGTATTGACAATTGAGTCAAGGAGACTACTCCCACGCGAGATAAACCAGCGTAGGAGGCCCTAGCGGCTTTGGTTGAGTGCTTACCATTGGGTAAAAGACGCGCTCCGGCTGGCCGACCGGCCGACGATTGTGGACCCCGCCGTCAGTCCGCGGCCGAGCAGCGCGGCCCCGGCGTCCAGGAGTCGCGGTCGAGGCCGGTGTTGATCACGCGCTGGCGCCCCTGCAGGTGGATCAGGTGCGCCCACGTCTCGCTGACCGCGCTGTGCCGCGACCCGCCGCGGGTCTGCTCCCACCCGCGCGACCAGGTCAGGGCCTCCGCGACGGCCCAAGTCGACAGGCCGGGATCGTTCGCCACCGCGTGCTCGACCTCAGCCAGCCGGGTCCGGTGATGCGACAGCAGCGCATCCAAACGCGCGCCGAGGTCGGCGAACCGGTACTCGTGCGCGGGCAGGACCTCGGCCGGGTTGTACCGGACCAGCGCGCGCAGCGAGGCCTCGTAGTCGCCGAGCGGGTCGCCCTCCGCGCCCGGCGGCAGCCCGATGTGCGGGGTAATCCGCGGCAGCACGTGGTCGCCGGTCAGCAGCACGTCGTCCCGCTCGTCGTAGAAGCACAGGTGACCCGGGGTGTGGCCGGGCGTCCACACCGCCCGCAGGCCGGTCCCGGCCCCGAGCGGCAGCCCGCCGTCCTCCACGTCGAAATCGGCCCGCGCGAGCCGGGCATGGAACGCGACCGCTCCGGACATCAAGTCGGCAATCTCGGCCCGCTGGTCATCCGGGGCTCCGCGGGCGCCCAGCCAGGCGAACAGGCGCTCTCGCCAGGTCTGCAAACCCACCCGGTGCAACAGGATCGTGGACTCGGCCGGGTGCATGCCGACCAGCGCGCCCGAGGCCTCGCGCACCCGTCCGGCCATGCCCAGATGATCGGCGTGGGCGTGCGTGACCAGCACGTACTTGATCTCGGTGAGGTCGTGCCCGGTCTGCGCGACGCGCTCGGCCAGGGCGTCCCAGCCCTCGTCGGTCGGCCACCCGGTGTCGATAAGGGCCGGACCGCCGCGCCCGCTGACCAGGTAGGCAAGCGTGTAGCGCAGGCTGCTGCCCGGCCAGGGCACGGGAATCGACCACAGGCCCGGGCGCACCTCTTCGACCGGCGGGAGCAGGTTCTCCAGCCAGGCGTAACGCTGCGCCACCCCGGCTCCACCCAACTCCACGCAGGCCTGCCTCTGCCCGCCGCTCCCGTCCGCCGCGTCCGGCTGCGCCGCCATCAAAGCCCTTTCACGGACGTAGCGCCGTTGACCTAGCCCAGTCCCACGCGTTAGCGTGACGCATAAGTCAACGCTTGTCAAATAGTCAATGAGTGAGCCCATAGGAGCACCGATGGCGAAGTCAATGTTCATGGCCTGGGCCAACCCGGTCGACGATGCGAGCGATGCCGAGTTCAACGCCTGGTACGAGGGCACGCACGTCCCGCAGGTACGCGCCGCCATCCCGGCCATCACCGCGGTCCACCGGTACCGGGTCGCGGACGTTCCCGGCGTTGGCGCCGCGGCGACCCATCGCTACGTCGCGGTGTACGAGATGGACACCGACGACGTGGCGGGCGCCATGGCCGCGCTCGGCGCCGCCTCGACCGACGGCCGGATCGAGATGACCGCCACCATGGACCTCGCCGGAAACCCGCCCGTCCTGCAGTGGTACCAGGCCATCACCGACTAGCCCCCGAGTCCCAGCTAGCCCCCGAGTCCCAGCACCAGGGGCGCCCATCATGATCATGGGTCGTTTTCGCCAAATACAGCCCACTTTGGCCCATGATCATGGGACAGCCCCATCCGGCAAGCCTCAGCCGCAGCTCGCTACGAGCTGCTTCATGATCTCTCAGAAACTGGCAAATAACGCCCAAAACTGTACATGATCATGGCTCGCGCCCCGAGCAAGCGGGTGAACGGAGGCTCAGGGGCTGCTTACCCCGGTACCCCGGAACCCCCGGCCCGCCAGCACATCCTCAACGGTCATAGGCGTGGCCGGGCCGCGGCCCTCGTCGCCCTCGCCCCCATCGCCGCCCTCGCGACCGTGCGCCCGCCGCATGAGCTGCAGCAGCACGCCACCCGCGCGGCGCGGATGGACGAACATCTGGAACCACTCCTGGTCGGCGCCGAACGGCTCGTAGCCGCGGGCGGTGAACCGCTCGAAGGCCGCCTGCACGTCGTCCACCAGGAACGTCACGTGGTGCACCCCGCCCTCGGGCCAGCGCCGGAGGAAGTTGTCCAAGAACGCCGAGCCAGCCAGCGGCTCGATCAGCTCCAGGCACCACACCCCGGCCAGCTCGAGCCGGACCGCACGCCAGCCGATCTCCGGATTGTCCGCGCCGACGACGAACTTCCCGCCCAGCGTGTCCCGCCACAGCGGCAGCATGTCCCGGATCCGGCGCCCGGCGATCGCCACGTGGTCGAAGGTCGCGCCGAGATCGCCGACCATCCCGTCAAGTTCGCCGCCGAGCGAGGCAGCCCCCGGTAGGGGAGTGCTCATCTATCCACCCTTTCGTGCGCTCTGCTGCTAAGCTTCGAAGGACATATAACTTTAACATTGGCAGCCCGGAGAACAGCATGGACACCTCCAAGGTCCCGCTCGGCGAGCCGTCCGGACCGTTCCTCAACTACTGCGATCCCGGCGAGATCGCCGCCTTCGCGCTGGCCATCAACGACGATAACCCGCTGTACCGCGACGGGCGCGCGGTGCCGCCCACCTACCCCGTGGTGCCCGTGTTCGAGGCCATGCGCAGCCTCGGGCAGCTGCCGCCGGAAGCCATGACCGGAGGGCGCGGCGGGGGGCACGGCGAACACGACCTGTACATCCGCCGTCCGATCACTCCGGGGATGGCCCTGCACACCACCGCCGACCGGTACGCGGTCGTGGTCAGCAAGGCCGGGATGAACGTATTCACCCGGCTGATGAGCGTCGATGACGACGGGCAGCTGGTCATCGAGCAGTACTGGTCCTCGATCATGGTCGGCGAGGCCACCGGCGGGAACCAGGGGCCGGACATGCCCGACCACACCTTCCCCGAAGCGGCCCGGTCCCGCAAGGTCGGCACGATGAGCCTGCCCACCACCGACGACCAGACCTTCCGCTACGCCGGAGCCTCCGGGGACCGCTCGACCATCCACGTCAGCGACCAGGCGGCCATCCAGAGCGGACGGCCGCGCAAGTTCAACCAGGGGGCCCTCAGCCTTGGCATCGCCAGCCGCGCCCTGGTTGCGCTGGCGGCGGGCGGCGACCCGAGCCGGATCACGCGCGTCGCGGTCCGCTTCAGCCGGTATGCCTACCCCGGCGACGACATCGACGTGTCGGTCTACGACGCGGGGTCGACCGCGGAGGGCCAGCACGCCTACGCCTTCGAGACGGCCTCGCTCGGCAACACGGTGTTGAAGAACGGCTGGGTCGAGGTAACTCCCGCGACCTGACGGTCGCGCCGCCGCCGGACAAATGATCATGGTCAACTTACGACTCGACCGCCGACGATCGTGGCCAGAACCGCCGCCGCCGAAGGCTGCGCGATTACCGAGCGCAACGGCTGGCGGACAATGCACACGTCGCTGGGCTGGCCTGGGGCCACGGTACGCGTTAGCCGTACGTTGTCCGGGTCGGCCAGGAACAGCCGCAGCGCGCGCACGCCCGACACCTGTTCGGATCGGCCGAGTACGGTGCTACCTGCGGTGCGGCGAGTCATTGCGGCCTCGATGCAGTGCCAAGGGTCGGCAGGCCCGAACGGCGCGTCGGTGCCAGCTGCGACGGCAACGCCGGCCTGGATGAGGCTGGCGCACGGATAGAGCCAGTTCTGTTCGACGGTCGGGATCTCTCGCACGTAGTCGTCGCCGCGATCGGCGATGAAGCCGGGATTGGTGACTACCGCGATCCCGAGCCGGGCGAGCTGCTGTGCGCTACCGGGCGGCACGATGCCGGCATGCTCGATGCGGTCAGCGGCCGGACCTGCCTGCTCCAGCGCGGCGATCGAGACGAGCATCTGCTCGGCAGTGACGCAGTGTATGGCGAGCGCGGAGCCGGCGCGATGCGTGCCCGCTATGGCGGCGGCGAGGTCGGCGGCGGTCGGCAGCGTCGCGTCATCGAGGATCAGCTTCTGCGGGCCCAGGGTGATTCGTGAGGTGCCGGGCTGGCGTAGTCCTGGCGGAGCCATCAGCAGCAGGCGCTGCGGGACGACGCCGGCGTCGGCCAGCTTGGCATATTCGTCGACGTCCGCCTGGTCCCGGCCCGGTGTTGCTTCAGTAAAGCCCGTGATGCCGGCTCGTGCCGCTTCGGCGGCGTATTCGCTCAAGCCGACCGCGAAAGAGTCCGTTGAGCGGGCTCCTGTCAGCGTGGCAAGCCTGCCTCGGAGCCAGTCATCCAGCCGCATCAGCCGACCGGTCGGCGCTCCGTTATCGTCGCGCTCGACGCCAGGCATCCCGCAGGTGTCCACGTCGGCCTGGCGGAGTGCCGGCGAGTTCAGCACCCACATGGCGCCGCTGCGATGCTGCACCCGCACTGGAACCGGCCCGGTCAGGACGTCTAGCCGGTGACGGTCAAGCGCGCCCGCGGTGTGTTCGTACCAGCCAGTGATGCGTAGCCAGGTCTGCGGACTGGCTCCGGCCGCCGCGGCCGCCACCATCGAGTCGAACTCGGCGGGGCTTGCCGCGGCGGAGATGTCGACCGACTGACGGGCGGCGACGGCCGCGCGCAGGTGCACGTGATGGTCATGCAGGCCTGGGATGATCTCGCCGCCTGTACCATCCACGACGTGTTCACCGCCGCGGCGGGGAAGCGACGGGCCGACTTCCAGGATCGTCTCGGAGCCGACCCGGACGTCGAGACCTGGTCGACCGTCGACGACGACGTTCCTTACCAACAATGTTCGGTCGGTTGTCATGGTGCCCGCACTGGTTCTGTGATAGCGCCGTGGCTCACGGTCCAACCGTCGCTGCCCGGCCGGACCACGTGCGGCAGCAACGGTCCGGCCGGGCGGCGGGCGATGTGGGCGCTGACGCCTGCCATGGCCACGTCGATGAGCATGCCGCCGCCGATCGCGTGTACCTCCATGGCGGCGAGCGCGGCATACAGGCCGGTCAGCGGGTCTGCTATCGCGTCGCCGCAGAACACCGGGGTGCCGTTGCCGGTATACGCGACCAAGCCGCCAGCGACGGCGGCGTCGTCGCCGAACGCGACGCGCTGCTGTGGGTCCTCGCGGCCGTAGCCGGTGATAGAGACCCAGATCCGGCCCGGTGCCGCGCCGATCCAGTCTTCAGCGATCAGGCCGAGGCCGCGCAGTGCTCGGCGGCGACTGCTCTCGACGATGATCGCGGCCTTGTCCGCCAGGCGATGCAGCTCGGCCCGGCCGGCTGCGGTGCCGAAGTCGAGGCGGATGGCGGCCTGACTGGCGTGCAGGCTCGCGTAGAACCTCGGCGGGCCGAACCGGGCGCCGTCCGGTCGGCGGGAGTCCTCGACCTTGAGCACCCGCCAGCCAGTTCGGCCCAAGATGCTCGTGCACAGCGGGCCCGCCCACATAGCAGACAGGTCGAGAAGTACGGACTGCGCTAGAGGCGGCGTGAGCCTCGCACCGAGCTGGCTCAATCGGATCGGTGCCGGGCAATCGCCGCCTAGGACCGCTGCCGGAATGCCGACCAGCTGCGCGGCTGCGACAAGGTCGGCCGCCGCCCGGCCGGCGGCTTCGGAGCGCAGGTCTTCCCACAGGTCGCCGGAGAGGTCGCGGCCGAGGACAGCCGGCAGGCTGCGGACGTCGGCCGGCCTGGCCAGGTTTATCGCGAGCCAGCCATCCGCGGCGGGCAGCAGCCGGCAGCTTCCGTTCGCGGAGACGGTTCCCTGCCGTTGCCAGCCGGCCTCGGCGGCGCGGTCGGCCAGCACTGCGCGCAGATCAAACTCCGCCGCCACGCGCCGACGTGCCGAGAAGTTCCCCAAAGCGGACACGACCGCGGAGGCGCGGGCCAGGACGGGAGCGACGGGTGCGAGCGGAGGACCGGTCGCGCAGCCGGTCAGCTCCATGAGGCCGCACCTCGCCCAAGCCAGAACGGCACAGTCCAGGTGCGCCCGCTCCGCGGCAGCGTCAGGCAGACACGCAGCCATCAGCCGGTACCCGGTCGTCATCCTGCCGTTGATCCCACGGTCGCCGCGCCATCATCGATGACGTCGATCAGGCCCCACTGTAGGGCCTGCTGGGCGCTAATCGAGTCACCAGTCAGGGCCACGAACGCAGTGCGCCAGCGGCCGATGCGCTGCCGCAGGCTCACGGTTCCGCCAGCTCCCGGCATCAGGCCAAGCGCGATCTCGGGCAAGCCAATCCGCGTATCGGCTGTCGCGTGCACGCGGCCGGCAAAGGCTGGCAGCTCAATGCCTGCACCCAGGCACGCGCCATGCAAGAACGCCGTGGCCCGGTCGCGGAGTCTATGGATCAGCATGGCTGGGCTGCGGGTCAGCCTGATCAGGTGCGCCAGCGCCGGATCCGGCCGGGAGCCGAACTCGTCCAAGTCGCCGCCGGCGCAGAAGTCAGGCCCGTCGCCGAGGAGCAAGACCCGGACGCCAGGCGTCGCGACCGCGGCTGCCAGCGCCTCGCTGAGGGCATCACGCATGCGCCAGTCGATCGCGTTGCGCCGCCCTGGCCGTGTGAGCGTAATGCGCAACTCGCCGGGTGACCTCTCTACCTTGACCCGGCGAGTGTCGGCGTCGGGCTCCCGGTCCGGCCGGCTGGCACGCCAGCGGTGGAACTCCGCACCGTCCTGAAGAGCCGAGTAGGCAGCAGACTCGGCGATAAGCCCCGCCGGCACGTTGAGGTCGGCCGAGCTGCGCAGATGTAGCGCGAGCGCCGTACCTGCAACCGGGTTCGCGGCGAGCCTCGCGTCGAGTTGCGCGATCGCCGCGGCCAGACCGCCGGGCGGTGCGACGAAAGGAGTAGCGGCGATACCGTCCTGGGTCAGGATGACATCCGCTGCGCATGCGGCGGTCAGCGGCAGGCAAGCCGGGTCCGCTGCCACGATCACGACGACCGCGGGCACGGCGGTATTGTCCAGACCCTCGAGCCACCGCCCTTCCGCTGCGTCGGGAACTTCGATGGTGATCAGCGGGCTGCCCGCCGTGGCCGAGAGAGTCTCGGCCAGCGCCGGATCGGCAAGTAGTTCGCGGAAGGTCCGCGCATCGAGGTTGAGGCTCATATGTACTCTATGATGCCTCAGGATTGCCTGCTGGTTTCCCCGCGAGGGGCGCTCAGGTCACGCTGGACGCGAACCTCAGTGATAAGGAGTCGGGTCCTTGTTATCGGGCCGCGAGGAAATGTCCTCCCTGTCGTTCAACTCCAAAGGTCGCACGTAGCGGCGCGTCGCGCTGAGAACTAGTATCAATATATGGACAACGCGGATTCCGCTTCGGCTTCCAGACTTCGTTTCGGCTTCCAGGTGAGCGCGGATCCGATGACCGTCGCCCGACTTGAATCTTCTGGGGTAGACTCGCTCTGGTCAGGCGGACATGTCATGTCCAGTAATCAGTCGAGCGATGCAATTGTCAGCCTAGCCCGGCTTGCTGCGCTTTCCCATCGAGCGCAGATCGGTACTGCCGTGCTGCTGCTGCCGCTGTATCCCCCGGCCATTGTCGCACGCCAAGTAGCTGACCTCGATAATTTCAGTGACGGCCGGGTAATCCTTGGTGTTGGCGTGGGCGGCGAATATCCGCAGGAATTCCGCGCGTGTCAAGTGCCGATGGATGAAAGAGGCAGGCGGGCGGATGAGGGGATCGCGGTGATCCGTAAGTTGTGGACTGGTCAGCAGCTCAGCCATCCGGGTCCGTTCTTTCCGATGGATGACGTACGGATGATCCCAGGTCCTAGCAGGTCAGGTGGCCCTCCGATCGTCGTCGCCGGGAGAAAGACACCTGCGATGCGCCGGGCCGCCATCCTGGGAGATGGCTGGATGCCTTACCTCTACTCGGCCCGTCGATATGCTGCGTCTGCCCGGATGATCCGGGACATGGCCCAGCAGGCCGACCGTGATCTGTCAGGCTTCGGCTGGTTCGTGTACCTCTTTGTGAACGTGGCTCGTCAAGCATCCGAGGCGCGCAGAAAGGCGGCCCAGTTGCTTGGCCAAAGATACAACAGAAACGTCACCGGCATGCTGGATTCCATCGCGACAGTGGGCAGCCCTAGCGAGGTGGCCGAAAAAATTGAGACCTTTACCGAGGCTGGAGCGCGCCATTTCGTATTCAGCCCATGTGACGCGCCGGAAGATCAGGGCCGCAGCATCGACTTGCTGCTCGACTCCGTGATCCCCCAGATGGCCCGCACGTAGCCGCGGTCTGTCGATATCACGGAGCGGACGCGCACGTTACTGTACGGCCGCCATTAGGCAAGAACATCCTTCAGCTTCAGCTCTATGATTTCCTCTTCCGTCTTGCCCTGATCCAGCAGGATTTTCTCTGTATGCTCGCCCACCTTGGGAGCGCGCGCAGGCGTGATCGGCGTCTCATTGAATTGAGCGGGCAGGCTGGCCAGCTTGAATGAGAATCCTTGCCCTGAATCGAGCTCAACCAGGTAGTTGTTGGCCACGACCTGTGGATCGTTGGCCACTTCGGCCGCTGACTGCACGGGCGCCCAGGGGGTCGAGGTCTGGCGGAGAATCTCACACCACTCGGTGTAGGTCCGGCTCGCGATGGTCGCCTTCATCTCAGCCTCGAACGCGGCAAGGTTGGCTGCCCGGCTGTCTCGGTTGCTGAACCGCGGGTCCGCCGCAAGGTCGGCGCGACCGATGGCCGCGCAGAAGCCGGGGAAATGACCTTCGTTCAGGAAGCTGACGATGATGAGGCGGTCGTCCTTCGTCCGATAACCGTCCAGCCGCCGGTTCGGCTTTTTGGCCGGGTCGGCGGGTTCCTTGACCGCGGAGGAGAGTATGTCACTGGACAGCGTCCAGACGGCGCTACTCAGTAGCGAGACATCCACCACAGAAGGCTCGCCGGTCCGTTCCCGGTGAAACAGCGCCGCGGCGATACCGAAGGCCAGGTTGATCGCCGCTGGCTTGTCTCCGATTGCTCCCCGTGAACCGATCTCACCGTCGTAGTCAGTGGGCGTCAGGGTGTGCGCGAACCCGCCTCTCGCCCAGTAGGCGGTGCTGTCGTACGAGGGGGTGTTTGCCTCGTTGCCTCGAACCCCGAAGCCGTGCCCGCGAGCGACAATGATTCTGGGGTTCTTGGCCCTCAGGTCACCGACATCGTAGCCGAGGCGCGCCAGGGTCCGCGGCAGGAAGTTGGTCAGGAAGACGTCGCTGTTCGCTACCAGGTCGTAGACGATCTCGCGCCCCTCGTCCGTGCGGATGTCCACCGCCAGGCTCTTCTTCCCTCGGTTGTTCTGCTCCCAGTTGAGGTTCACGCCGCCAACCTCGGCCGCAATGCCCATGGTCGCCAGGCCCCGGTAGGGGTCTCCGGTCCTGGGGTTCTCGATCTTGATGACATCAGCACCGAGGTCGGCCAGCACGGCTCCCGTAGCAGGGACGAACACCCACTGGGCCAATTCCAGGACCCGAACGCCTTCGAACATCACTCATATCCTCCTTCGCGGGTGTCGCGTGCCGCTCACTCACGCCTGCCCTCAGGCGATTGCACCGTCGGCGCGTAGACGAGCCAGGTCTTCGGGTGTGTAGTCGATCTCAGAAAGAACTTCGTCGGTGTGCTCGCAGAAATCGGGTGCTCGGCGGATATCGCCGGCCTCCTCATCGAACAGCACAGGAGGAACGGGCAGGCGAATCGGTCCCGGAGGATACTCGACGGTCCGAATGAAGCCATTGGCTATGACCTGCGGATCCTGATGCATTTCAGCCGGTGTCTGTACCGGAGCCCAGACTCCATGCGTTGTTTTCAGTGCTTCCTTACATTCCTCGAGAGTCTTCTGGGCGAAGATCTCGTCCAGAAGCTGAACTCCCGCCGCTCGGTTGGCCATCCGGGCGGATGATGTCGAGAAGCGGTCGTCCGTGGCCAGCTCCGGGTGGCCGAGGTGCCTGCAGAGATCAGCCCAGTCCTCGTCGGGGTCGTTGACGAAGCAGAGCGTGAGGAATCTCCCGTCCTTGGTCTTGTAATTGTTGAGCGAGGGTGGGTGGTTTTCGCGTGCTATCCGCCCGCCCCACTTGTTGCCGAGCCCGGCGGCAATGATCGGCTGGTGATTGAACCAGATGGCGGTGCCCATCAGCGATCCGTCTACGACCCGGGCCACGCCCGTCCGCTCACGTTCTAGCAGCGCCGCGCAGACTCCACCCGCCAGCACAGTGCCGCAGATCGTGTCTCCGTGGCCCGCCATCCCGGTAGGCCACTCGCTTCCAGAATTAGTCATCGCCGTGTCTGCCAGCGAACCGCGAGCCCACCAGGCTGCGGCATCATAAGCGCGTCTCTCCGCCTCGGGGCCGTTCGGGCCTTGCCCTGTTCCCTTGACGTAGATGATGTTGGGGTTGTGATGGCGAATGTCATCGACGTCGACCTTCAGCTTCCTGCGCGTGGCGGGAAGGTAGCTGGTGAGAAAGACATCTGCCGACTCGACGAGCTTGTAGAGAACGGCCCGCCCTTCATCGGTGGACAGGTCGATTGCCACCGCGCGCTTGCCTCTGTTGTAATTCTTGAAAGACTGGTAGGCTCCTCCGGGTTCAAGCGTGCCGCCGGAAAGAAGACGCATCGGATCGCAGCTCTTGGGGCTCTCGACCTTGATCACGTCGGCTCCCCAATGTGACAGCACGCCGCCCACCATTGGCATGAAGGCGAACAGGGTCACATCTACGACACGCACTCCGGCCAAGACGTTCTGCATCATTTCGGTTCCTCCTGAGCGAAGACTGGAAGCGAGAAAGTCCCGTGGTCGTCCTCGCAATCGATGAAGTCGACTCTTACGGGCATGTTCGCTGTCGTGTCCGCGCGGGCAAACCCGGCAGGATTACCAAGAAAGAGGGGTCCCTCGTCGAGCCGTACCAGAATGGTTTCCCAAGGCACGGGCAGGATGTCGTAGTAGCGCCGCTCGAAGGTGCACCAGCTAGCTATGGTGCCCCTTCCCGATAGGAGCTCCCAGTTCAGATGGGCCTGGCCGCATCGTTCGCATGCCTCGACGGGCGGCCATGAGAGGTGTGCACAGTCATCGCAGCGCTGCAGTCTCAGCTCGCCGTCTGAGCAGAACTTCCAGAATTGCTCGTCTACCGGGCGCAAGACCCGGTTCGGCCTCCGCTCTGCCATCAATCCTCCCCCGCGCGGGCGAAGATCACCGGCTGCGCCGAGTCTGTCGTAGCAAAGGAAAACATCGAGGTGTGCACATCGGGCACCTGCCGATCACCTGCTTCGTGCCGTAGTTGCCGCACACATTCCACGAGATTGTTGTACCCGTGCATATAAGCCTCCGATAGGAGCCCGCCGTTCGTGTTCGTGGGAAGCGAGCCGCCGACAGCGATTCCTCCGTCGCGGCAGAAGTCAATGCCCTCACCGGGCTTGACAAACCCATAGCCCTCGAGCTGGTTCACCAACTGTAGGCTGGACGGGTCATATCCCTGAAAGTGGCCGATCTCGGAAAGGTCCGCGCGGGCCATGGCCAGCGCCTCGCTTACGGCACTCTTGAATTGTGGCCGCAAACGCTCCTCTACCATGTAATGCATTTTCGAGTACGTGACTTCCGCATATCCCCAGCCCTGCACGAGCACGGGTGCATGGGGGCCGTCCTTCGCGGCGTCAGCTCTCCGCAGGAGGATGCATACCCCTCCATCGTTTACCAGGCAGAGGTCGAGCAATCTGAGCGGCCGGACGATGTACCTGGCTGCGAGGTAATCGTCGAGCGACAGCGGACTCCTCATGATTGCGTTGTCGTTTATCATCGCGTAGCGTCGCAGCGCTATCGCGACCGAGCCGAGATCTTCCTCGGTTGCCCCGTAGGTCGTCATGTAGTGCTGGAACATCAGCGCCCAATGAGCAGCCTGAGAGCTCCATCCCCATGGGTGGTAATAGTAATAAGAATCGCGGCCGTCGCCGCCGTACGTCTGGCCGCCAAATTGGCGGCCAGACGTACGCGAGACGGTGGCGTACACCAAGGCGATGGTGTCGCACTCGCCGACAGCTAGCGCCCGGACTGCCGTGGGAATAGGGAATAGTCCCCCTCCCTCCATGAGGTAACGGGGCTTGACTCCCAGGAGCCCGGCAAGTTCGGCAGGCCCGGGGCCACTGTGCAGCAGCCGGGCAGCCACCCCGTCCACATCTTCCGGGCTGATGCCCGCGTCGGCCACCGCGCGGTCGAAGGCGAGCTTAGCCACGTCCGTGACGTCGGCCGGAGGCCGGGTGCGATCCGCACGATAGGCCGCGTAATCGGCACCGAAGTCAGTCACCCCGATGCCGACGATGGCCGCCCGCGCGCGCATGTCGTTGTCGGCGCGAAGATCATCGGCCGCACCAGGGGTCGACTCGTCAACTGTCATTCCTTGCTCCGCCCGCCTATGACGGCCCCCCGATGAGGGGCGCCGGATTCTCGTCGTGCCGGGACTCGGGCCTACTTGATCGCGACCGGGTTCAGGGGAGATCCCGCGCCGCCGATCACCGGAAGAGGTGCAGCGGCGAAAAACATCTCGTAGATGCCGTCCTCCCGGCACGCATCCGCGAGTTCATCGAGATCGAAGTACTCACCGACTTGCAGGCCGAGGTCCCGAAGCGCATTGACATGGAACTCGATCGGCCGGAAGCCCGGCTCCACATTCCCCACTACCTCTGACGCGACATTGTCGAAGGCCACCATGACGACATCTCGCTCGTGCAGCAGCGGTACCGCAGAGGAAGAGATGCCGGGAGCTAGCCCCTGATTGGCGCCAGCGCCGTCCCGGAACCACCATCCCATCCAGCCGGTCCGGATGAGCAGGACGTCTCCTGCTTCGATGTCAAGGCCCTCGGCCTGGGCTACCTCAAGCAGAAGATCAGGCCCGATGCGGAACCCGTCTTCGAGGCGCTCCACGCCAAGGTGATGGGCGACGTCCAGCAGGATGGCACGTCCGAATATGCCTTCTGCTCGGTTGTGCATTCCGTTACGCTGCAGGCCGCTCCTGGCCGTACCGAGGCCAGCCCAGTAGCCGTTGTAGATCGTGTCGTCTATGCCCATGCCGAACCCGTCCAGCTGAGTGGTGTGTTGGAGCGCTATCACCAGGAAGTCATCGGAGATGTGATATTTGGGCGCATCATCATCTTCGCCCCCCATCCACGCGCCCATGCCCTTCTGGTTCGAGAGCACGGCGTCTCCCGAGACCGCGCCGAAGAAGTGCATTAGGTAACCACGGCTTATATTACGGCGGGCTCCTTTAGCGGTATGCCCTCCTTCGCCTCCGGCGGTCGGGATGCCGATAGGCAACCCGAGGGGATAGCGCACGCCGGTTCGGATAAGTTCGGCTGCCCGCTTGATTCGCTCGGGCGTGACCAGGTTCAAGGTGCCCTTCTGGTCCTCTTCTCCCCACCGGCCCCAGTTATTGTGCTTCCCGGGGACAGCACCTGAGACCTTTCCCTTCTCGTCCACCGTGTACGTGGGAGGAGTCCATCCGCTCAGGGGCACCTCATTGTATCGCTTGTTCATTTCTGCTCCTCCTTTTAGTGACCGCTCTCCTGAAAGAGGTCTCCGGAACCGGACTGCTGCTCGTGCTGGCGGGAAATAAAGCAGCCATCCCGCCGGATAGGTTTGTCATAGTTTTGCCTGCCGCACGTCAAAGCGCCTACGGCCGTAGTCACCAAGCGTGTAGAAGGACAGTACGGTCAGCAGAAGTACTATCGCTGGTACGAACACCAGCCATGGGTTCGTGGCCAGGAACGGCTGTCCAGAGGCGATCATGCCGCCCCAAGTAGGAGTCGGCGGTGGAATGCCGAGGCCCAGATAGTCGAGCGAGCCCTCGGCGACCATTACCGACGCCACGATGATGAATGAATAAGAGATGGTCGGAAGGATGACGTTTGGCAGGATCTCCCGGCGGATGATCCGGAAGCTCCCGGTGCCACGAGCCTGTGCCGCCAGCACGAACTCCCGCTGGGCTATGGCGAGCGTGTTCGCCCGCGCAAGCCGGGCGAACGAAGGAATCGTGAGCAGCGTGAATGCGATGATAAGGGTCGACAGCTTCTGCTGAAGCACTGCCGTGACAGCGAGCAGGAGGATGAGTGGCGGGAACGCCAGGGCGGAATCGATAAAGATCGTGAGACCTCCTTCGACACGACCGCGGAAGAAACCGGCAGTCATTCCCACGGCGAGGCCGATAACCATGCCCAGGAATACGGCCAGAAGACCCACTGCCAGTGACACGCGGGTTCCCCATATGAGTCGTATCAGAACGCTGCGTCCTAGGTAATCCGTGCCAAGGAACTCAGGCCAGTGCAGTCCTGGGGAGACCTTCGGGTTTCCCACGAAGTCGAAATAGCTAGGGCCTGGCAAGACTGGGGCCAACAAGGCCAAAGCTATGATGAGGATCAGCCAGCTAAGCGAGAGGATGACCCCGATGCGGCCGCGGAAAAATCCGGCCTTGGCTATCGACCGGACTTGCAAGCCGACTACGGCTTCGCCCGGATTCAGCACCTGGTCGAGATCCGCTTGCACAAGTCGTGGGTTGGTCACGCTGCCGACCTCCGCCTGATCCGCGGATCCAGGACCCCGTACCCGATATCCACCACGATATTGATGAAGACGTATGCGAGCGCGATGAAGATCGCGATGCCTTGTACAGTTATGAAGTCTTTGTTGAGGATCGACTGGACGAGTAGCGAACCG
>Ga0210390_10002874_pt1 | contig 15011 bp, 15 predicted proteins | sample IncBWH11OmetaG_FD_161050 | JGI IMG/M metagenome (GOLD analysis project Ga0210390, IMG submission 161050) | Forest soil microbial communities from Barre Woods Harvard Forest LTER site, Petersham, Massachusetts, United States - Inc-BW-H-11-O ... | reverse complement strand
TTCCAATCGAGGCCATTAATCTTTATATCGGCGACACGCTTTATCCACCTTCGGGCGGCTCGGGCGGTTCGACCACGCCGGGGGGAGTTAGTTCCTCGACTCGACGCGCCGCCGTGGATGCTCGCGAAGCACTATTCGCTAAAGTCGCTCCGGCGCTCAACGCGCAGCCCGAAGATTTGGAATCTGTAAATAGTACGGTGCGGGTAAAGAGTGAGCCAAGCCGTTCGTTGAACTGGAAACAGGCTTGTTCGAAGATCGGCGCCGTGCCGCTTACCATCCGCGGAAAGAATCCCGACAAGAGCAAACTACCCGACCTCACCAACAGCGGCGTTGGCGGAGTGGGAATGGCCGACGTTGAGGTGGATACCGAGACCGGCATCGTAAAGGTGAAGAAGATGGTTGCGGTGCAGGATTGCGGACTCATCATTGATCTCAAGATGGCCGAGAGCAGTTGCTATGGCGCGCTCACCATGGGCATCAGCTATGCGCTGTTCGAAGAAAAAATCATGGACCGGGCGACCGGGCGCATGCTGAATCCGAATATGGAGTTCTACCGACTAGCTGGGCTCAATGACATTCCCGAACTCGTGGTTCACATGATGACTGGTAAAGGTTACGACGAGCGCGGTGTGATTGGGTTGGGCGAGCCGCCGGTGATTTCACCCGGAGCCGCAATTGCGAATGCAGTGGCGAATGCGATCGGCGCGCGGGTTTCGTTTTTGCCGATTACGCCCGACAAAGTTCTGGCCGCGCTGAGTCAACCGAAGGCAGGTGCATGATGAGAGCGTTTGAATACGCAAGTCCGGCGACGACGGAACAGGCGGTTGCACTTTTAAGTGCGACCTGGGGGCACGCTGAAGTCTTGGCCGGCGGTACCGATCTGCTGTCTTTGATGAAGGACGATGTGGTCCATCCCAAACGCCTGGTGAATATTAAACAGATCAAGGAAATGAGCGTCGTTACGGCTGGGCCAAAAGGACTTCGCATCGGCGCGCTCACCACGCTGGGCGAACTGGCGGACAATGTCAATGTCGTAAAAGACTATCCCGCGCTTGCGGAGGCGATCAACGACGCAGCCAGCCCGCAGATTCGCAACATGGCGACCATTGGCGGAAATCTTTGTCAGCGTCCGCGCTGCTGGTATTTTCGCGGCGGCTTTGGGCTGCTGCCTAGAAACGAGTCAGGCAAGGATCTTGTCACTGACGGCGAAAATCGTTACCACGCGATTCTGGGTAACGATGGTCCAGCCAAGTTTGTTAGTCCTTCGTCCATTGCGCCTGTGCTCATGGCCTACGGAGCCGTCCTTCGGCTGATCGGCCCCCGTGGCATGCGGGAACAGGCACTGGAGCGTTTCTACGTGATCCCGACAACTGAAGCTGAACGCGAGCACGATCTGAGGCCGAACGAGATCCTGGCTGAATTAGTTCTGCCTCCACCGCGGGAGCTAAAAGTCGCGCATTACGAAATTCGACAGAAGCAGGCTTTCGATTGGCCGCTGGCCGTCGCCGCTGTCGGATTGAACATAAAGGGCTCGGAGCTATTTGGGTCGCGTCTGGTGCTCGGCTATGTTGCGCCCATTCCCTGGCGCTCCGGCGATGGCGAGGTCGCGCTGAATAACGCGGCGCGAATTCACGGCAGTATTTCTGAGGAAGTGGCTAGGGCCGCGGCTGAGGGCGCGCTGCAGAGCGCAAAGCCGCTCAGTCACAATGCCTATAAAGTTCAGCTCGCGAAGGTCGCGGTAAGACGCGCCATCATGAAAGCTGCGTCAGGAGGTGCCGCGTGATCCGACCATCACCGCTTCAGGAATCCGACCGCTTCGACACCAATCATCCGAATCTTTGTCCCGCTCTGCGCTGGAAAGCGCAATTTATCCTCGCCGAGCCTGATCCGACCGTGCCTCGTTCCAATGAAGGTTTGTTTTGGTGCATCCACACTCAGACCTGCATCGGGCCTGACGGCAAGCTGGCTGAGCCAGGCAAATGCTCGTCTTCCCGCCGAAAATGTCACGGCACGGGAAAATGTGAATAGAGAGAGAATGTATGGGGACCCTAACGAAAAAATGGACTCGAATCTTCGAAGTCGCGGCCATCGCGGTTCTTGCGTGTAGCCAGGGCATGGCGCAGACAGCGCCGGCAGCCGATAGCGATCATTCTTTCAACGTTTCCACGACGCAGCCGTGGACGGACACTGGCCTGGATCTTCAGACTGGCGATATTCTCGAGATCACCGCCAGCGGTACGCAATGTGATCCACGGGGCGTGGGCGGCGCTTCTACTCAAGGTCTTCCCGTGTCGAGTGCGCTTCCCGGAGCTCTGATCGCTAAATTGCAGGCCCAGGGCACTCCAGTTCTGGTGGGAACTAGCAAAGAAGTTAAAGTCGACGCGCCGGGCCATCTATATCTGGGCATCAATGTGGCAGGCACGCCGCCGTGCAACGGAAGCTTGGCAGTCAAAGTCCATCGCCAAACAGAAGGCGCGTCCGGTCGTGGAGGCGTGCTCAAGCAACAATTGGAAACCGCGGCTGGAATTTTCGCGGCGGGACAATTTGGAATTGGTTCGGGGAACGCTGCGACGGCTCCGGCTCTCAAAATCTCCAACGAACCGTTGGATGCCGGCCTTCGTAAGGACATCGATGGTCTGCCCCGCCGCGTCAATGATCAATTCAAGAACCTCGGAGATATGGTGAATTTTGTTCTCATCGGCACGGAAAAGCAGGTGCAGAGTGCGCTCGATGCGGCTAACTTCCATGTGGCCGACACCAGCGACAAGAAGGCTGTTCTCGAAGCCGCCATGACGACCTATGAAAGCAAAGACTACCTGGCCATGCCGATGAGCACCCTCTACCTGTTCAACCGTCCGCAGGATTTCGGGTATGAGCAAGCGGAAGCGATCGCAATGGTTGCAAGCCGCCACCACTTCCGTTTGTGGAAGGCGCCGTTTACGTGGAACGGACAAACCGTGTGGGTGGGCGCGGGAACGCATGACATCGGCTTCGCCAAGGACAAACGCAATGGCAATATCACACACAAAATCGATCCAAACGTCGATGGCGAGCGCGAAAACATTGGCGGCAGTTTGCAGAAGGGCGGCAAGGTGAAGAGCATGGCTTATTATCTTCCTCCCAATCCCGTGCAAGATGCGAAGAATGCCACGGGCGATGGCTACCATTCGGATGGACGGGTTCTGGTGGTGTTCATGCAATAGAGGTTTTTCAGAATGCCCGGCTCGGCACGCTAGCCCATTTCGTGTGAGATAATTTTTCACATAGACGATTGAGGAGAACAATGGCTGAACACACGGTTTTCTGTGTCAAATTGCAGAAGGAACTTCCTGGCCTGGATGAGCCACCCTTTGACACGGAATTCGGAAAAAAGATTTATGACAACGTCTCCGAGCAAGCGTGGAGGGGTTGGACGGAATTCTGCAAAATGCTGCTGAATGAATATCGGCTGAATCCGGCTCGCCGCGAGGATCAAGAGGCTATCGTGAAGCAGATGGAGCAGTATTTCTTTGGCGAAGGCGCTGCTCCGCCGAAGGAATATGTGCCCCCGGCTCAGAAATAAGGTGAATTGCTCGCCTGTCGGAGCAGGCGGCGAACAACTGGTAAGGCGGCGTTATTGGAAGGGTGCGGCTTTCCGGATGCTGAAAAAATCCAGTTAAGCCTTCATCTGTGGACCTCAGGGGCTAAGCCCTGGACGTTTTTACCGCCGTGCGGCACGAGTGAACTCGCGCCCTCCCCTTTCTAATGCTCTAGTATCCATTGCGTAACAAATTTCAGGATGTCGGGCGTGCCCGGGTCCCACAGGGTGGTGTGGCGGGTTTCTGGAAACACTTTGTATTGCCTGTCATTGATGCCGCTGGGCGCTTTTGTTCGCGCTAGAATCTCGCAATCCTTGCGGCTGACGATTACATCTTTTCCTCCTTGAACGATCAGAGTGGGCGCGGTTAAATTAGGCGCGATTTCGGTTTTCCAATTCTCCACAAGGTGTTTAATATCCCACAGGTAGCCGACACTGACTCTTTTGTAGGCCAGCGGGTCGGTGCGGCGGTCGGCGATGAATTGTGGGTCGCGTGAACTCTCTTTGAGACGCTTGCCGACCAAACTGATCGCCGGGGTTCTGTGGGCAAAGAGAAGATAGGGCAACAAACCCAGGTTGCCGATTTTTAAAATTTGACGCTCGTTGACATCGATGGCTGGCGCTAAAAGGATGAGGCCATCGATTTGAGCTTTATTTTTCCGCACGTAATTGAGCGCGTATGCTCCCCCCATGCTCTCGCCCAGGAGGTAAATCCTGGCAGCGGGATGTTTGTTCTTTGCAAACTGTATGATCGTCGAAACGTCGGCGGCGGCCTGGGCGGGAGTTCCGATATAACCCCGGCGTCCGCAAGACAGTCCATGGGCTCTGGCATCCAAAGCGTAAACCTGTATGCCGTGCGGGTTTAAAGCATCCGCGATGACTTTGTAAGGACCGCTCTGATAGCCAATTCCATGCAGCACCACGACCACACGTTCGGGGGAATCGCTTCCAACACTGAGCCAGTAGCGGTAGAAAAGACAGGTGTTGTCCGCTGATGTCAGTACTCCATGTTGGTCAGCGACAGATGCGGAAAGCCGCTGCGCATCCAAAACTGAGTTTACCGGCGGCGGCATTTGAGCTTCCGCCACGGCAGCACTGAACACACACGCCATTCCGAACGCAGCCAGGCGCAATCCGAATTTTCTGATAGCTAAAGTTTTCAAGGTATTCGACTCTGCGATCCTTTTCGACATTACGCCTTACAAATGTCCAGACCACCCTTAACTGGCTGGGTACTGTTTACCGAATTGTTACCTACATTTCATCGTCCCGTAACATTGCCGCGCTAGAAATGAAATATGGATCCGCCCGTCTACGATACGCTGATCCTCTCCGACGTCCATCTGGGCTCGGACACCAGCCGCGCGCGCGAGGCTACTTGCGTGCTGAAGGAAAATCGTTTCCAGCGGCTAATTCTCTTGGGAGACATCTTCGCCGACCTAAACTTTCGCAGGCTCACGAAGGAACATTGGAAGTTTCTCGGATACATCCGCAAGCTATCGAATCCTAAACGCGAGTTGGAAGTTATTTGGGTCGAGGGCAATCACGACCAGGGACTGGCCGACATCATGTCGCATCTGGTCGGCGTGCGCGTGTACCAGGAGTACGCGTGGGAATACGCCGGTCTGCGTCATCTCGCGATTCACGGCCATCAGTTTGACCGGCTGCTGGCCAACAATCTTCGCCTCAATTATTTTGGAACGCTATTCTATCTTCTGTTGCAGCGGCTTGATCTGAAAGGCAAACCTGTAGCTCGCTTCATCGACCGCATCAACACGCGCTGGCTGCGGATGTCTCACAAAGTGGCGTCCGGTGCGCTGTTTCACGCCCGCCTGCGCAAGGCCGATCGCATTTTCTGCGGGCATACGCACGAAGCCATGCACCAGGAAAAAGACGGAATCCACTATTACAATACAGGGGGATGGGTCGACGAACGGCTCACCTATGTCACCATTGACACTGCGGGGGTGCGAATTCATGAATATCAGAAGGCCGCGGACGATCGTGCTTCCAACGAAGAACGCGACGAAACGGATTCCACACTTGCCGGATCTGCGCATGAATCCGTTCTGCCCGAAGATGCCGAATACGAAAATATCGGTGGCTGACGCCAACTGCTCAGGCATTGCCCGGCTAGGAGATTCTTGCGCAAGCTGACCATCGTTTTCCACCACGCCGGTGGCGGACACCGCAGTACAGCTGACGCTCTGAAGTCCACTCTGACATCGCAGGACCGCCCCTGGGAAGTAAATCTTCTAAACATCCAGGAATTGCTGGCTCCCCTCGACGTGCTTCATCGCGTGACCGGCCTCCACATCGACGACACTTATAATCTCATTCTGCGAAAAGGCTGGACGCGGTTCACGCCGCAACTCCTGAAGGTTCTGCTAGGAGTAATCCGTTTCTCTCATCCCTGGCTGGTGAAGGCGCTGCGAGATCATTGGTGTCAACATCCGGCCGATCTGGTGCTCTCGGTCATCCCGCACTTCAATCGTGCTTTGGCCGAAAGCCTACGGACGCCGCAGCCGACACCTTTTGTCACCCTACTGACAGACCTAGCGGATTACCCACCCCACTTCTGGATCGAGCGCAAGTCGGAATACATTATTGTAGCGACGGAGCGAGCCAAGCAGCAGGCTCTAAGCATGGGCCACCCTTTAAACCGCATCTTCGAAACCTCAGGAATGATTTTGAAGCCGAAGTTTTACCAGAAAACCGTCGTTGATCGAATCTCTGAACGCGAACGGCTCGGCCTCGAACCGGATTGCCCCACTGGCATTGTCTTATTCGGAGGTCATGGGCCGCGGGTGATGGTTGACATTGTCAAGAAGCTTGACGAGAGCAACAGCGGCGTCCAGTTGATTTTGCTATGCGGACATAACCAGGAGCTCGCCACTCAGCTCAGAAGTTTGAAAACAAAAAAGCCGATTCTGATTCAAGGATTTACAGCGAACGTTGAGTCCTACATGGCATTGGCTGACTTCTTCATTGGGAAGCCGGGCCCAGGCTCAATCAGCGAAGCCTTGCAGTTCCACTTGCCGGTCATCGTCGAATGCAACGCCAAGACGCTGCCGCAAGAGCGGTATAACGCGGAATGGCTAACCGAGAAAGGTTTCGGGATCGTTCTGACTAGCTTTCGAGAGATTGCGCCTACGGTTCAGCGGTTACTCCAGGGTTCGACTTTCAATCAACTCCGTCTCAATGCCCGTACATATTCGAATAGAGCCCTGTTCGAAGTACCCGAGATTTTGGAACAATGCGCCACCTGCGCAGTTGCTCCAACTCGAATTGAAACCGCCGTTTGATTCGCGGTGCTCCCAGGCTAGAGTTCGCGGGGGCCGACCCATCCCTTACTAGAAGTGAACCACGATCCCGGTCGAAATACGGACATTGTTCTGCGTGGTGCTGAAGAAACGCGTTTGCAGCAAGTCGCCCTGCAGGCGCCAACTGATGAGGGGAATCAAAATGATAGTCGATGCCACCGCCGAGGGCATGGGCAAACGAAGTGTTCGACTCAGAGAATCCTGACGCACTCTCGCTGATGTGCCCCGCGCCAATCAGCGCATTCGCGAAAGGTCGGACCTTCCCTACCGAAACCGAAACTCGCGGACCGAACAAGAAACTTTGGATATGCGTGCTGGCGCTAAGGCCGGAGCACAATCCGCCAACAATTCCGGTGCATGCGGGATTTGGAGCCACTGCAGCCGATCCGTAGAGCCCGCTGAAATCAGCTACGAGGCCGATAAACGGCAGAACTTTGCCTTCCACTGAGCCAGTCCAACCATTTAAATTCGTGCGACCGTTCGAAAGCAGATCCGGACTCAAATTAGGAATACCCGACGAACACGTTTCCGCTGGGAACCTGCGCGTAACCGGCACTTGCGAGTATAAAAAGCACGATGGCAATTGCTATAATTCTATACACAGACACTTGCTCATCCTGGTCGAAATCCGGCTTCTTGACGAAATTATTTGGATGCTTTTGCCTAAAATAGGGATGTAGCAGCGCCCCTCGTTTGGGCGACCAAACATTTAACTGGATTTTCACAGTCCTCCGACCAGGTCACAAGCGTCAAACAAATATCATTGCCAGAATAACCAAAACGTCACACCGGGAGACTGCAGTAAGCGCCAGGCTTGCTGCAGTCCGGATAAGGAGTAATTTTGAAGTTAGATTTGGAGACCCGCGCAATCGATGATGTCACGGTTCTTTACTGCAGGGGCCGCTTTACCTATCGCGACGAAGCCACGGCATTTTCCCAAAAAATAGCCGAGCTTCTTCCGAATGCCCGGCGGGTCGTAGTCGAACTTAGCGAGGTAGAGGTTATTGACAGTGCCGGCCTCGGCGAGTTGGTGGTCGTGCATATGTGGATTCGAGCCAGTGGCAGCGCGCTGAAACTGGCTGGCGCCAATCCACGGGTTCGACAGCTACTTGAGCTCACCAATCTGATGTCGGTTTTCGACGTTCATCCTACGCTGGACGATGCCTTGCTTTCATTCCGGGGGAAAATCGCAACCCGAACTGCGTTTCACGCCGCTTAAGCTGGAAGTGTCTAAACGTCGGTCTATCGAGAAAGGCCCGCTTCCGACCAGGAGGAGAAATATCAGGCCGAGAAGCATGCAGTAGTCTGTGCGCTTCAGACTATTTCAACCACCCCTACAAAGGGCGCGAAAAATTGTGGCGCGGGAATCCCGATTTTTATGAAGCGCCCTACGCCTAATGCTAGAGGGAACAGAAACTTCTGAACGCCCTCCGATAAGAAAACGACACCTACCAGCAGCCGGATCAGAATGGTGGCACCTGGTCCATTCGTTCTGAGCAAGAGATTTGGCATGACCGCCTCAGGCATACTTCAGCAGAGTCATGAAACCAAAATCCATGTGCAGTTGCTGATGGCAGTGAAAAAGCGTGTTGCCGGGATTATCCGCCGTGAAGTCCACCTCGATGATCTTATTCGCGTTGACCACAACCGTATCCTTCAAAATGCCGGATGTAGGCTTGCCGTACACCTTGGTCAACTCGAAACTGTGGCGATGCAGGTGTACGGGGTGGGCATCGTCGCTCTCATTGCGAAAGATCATGCGATAGCGTTTGCTGGCATGCACCATGAGCGGATCGGCATTTGGATAAGACTTCCCGTTGATCGTCCAACGATTGAAGCCTCCGTGACCACCGGGGATCTTTTTAAAGACAAGATCGAACTGGCCATCGGGCGCGGCAACGCGGGTCTCATGCCCGAAAAGCGTGTAGTCCCACGGAGATTTTTCTGGTTTCGTCCACTGCGGAGCGCCTTTCCTATCGGAATATTCCACGACCACACCCAAGCCATGCTTGCGATCGTCGTCGTCCGTGGTTCCCAGAATCCAAACACCGCGCGAGTCCATGCTCACGATAGCATCGACACGCTCGGCCGCGCCTATCTGGAGGATTTTCACCGTCTGCGGTTTCGGCACCGGGTTGCCGTCAAACGCCACAACTTCAAATTGATGAGCGGGCAATGCCACATTCACCGTTTCGGTCGCGCTCGAGTTCAGAAAATGAAAGAGGACGCGATCCCCTTTGCGAACCGCGATCGGCTCCCCATGTCCAAGAGCTTTGTCGTTAAACGAGAACGCCCGATAACCGACTTCGAGCCCGTTGTTGGGTGGCGGAGGCGCGCTGCCCTCGTCCGACTCCTCCATCGAGGCGCTGTAATAAGGTTCCCACTGATGTATTGCCAGGAAAACCTCGCGGTCATATCGTCCAGGATCATTCTTAGGCTCGATGTAAACGAAGCCGAACTGACCGGTATAGAGGCTGCGATGAAGATCTTTTCCAGCAAATGCGTGGCTGTGATACCAGCGCGTGCCAGCAGGCTTTGGAGTGAAGTTATATCGTCGATGCCCGTGCGGAGGAACAGCAGGACTGCCCTCCTCCGTCGCCCCGTCTGCTTCCACCGAAATCATTTGGCCATGCCAGTGAACAATCTCTTCGTGATCAGTATCGTTGAAGACGTCGACCGTGACCGGAACGCCTTCCTTCATGCGCAGCAGAGGGCCGGGAACCTGGCCATTATAGCCAAACGTGTGAATTGTTTTGCCGGGGGCGATCTCAAAAGAGACGGGAGCGATTCGGAGGGTGAAATCCGCCTTTGCTTCAGAAGCTTGGCTCTTCTCTCCGGCGAACAACTTATGCGAAGCAAGGCCCGCGACCACCAGCCCTGCATTCTTCAGGAAGTCTCGACGCTCCACTCTCGTTTCCCGACTTTTTCGAACACCCTCCGAGCGCGAGACGCGCTCGGGACAGCCGGCAAGATGCCGGCGCTGCTCGTTCCGCGGCCACGGTACTAGAGGCGCTCCGAAACGACATTTGCTGGAGTGTAATTCCCTCTCACCGCGTACCAGCGGACCCGAAGTAGTTCACCGAACATGCGGATGCCGTCGCGCAAAGGATTAATGCGGGTTCCTTCGCGATGTGACCATGCGACCGGGACCTCGCGGACTGCAAACCCGAACTGCTTAGCCAAGAAGAGCACTTCCGGATCAAATCCCCAGCGTTCAATTTTCTGCAATGGAAAAATGGTTTGCGCACTTCGCCGGGTGAAAGCCTTAAAGCCACACTGCGTATCTTTGAACTGCAAGCCTAAAACGATTCGCAAAGCCAGATTGAAGATTCGTCCAAACAGCCTGCGATGCAGCGGCTGCCTCCGAATCTGCAACCGCGGATCCACCCAGCGCGAACCGATGGCGATCTCCGCGCCTTGGGCCATCGCCGCAAACAGCTTGTCGGCTTCCTCAATGGGCGAGGAGAGATCAGCGTCGCTGAACAGCAAGATGTCTCCCTTTGCGTGCAGCATTCCGTTGCGGACGCTATATCCCTTACCCCGATTCCCCGGATTCTCCAGCAGTCGCAGCGCGCTGTGCTTGCTGGCATAGCCGCGAACGAGTTCTGCCGTGCCGTCGCTCGACCCGTCGTCGACCACGATAACCTCAAGGTTCCATCCGCGTTGACTGCCATGCGCAAGAATCTTGTCGAGCGTGGCCGCGATGCGCGCGCTTTCGTTGTAGGCCGGTAGGATAATGCTGTATGTGGCAGGGTCCAAGTGTAAGCCATCAGCTTTCAGCTATCAGTTACGCTAATCTCAAGGATCGCCGCTTCCCGGTCAAACCTCGCGGAAACAAGAAATGTCGAGAGCGGCTTAAAGCCAATTTTCGAAAGCTCATAGCTGGAAGCTGGACAGCTTCTACGCCACTCTCCGCTGCTTGTCCAGCATGGACAAGAACTCCGCCACCAGTTCTTCATCCCACAATCCGCCGCGAGCTTCCTGGCGCATGGTGAAAGCGGCATGCTCATGGCTGAGCGCCGGTTTGTAAGGCCGCGCGGTACGCAAGGCGTCGTATACGTCCGCCACCTGCAGGACTCGCGGAAGAAGAGGAATTTCGGTTTTCTGCAGCCCATCCGGATAGCCGCTGCCATCCGAATGTTCATGATGATTGCGGATAATGGGCAGGACCAGCCGAAGCGACTTCAACGGCCGGCAAATATTCTCGCCGGTTAACGGATGCTGCTTCATGATGGTCCATTCTTCCTCGGTCAGATTCTTTCCCTTCTTCAGAATTTCATCGGGAACCGCGATCTTCCCCAGGTCATGCAAGTATCCGCCCCGGCGCAATGCCACAATTGATTCCTCACTCAAGCCGAGATGCCGGCCCAGATTGCTGGCGTTCTCGGCCAACCGCTCACAATGACCCTCGGTGTAGGGATCGCGACTTTCTACGCTTAGCCCCAAGGTGCACAGCACCGATTCCGCGGTTTCCAGTTCATCGGTGAACTCTTTGAGTTTTAGCAGCGACTTGACCCTGGCGAACAGCTCTTCCGAAAAGATAGGCTTGTTGAGAAAATCGTCGGCGCCGGCCTCGATTCCCCGCAGTTTGTCCTCGCGGTCACTCAGCCCAGTGATCAGTACGAACGGAATCAGGCGGGTCGCAGGGTTATCCTTGACCTCGCGGCACAACTCGTAACCCGATTTCCCGGGCATGACCACATCGGACAGAATAAGATCGGGTAGCTCGCGCCGAATTTCGCTTTCCGCCTGGGCTGCGTCCGGAACTCCAACCACCTCGTAGCCGCGAGTGCCTAGCAATTCGCGCATGAGGATCATGGTGTCCGGATTATCATCGACTACCAGCACCCTGGGCGCGCGACGCGGCGAAAGTTCTCCCATCTCCTTATAAGACGGAGAATGGCTGGACGGAGATGTCCGGAATTTATGGGGAGGGCTCATCGCGACGATTGGCAAAACGCTTTGTCAATTGTAACGGATTTACTGGCAGTCCACTGACGGTGTCTTGTTGTCCCTGCGAATACCTGTCCAGCTTTTGGACATGCCGTTTTGGGAAAGTCGCGGCAAAGTGTGCGATCTGACCTTGCCTTAGGGCCCCGTGGCTGCTTAGCCTCACTGCATGCGCTTTCTTTTTCGCATCTCGGCGTGTTTTTTTCTTATCGTGGCAAGTGCTCTCGCTGTCTCCAAACCACACGTCATCACTTTCGGTAAATGGATGACGGTCAAGTCGGATAGCGGTCCCGATCAAGGCCGCCCTGAAGACGTGAAGGTCAGGCCGCTGTATGTGGATGGCCGGATGAAAGAGTTTACTTTCGGCATTCCGCATGAGGTGACCGAGCAACTGTTCGTGGCGCGGCGCATGGTTCGCGTCAATGATGTCTTGCCCCAGGAAAATGCCTTGACCCCGCGCTGGAGTTGGCAGCGCGGAGGATGGCTCGTGGTCGACCGCGGCACTGGACACATCTCGCAAGCCAGCCTGCCCGAGTTTGATCCCGACTCCTCCTCGGCCAGTTGGTATCGCGACTACGTTGCCTACTGCGGAATTTCAGACGACGGCCGCAAACTCTCGGCGATCGTGATGCAACTTGCCCGCCACAAGCCCATCCTGAAAAAGGCCCTGGGCGAAGCCGCCAGCGATGATAGGTCCGATCCCGAATGCCCGCCACCGACCTGGCAACGCGGGCCAACACGTGTAAGCTTCGTCTCAAAAGCCGATCAAAAACTCACTTTCGCAGTGCGCGGCCACACCGTAGAGGTCGTGACCGATGACGATCCGGAAGAAGGGACTGAACAATGAGCCGCGCCAGAGCGCTTCTAAAAGCATCGCCGCTCGCGATGCCACATGACCCGCGATGCCTACATCGGCCCGGACGCCCTCGTCCGGTGGCCGAGCAAAGCTCGGCAACATCCGCTCAATGTGTCACCAGGTTGCCGCTCACATGCTTCACGAGCACAAATACCGAAAGCAGGACGATCGCCGTCACGATAAAAACGCCGTTGCGCCAGCCATCGCGGATATCCGGCGGAGCCACGAGATGCTTTGCCAGAACCGCACCCAGCGCCAAGCCCGCTAACAGCCCACCAATGTGAGCCGAATTGTCGACTACCCGAATCGCCGCACCAAAGAACAAATTGTAACCAGCGAACATGAGCAGGCTCTTCAGGGTTCCCTGAATGGCGGGCTTGGAAATCGGCAAATGGCCTAGATAAAGAGCCGCGATTAAAGCTCCAGCCAATCCGAAAATTGCTCCCGAGGCTCCCACTCCGACCGTCATCGGATGCCACCATAGGCTCCCTAAGCTGCCAGCGAGTCCACACGCCGTGTAAATCATCACGTAGGTCCAGGGATCGAAGACTCGCTCCGCCAGAAATCCAAGATTCCACAAGCACCACATATTCAGAGCAATGTGAATGATTCCAGCATGAACGTAGTTGGAAGCCAGCATGCGCCACGGCTCCGCGCCCAGCGAAAGCGGCCCCCAGTTCGCTCCCCACCGCAGCAGTTGCGCCGAGGTCGGGCTCACTGGCGAGACGCCGGTGAGCGCCATTACCGCAAACACGGCAACGTTCATTCCAACCAGCACGGTCGTGATAGGTTGTCTGTTTCCAATCATAAGATTCAGCGCTTCGGCTGGGCCTCCAGCATTGATCAAGGCCCCAAAAACACACTAACAGAAGAATGGCAAAGATGAAGTCGTGTCAGCGCTCGACACAATTCGCAGAAGATATTCGGAGATCAGGCAGCCTACTTTGCTGAGCGAAGATAATGACAAATCTTTTGCACGGCTGTGACACATGGAGAAGTCACAATAGCAAGAATCCCGGCAGATAGGGTTCAGCCACCCTGCTAATCAGACTGCGAAAAACTTACGGCACCGCGCGGAAGCCCTGCCCTCAAGCTCCGATGCGTGAATACTTTTTCGGTTGGCTGTGAAGCTCTGTGGCTCCCCCAAAAAAGCGTAAGAGGAGAATATGAAAACCACCCTAAAGAAGCTGGCAAGAAATTTCCCACCAACAAGACCATTGCATCTCCTTATGTGCGTGGCTCTGCTGAGCGCATCCACCTTAACCCTGGCACAGGCCGGGCATTTGGATAAGACCTTCGCTTCTGGAGGAATCTTTAGTTTCCAGTCGAGCAGCAATAACGGCAATAATTGCTCGGCCAATGCGGTCGCGCTGCAGAGTGATGGCAAGATCGTGGCGGCAGGGCAAATCGGAAATCAAAGCGGCCTGATCCGCCTTAGCCCCGACGGCAAAGTTGATTCCACATTCGGAAACGGTGGCGTCGTGGTCATAACGAGGCTCTACGACTTTGCACTCGCGCGCAACCTCGGATTGCATAGTCACCCGCCCCATAGATAAAAAACAAGGGTGGCCCACCTCAGACCGATTGACCGGCTGCAATCGCGGCACCCCGGCGAGAGGCTGTGGAAAAATCCTCGATTCGTATCAGGGTATGCCTTCAGGCGTACCGTAAGTTGCTGGTGAGTCCGGCTTCAGCCGCTGCGACGTTCCCTGTTAACCATGTCCGGTCAGTTCATGCACGATGCTGTTCACGAATGACTTCGCATCGCCAAACAACATCAGGGTTTTATCCAGATAATAGAGCGGGTTGTCGATGCCAGCGAAGCCTGGGCTCATGCTGCGCTTGATCACCATGACCGTGCGAGCCTTGTCCACATCGAGAATCGGCATACCGTAAATGGGACTGCCGCTGTCGGTGCGGGCGGCGGGGTTGGTCACGTCGTTGGCGCCGATTACCAGGGCAACGTCGGTTTGGGGAAAGTCACCGTTGATGTCATCCATTTCAATCAGGCGATCGTAGGGGATATCGGCCTCGGCGAGCAGGACGTTCATGTGTCCGGGCATGCGACCGGCGACAGGATGAATGGCGAAGCGAACATCCACGCCGCGTTTGGTGAGGGCGTCGTACAGTTCGCGGACTTTGTGCTGGGCTTGTGCGACCGCCATACCGTAGCCCGGAACGATCACAACCTTGTTGGCAGCGGCTAAGATTCCGGCGGCTTCATCGGCGGTGGCGCTGCGCACCGTTTTTTCTTCCTGTCCAGCGGCAGCGGAAGCTTGGACCTGACCGAAGGCTCCAAACAAAA
>Ga0210390_10002872_pt1 | contig 15012 bp, 14 predicted proteins | sample IncBWH11OmetaG_FD_161050 | JGI IMG/M metagenome (GOLD analysis project Ga0210390, IMG submission 161050) | Forest soil microbial communities from Barre Woods Harvard Forest LTER site, Petersham, Massachusetts, United States - Inc-BW-H-11-O ... | reverse complement strand
CGATTGGGCGCAAGGAAGTCGAAAAACTAGCGGAGCAATTTGTCGATGAGGTACGCGCAAAGGGCGCAGGGGTAGAAACCTCGAAACGTCTGTTCCGAGCGCTCCTGGAGCCGATCCCCGAAGCGAAGTCAGCAACAAGACTTATCGTTGCGCCGGATGGGGCGTTGAACCTTCTTCCGTTTGAGGCACTGCGCGATAACCAGGGCGAGTATCTGTTGAAGTCTCGCGTGATAAGTTACGTGCCATCCGGAACCATCCTTGATGTCTTGCGTAGAGCGAGGAAGAACGAAAGCGCGGCGAGTCCGTTTCTCGGTGTAGGTGATGTTGCCTACGAGAATCAAGGCGGAGCGGGCAGGAGAATTCCGGCTCCAAATACCGTCCGCGGACGGGTTCTTCGTGGCATGGCAGACCTGTCCGGGATGCGGCTTCAAGATCTTCCTCAAACTCGGGAAGAGGTCGAAGAAATCGGTAAGATTGTCGGACCGGACGCCGTAATCTTGCTGGGCATGGACGCCACGGAAACTGCCTTCAAGAAGGAGCCACTTGACCAGTTTCGCGTGTTGCACCTGGCTGTTCACGGGTTCGCAGACACGCAATATCCTGAGCGATCGGCACTGGTTTTGGGGACGGACCCGAAATCCGGTGATGATGGACTGCTGCAGGTACGCGAGATCATCAGATTGCGACTGAATGCGGAACTGACTACGCTATCCGCTTGCGATACGGGCGTGGGCAAACTACAGGGACAAGAGGGCGTTAGCAGTCTAGTGGAAGCGTTCTTGGTGGCGGGTTCGAAATCGGTCGTCGCAAGTTTATGGAGCGCCGACGACACTTTCGCGAGTGCGCTGATGGAGCGCTTCTACTTGCGACTGGGCCGGGGCGAGGACACAGGTTCGGCACTCAGAGACGCGAAATTGGATTTGCTGGCAAAGTATGGTGAGCAGGTGAGTCCGTTCTATTGGGCAGCATTTGTCGCTGTCGGGGAGACCTCCACACCGATTGGGATCAAACAGTAATGAACTTAACTCTAGAAGAGCGTACAAAGATTTTCGACAAAGTCTGCCGGCTGGTGGAAACCAAGCACTTCAATCCCTCCATGAACGGAGTGGATTGGAACGCGCTGGCTAAGAACCGTCGGGACCAAATTCTCGCACGCGCCGACTCGGAGACATTCGAGAAGGAAGTTCAGAGCCTCGTGGCCGAGCTCAAAACTAGCCACACCGGCTTCCGACATGCCGGAATGCGAAACATACCGGCTCGGCACGCCATCAATGCAACGATGCAGTGCATCGCCGACAACGACGGTGATCGCTGGATGTTTCAGGATGTGCACCGAGGTGGTCCAGCGTACTCGGCAGGGATACGGCCTGGGGATTTGCTGCTAAGCAATGGTGGACGGGAGATTCGACCTCCAGATGATCTAACGTTTTCGGCCGGCGAGTCGGCGAGCCTACTGATCGAGAAGCTCCACGGAGGACAGCAGACGGTTAAAGTCCAACTGCCCGTGCCCAAGTCAAAGACACATCCGGTTACCGCGCCCGAAGCCGTACACGCCGAAAGCTTGACCGATGAAATTGGCCTGCTCAAAGTCGCCATGTTCCCTGGCGTGATTGGGATCGACGTTGCGAAAGACATTGATCGTGCGATTGAGTCTCTGGACGGTTGTACCCGGCTAATCGTTGATCTGCGCGGCAATACTGGCGGAGGAATCGGCGGGCTGCGCCTGATGAGCTATTTGACACCCGGAAAAGTTGAGGTTGGCTACAGCCTTACCCGGAAACGTTGCGAGCGCGGTTATCGCCGTGAGGAATTGACCCGATTTGGACGGATTCCGTCCCACAAGGTGACTCTCATATGGTTGGCGGCCCGATATGCCTTCGTTGAAAAGTCTATCCTCGTGGTCACCGAAGGACTAGGCCAGCGACGATTCCACGGTCGAGTCGTGTTGTTGGTAAACGAGCACACCGCAAGCGCAGGCGAAATGGTCTCCGCGTTTGTGGAGGAAAATAGTCTGGCAACCATCGTGGGAACCAAGACGCCCGGCCGTCTGCTGAGCGGCAGCGCATACAAGGTTGGCCACGGTTACATTCTTGGTCTCCCGGTTGCCGCCTACCTGACTTGGCAAGGACGGATGCTGGAGAACAACGGCATCGTGCCGAAGTTTTCTATTGAACTGTCGCGAGAAGCATTGAAACAAGGAAGAGATACCCAGCTCGAAACCGCAATCGAGGTGGCGAAAGCTTTGTAGTCTCAGAATGCCTCTGCCTGAGTCACCAATATCGCTTGCCTTATCTATAGACGCTTGCGCGCTCAGCAGGACATATTCTTAATCCATTCGAGAATTTTGCTTCCTCCCACTTGCGAAAAAATTATGCGCGTGATACAACTTGCCTCAGTAGACTGCGACGCGAGCGCCATGCTCCTTCACCCGGCAGTTTTTGCACGGGGCGGCAACGCAGAGATAACCGGATTGCCCGGTCGCTCTGTACGTCTTGGGAGGAATTAGAGTAGCTCGTTGCGCCTTCGGTTACGCCGATCATTATCGGTAAGCGGAAGGAGATGCGCCAAGATCACCTCATCGTGACCTTAGCACCTCGGTTATGAGATCAACCGACGCAACCGAGGTTTCCCGGTCCAGCCGGGAGTGAATGCCTTCGTTGCCCTCACCAGTGCTAAGGAGCGATCATGACACCGTATTCAGAAGAAAGCGTTCTGCCCCGTCCCGTTGAGGCGTTGCCCGAATATGCTAACGCCCGCTCGCGGCAAACCCTTGCAGAAAAACTAACAGAGGCCTTCCGGCTTTCGCCGGAAGCCTCGACCACCATTGCCAACGCCGTCGTCGATCCTGCTGAAGTACGAAAGACAATTGGCGACCCTCTCGACCCCGGAGTAGAGGAAATCGCCGTTCCTGGCGGCATACTGCTGGGAATCCGAACAAGCGTGTGGGTACGACGCGTGATGCCAGACCCACGTAATCCGCGCATTCTGCCGGCTCGTCGCCACCCGTTTGCCATTGATCCGGGAACGGGTGGTGAAGACTCGAAGTTCAGGCCCATCCCCGAACCGCGGCCTCGCAATTTGTCAAAGCCGGATGACGCGGAACTGTGCGTCGAAATCGAAAGCCGGCACCAACTTACATGGGCCTCAGAGCAGGCAGCAAAATACGTGCTTGGGGCTAACGATTGGCGCTCGTCAATCGCCTCGCAGGGCATTATGGAGGCCGTCTGGCTGGCAGCTACGACTTACATCCACGCCGACGGTTCTGGTCCAGTCACAACTCTCACTACGGTGGAGGGTTCGTCACGTGTTACTGCCGATCACTACTTGCTCAAAATCAGATCAGCAGATGTGCCGTACGACGAGCACGAAAACAAGCTTCGGGCAATTTACCGCAAGCTGAATGAGCGTCTCGACGACGGTCCTAACGGAGAGGAACAAATCGCACTGCGGTGTGAACGCATCCCCGCCCTGATCTTGGTGGGTTTTCGCAAGCATCCGTCCGGCAACACAGGCTTTCCCACTGCTGTGAAGTCGATGGTCGCCTTGCGTCACGTAGACCCTCCGCAGCCATGGGGTGCGGGTCCAGAGAATGAGTCTCTCTCAGATGAAGTTCTAGACGAACTCTATCGCCAAGGGATTATCTCCTCGACCAAGCGCGATTACTTTGCTGGTTCGTGCACTCGTGCAGAAGCCAAGGCCGCACACCTTTCTGATGACCCAGCAGTTCGCGCTGCGGAGATCGCTGACCTCTTTCTCGCGAAAGACGAATCTATCAAGAAAGCGATCCGCGTGGCGGTAACTAGTCAGTCGACGCGGAAACGCATCGGCCCTAAGCTCTTGAATGAACTCGCGACTGCACTGATTCTTAGAGCAAATGCAGACGACCCAGCGAAGACCGACCAGAACCGACGCTATTTGAAACACGCATTCGGCAAGTCGGCTCATCGCGAGAAGTGGTCTGGTACCGAACGGAGCACGGAACAGCTTGCGGATGAAGCGATGAAAGAGGTCCTTCAAGCGCTCGCTAGTCCCACCGACTCTGATCCCGGGCCCGCATCGCTCGAAATGGCGGTTCGAGCCGCTTACCCGCTTATCGTGTCTGGGCGCTTAAATGCTGATCGAGGCTCGACAGGTGACCAGCCGGACCGCCGCACGCCGGGCGAGGTACTCGACGTGATGCGTCAGACACCGCAAGGAATTCGGCAGCTCGCGCAAGCATTGACTGACTTTGCATCTGGTCGAGCTATTCGCGCAGTTGATGAAGACGGACAGATCAGACAGCTTTCCGATAAATCCGGCGAGCAGATGGTCACGGACAACTTCTTGCGTATGGAATATCCCCCCACCGGCAAGGCCCGATCGCCGCGCCCTGGAGATACTCCCACCGACCATTTCAACAACAGAGTGAGCGAGTTAGCGCATGCAATGGAACAACTCGAAGCGGCTTTTCGAGCGGTCGCCGCGGTCACTGGCGACGACGGACGACCTCTTGTGGACACGTCTGGCGTCGATCGGAAAGTCTGCAACATCTGGCGTGAGCAACTCGGTCGCATTGACGAAGAACTCGTGGTTTGGGGTCGGGCCTTCCAGCGCTACTATACGGCCTCGTCCCAGGCAGCAAGCAGCCATTTCCAAACGGAGGAAGAGGACACGCACGAGGCCGATACGGACGTGTATCGCGACGCTGAGAACTGGGAGACAGAACCAACCGCAACGACAAACAACGGCTGATGAGTCGGCGCGTCCAGGAGTCCTTCCGGGCGCGCCAACAGCCTTTGGGATAAGCTCTTCGATCTGTCGTCCCGCCATGCGACAACGAGATACGAGACAGACAGGTGACCATTAACCCAAGCCGAAAGGAATGTGTACCATGGTAAACGACCGCCTGTTTGTCGAGCAGCGTCCGGAAGGAGATTACGCTGTAAGGAGGCCCCACTCCGGAAGGGCCAGCGCTGTACTACCTACCCAGGCAGAAGCTATCGAGAAGGCGAGGGAGTTGAACCCCAACGTCGCCCCTCTGGTAGAACGTGTCCGTCATACCTCTGCTGGTAAGCCAGATCAGTGGCGCAAACCGTAATCAGTCAAGGAGGCACTCCGATGCGTGCCTCCCCAGACTGCTTGGCATTTGGTGTTGGATGGAGGCGTCATGGCGTTTGATGACTTTGCGCAACGACGGAACGAGGAACAACGGAAGCGGGAACGTGTGGCAAACGAAGTCGGAAGCGAGTGGGAAATCCTAAAGGGTTTCGTCTCACAATTCGCGTTAGATCGCAGGACCATCGAGGGCCATACGTTCGCGTGGATTCCTGACCTGTCAGGACGACCCCTGCTCGTTCTGAACTTCGTTTCCGCCATGCTTTGTGGCGGCGAGCGTGTGGGAGCGTCGCCGGACTACCGGATTATATTCAGCCGCAAACCTGCCGGCTCCGGCGAAGCCTATCCTGATGATTCGCCCGTTCCAGCGAACACATGGCAGGTTACGGCGGACATAGTGAACGACAATTTCGTATGGTGCGTGAACAATGATGGCGGTAGGTCCTCAGCGGAGATTGCCGACGCGATTGCGGAAGCGCTTGCTCGGTATCACATCGAATACGAGCAGGCGTACGGTCGAGCGAGCTAAAATGCCAAAGAAAAAACCACCGAAATATTTGAACTGCTCTAACTGCGGCCTACAGGGAGAGTACGACGGCGGCAGCGGTATGTACTTTACGAAGAATGGGCTGCATCTTGGCGGCGAGATTCCATGTCCAAAATGCGGCAGCACCGAGACCAGTTACCCTCGTTGGCAGTTCGAGAATCGCTAGCCAAGCAGCATCGCGACCCAATGAGGGTTATCGATGAAGAAACCGAATCCGCATTGTCCAGTGCTAGGTTGCAGAACAGACAAGCCACACGACACCGACCCTTTGGTTCAGGGGATGTTGGCGGAGTTCGGCTCGCCTGAAAAGCTGACGCTCTGGACGCGAACAGCGATGGCAGAACTCAGCCAGTCAATTTGCAGAGACTTACAAGAGAAGAAGATTTTCGCGTGGCTATCGCGGCTTCGCCAGCCGGAGGAGATTTACGTTCGCACGCTCTACACTCTTTTCATCGCCACGAAGGAAGAACTGCCTCACATCGTCTCCGGAGATACCCCGAATGGGATGATGGGCTATTACAAGCCCGTGAACAAACTTGTGTTTGAAGGCCGGGGTCTGCTCGATGCTACCCAGCCCGGATTGACCGTAGGCAGCTTCAAGCCTGTCGACGCGCTTCACGCGGGCGCACACGGTTCCTTCTCCGCTATTATGACGTGCATCGGCCTTGCCCATCACCCGGAGGCGCTGCCCTCTCCTGACAAGTACATCGAACATGTCGGGAAGTACTGCACGTATCTGAATTACATGCACGAGATGTTCAAGGGCGGAAAGTCGAAGCAGGACGTGTTAGCTGGAGTCATCAGCCTGCACAAACCCGCGAGCTACTGGGCGGAACAGCAGGCAAAGATAAAAGCGGCAACGGCCTCACCACCGGACCCGCCCAAGCCTTAGCCACTTTGCATGCCTCTCGAAACCTATCCCGACCAGCTTGAACCACAAGACCATGATATGGCGATCTGGCGCTTCATGAACATGCGGAAGTTTCGCGATCTGATAACCACAGAGGAACTTTACTTCTGCCGAGCGGATCTATTCGCCAATGATGAGCGCGAAGGACTGCCGCCCGAAGAATATCTTGCGACTCTGGGCCTGAACCCGTTCGACATCAACGAGAGGCAGCAATTACTCCATACGATTGGCTCGGACGCACAGTTCCGCGAAGGCTTCTACATTAACTGCTGGCATCTCTTTCGGGAGGAAACGTGCAAGATGTGGAAAGCCTACGGCGATGACGGCGTGGCGATCTGTTCGCGGTATGGCTTGCTGAAGTCAGCCCTCAGCACCATGAGCGACCGCGCGTACCTAGGCCTGGTCCGGTACGGAGCGCAACACTTGATAGGACAGCGCTATAACATTTTTCGGCTCATAACAACCAAGAGAATCCAGTACGCGGCCGAGCAGGAGGTCCGCGCTTTCTTGTGGATCATGGACCCGCACGCAGGCGGCAATCGTCACATCGATGCTGACAATCGAATCCATCCGCTTCCCCTTACACCTCCGCCGCCAAACGTTCTGAGGGGACACAGGCGAAGGATGGACTTGGGGACGCTGATAACCGAAATAATCGTATCGCCCTGGGCATCCTCGACCACGTGCGACCAAGTCAAGCAGCTCGTCCACGACAATGGTTACACGATTTCGGTCCGGATTTCCGATCTGAGCCGCTATCAGGCGCTGCTTCCCTGAAGCGGGCGCGGGCGCGTAACCGCACCGCGCCCGCATCCGCCGGGGAACGCGCACCCCCACTCGTTGTAGCGAACAAAAGGCGAATATGCTACGCTGTTACGTGTGGTTCTGCGAACGTGTACAGTTGCGGTGAAGGATGTTCGGGACGTTGAGCATTCAATAGAGGTCACCGCTGAGACCCTCTATGAAGCGATCGCCACGGCTCTTGCGGCCTTGCAGCAGGACAACTGGGTAGGAGAGATCGGACAGGGATTCACAACAGTGAGCGTTCTTGTCCAGCAGCCGCCGGTAAAGCACGAAGTTAAAATGAAGGACTTTCTCTCATGGCTCGGACGCCAAGGACGTTCTCCCGCAGAGGTCGTGCTGAAGCAAAAGCTGGAGAAAATATTGGGCAAGGTAAATCACGCGAGGACGTGACCCAAAAGGCTATGCAAACAAATCAGCGGAAAGCGATCTCCCAGGTCTCACTGACTGGGCGTCCGAGCCGCCTTGTGGGAGTGCTTAGATTGCCCCGCTTGCGCAGCGCCCGTTTTCGCGGGCGGGGGTTGCGTGATGGTCGCACCTGGCGCGAAGGGGTCCTTTCCTTGCAACACCGAAGATGCAACGAAACTAACCAGTATCATCCCACTCAGCAATCCCCACACGAGAACGACTGGCTTCCAGGGAACGAGAATCCACATGGCAAAACCTCCGGGGACGAAGAGCGGCTCACGATTGCCACTATTATACTGCGAAAAACTCCAGACACCTTTTTGCGAACATTGTGCTCGTCATGACCATGGAAAACTTGGGGACGTACCCCAATTTGTTCTGGCCAATATACCTCAAGAAGCTCATTTGTCGGAATCCGCACTTCGGACCCGTGTCGAGATCCCGTGTTGTGCGAGAATCTCTACAATATCACTCCCCGCCAGTTGCTTCTTGCGCCTCACGACCGAGCGCTCATCCGCACTTAAATACTTTTCGTCAGTGATCTCCACAGAAGCCCAGTCCTTTTTCAAAAGGGCTTGAGCGACTTCCGCCACGGCACCCCAATGTTTAGCGAAGAACTCTAGCACCTGTCCACCGGTCTTTTCGAACATTACTCCGACGTGACCTGGAGAATAGATTTGGTCGACCGCTCTAGAGAACGCCTGCGCGTCGGGCACGCCTCCTCTAGTTTCCGAATTCGGGAATTGCTTTCGCTGAGCCATTTGGCCGGCGCGCAATGCCTGTAGAACGGGCTCGACTTCCCCATCTTCCCAATAACAGGCTATTCCTGCGGCGACGTTTTTGACCTCGAATATTAGAATGCCTGCTGGGCGAAGGTCTAATCCGACAGCGGCAGCGGTGACGATATGTCCCGCCTCGTGATATGCCGTTTCCTCGGGCGAGTTCCCAATAAGTTCCATCAGCCAAAATCTTATAGCAGATTGAATGCAGGAAAACCGGGGACAAGAGAAAACCGCGGACAGACGGTGGTTCCGCATGACGGATGCAGTGGATTACTTCCGGATGGCGGACGGCACTGGAGTGCGGTGGCGGAACCTTCTGAGGCTGAAGGGTTACAATGCGTGAATCCGTGGGAAGACAACGCAAAACTTATCCCGGAGTTACGCTCACGCTGACTCAGCTTGAGGCAGCGGAGCGGCTCTATCAGCGATTGAGGGACTGGCATCGTTCGCTCGCAACATTGGAAATGCTCAACACTCAATTGCCGGGTTTCGATACGCACACCACTTTACTGAAGACGACGGCGATCAATGGGCTGATGGCGACACAAATCTTCGCGCTAGTGCCGATGGCTGCCCACGTCCAAGACGTTCTTGCCAACGTTCAGTTGGAAACCGCTGGCCCAGAACTCGTGGACAAGATCGCTGATTTCCAGCATAAGAACAAGAAGAGAGAAAACGTCTCGTTCGCTTCCAAGTTTGCTCACTTTTTCATTGATCCTGACCGATTTCCAATGAAGGACAGTTTCAGCACGAAGATGGTTGAATTCCATCTCGGCACGGCGAATTGTGTCCAGACTGACCAGAACGTTTTCGATGAAAGTTATGCTACGTTTGTTCAGAACATCGAGCGCTTGAAAAAGCGGGATGGGTTGGACAGCGTCTCTCATCGCCGACTGGATTGTTATCTGTGGTTTGCAGGTAAGTACAGAGCCTTTCTAGAAAAACCACCTTTTGAAAAACAGAAGGGCGCCGAGGCTCAGCCTGCCAACGACCAAGAAACTCAAGAAGAAATCACTAAGCGCGAATTCCTTGACACTAGTGCCCCCCAATGCGTTGCTGATCTTGCAGCCGTTGTCGGTGATTAAAATACACAGACTTTATGTGCATCAATCTGGATATTCGATGGCGTCTAGTTGATTAAGAAGATTGGCTCCGCTCTCTTCAAGCTCCCGCACTTTCTGTCCGAGTTCCCGGCGAATTTCTGCATTACCCGTTTTCTTCATCGCACCAACTAACTGCTCGACTTGCTTCAGCAGAGACTCATACGCAGACAGGATTATTTGCATTTCAATTTCTGCTTCGAGTCGATCGCGAGAATACTTGACTTTGGCACCGTCCTGACGTGAGTCAGCGAGCCAAAATGAATCGTCGTTTGAGAACTCAGCCAACTTGAACGGACGATTTTGTCCAGGGTGAACAGTGTCTTGCCAATGAGCGATAAGGTCGTGGATATTTTCTTTCACAGTTTTGCTCCGGATTGAATGTGCGGGCACGCGAGCGATCATACACCTGCGAAAACACCCCGACAGAGTCGCCCAGGGAACACCTAAACAATTAGCCCTGTGTTGAGCACACGGGGGTAGACGTTTGGGAAAAGCTAGTTGCACGCTTGCTGGTTGAGTCGAGCCACCTATTCGTTCCCGTCGGCGGCCTGCTTCAGAGCACGCGAATCGAAAATCGCATCCATTCCAAGCCTGGCTGGCGCAAGCCAAGGAAATAGGAACCCGGAGACACGCCGGCGAGATCAACCTCAGATCTCAGGACCACAATGTGATCTTCCAGTTTAGCCGTGGCACTGGTACGGAAGAGTTCAGCGCCATTCGGCTTGAGCAGCGCTATGTCGTATGCCCCCTCGTGGCTTCCGATTGGCAACTCCAAGTTCAGACTCCTTGCGTTCCGAGAAACCTCTATTGGCGACTGACTGTCCGACGGGCTTTGTCCGCGAATTGGTGCTCGTCCGCGCAAATCGAGAACCACAACCACTGCACTTTGCACCTGCGGCCGAGTTCGCACCCAGAACCATCCCGCTACCGCAATAATGAAAACCGCCGCCACAGCTAGCCAAGTCTGAGTACGCCGCCGATCCACTGCCTGCTTACGAAATTGTGTGAACTCTTGAAAGCACGGGCTGCAGGAGCTGAAATGATCGAGCCAACGATCCGCTTCTGACAGTGGCACGTTGTGAAGGGCTATGCCTCGGAGCACCGCAGAGTCGGGGCACCCGACACGTTGCGGGTTTGGAAAATCTCGGGATAAACCTCTCCCCAGTAGATCCAATATCCGCTTTTCTTCGCCATTGAATTCTTCTTGTGCCTTCAGAGCTTGCCTGCTTCCAGTTGAAGTCATCTCACAAAAGAAAAGCTCAGTTTAACGCGACCAATCAATGCAAACCACCCTAGCGCGACGAAACAATCAGGTAGCGCCACCCAGTCGAGCACGGAGCTTACCGATTGCATAACGAAATCGAAGTTTGACCTGCGGTTCCGTCAGGCTCAGTTGTGTTGCGATTTCCTTCCACGAATATCCGTACTGTCTAGCAGCCCAGACCTTGCGGGTCCACTCATCCATGTTCCGAACGGCCTCTTTGAGCTGGATCGATTGTTCCAGATCGCGCACCGCCTTTGAATCGTGGGCCTGCCGTAAGCGTTCCAGATCACGACTCGAAGGGAGGTGCTGTATCGTCTGTAGTCTTCTGCGCTCCTTCTTTAGAGCGCGGTTGAACCGATGATGGAAAGCACCAAAGAGATAGGCTTCCATGTTCTTTATTCGCCAGTTTCTCCCGTCGGACCGCTGAATCGTTTTCGCGACCGAGCGTAACACTCCCTCCCAGACCTCGGAAGCAAAAGCCAACGCTTCGTCAGAACTTTTCCCTGGCTGTTCTCTATACGCGTGAGCCTGAACGCGTGGCCACAGGCGCCGCGCGACAACAATCAATTCGGTTATCTCGTGCTGGGGAGCCGCGATAGGGGGGATAAAACTCGAAAGAACCCATTCCGGGCTCAACTCGCGGCTGGACATCTGAGAGGGCCTCAACCCGACTCACAAATTAGATGGCCAGAGTCAAATCGTGTCATGGTGACTAGTCGGTGTCAAGCATTCTCCTTGTCCAGCGGCCCTTTTGGCTGATTGGGGAAAATAACTCTTTCTTGATACTTTTCCGCGCTGCCGGTTCCTTGACTAGATGTAGAGCGTAATCAGGACGCTGGGATTGGAAGGATATCCGTCCCCGGCCTAAAGGGGTTTGATCAGTGTTACCCAAGGTCGAAGTCCGTCACCTGAACGCAGTCATTGCTCTAGCCGAGGAATTGAACTTCACTCGGGCCGCGGACAGATTGCACATCACCCAATCTGGATTCAGCAAACAGATAAATGAGGTCGAAGCGGTGCACAGATTTCACCTATTCATTCGCACGAACAAAAAAAATGTAGAACTCACCGAAGTGGGCCGCATCTTCGTCGAAGAGGCTCGTCTGGCACTCTGGCACATAGAGCGGGCCGTTCATGCTGCTCGCGAGGGGAGCGACAGCATTTTGACCATTGGGCACTCGCCCGACGCCGACCACGCCTGGATTTCGGCCATTCTCGCAATCCGTCTGCCCATGTACCCTAAGCTCCGCATTCAGCTCATTAGCGAGTTCTCAAGCGAGTTGGTCCGACGTGTGATGGCAGGCGACTTGAATCTCGCATTGGTGACGGCACCGCCGGAAAGCTCTCGGATCACGGCTGCGGCATTCGCTCAGACGCATCTCTATGCCGCACTCCCGCAGACCCACGCAGCGGCTCGAAAGGAAGACATTGCTTTCCAAGACTTGGCAAAAGACCAATGGATCCTGTTTGCGCGGCGAACTCATCCCGCGGTTCGTGACGCAATCATGGACGCGGCACAACGTCAGGGCCTCGCTCTGAAGCACGCACACGATGTCCTAACCGCTCAAGAAGCAATTCACCTGGTATCTCAGCACGTTGGAGTGGCAATCGTGACCAAGCCTGCCTCATTGGGCCTCATCGCAGAAGGTGTGGTTATAAAGCCTCTATCGGATCCGTCGTTGTGTTTCGAAACATGCCTGATCATGAGAACCGACGATGATTCGCGATTGGCAAACGAGTTCGGCCGCTCCTTCCTCCGCGGATATGCACCCCAGCGCATCCCACCAAAACAAATGGAATTTTGGCTGTCAGCCTGAGTTCTCGTCTTGAACCAAGCCCCCGGTTCTCGGAGTTTCCGCCCCAAAACGCGCGGTACAAGAACGGTACAACCAAACCCTGTTCTTTCGTGTTCTCATTGGTTCCTTACAGGGCATTGCAGTGCGACCGCTGCCTTGTAATTGCTACGTGATCCAATAGATCAGCGCCCTTTCACGGCGACGCCACAGACGAGAAGAAATCAGTTGAGAATTGGGTCCGATCCGGGTCCGATAAGTCGTTCGAAAAGTTCCTTTGAGTTCCCTTAAAGGAATAAGAACGGGCTGTCAGTACCGTTAAGTTCCAATAAGTTACATCGGCCAGCGACTCTGTCACGGCAGAGGCCGCGGGTTCGAGTCCCGTCGTCCCCGCCATCTATTTATCAGATGGCCCATTCGCGGAAAACTCCTGACGCTGCTGAAGCTTTTCAAACACCAGGCGATAGTGAACGACCAGCCGACTTGCTGGTATTCCCCTGTACTCTCGAACTCAAGACCATTTCACCTTAGTAATTTGAAGAAAATTGCTCCGGCGGTGATGATTGCCAGTGATGCCGAATTCTGACAAGACGCGCCGCTGGACTCGCCTTCCCATCGACTTACCCGTCCGCGTAGTCACGTCGAAAGGCTTTTCGACGACCGTGGTTGAGGGCCGGGGCACAGAAATGAGTGAAGGTGGCATGTTCTTGTATGCCGGAATCCTGTTGAACCCAGGCGATCTGCTGGAGATTGAGTTCGACACTCCCGCTCCTTCGCGGCTGCCGGCCATCGTACGTTTCCGCAGCGGGTTCTGCTTTGGCCTGGAATTCATCACGCCGTTGCCCGCCTGATTCTGAGGCCTATCCTCGGTCTCTCCCATAGCATTACCCTCCGAATTGTTCTAGCATTTGAAACGACCTTGGGAGTTTTTCAGCATGTACTTCGAACAGTTCTATCTGGGATGTCTGGCGCACGCTTCCTACTTGTTGGCTTCGGGCGGGGAAGGGGTGGTGGTCGATCCTCAGCGGGATGTGGAGTTGTACCTCAAGGCCGCCGAGGAGCACGGGGTCACGATCCGACATATTTTTGAGAGTCATCTGCACGCCGACTTCGTTTCCGGGCATAAAGAACTGGCGTCCCGTACGGGCGCGACCATCTACATGGGCGCGCAGGCCGGGGCGACGTTTCCGCACGTGCCGGTAAGTGATGGATTTGAACTGAAATTTGGGCAGGCATCGATCCGCGTACTGGAAACACCAGGTCATACGGCAGAGAGCATCTGCCTGGTTGTCACCGATCGAGAGAAGTCTCCCGCGCCGTGGGCGGTTCTGACCGGAGACACATTATTTATTGGTGATGTTGGACGTCCCGACCTTTCGCCGAGGCACACGCCCGTGGAACTCGCCGGTCTGCTCTACCACAGCCTCCACCACAAGTTGCTGACGCTGGCGGATAGCGTGCTGGTCTATCCCGCTCACGGCGCCGGCTCTTTGTGCGGAAAGAATATGCGGGCCGAGCGGTCGTCGACGATCGGTACGGAGCGGCTGACGAACTACGCGCTGCAGATAAAGAGCAGGGAAGAGTTCGTCGCGCAGCTGACCAGCAATCTTCCTGCGCGGCCAGAGTACTTTCTTAAGGACGCAGAGATCAACCGCGCGGGCGCTACGGCCCTCGCGGACCTGCCGCCGCTACAGGTGATCACGCCCGCTGAGTTGAAGAGTATGCTGAGCGCGGGGGAGATCGCGCTCGATGTGCGTCCCGGCGAAGAGTTTGCTGCCGGGCATGTGCCGGGGTCGGTGAATATTGCGCTGTCGGGGCAGTTCGCGTCATGGGCCGGCACGGTGCTGGGGCTGACGGCGCATCCTGTGCTAATTGCAGGATTGGATGATGAAGCTTCTGAGGCGCAGTTGGACGAGGCCCGGCTCAGGCTGACGCGAGTCGGCATTGAAGTGCTGCGTGGATATCTTGCCGGTGGCGTTGCTGCGTGGAAGCAGGCAGGATTTCCGCTTGCGACCATTTCACAAGTGGCTGCGGACGAACTGAGCGCGCGGTTGAAATCTCACGACGTGCAGGTGCTCGACGTGCGGCGCGAGCGGGAGTGGGATGCGGGACACATAGAGGATGCAGTCTGGTGGCCGCTGGACAATTTTAAAGTCTCTCCTCCAGAAATTGGCCATGATGCGACGATCGCGGTTCATTGCAAGGGCGGATATCGCAGCATGATCGCCTGCAGCCTGCTGCAGCGCGCGGGGTTCAAGAACGTGATCGACGTAATTGGCGGACTCGATGCCTGGCAGCAGGCGAAACTGC
>Ga0210390_10002871_pt1 | contig 15014 bp, 17 predicted proteins | sample IncBWH11OmetaG_FD_161050 | JGI IMG/M metagenome (GOLD analysis project Ga0210390, IMG submission 161050) | Forest soil microbial communities from Barre Woods Harvard Forest LTER site, Petersham, Massachusetts, United States - Inc-BW-H-11-O ... | reverse complement strand
GGCGAACTCGAGCACGTCAAGTTCGTCATGAAAGACGGAGCGATCGTCAAAAACGACTTTGCCGTCCACTAGCCGCTACTACGCCAGTCGCCAATCTGATATTTTTGATGGACAGAAAGTTATGCCTAAGGACACAGAAGCGCGCCGCTTTCTGGTTCGCGGTCGCGTGCAAGGCGTAGGTTTCCGGTGGTTTGTGGAACGCGAGGCCCACATTCTCGGCATCGCCGGATGGGTGCGCAATAACGCGGACAGCAGCGTGGAAGTTCTAGCCATGGGCACGCGAGATCAACTAGCGGGGTTGCGGGCGCGTCTGCGGGAAGGTCCGCGCGCGGCTCGCGTGGATGATGTTGAGGAGTCGGAAGCCAAACCCGTTTCTGGTCTTACCACCTTTCGCATCGAAGGAGCCTGGTGAATGCCGAGCAAGGTAGCGCCAATTAAAGCGAGCGTGAACTGTGAACCGCTGAAAAAGCTGATTCGCGAAGTCGCCGATTTCCCCAAGAAGGGTATTCTCTTCTACGACATTACGACTCTGCTGAAAGACAAGCGGGGATTTGCGGCTCTCATCGATGCATTGTCAGAGCATTATCTGGACAAAAAGATCGACCTGGTTCTGGGCATGGAGGCGCGCGGATTCATCTTCGCTCCGGCTTTGGCGTACCGATTGAATGCCGGCTTCGTTCCGGTGCGCAAGCCCGGCAAGCTTCCCGCCGCGACTAGCCGGTACGATTACGCTTTGGAGTACGGCACCAACACGCTCGAGATTCATAAAGACGCGATCCGAAAGGGCGAACGCGTCATCATTGTGGACGATCTGTTAGCCACGGGCGGCACCGCCGAAGCCACCACCAAACTTGCAGCCGCACTGGGCGCGGAAGTCGTCGGCTTAGGATTTGTCGTCGAACTCGATTTCCTGAAGGGTCGAAAGAAGCTCGCGGGCTACGATGTGTACTCCCTGCTTCACTACGACAAATAGATCTATCGCAGAAGGCGAGCGACCGCGAATCCTACGGCGGTCCAACCCGTTCCGCAAACCACCAGCAGCGTTGCCATCCCGAGCAGTTTGTCCCAGCGGACGACCAGCTTGCGCGAGGGTTTGCTTTCAATCCGAGCCAGGAACGATGAGATCGCTTGCTCATACCTGGGCTCATACCATGGGCTGGTTCGACGGGAGGGCGTGCTGACGAGTTCTGCTAATCCGGGATTCGCCATACTCACACCCCTGAACTTGCGGTCCTGAGATGCTTGTATAGCGGGGCGAGTTATCCGGCGTTGTTGGTTGTTGGGGTGGTCTCGGTCAATACCAGCGACGCCTCTTTCGGGATGTAGCTTTTTCGCTGCAACCAGTCTTCCATTGCGGCTTTCAATTCGGCGAGCGGCACCTGCGTGCCAATTTCCATCAGGCCGTCGGCCAACGGCAGAGTGTTGTCAAAGACGCTGGCATTGGTGAAGTTGCGCATGGAGAAACTATCCAGCCACTTCAGAGCGCAAGGCAGGCGGCGTCCATTGCGCTCATACTCCACGCGAATCTTTCGGGCAAACATGATTCTGATTTAACCACTTCGGGATCGCATGCAGACTAATCTGGAATCACGTAGGCCCGGACGCCTCGTCTGGGCAAGCGAGCGTTGCGAGCGCCCTTAGTGACTCGGCGACACGGGCGCCGTGGGAGCCGATGCCGCAGTCTCAGCCACCCCGGTGTTCACCAGATCTTTTAGTTCCTTGCTCGGTTTGAAGAATGGAATCTTTTTGGCGGGGACTTCCACGCGATCACCGGTCTTGGGATTGCGCCCCACGCGCGGCTTGCGTTGCCGGGTGCGGAAGCTGCCAAAGCCGCGAATCTCGATTTTGTCGCCCACCCGCAGCGAGCGCACGATGCTGTCAAAAATGGTTTCGACGATAACTTCACTGTCTTTGCGGGTCAGCTCCGCCAACTGGGAGACTTCATCGATCAGGTCAGCCTTCGTCATACGCCTCTTCGCTCCGTAGATGTAGTAATGAAAGTGGCTTTCATCTGGATCGGGGCTCCCGAGCCACAGCAGGGCCTGCATAACCTTCTCAAATTTCAGGGGTTGTGCGCAAGTGGCATTTTAAGAGCAGGCTGACCCTGTCACTTCCACAAATAATAAAATCCCACCTGCTGATCCATGAGTTTCTCTCGCGTCGGCAGCCACTGCGAAATATCGCCGAACAGCAAGTCCGATAAAGTTTTGCGGTCTTTGTCAGGATGCACCAGCACGGGCTCGCCTTTAATCCCAATTGACTTGGCAGTATCGTCTACCGCATTCTGGAAGTCGCCGATCTGATCGATCAGGTGCATGCTCAGCGCTTCCTGTCCGGTCCACACTCTGCCGTCGGCGATGGCCTTGATGTCGTCGGCCTTCGCGTGGCGCCCCTCGGCTACGGCTTGCACGAACTGCCCGTACATGTTGTCGATCAGCGACTGCATGTAGGCCCGCTCCGCCGGGGTCATCTCGCGGCTGGGATCGCCCGTGTCCTTGAGCGCCCCCACCTTCAGCACCTCGGGCTTCAGTTTGGCCCAGCGCATCAGGTCGCCGTAATTCACCCACTCGGCAATCACCCCGATCGATCCCACCACGCTGCCGTTGTCGGCATAGATTTTATTGGTCGCAGAAGAAACGTAGTAGGCGCCGCTGGCGCCCACGGTGCTGATCGAGGCCACAATGCGTTTTTTCTTTTCGTCGCGCAGCCGCTTGACCGCGCGATAAATCTCCTCCGATGCCGCCACGCCTCCGCCCGGGGAATTCACGTGCAAAATGATGGCCTTGATGGAATCGTCATCGCCGAATTTCTTAAGCTGCGGCACGATCACGCTGGAATCAAGGATGACGCCTTCGAGGTCGACCACGCCAATTTTGTCCCCGAAGCTGGTGAGCGACGCTTGCCCTCCACCGGCGTGCAGGGTGAGATACACCAGCGTAAATACGGCCAGCACAAAGAGGAAAAAAACTCCTCCTCCGATCACGATCCAGAGCACAGTGTGGGAACGACCATTCTCAGCCATAGAATGAGGGTAGTGTAGCACCCGCAGAGGCACGGAGGTTTTGAGTTCTGGATTTCCCCGCTACCGCTTGACCTGCGCTCGAAAGCTACGTAAGATTCGGCCTGCTCGGTCAGCCTGCCCTGTTTTTCGCGTCCATCGTACGTGCATTTTTGCTGAGGGTTGTGCCCGCGTCTTAGGGCGGCTGCAGCTTGGGAGGTGACAGGTGGCCGGATTTTGTGGGAATTGTGGATCTCCAATCGCACCCGGAGTCAGATTCTGTTCAAAGTGCGGCGCGGCCATACCCGGCGTCGCGGTTCCGCCAGCCGTAGCAGCCACGCCTGCGCCTCCGCCTCCAGTGGCAGCGAGCGCTCCGGTCGCGCCTGCGCCGGTGGCCGCGCAGGGTGGTGGCTCCGCGCTGAAGATCATCCTGATTATCGTGGCGGTCTTCGTGTTCCTGATGCTGGCAGTCGCCGGCGGCTGCTTCTACGTTGCCTATCGAGTGAAGCAGAAGGCTCACGAATTCTCGCAGCAGATGGGAGGAAATGCGACTCCCTATACCGGCAGGACCGATCCCTGCATGCTTTCTTCGGGGGAAGTCGGCGCCATTCTTGGCCAAACCGTCACCTCCCGCGAATCGCGCGGCACCGCCGCGTGCGAATACCAGTACGGCGACGGCGGCAACCGGCGTCTGGAGATCGATTTCACCTGGAAGGGTGGGGCCATGACCATGAAATTTGCCCACGGAGCCATGCAGCACATCTCCGGTATGGACACTTTCACGCCGGTGACGGGGATCGGGGATGAAGCTTACGTCGCGCCGGGAGGCTCCGGGTTCATGATGCGCAAGGGCGACGTCATGGTGAACATTGATCTGCGGGTGAGCGGCGTAAGCGTCGATGCCGCGGAGAAGATTGGCGCAAAAATCGCCGACCGTTTGTAGCGACCGCGATTCCTGTGACACACGCGTAGGCCCGGCAAGCTTTCGCGGCGAGGCGCATCACCCCGTGATCACGCGCAAGGCTGTTCGCGCAACGCTTACTTCAACAGGTGTACGGCAAAAAACTCTCCATCGGCGTAAACCTCGAGCGGTCCTTCCGTTTCCAGTCGCAGGCGTTCGGTCTGCAAGTACTCCACCTGCGGAATGCCCAAGTGGCGCGGGTGCACGGGTGCCCCATTTCTCGCGCTTTTTGCGAGAAGTGGGGACACTATCTGCAGACTCGGAAGCGCCACGAATCGGGACCGGTCTTGAGTTGAAGTTCCCACTTTTCGCAGAGAACGCGAAAAATGGGGCAGCCGGTTTTTCGTTTTCCGGAAATCTATGACTGTTTTTCTCTATCTGACGAATCAGGTTTACCCGCCTGCGACCGCCGCCGCTTGATCTCCTCCATGCGCTCGCGAATTCGCTTCTCGACGCCCTCTTCGGTGGGATGGTAATAAGTCCGATCGCGCAGATTGTCGGGCAGGCACTGCATGTCCGCGATTTTGCCTTCAACGTCGTGGGCATACTGATAGCCCTGTCCGTATCCCAGACCCTTCATCAATCCCGTGGGCGCGTTGCGCAGGTGCAGCGGGACGCTCTCAGCCGCAGTCGCCTCCACATCCTGCTGCACTTCGGCATAAGCGGTATACAGCGCATTCGACTTGGGCGCCAGCGCCAGATAGACGACAGCCTGCGCCAGCGCGAGATTGCCTTCCGGCATGCCGATAAAATCCACAGCATCGCGCGCCGCCATGCAGAGCGCGAGCGCGTTTGGCTCCGCAAGGCCGATGTCTTCGACCGCCATGCGCACCACGCGGCGCGCAATGTACAGCGGATCTTCACCGGCTTCGAGCATCCGCCCTAGCCAGTAAAGCGAGGCATCGGCATCGCTGTTGCGCACCGATTTGTGCAGCGCGGAAATCAGATTGTAGTGCTCTTCGCCGGCTTTGTCGTAGAGCAGCACCCGCTTCTGCAAGGCATCGTGAATGATGTCATCAGTAATCTCGGCGCCCACTTCAGTAGTGGCACGAGCTAAAGTAGCGGCCACTTCGAGCGCGTTGTAGGCGCTGCGTGCGTCCCCGCTGGAATAAGCCGCGACCTTCGCCAACACCGCATCGGATGCGCGCAGCTTCATCGCTCCTAACCCGCGTTCTTCATCGGCCAGCGCCCGCTTGAGCAGCAGCACGACTTGCTCCTCGGTCAGCGGCTTCAGCACGTAGACGCGGCTCCGTGACAACAGAGCAGAAATAATCTCGAACGAAGGATTCTCCGTAGTCGCGCCGATCAGGCGGATGTTGCCTTTCTCGACGTGCGGCAGGAATGCATCCTGCTGCGCCTTATTGAAGCGGTGAATTTCATCGATGAAAACGATCGTGCGCGTCCCATACTGCCGCGCCCGTTCCGCGTCGGCCATCACTTGCTTGATTTCCTTGATGCCAGTCAGCACGGCGGAGAACTCGATGAACTCCGCCTTGGTCATGTTGGCGATGATCTTCGCCAGCGTAGTCTTGCCCGTCCCCGGAGGCCCCCAGAAAATCAGCGAGCCAATATCGTCGCGCTCAAGCTGGGTGCGCAGCGGCTTCCCGGGCGCGACCAGATGCTCCTGGCCGACGAATTCATCCAGCGTCCGCGGACGCATGCGATCCGCCAGCGGCCGGGTCCGGTCGCCAGGGTTGTCGCCACTCGGAATGGGTTGGAATAAGCTCACCAACCTATTTCAACACAGAGTCACAGAGACACAGAGAAAAATGGGGATGGTTCGAACTCAGGTAAGAGAGTCGTTTTGATACCTAGTGGTTTTGCGTTCTCTGTGCCTCTGTGCCTCTGTGGTAAAAAAAGTTACAGGACTCGCCTGATGATGCCTTGCGTCAATAGCGGGACGTTGAAATTGATCAGCAGTCCTACCCTTTTGCGGGCCAGCTTGAGGTAGGTCAAAAGCTGAGCCTGATGGACAGGCAGCAGTTTTTCCACGGCTTTCAATTCGACTATGACCTCGTCCTGCACGACAAGATCGATTTTGTAACCACAGTTCAGCTTCAGGCCCTTGTACTCGACGGGCAGGTCAACCTGCCGCTGAAATCTCAATTTCCGCAGGCAAAGCTCGTGGCACAGGCACTCCTCGTAAGCAGATTCCAAAAGGCCAGGGCCCAGGTAACGATGGACCTCAAGCGCCGCGCCCAGAATCGAACTCGTGCGCGGGTCCCTAGGTTCTTCTTTGTATTCTCGGGTCTCTATATGAATCGGATGGATGGCATCACTCACCCATTTATCTCAGCACAGAATCAATGAGAAGAGTTGAGGAAACCAGCAAATCCGAAGAATCTTGTCCCATAAAGGTATGGGGACGAAATCGTTGGTTCAAGAAGATTAGTTCCCCGATTTCTCTGTGACTCTGTGTCTCTGTGGTGAGGTTTGACGGGCTCTTTCATAGAGAATAATACTCGCCGCTACACCAGCATTCAGCGATTCCACGGTTGCTGCGTGTGGGATGGCCAAGACCGCGGTCATTTCTGCCAGCAGATCACGCGGCAGTCCCGCGCCTTCGCTTCCGATAAATACGACCAGTGGCCCAACAAGATTGGCCTGGTCGAGCGGTGTGCCTTTGTGCGACGAAGTTGCGATCAGGCGCAGGCCGCGCTCGCGCATCTGGCCGACAAGCCCTAAGAGTTTTGTCTGGACCATGGGAAGCCGGAATACCGATCCAGCCGAAGCCCGGATTACCTTGGAGTTGAACGGACTGACCGTGCCTTCTCCCAGCAGGACACCTCCAGCCCCAAAGGCTTCGGCCGAGCGCAGGATGGTTCCCAGATTCCCCGGATCCTGCACGCCCGCAATTGCCAGCAATGGCCCAGCCTGCGACCTCGCCAGTACGTCTTCAAGCTTGAAGGTCTTACAGCGAACCAACGCCGCCACACCCTGCGGAGTCTCGCTGGGAACGGCGCTGGCAAAGAGCTTGTCAGGCAACAGCAGAGTCTCGACGTGGGCGGCGAGTTGTGGCAACAGGCGCTCGGCGCGGTTCTCAGCGGAATTGCGGAAGAACACGGCCTTGAACTTCAGCCCGCTGCGGATGGCTTCTTCCAGGATGCGCATGCCTTCGATGGCGCAATAAGCGTCGGGCGTGAGCTCGCCATGGGCAAAGGCTGCGCGCAGCTCCTTGACCAGGGCATTGTGGCGTCCCTCGATGCGTCGCAGGCGGGTATGAATAGCCGGGTCGTGGCTCGGGGTGGTGCGCTTCACGGCAGTTCTTGCAGAATCATACCTGTTTATCTCTCCTTGCAGTGCAGGCTCATGTTATGTTAGCTTTCGCGGATTCAGAACATTGCTGGGAAGGAAGCGTGTGCGCGCGGAAATCCTCAAGATCAACAGTGAGAAGCCGGAGGCGTCGCTCATCCGGTATGCGGCCGACCAGATTCGCGCCGGCCTGGTACTGGGCATGCCCACCGATACATTTTACGGCTTGGCCGCCGATCCCTTTAACCTGCGCGCCGTTGATCGCGTCTACGAAATCAAGTCGCGCTCGCGCCACAAACCGCTGTCGCTCCTGATCGAGAGCGAAGACCAAGCCGAGGAGTTAGCCAAGCCGTTGCCGGATGAGTTCTACAAACTGGCGCGCCGTTTCTGGCCGGGGCCGCTGACCATCATCGTCAGGGCCGCATCGCGGCTTCCCTTGAAGGTAACCGCCAACACCGGCAACGTAGCGCTGCGCATACCCAGTGCAAAAATTCCGCTAGCGGTGGTGCAGGCGGCGGGCATTCCGATCACCGCAACCTCCGCGAATCTCAGCGGAGAGACAGAGTGCACGACGGCGGAAGCTGTGCGCGACCAACTGCAGGGTCGTATTTCCATCATCGTCGACGGTGGTGCTTCGCCGCGCGAGACGGCTTCCACCATCGTTGACCTGACCGACGAGGAAGCCCGCTGGCGCATCATGCGGGAAGGCGCGATCCCGGCCCAGGACATCTCCGAATTCTTCGCACAAGGATGAATGAAGCAGATGGGAAACGGCCTTTGCGACGCCATGGGACGCTGTGGCTCGGGGCTGTGGCTGCTGCATTCTTCATTTGGCTGGCTTCCATTTGCGGGGGAATTGCAAGCGAGTCCGCGCGACAGGAAATTCATTCTGCGGATGCCATCATCGTCTTCGGCGCTGCGGAGTATTCCGGACGACCGTCCCCGGTATACCGCGCCCGCCTCGATCATGCCTTCGAACTGTTTCAGCGCGGCGTGGCTCCGGTGGTCATCACCACCGGCGGGGCTGCCGCCGATCCCAGCTTCAGCGAGGGCGGGGTGGGCCACGATTATCTGATGCATCGCGGAGTTCCCGACTCTAGCCTGATTGCCGAAACCCAGGGCTCGGATACCGCCCAATCCGCCCAAAGGATTGCGGTGATCATGCGCGCCAACCACATGCACAGTTGCATCGCCGTCAGTGATGCCTACCATGTTTTCCGCATTCGCAAACTGCTGGAGCACGAGGGCCTGCAGGTATACGTTTCGCCGCGCCCCGATTCGCGTCCGCATTCGCTGTGGCAGCGCGCGGAAGCGGTGCTGCGCGAAGCGGCCAGCTATCTGGTCTGGCGGCTACATATGCCGGCGTAACCGTTATGAACAATCGCTTCCAGGTGGCAAGTTTGCCGGCTGCGAGGTAGTGGGCTGTTTTGAATTTAGGGCCTACACCAACGATTTCGTCTGCCTCAAAGAACGAGAAAATGCCCCCGGCGCACTTGCCTGACGAGCGCACGGTTCGTCTCAGCGCAATCACACGCTCCTTTGTTGTTCATGTTTACGCAGTGATCCGATGGATGAGTACGGTCAGCCTCGCCCTTCCCGATTCCCGGGACACTGCGGATCAAAGCCTTTAACCGCTTAGTGGTAAGCGTGGCTCCTCGATATGGAATGAGGGTCTGTCGCAGCGGTTCATGCCACTTAGAAACCCAAGCCCAACTATTTTCTGCGCTAGCCATTCTTTGCCTCCATCGTCCTCTCGGTAGGCTCAGCCGCGCGGGACAGCTATTCGCCGAGCTAAAGGGCTATAGCGGAGCCAGACCAGAACGAATCCGCGAATTGTCGGACTGGTTTTATTCGCACCCAAGTACGTTGCGATAGAGAACCCGCCATTTCTGGCGGGTTGGCTTGAAGTCAGGGCTGTCGCTTCTACTCAGTCACATCCCTTGTCGGCCATCAGCGTCAACAGGGAAAATTTGAGTCTCGGATTCGGTGTACTCGCCGCTTTCGATAAACTCACGCTGACACCGCTTCGCACTTGCCAAGTCAGAAAACATGGTTGACAGTTCGCCTGCGGTTGCGTGGCTTGCATACCGAAAAGCAACTACTCGATATCCCGCCATAATGTCCAGATTAGATCATAGATTGTCACTCGATTGCTGACTTAACCTGTTAACAAAGGGGATGCTTTTTCCTGCCTTTTCCCGGTTGGCAATCCTATGACCGAATCCGAGAGGACCAACGCGCTTTTCAGACAGTACCCAGTAATGCGGGTCGGGTTTCATGGCGAAGCTGCGGCCGAATATGACGCAGCGTTTGATTGGTATCTCGAGCGAAGTCCGGAGGCCGCGCTTAAGTGCGATGCTGAAGGCAGCGCTAGACTCCTACCAGCCCATCTTTTTCCTCAACTCGGTGATGTGCGCCGTATGATGCTTGCCGTGCCAGGCATACAGCGCCAGATTCCTCTCCAGAGGCATTAACCCTAACTCAGGATGGCGAAAGCTGCGCTTCCATTCGGCAGGCTTCATGTTTCGCAACAGGCGAACCCATCGGTCGTGGAGCGGCTCCAGCATCGCCAGCGAAACTTCTATCGGCGTCGAGTGGACATCGGACGTATCTGCCCAGCGGTCTTCCATGTAGGATTTCACTGTGGGCTCGTCTTCGGTGAGCGCCAGCTTGAATCGAATGTACGCGTTCATATGGCTCTCGGGCACATGGTGCACGACTTGCCGCACAGTCCAGCCGCCGTCTCGATAGGGCGTTTCGATCTGTTCCGGGGAGAGGCCTTTGATCGCGGCGCGCAATGCCGCGGGAGTCTGCTCGATGTCGTCGATGAATTGGTTTCGTTCCGCTTCGCTGGGAGGTCCCTCGAATTTGAATTTTCCAATGGGATAACGCGGGTCGCTCATGTTCACCTCGGCGCAGAGATTCGCTTACAGCAGTCAGATGAAGGGGATGGCGGCCAAGCTGCAAAGATTTCCAGGATTGATTGCGCTGCAGTGAGTTTGGTTAATGTACCAGCGCCAGAATCCGCACCGGGGCGCTGGAGCCGCGATCCAGTTTCGCGGGAGCCACGACCACCATTCCACCGGTCGCCGGAGCACGATCAAGGTTGGCTACGTTTTCCAGTTGGTAGACGCTGTGCGCCAGGGTGTATTGGCGCACGGGGAAATCCTGCGAGGCACCGTGGTCAACACTCAAAGTGTCGATGCCCAAACCCAGCGCGCTGCGCCCTTCCACGAGAAACTTTGCCGCATCCTGAGAATATCCCGGGAAGTGTGGAACGCCCTTGGGATCCGCGTTGCGATAATCCTTCGTCGAGCTCCAGCGCGCGTCCCATCCCGTGCGCGCGAGGATCACGGCGCCTAACGGAATCTGGCTGTGGGCGCGCTCCCAGCGGGCGATGTCTTCGACCGAAATCTGATAATCCGGATGACTTTCAATATTCGCGCTGACATCCAGCACCACCAGCGGGGCGATCAGGCGTTCTGTGGGAATCTGGCCTACCGTCCACAGCCCCCGGGCAAAATGGGCGGGAGCCTCAATGCGAGTTTCGAATTGCTCGGGCGACGAAGCGAATTTTTCAGCGATCGCGTGAGCGTCGATAGTATGGGTCAAGTCTACGACCGCATGAAATCCGGTCGGGGCGGCGGAACCCGGATGACGCCCCGCAAAAAGAAAGAGTGCCAGGGCCAGCACATAACCTGCGATTAGGGTCCGAATCTTCATCAGCTCGATACCAAATTGGATGCAGCACCTGTTTTAGAGGTGCTTTTTCAATTCTCCATGGCGAGAAAGAAAGCTTCAAGGAACTGCGGGACATGACCTAATGGAAGCCGGTTCTTGCCCCGGGACGGAACGTTGCAAACATCGTTTTTACAGAGGATTCAAGCCAGCAGCGACGCCGTGGCTGCTGCAATCAGGGTGCCGAGGAAGTTTACCGCGTCATTGGTCAGCACCTTGCGTCGCTCCAGCAAGGCGCCCAGGAAGCTATCCGCGAGCATGCCGGCAACGGCGGCGATCATTGAAATAGCCATCCACCTGAAAGGTAGCAGCCGGGTCAGCACACAGACCAAACTGACTGCGGCCGCAGCCGCGATGCCCGCCAAGGTCCCAGCCCAACTCACTCCTCCGTCGGTACCGGCCGGCACTTCTTCCCAGGTCGTGATCAGGCGCGCATGGGCGCTTCGAGCCTGACCGAGTTCGCTTGAAACTGTGTCCGCCGCAGCCTCCGCCAACGCGGCTGAAAGCGCGAGCAGGAAAACCGTCTTTCCCGTGAGCGCCAACAATCCGGCGCAGCCCGCGGCAACCGCCAGGTTGGCCAGAACCTGCAAGGCAGTCCTGCCATCGCGCTTTTCGGCGGTTCCTAACTTCTCTTTCCTGCGATAGCCGAAGCGCGTGCAGATCCAAGTCAAAGCGAACACCGAAACCAGGGCCACAAACGCGCCGAAACCCGCTCCTACGTACAAGAGAAAACAGACTACAGCCCCGGCGATGGCGCCGCCGAAGCTGACCCCCCGCACCCAGCGAGCCAGCGTGGCGAACACTACGGTGACGACCAGGGCCGTCGACAGCGGGCGCAGCGAGCCCAACTCCGCCAACGCCTCCACGCTTCGGGTCAAGTCAGACACGTGTAAGATTCTCGCTTTGTGGCGCTACAAGAGCGAACCACTGCCGATACTACTATGGATAGGGTTGCGCCGAGGTCCGCCCCAGTGTATCGTGCTTTCACTCTGGGTTACCGGGGTGAGCTTTGTGCATCAAAAGGTTGGATGTAGTTTAAACTCACCAGCGCAAGCTTGTGCTGAACTCGTAGTCACAAGGTGAACCATGGCTGCTTCGGTTTGGTCGGGATATCTCACGTTCGGTTTGATTTCCATGCCGGTGAAACTGTTCTCCGGCGCGCGCAGTTCGGGCATCTCTTTCAACATGCTGCATCGCGACGACCTGTCCCGCCTGAAGCAGCAGTACGTTTGTCTCGCCGACGGCAAAGTCGTCGAGCGCAGCGACATCGTGAAGGGCTACGAATACCGCAAGGACGAGTACGTAGTCATCGAGCCCGAGGAGATTAAGAAGATCGAGCCCAAAACCGCCAAGACCATGGAGATTCTGGAATTCGTCAAATCCAGCGAGGTCGATCCGGTGTTCTTCGAATCGTCCTATTACATGGTTCCCGACGAAGCCGGCCGCCGGCCTTACGCCCTGCTCACCAAGGCCATGGAGGAGAGCGAGTACGTTGCCATCGCGAAACTGACGATGCACAACCGCGAGTACACGGTTTTTCTGCGCCCGCACGAAGGCGGGATGATGTTGCACACCATGTACTACGAAGAAGAAGTCCGCAAGCTGGAAGGATTCGGCGCCCCCGACGTTGAACTGAAAGACGCGGAGGTCAAAGTCGCGCACCAGTTAATTGAAGCCCTGGCCGCGGATTGGGATCCGGAGAAATATCACGACACCTTCCAGGACAATCTCAAGAACCTGATCCAGACCAAACTCGAAGGCGGCAAGATTGCCGAGGTCGAGAAACCCAAGAAGCTGGCTCCGGTTGTCGACTTGATGTCGGCGCTCAAGGCGAGCCTGGCGGAGATGGAAGGAAAGAAAAAGCCGGCAGCCACAGCCCCGCGCGAAGCCGCGGCTTCAGGAAAGCGATCTCGCGGGCGAGGGTGAAGCGTTTGCTCTTTCTATAGTTCCAGTTAAACAAAGGGTGCCCCACCCTTGTATTCTTGAGGCTGTTACGGAACTCGTGCCATCCCCCTTTAAATCAAATGCAACACCGCGTTTTTCCGCAGCTTTCATCCTCTTATTACCTTTTTGCGAAGCACGGGTTTGTGGGAGGCTGGAGGTTTGCGCGGGGTCAGGCCTACGGCGTTGAAGACGGTGCGCAGGTCGCGCCAGTTGCCGTGCATGGCGCCTTCAATGGAGGCTTCCAGCTTTTTGATTTCTTCGCAGTACTCAGGTTCGTGATTAGTGAGTGGAGAAGTAGTGCAGGCTATTTCGCGGTTTCCCTCGGATGGGTTGGGAGAATTCCCTGCGGGGGTGTTGCGGCTATTGGCTGCGCGGGGGTCCTTCGACTCGCGCGAAGTGCGCGCTCGCTCAGGATGACTGTTTTTGTTGGAAGTTGTTGAGCTTTGCTCAGCTTCGCGGACGAGGGCGTCCGGGGCTACGTCTGGGGTTGCCTGGGGAGTGGGTTGAGGTGGGGTTAGTTCGGGATGTTCGGTCAGGTATTGTTGGGCGTAGTTAGGGACTTCGCGCACCATGTCGTCGGGGTGGAGGCTGAAACGGACGTTGCGGGAATTTCTGACGGCGATGTGCAGAGCTTTGAGGACGATGTTGGCGCGCTTGTTGTCGAGCGTACCTTTGAGGACGGCGTCGATCATGTGCATGAGGGCGGCCTGGATGGCTTCGGCGCTTTCGATGAGGGCGACGGGGTGTATTTCGGAGTCGACGCGAGTTTGCACGCCCTTGATCATGCGGGTGTGGAAGTAGCAAAAGTATTCCTGTTTGAGTGCGGGGGAGCCGCAGCGGTGTCCGGTGACCTGGATGTGAGTGCATTGGCGAACGTTCGGATGTAGAGGCATGGGTATATACCGCGAAATTCGCGTTTTTCTCCTAAATCTATGATTTGATTGGGCTTGAAAAAGAGATACCCTGGTAAAATATCTCTTCTAAAGGACTTAGCTTTTGGGATATCCCTGCGAGGAACCGGCGAGACGCCGGCGCTACGAAGGTTTGTTTTTATCCCTTAGTTCTATGATAGCTGATTGAATAGGGTAAACCCGCCAACTTTGCAAAAATATATTTGCTTTCGGGTGAGTGGGTTGCGGGGAATTGGGTGGTTTTGGGGGCTTGACAAGATTTTGGGCGTTGGGTGGAAATCGGTTGGTGCGGGGATCTCGCGCTGGCGCGGATTGCGGGATGCCAGTTAGAATGGATGACTCTTGCAGAGTTCTATGCGGCGACGGGTTTTTGTATCGATGACAGGAGTGCGCGCGGCGGGCGTTCTGGTTCTCATGGGCATCTGTATTGCTTGTGGAGAAACCTATCGGCCGGTCGCGACTCCAATTGCTCCCAACCCGCCGAATCCCGCTTTCTCTCACGTGGCGCTGGTGATCACGGGCAACGGTTCCAGCCACCCTGGCGCCAGCACTTCGATTGATGTCTCCGGGGACACTGCGGTTTCTCGCTCTACCGTCGGCTTGGTTCCGGTGCAGGCGGCATTGGTGCAGAATGGGGGCAGAGTCTACGTAGCCAACAGCGGCGACGACACGGTTTCCATGTTTTCTCCCACCAGCCCGGCCCCGGTAACCACCATCAGCTTGCCTTCTGGTTCGGCGCCGAGCTTTGTGGCTACCGCGGAGACCGCTACTGTGTACGTTGCCAATTCAGGCAACAACACAGTTACGGCGATCTCGACATTCAGTAATGTGGTCGAGCCGCCTCTGTCCGGAATTCCAGTTGGAGTTCATCCTGTGGCGCTGGCGGAAACTCCCAACCAGCAGACACTTTACTCCGCCAATCAGGGCACCGGCGGCGTGGGTGGTTCCGTCACCAGCATCAATGCCGTGGACCGCAGCGTGAACCCGCCGATCGCCAATGCCACTTGGGTTTCGCCAGTCTCGGTCGTGGCGAGGTCGGACAGCAATCGAGTGTATGTGCTGGATCAGGGCAGCGGGCTGGTTTCGGCGATTGATGCATTTTCCGACACGGTGGTGAACAGCGTTTCGGTCGGCGTGGGGGCAAACTTCATGCTTTACGATCCGACGCGAAATCGCCTCTATGTGGCCAACCCGACTAACAACACCGTGA
>Ga0210390_10002870_pt1 | contig 15017 bp, 14 predicted proteins | sample IncBWH11OmetaG_FD_161050 | JGI IMG/M metagenome (GOLD analysis project Ga0210390, IMG submission 161050) | Forest soil microbial communities from Barre Woods Harvard Forest LTER site, Petersham, Massachusetts, United States - Inc-BW-H-11-O ... | reverse complement strand
CCCCTGAGAAGCCGCTTGAGTGGTTTGGACTCTGCCGAGGTGGTTTATGACAACCCTGACACTGGTAACGATCGTGTTTGGCGTTTTCGCCATTGGTTTAATCCTCCTGCTGATCTACCGCAGTACGCTCACCATGCATGAGGATGACCAGCTGTTTCTGGACGACCACAATTCGCATATGCAAGAGGAGCAGACGGAACTGCTGGTCAAGGTGAACCGCCTGACCATCCCTCTGCGCGTCTTCGCGGCCGGGTCCGGGGTGTTCCTGCTCCTGCTCACCGGCATGTACATTTACCAGAAGCTGAACGAAGTGCAGTAGAGTCGTGGCTAGCAAGGTTCGAACCGTGCTCCCGAAGCCTACGGTTTCGAGCGGATCATCTTGCGGTCCTGATCCTTTGCGGTCGGCGGCATGCCAAGGCATGCAGCCTGTCGTTGACATTGATATTGATATTGCACATCCTGGATCAGCTTCAGCTTCGGCTGGTCGTGCTCGTGCCAGGCTCTGAACGACCCGTCTAATCGAAACTTCCGTTCGGTTACAATCTTTTGCAGGCGGTTCTCCAGATCACTCCTGTTGGTTCCTCCTTGCGAATAAGTCCTGCGAGAAATATCCTACGGAGAGGCCAGCGAAATCGCTCGCGACACCGGCTCGCGACAATCGTTTTGCGAAAGTGGCGGAATTGGCAGACGCACCAGACTTAGGATCTGGCGGGTAAAACCGTGGGGGTTCGAGTCCCCCCTTTCGCACCAGTTTATCCATCACTTAAGCGTCCCTGCGGATGAGTGCGACCCGTCAGGAGTCCTCCGGAGGGCGGCGCTTGCTGCAATGGCATACCAGTGTCTACGTTTAGCCCACCGCAAACCCTTTCCCGGTGATCGTACGGGCAAGGCCTCTCCAGCCTGCTGACGTTCGTGGGTTGTGCAGGGTCATTCTTGGCGTGTTTCGAAATGCAGGTCGATCAGGGTTTTCAAGTCCCTCGGCGACCACGACCGCCGCGAAGCGTTGAACCTGTTCGAGGGACTGATTGCAGATCGCCACAAGGGCGTAAGGGCGGACGCAACTCTCGTGTCAGGCGAGGACATTCAGAGATAGCGTTAAATGATCCTCGGTCGGCGACGGGGACATTGAATCGATCCTCGCCCGCTTGCACAACAGTGCCGCAGAACATCCCAAGTCCGAAGCGAGGGCACGAAGGGATTCGCCACGGTCACGGCGTCGCTGAACTTTGTGCATATCCACGTCTACCGGCGGTCTGCCCAGCACCTTACCTGCCTTGCGTGCTCTGCGTAGCCCAGCCAGCGTGCGCTCGGATACTGTGAGCCGTTCCTGCTGCGCTACAGCCGACAGAACACTCACCACGATGTCCGTGACCATTGCGTTGCCTGTGTCCAAGAATGGCCGCGTGTACGATCTCCAGCCCACGTTCCAAGACTTGAACTGTTGAAGGTAGCCCAGAGTTTTGACGATACCCTCCTGGCTGAGTCGATCCAGGCTCCAAAACAGGAGCAGATCGAACTTGCGCTGCGATGCCGCCAGCATCATCGCTTGGAATTGCGAACGATCCTTCTTGCCGCTGCCAGATAGGACGTCAATGTATTCGCAGATTCACTTCCTACCCCTGCCTAGCGGCGAAAGTCCTCAGTTCTGGTAGTTGGTTTTCGTTGGTTTGCTGGGCGGTGGAAACTCGGCGGTAAAACCCTACGGTTTTCACAATTCCATTCGTTCGCGAAACGACCGATTAATCAATGTCAAAATCGAACAGTCTCACCACTGAATGCAACGGACTTGCGGGGGGAAGTCGGGAACCATTTGTGAACATACGAAAACCAGGTCGGTAAGTGTTATGGAGATTTCGCCAGTTGGCCTTCCCAATACATGGTCTAAGAGCAAGCAGGGGAAAGAGCGCCTTGATTTTTACAATTTCTTGACAAGTATCCCTAGCCGTCCCCATAGATTTGCTGGACCATTAATCGAATGAGCGCGACGCATCTGCAGCCCGGAGGATCGGGAGCCGAGACCTCAGCGGCGGACAGTAAAGACACGCGCATCGTCCGACTCCGGTGCCCAGGTTGTGAGCATGGATTCCCCAACGACTTTACATCACCTTTCCAATTCACCTGCCCCGCGTGCGGATTCGTGATCCCTGAGGTAAATGGGATCGTGCGTGCTTTGACGCCCGAAGCTGCTACGCATTTTGAGCGGTTCGTTCGCGATTACGAGGTGGTCCGGGCAAAGGAAGGTTGGGGCTCCCAGACGCCGGATTACTATCTTGCACTGCCCTTCAACGACGTGACGAACAAACATAACTGGATATGGCGAATCCGGGCCCGGACTCTGCTCTACCTGCAGAACCATGTCTTGCCCAAGATCCAGAGTGCGAAGTCTTCGGGCTGCCGCGTTCTTGACATCGGAGCCGGAAACGGATGGCTTAGTTATCGGTTGGCGAAGCGAGGTTACCACCCGATTGCCGTCGACTTGCTGGACAATGATGTCGATGGTCTCGGTGCCGCTCGGCATTATTTGGCTCACTTGCCCCGAAGTTTTCAGCGATTTCAAGCGGACATGGATCATCTCCCGTTCGACTCTGGACAATTCGATGTTGCGATCTTTAATGCTTCGTTCCACTACTCCTCCGACTACGAAAGAACCCTCAGAGAAGTTTTGCGCTGCGTTCGCCGTCCCGGAATTGTGGTGGTTGCCGACAGTCCTTTTTATTGGCGTGAAGAAAGCGGCAAACAGATGCTGGAAGAAAGACGAGCGATGTTTGAGCAGCAATTTGGTGTCCGCTCAGACGTCAATCACAACCGCGAGTACCTTACGCAGAAGACCTTAGACGAACTGGCACAGCGGCTGGCGATTCAGTGGAATGTGGGCAAGCCGTGGTACGGCATGAGTTGGGCCCTTCGTCCCATAAAAGCCCGCCTGTTGCACCGCCGCGAGCCTTCGAAGTTTTATCTGCTGTGGTTCAAAGCAGAGTGAACCTGTCGCGAATCACGATTCGTACTGACGTATCTCATCGATGCAACTCTTGCACAAGCGAAAACCCTGCTCGCACACGTTCTCGTGGCAGCCTTCGCCCAGTCAGACGAACCTCGTGGTGCTGCCCCCACGGCGATCGGAGGCTGCTCGGACGACCAAGTCTATTGCGATGGCTTTACCGAGACCCTCAGCATTCAAACTTGCACTCGCCCCCTCGTTGTAAGCGTTACAACTTCGCTCCCGCCCAGCCTGTCCCCATCATCCGCCAGCATCTCAAAGAATCACGCCGCGAGCCGTCCCTAGCACGCTGGGGCCTCATCCGGTCATTGGCGAAGGATGCGTCCGGTTGGAAGTCTTTACAAGTTCTTGACAAGATGTTGACAGGTTGGTCGTCCATATCGGCGACCATTATGACGGCTGTTCGGCTCAGTCACGGCGTTCAAAGAATCCGGCTTGAGCCGAGACGTGTGAATTTGCTCCCCAATTTGCCCCGTTATGAGCGCCGGAGACTTTCTTTGCCAGGACGCCGCTACACCACTGTGCGAGTTCTACACTACTGCCGGCGCCGTTTGCAGCTTGTCCACGAACTGCGATCCTCTCTTGGAGGCGGCGCGTGAAAGCTTTCTACCAGTTGAAGAACCAATAGGGTCGGTGGATTTTTCCGTCCGATTCTGGGTGGACTATACCAACTTGGCGCCTCAGCCCTGGCCGAAACCCCGCGTTCGGGGTCTCGACCATCTTGTGTTTGCAGGATTCGATTCCGGCAGTTCGATGCTGGCAGACCTTCGCGGCCGCCGCGTGATTGGGCGTTTTTCGGCGCCCATCGGAAATGATCGCTCCTACTGGAAAACGGTCGTCTTTCCGGTGCTGCTCACCATTACCAGCGCTTCGGTCGGAATTGTGGAGCTCCACTGCTCCTCCGTAGCGAAACAGCAAAAGGGGCTCCTGATGGTAGGTGCGGGGCGAAGCGGAAAATCGACTTTGGCCGTAGCTCTGGCACAGGAAGGTTTCGGATTTCTTTCGGACGACCGCACGTTCTGTTCATGGCAAAAAGACAAGCTGTCGGCCTGGGGACTCGCGACGACTCTCAAATTGCGCAGCGATGCCGGAAAACATTTTAGGGAGCTCCAAGCTGAGCAGCCAAAATATCTCCCAAGCGGGGAATGGGGGTTTCGCCTGGAACCTGAGCATGCACTTGGACTTGAGTGCGTAAGGCGCTGCGAACCACGATTGTTGGTTTTCCTCGAACGCGGCCAGAATCCAAGATTTTCTCTGACTGACTTGTCATTGGAGGAAGCAAGGGCTCGCCTGGAGGAAGATCTGATGGCAGAACTGCCTGACGCGACAGCCGCGCAGATGGAAGTCGTCGGGAAGTTGGCCGAACTGAACTGTTGCTTGTTGCAATACGGCGGGCAGCCCCAGGTAGTGGCCAAGAAGCTCGCTCAACACTTTGAGCGATGTCGATGATCAGCAGTGGGCATGGGATGGGCGAACCAGGCGTGAGGCGTTGGAAGTGCCAGTAGAGAGCACCGATCGTGGCGAAATGCCGATGTCCTCGAAAGCTCCGGGCAAAATGAAGCGGAAGGATCTACTCCGTCGCTTCACGCCGACGCCGTATAGCGTGGATCTGCTGGTTATGGCAAGGACTGTGCGCCTGGAAAGCAACAGCCGCACGGTGATTGAAAGTGCGCTGGAATTCTTTGCGCGACACCAGGGATCTCCGACTGGCGATCCTGAATTCCTCTGGCGAATCGTGAGCGAAGCGGATTCTCAAATCGAGCACGCGGGAGTGGCGGTGTCGGCTTTTTCGGACGGTGGTCTTCGTTTCGTCAATCTTGGACAGGGAAGTTTTCTAGCGGTTGATTTAGAAGCGCGCGAGGGCATCGGTTTTGTTTCTGAACGATTAGTCGAGAGCGAACCCAGGCTGCATTGTCGGTCGATTTTCGACACTCTCTTCTGCGTGAGCACCCGGAGTTTTGGGATGGTGCCGCTCTCAGCTGCATGCGTGGGTAAGGGGGATAAGGGACTTCTCTTGTTTGGCGCGCCCAACAGCGGCAAGACGACTGTGAGCTACCTGGCGGCTAAGCTCGGGCTCGAATTTCATGCTGATCAAGCTGCCTTCTTGGAAATGGAAGCTGGTGGCTTGCGGGTTTGGGGCGATCTTTTGCCGGCGATCTTCCGTCCCGAATCGCTTCAGTTTCTTCCTGAACTTGAGGCCGCAACGCGTCGCTTTTCTTATCCGGGTTTAACCGTTTGCTACCTGCCAAAGCGACCGTTTCAACCCCTGGAGGCGCACTCCGTGGGTCCGGTCTGCTGCGTGTTCCTTGAAAGGGAGGCCGCAGCGCTTCCCACCCTGTCACCTATAGCTCGCTTTGATTTCTCGCGCCGCCTCGCCGAATGCATGCTTTTCAAGGACTACGACTGTCTCGCACAAAAGGGCGCCATGGCGTTCGAAGCTCTTGAAAAATTGCCCGCTTATCATCTGGCCTATGGCAGCGATCCTGCGACAGCCGCAGTCTTAGTACGAAAAATGCTCACGGATTTTGACGCTCCAAAACCTGCCGTCGCGCAAACACGGTGATGGCTCATGGCCCTACCCGTACGTGCGCCGTCCTCGCTACTCGACTGCCATAACAGCGAAGGTTGCGGTGGCGCTGCCCTGGCCAGCGTCTTGGGATGGGCGCTGGCTGGAGCATGGACGATCGTCATGCTGCGTAAGATCGCAGTGGAATGAGGCCGACCTGGGGACAGTCTCCGCTACTCGCTACCAGACTTACTCGCAAAGAACGGCAGAGGTGCTCCCGGGAATCTCCTGAATGTATTCTGCCTCCTGCGTTTCGGAGCAGCGGAGGCGAATTGCGAATATCAATCTTGAGGATGAGCTTGGATGTATCGCGCCACCGCTTGTGCCGCCAGTTCGTTTCCCCGAGGTCCTAGATGACCTTGGTCGAGGTAAATCGGCTCTTTGACTAAGTCAAACACTCCTCCAAGAAAAACAAATCCGCCGGCGGTTGTGGCGCGATTCTCTGCCTCTTGATAGACCGCAGTTGTGATCAACGCCCAAGGATCTCTTGTAGAAATTTCAGGTAGCTGTTTTTCGAAAGGCACAAGCGGTTTTTGACCGTAATAGAGAGACGGCTGCCAAAAACAATAGATGCGAAACTTATATGCCTGGGCCAGGGCCTTCGCGACCCGAAGATTGGCCTCATAATTGTCTAACGTAGCCACGGCCTTCGCATGAAGCTCGTTCAGTACGGATTGAGACGAATGGCGCCCGAGGAAAACTCCCTCCACTGCTTTAGCTGTGAGAAACGTGTACGATTCGCGAATAAAGTCGAATCGTCCGGCGAGCGAGCCTTCGACCCGAGGTTTAATCTTATCGATAGAGAAGTGCGGCCTTGGTGGCCCCGAGGAGGGTCCAGCCGCACCGGCGTCGTTCAATCCATCGTAGAAGATCACCACGTCGGGATGCCCGCCAGCTTTGAGCTGCTCCATCAGGAGGATCAGCTCTTGATTGCTGACGTAGCCCTCCACTCCAAAATTAGACACGACTACGCAACTCGAACCAGAAGCATTCAAGTCCCGGGACAAGTAGGATGGTATGGTTGCCCAGTCCGGCACGGCGGTTCCATACATTGTTGATCCTCCGAAGATCCAAACGTTAACCGGGCGTGTTTTGCATTCGTCTGATGTCGGATTGATCGTTCTGCGCCATAAACCTGTATTGCTCTCATCGTTGTTCACATACTTGCTGTGCCAGGGAGTTACACTCCAGAGTCGAAACGGTACATAAACCTTGCGGGATATTTGCCGTCGAGGCTCATCTTGCCAGAATTCCGCGGCCCACGCGTCTCCCTGGTATGCCGGACTCGCTCTCTGGACTTCGAATCCGTGTCGTATTTCCGAGTGAGGAGCTAGCGACCAAGCAGCCCACGAAGCGAGTTCCAGCAATGCCGCAAGCACTACCAAACCGCAGACCGCAAATCCCAAAACAGCAAAGAATCGTTCCACCGGGCGCCCGGTAACGACTGACATTCAATCCTCCACATCTCGCGGGGCGAGCGCCTCGGAGTGACCCACGCTTATGAAACGGCACGACAAATTGCTCACCATGGCAGACCGATCCGCGCTATGGCGCTGAGTCCCACGCCTCGGCCGCAGTCCGTCGCATACAACAACGTCGAGGAATTCTCCCACGAAGGAGAGATGGCGTTGCAGGATGCGTAAGTTAGCTGCTGCTCGCGCCCGCTAACAAAATCGCGGATCACCAAATGCCAGAATCCATGATCGCGCCGGCTGAAAGCCAATCGGCTGCCATCAGGCGACACCGACGGATACCTGGCAGGATGGGGAAACTCGGTCAGCTCCACGACTTCTCCCGTGCGATGTCGTACCACGAATAAATGGGGATCGCTGGTTCGGCCAGCAGCAGCGATCACGTTGCCATCGGACGTAACCGTTACGTCGAGCACATGATAACTGCTTGGCAAAACCATTAGGGGGAGATTCTTCGAATCCGTTGCCAACAGCCACCCAGAGCTTTGCCCTTGTTCTTCGCGGACGAAGGCCAGCCATTTTCCATTTGCCGAGAGCGCGGGATCCTGGCCTTCGGTCAGAGTTTCAATATCCGACCCGGGCTCCGCGATTGAAAGTCGCGTAATGAATGATTGGTGGCCAGTCAGTTCAGAATAAAGCACTGGGATCGTTCCCGCGCCAGCGATGGACAACGCATCGCCTGACATAGGCATTGCGTGGAACATTGTCTCCTTGAGAAGCACGGCTTCATATTTCCTCGGCTGCATCTCGGTAAACACCACTCCTTCTTCAGTGGAAACGGGATTAGCAAAACGATATCCGGTTGACGGACCCGGCACGCGCCTACCGAAATCCTCAGCACGATTACGGACAGTCTGCAGATTGTAGAGTGTCAAGAACGCGACTGAGATCAAGCCAGCCGTCAACCAACGGCGGCCGGAAACTGTTTTGCGGCCAGCCCCTGCCGTATACAGCAACAGCACGTAAAGCCCGGTTGTGGTCAGGAGTCGGCTTAACGGAAACCAGTTTGAGATCCTGTGTGGCACAGGTGCACACGCAACGACATAAAAGAGCAAGAGCATCAGCGCCCGTATTTTGTTGCCAGTCGCGAGCATCGCATCGCTGCCGACGATCGCAGTGAAGATCAATAGGCAACCGTAATCGCCACCAGTTGTCGGGGACAGTAGTAAGACCAAAATAACGAGAGTTGCCCATCCCAGTGATGCCGAATGCCGTCTTTCGTTGCCCCTGAACGACAGAAGGAAAGAGAAAACCAGAAAGGTGACTGAAGCCGCCTGTGCCACGGCGTAAAGCATCGGCGAATCGATCAAGGGATGAGGGTTTAATTCCGGCTCGATGAGAAATAAATGACTCCACAGAGTGATGAATGAATTCTGCGAAAGCGCGTAAGGCCCAAGCCAATCCCCACGGGAGGCCTGGCTCAAGACTTCATTCACAAAAACCCGATGAACTTCAACTCCAAACATAAAAAGTGAGAGGGCCGTAATGGCTGCGGCGCTTAGCGCCATCCCAATGACTGCGCGCCAATTCCGCTTCCAAATAAATAAAATCACAAAGAGAGCAGGAAACAACTTCATTGCCGCCGCAGTGCCCAACATCGCACCGGATGTCCGCTGACCGTTCCGCCAGGAAGCGTAATAGGCGCCGCAGATCAGCATCAGAATGAGTACATAATGTCTGCCAAACAAAAACCCAATGTGTAACGGAAGAACGCACAACAGCGATATCAAGCCGAGCCTGCGCCAATTTAACGATGTCACGTAGCGAAGCATCCACAGAGAGGCAACCAGAAAACAGAGATTCAATACGAGCCAGACGCGCTTGGCGGAGAGGGGCTTCAGAGTCGTGAACGGCACCAATGAAAGGATCAACGAGGGAGGGTTGGGGGCAAAGCCCACGAGACCGTCGCGCACTTCCAAGTGATCGTTCTGGCGCTGAAACCAAGTCCATTCGTAGATGCGGTCGAGCGGAATACGCTCCCGGTAAAGCGCAGCGGCCAGGTAGTAATTGGGAAACTCGCTGTTCAGATTTCGCCACGCCGGCAATAAACTGTGTCCCACAAATGTCGCGAGCAGGCTCGCGAGCAGCACCCACTCCACGATTGCCAGCCACCGACGGTTTGGCGGCTCAAGTTTCGGGACCAGTCTCGGCTCGCTGGTTTCAAGGGCTCCCGTCGAATTCTTAACCGCAGCCAGATGATCCATGACGGTAATTCGTTTACGTCTTTTCGATCACGAAATTCTCCAGTACGAGAGTATCTATCTCGCTCTTGGAGAAGGTGTCAAAAGCGTTAGACGCCGTGTTTACAATTGGTTCCCCTTTTAGATTGAAGGATGTGTTGAGCAGGACCGGAACACCGGTGGCATGCGCAAAGCGTTCGATCAAAGAGTAGTAGCGCGGACTCTGGTCGCAAAAAACCGTCTGCAGCCGGGCCGTGCCGTCCACATGGGTAATTGCGGGGAGTGTACTTCGATAGTTTTCGCGGACCGGCACTACGTACAGCATGTATCTGGCAGGATAGTGACATGGTGCCTGTGCCAGGTCGAAGTATTTCCCCGCACACTCAGCGAGTACGGACGGTGCAAAGGGTCGATACGGCTCGCGAAACTTGACTTTGGCGTTGACGATATCTTTCATGTCGGCTTTGCGCGGATCCGCGAGAATGCTTCGATTACCCAGCGCCCGCGGTCCCCATTCGAACCTCCCTTGGGACCAGCCTATGACTCTCCCCTGGATGAGCCGCTCGACTACGCAGTCGAGCAACTGATCGTCATTCTCGAAACTGCGAAAAGGAATGCCGTTCTGCTGGAGAAAGTCCCGGATCTCTGCGTCTGAGTTGGATCGGCCCCAAGCGGCATGCTGCATGGTGAAGCAGCGAGGTTTTCCCAGCAGGCAGTTGTAAGCCCACAATGCAGCTCCTAAAGCGCCTCCGCCGTCACCCGCGGCAGGTTGGACGCATAGCTGCTCGAAACCACTCTCCTTGAGAATGCGCGTATTCGCCACACTATTTAGGCCAACTCCACCCGCAATGCAAAGCCGATTGAGTCTGGTTTCACGGTGCAAGTTCGTTGCCATGTTCAACAGCAACTCTTCGGTTACCAATTGAATGCTGGCGGCTATGTCGGCATAGTGCTGGTTTAACTCGCATAGGTCGTTGTAGTTCCCTGGGGGTGCCCCGAAGTACGTCGGGAAGCCCGACTTCTTGGTGAAGAATTGCAGTTCCGCCGGCCGAGGCTCGCCAAAAAGTGCCAGAAACTTCTGGCTATAAGTCTGTTCAGTGGAATAGTGAAAGCTGAAGTAGTCCATATCCAGCGAGAACGATCCGTCCGTGTTCTGCTGTACCAGCTTCCACACCTTGTCCACATAGCGGGGCACGCCATAGGGAGCCATGCCCATCACCTTATACTCGCCCTCATTTACTTCGAAACCCAGAAACGCAGTGAATGCGCTATACAGCAATCCAATCGAATGTGGAAATTCAATCTGCTTCAACAAGCGAATATCATTACCGCAGCCGACACCACAACTAGCTGTGACCCATTCTCCAACTCCGTCTACGGTAAGAATGGCGGCTTCGTCGAAGGGTGAACACAAATAGGCGCTGGCAGCATGCGACAGGTGATGCTCGCAAAACAGAATTTTATCTTTGCTTACGCCGAGTTCGCTCTTGAGCGTGGTGCTTATCCAGAGCTTGTCGATCATCCATGAAATCATGGATTCGCGGAAGACCTTCCACGATTGCGGATACGTCTGCAGAGCAGACATCAGAATACGGTCGAACTTGCGAAACGGTTTCTCAAAGAAGACGACGTAGTCCAGATCGTTTCCCTCAAGTCCGGCCTGATCGAGACAAAACCGGATGGCGTTCTTGGGGAACCTGTAATCGTGTTTTTTCCGCGAAAACCGCTCTTCCTCGGCTGCCGCGACGAGCATGCCATCCCGTAGCAAAGCCGCCGCGGCGTCATGGTAGTAGCAGGACACGCCGAGAACGTGCACGATTCACTGCCTCTTGGCCCAACGCAGGTCATGGGCCTCATCGACGTGATTCAGCCATCGCGTGGGAGCACGCTTAATTCGCAATGGATCTAAGAAGAGGCGAGCGACGATGCCGACCGGAAGGACAACGATGCCATAGAACGCAGTCAACAGGATTCGCGCCTGAAAGTTCCCGATCGCGTGAGCTAAACGCTTCCATGCCTTCTGCGCGCGTTTCAGCATAGGGATCTTCCTAGAACAAAGTGTAGATGAAGGGTGCGATTGCGGAGCTCTGTGCCAAGACAATGAGTACACCCAGAAAAAAAAGACCGACCAACATGGGCGCCAGCCACCACCTTTTGATACTCCAAAAAAATGTCAGCAACTCGCCGACTGTGCTAAAGCGACTAACGGCGGTCCTTACGACGTTTCGTGCGCCCATCATGAACCTCTTGATTCTCTATCTGATTGCAGGCAGTCTGAGACCGAAGTTAGACCCTACCGACCTCACGCCGGTATTGCCTTCTGGTCCGGACGGAGGGTGCATTCCCAGAATCATAAGAGCTCAGAGTTCTGCTTTTCAATTGCCCTGGCGACTGTCCAAGGATTAAATCCCTGAACTGATCAGTACAAACGCTACTAGTTCTGCAGGAGATGGATTGTCTCTAAATTGTCAATATTTTGCAAAAATCATCCAAGGCGATAGATGTTCTAGTACCATCGAACCTTTCCGATTGGTAGTGCCAAGGGCAAATTTCGGGAACGCCGCGGGTCTCCATCATTTTGTCAGCCAACGCGATAGCACAGTGAAAAGGGAGAGAGTTCGTGCAACGGACCTGTCACATACTATTCATGGAGAGTTTATTTGCCATAATCGGCCGTTTGGTCGTCACACTCGTTGTCGTCGTGATTTTCGCGGAACCATCATCAATCCCCATACTCCGCGCCTATGGCAGGCTTCACCGGGATCCTCTCGTACCCCAGAATAGCCCGGCGTACGACTCCGAAGAATGGGGCCGCGAGTTTTGGGCGGAGCAGAGCGCCTTTTGGGCGTGGGCGCTTACCAACCACTTGCCCTTTATGGTCTAGGGAGTGAGGAAATGGCACGGAAAATTCATAAATGCGGATGATACCGAGATGGGAATGTGGCGAAGAACAGTCGATGCAGGGGGCGAAGTCTGTAAAAACGCGGCTGTGCAACGGGTCTGGGTTTTTGGTGGCTCAACGTCTATGGGATAGGAACTCCGGATTGGGCAACGATGCCATCACACCTGTCGCAGGAGGTCAACACCGACCCAACAGCGTGCATCGAGGTTACGAATCTAGGCGCCGAGGGTTACGTGACCGACCAGGAACTGATTTCGTTAATTCAGCAGTTTAAGGCTGGTAGAAAACCCGACGTCGCTGTTTTCTATGATGGCGTTAACCAGTCGATTGCGGGTGGTTTTTCACCTGGAAATCCAACGGAACAGCTTAACTTCGAGATGATCAAGACACGAGTTCAGAACGGGGGCGATAACAAGGTGGCCTTGTTAACCGATTCCCATGTCTTTCGGTTGGTCAGTTTGCTGCTGGGAAACGATGATCAAGAACAGATGGCTCGCAGCAACGAACTAGGGGGCCGAATCCACCACAGCCTTGTAGCGGTCTATCAGGAGGCAGAAACCCGTTCGGCAACGTCGAGGAGTTTTGTCTTCCTAGGCCATTTCTTCGACGAAGTACGAGAACCAATTTATGTCGACGTTTTCCACCTCGACACGTGATTCTAGAAGCCTCATCTATGCAAGAGATTGTGGGCGCGGGCTCGGATTGACGGCCCTCGCCGGATTAAACGTTGTTCGATGAGGCATCGTTCGCCCGAGGAGACGGGACTGAAACACTTTGCTCAATTTGGTGGCTCCGTTCGAGAGCGGACGCCAGGCGACGCAAAGCATCAGCCCAAGCGTTGGCTGCTGCCGCTGGTTTTGTTGGCCTGCGGAATTTTCTTGTATTTGCAAGTATTCGTTCTTCCCGCGACTCCGCGTTTGGCATCCGGAGATCAAGCTATTTACCTGCATCATGCCACACGAATGCTTGACGGCCAAATCATCTACCGGGACTACGATCATTTCACACCACCCGGCACAGACGTACTTTATGCGGCGCTATTCAAACTGTTCGGGGTTAAAGCTTGGATCCCGCAGGCGATGTTGATCTTGATCGGATTGGTCGCTGTTTGGCTCAGCATCAGGATTGCGAGAGCATTGCTGGCCGGAGGGTTGCCCGGAAAGCAGATTCTCCTTCCCGGTTTCTTGTTTCTTGCGCTCCCCTTCAGTGGTTACCTCGATGCTACCCATCACTGGTACAGCGCGCTTGCCGGTACAGCGGCGCTGGCGGTTGCCATCGAGAGAAGAACTACGGCTCGAATGGCATGGGCCGGCACGCTCTGGGGCTTAGCCACATGCTTCAGTCAATCCATGATGCTAGGGGCTCTGGGTTTCAGTGTGTTCTTGCTGTGGGAACGGCGGCATACCGGCGAATCCTGGAGTTTGCTGCTTGAGAAGGAGGCCGGCCTTCTCGGCAGCTTTGTAGCAACTGTCGTCGCTTTCAATTGTTATTTTCTCTGGAAGGTAGGAGTGAGACGATTCTTGTACTACACAGTGATCTTCGTTGCAAAGTACTATTCGGCCGATCGATTCAATACATGGCGAGTTTATCTGCGCGAGTGGCCTTCGATTCATTCTTGGCCGAACTGGGCCGACTTGGCGGCTTGGCCTTTTGTGCACATTCTCCTTCCATGGTTGTACGTTGTTTTCTTTCTGCATTACTGGTTGGCCGCGCGATCTCGACCCAAACTACCATGGGACCGATTGATGCTGGTCAACCTCACAGGGCTAGCGTTGTTTCTCGCCGTTGCCTCCGCTCCTGCATACAACAGGTTGTATACAGTTTCCCTGCCCGGAATCATCCTTCTCGTCTGGCTCACGAATTCGTCGGTCTGGGCTGGGAAGGTTATTTCGCCCATACTTTGGACGGCAGTTATAGTTTTGGGGGTCGCGAAGCCGATCGTCACGCAAACACGATGGAAGGCATTTCTAGATCTTCCCAGTGGGCGTACCGCATTTTTCCAGCCTGCGGTCTACGAGAAGACCAAGTGGGTGGCGGAGCGGACCCAGCCATCGGAATATTTCTTCGGAGATCCACTTCTCTGTTTTGCGCTTTGGCTCCGAAATCCAACTCGCGTACCATTCCTGAGACCAACAGACTACACCAGGCCCGAGGAGGTTCGAAATGTGGTGGAATCACTTGAAAATCACCAGGTACGCTTCGTGAGTTGGTACCGCGGGCTGGACATTCCTAACAGCGAGGGTAATCATCTCGCTCCCATAAATCTCTACCTCCACAGTCACTATCATGTGGTAGGAACGTTCGCGAATGGGGACAAGATCTGGGAACGCAATCATGAGTAAGCTTGGAGTCCGCCTTTGCAACCGAGTTCTTCGCGACCTGCGAGTCCCTGCCAGCATCAATCACTAAAATGACCCGCTTTTACGTTTTCCTTTACCGTCTGTATTTTGCCGCAAAAGATATTGGTCTAGGAAGCAGCTGGCGACAGCGGCCTTGGGTGGAGCGCTGGCTCATGCGACTTAGGGCCTTGATTGAGCACCGTGCCTTGCCGCACGCGGATGTCTGGGTTCAGGTACAAGCAGGCTTGTCCCGGGGAATCTGGATGCAACTTCGTCTGCCGGAGGAAACGCGCCACTGGCGCGGGGAGCACGAGACCCAAGTGCAGGATGCCATTTGCGCTGTGGTGCGTGCGGGGGCGGTCGTATATGACATTGGCTCACATGTGGGAACTATCGCTCTCGGGACGGCGCGGCTGGTGGGTCCACTGGGCAGAGTGGTAGCGTTTGAAGGCGATCCCGACAATGCAGCGACGCTACGGGAAAGTAGTTTGAGGAACCATCTGGAAGGCTGCCTTGAAGTTGTAGATCGGGCTGCGTGGTCTTACACCGCGAGTCGTGGA
>Ga0210390_10002866_pt1 | contig 15026 bp, 15 predicted proteins | sample IncBWH11OmetaG_FD_161050 | JGI IMG/M metagenome (GOLD analysis project Ga0210390, IMG submission 161050) | Forest soil microbial communities from Barre Woods Harvard Forest LTER site, Petersham, Massachusetts, United States - Inc-BW-H-11-O ... | reverse complement strand
AGGCCGCGCTTCAGCCGCTCGGCGTTGGCCCGGTCGATGCCGGCAAAGCTCTCGACCGGCGCGGCCACGGGCGGCGGCGCGAGGCTTTCCACGAGACGCGGAGGCTCGTGCGGCGGCGCCGGCAGCGGCAGCGCAAGACGACCGCGCAGCGGCGTCACGCCGCGCATCGCCTCGACCCAGATCGCACGATCGGCCGACGCGCGCGCGGGACTACCCGCCTCCTCGGTCATCCGTTCCGCCCTCGCGGTTTTCGACGACGAGAATATGGAGGCGGCGAGGCCCGTGCGCACCCAGCACGATGCGCTGCTCGATGTCGCCGGTGCGCGACGGCCCGGTGATGAAGTTGACGGTGCGCGGCAAACCCGCAGCGCCCTCGCCAGCGGCGGAGGCATCGCGCAACCGGTCCCAACCGTCCTCGTAGGCCGCAACCACCTGGTCGGCGTGGACCACGACAATATGCGTGTCGGGGAGGAAGTTGAGGGTGGTAGGCGTGTCCTGCCCCGAGGCCAGCATCAAGGTCCCGGTCTCGGCGACGGCCGCGACGCACGGGGTCAAACTGACCATGTCGGCGGCTTGCGCGCGCCCACGGCGGATGCGTAGCAGCGGCGTCACCGCCCAGGGGATCGCGTCGAGGCTTGGGTCGGGCGCCATTACCAGCTCGGCCGGCAGGTTTTCCGATGCAAGATAGCGCGCCACCGCGTCGGGCACCGCGGTCGGCGACGGAAGGCGGGCGACGGTGGCCTGCACCTCCTCGGCCATTTGCACGAAGAGGTCGACCCGCGCGGCGTCGTCGAGCGCTGTCGCCCGCGCCGGGATCGGGTTGCGACGATGGGCCGCGACCCGGGCGCGCAGCTCGGCCTGCGCGCGATCGGGCAGCGCACCGCGCCGCAGCGCACCGCGAATGTTGGCGAATACGGCGTCGCGCGCCGCGCTCACGAGCGCCCTCCGGTCTTGGCACGGTCCGCCCACAGGCTGTGAAAGGTGCGGCCCTCGGGCGCCGGCATATCGCGCACCCCGGTCCAGCCGCCGGCGAGCGGCAGGCTGCGAAAATGGCCGCGGCGGCCGCCGAGCCAGCCGAGCGCCCGGCTCGCGAGCCCGCTCAGCGCGTGGTAGAGCGCCGGCCGTCGCGCCACCCAGCCCCACGCCGCCAAGCCGAGCCGCCAGCGCGCCGGCGTCAGCCTTTTGGCGAACTCGCGCTCGCGCCAGTGGCGCAGCATTTTTGGCAGCGGGATCTTGACCGGGCACACGCTTTCGCAACGCCCGCAGAGGGTCGAGGCGTTGGGTAGCGCCGCCGCCTCCTCGATGCCGATCAGGCTCGGCGTCAGCACGGCCCCCATCGGGCCGGGATAGACCCAGCCGTAGGCATGCCCGCCGACCGCGGCAAAAACCGGGCAGTGGTTCATGCAGGCGCCGCAGCGGATGCAGCGCAGCATGTCGTGAAACTCGCCGCCCAACATTTGGCTGCGGCCGTTGTCGACGAGGACGACGTGACAGGCCTCGGGGCCGTCCAGGTCGCCCGGCCGGCGCGGGCCGGTCGACACCGTCGTATAGGAGGAAAATTCCTGCCCGGTGGCCGAACGCGCCAGGAGGCGCAGCAAGGCGGCGGCGTCCTCGAAGGTCGGCACCACCTTTTCGAGGCTGGCGACGACGATGTGGACGCGCGGCAGGGTCTGCGTCAGGTCGCCGTTGCCCTCGTTGGTCACGATGACACTGGAGCCGCTCTCGGCGATCAGGAAGTTGGCGCCGGTGACGCCGACCTCGGCCGCCAGAAACTTCGGGCGCAACAACGCGCGCGCCTCGTCGCATAGCTCGCGCGGCTCGACGAGCGGGCGGTCCGGGTCGAGCGCGCGGTGCGCGCCGCGAAACGTGTCGGCGACCTGCTCCTTCACCAAGTGCATCGCCGGCGCGATCAGATGGCTCGGCGGCTCGTGGCGCAGCTGGATGATGTATTCGCCGAGGTCGGTCTCGACCGGGGTGATGCCGTTCTTTTCGAGGAAGTCGTTAAGCCCGATCTCCTCGGCGACCATCGACTTGCCTTTGGTGACCGTCGTGGCGTTTGCCGCTCGGCAGATTTTGAGAACGGCCTCGCAGGCCTCCGCGGGCGTGCGCGCCCAATGGACCTCGCCGCCCGCCGCGACGACGTTCTCCTCGTAAAGCTCAAGGTAGAAATCGAGGTGGGCGAGCGTGTGCTCCTTGATCTCGCGGCCGACCTCGCGCAACGCCTCGAACTCCGGAAGCCGCTCCACGACCTCGCGACGGCGCGCCGGAAAGCCGCGCCGCGTCATGATCTCGAGCGCCTGCTGCAGGTTGTCGTCGGCGAGCCCGGCGCGGGCGTTCGCGGTGAAGTCGCGGCTGGTGGCCTGCATCGGCTTAGCGCGGCGCGCCGATCGGCGGCACCTCGGTCATTCCGGCCAGCACCTCGGCGACGTGCCGCGCCTCGACCGGGCGGCCCTGGCGCGACAGCTTGCCGACGATGTTCAAGAGGCAGCCGAGGTCGCCGGCCAGCACCGCGTCGGCGCCGGTGGCCGCGATGTCGTCGGCCTTGTCGCCGACCATCTTGTCGGAAATTTCCGGGTATTTGACGCAAAACGTGCCGCCAAAGCCGCAGCACACCTCGGCACCCGGCAACTCGCGCAACTCGAGGCCCTCGACCGTGGCGAGCAGCCGGCGCGGCTGGTCCCGCACGCCGAGCTCGCGCAGGCCGGAGCAGGCGTCGTGGTAGGTCGCGGCCCGCCGCCAGTGCGCCGCCACCTCGCGCATCCCGCAGACGTCGACAAGAAACGAGACCAGCTCCCAGCTGCGGGCGGCGAGATCCTGGGTGCGCGGCAGCATTACGGGATCGTCGGCGAACATCTCGGGGTAGTGCACCCGGATCATCCCGGCGCACGAGCCCGACGGGGCCACGACGTGGTCGTACTCGGCGAAAGCGTCGATGACCTGCGAGGCGATCGCCTTGGCGTGCGCGCGGTCGCCCGAGTTATAGGCGGGTTGGCCGCAGCAGGTCTGCGCCCGCGGCACCTCAACCGTGCAGCCGGCCGCCTCGAGCAGCTTGACCGCGGCAAAGCCGACCGTCGGGCGAAACAGATCGACCAGACACGTCACAAAGAGCCCGACCCGGGCCCGTCCCTCGGCCATTCGGCCACCCCACATCGCCACACGAGCCGGCACTTTGCGTTTAAGTGCCGGCGAGATCAATCGAACGTCTTCGACTTGCACCCAAGTCAGGTAGGGCCTACGTCACATGTAACATAAAAAGGGTGCAGATATGGCAACACGCACCGGCGCGAGATCGTCGCGTGACAAGGTCAAGGCATATCGTGAACGAATGCGGCTGCGCGGGTTTGCGGCCGATTCAAATTTGGGTCCCGGACGTGGGCTCTGCCGACTTTGTCACCGAAGCGCACAGACAATCTATCGCGGTTGCTACCAGCACTCATGCGCGGGAGGACCAGGATTTTGTCGATGCCGTCAGCGACCGCGGCGGGGATGCGTGAAACGCGGCGAGATCTGGACAGTGGCCGGGAGCAGCGATTATGCGGGCAAACCGCGTCCGGCGGTTATCCTGCAAGACGACCGGTTCGACATGACCGACTCGGTGACAATCTGCGCATTCACCACCGACTCCCACACACGCGCCCTTTGTCCGGGTTGAGATCGAACCGACCGACGCAAACGGATTGCGCGCCGCGTGCCGGCTGATGATCGACAAGATCACGACCGTTCGCAGATCACGGCTCGGGGCGCGGATCGGTCGGCTGGCGGACCACGACGTCGCGCGGCTGAACAATGCCGTTGTGGTCTTTCTCGGGATTGCCAGCCCAATCAGCCGACGGTGATCGGCCGGGCGATAATTTAGGATCGAGTTCAGCGGCGCGCTTCTTCGGTGGCGAGGCGATCGGCGAGAGCGCGGGGCAGCAGCAGGTAGTCGCGGCCATGCGCGTTCATCTCGCCGGCGCGGGCGGCGGCGGCACCGCCGGCGCCCCAGAACAGATCGCCGCGCACCGGGCCCTTGATCGCCCCGCCCGTGTCCTGGGCGACGACAAGCCGGCGCACGCTCAAGTCCGGGATATACCGCTCGTCGGCGGCGAGCCAGACCGTCGCGCCGAGCGGAATATAGGCGCGGTCGACCGCGAGACTGCGCTCGGGCGTCAGCGCCACCTGCTCGGCGCCGAGCGGGCCGTCGCCTTTGACCACCCGAAAGAACACGTAGGACGGGTCCTCGCGGCGCAGTGCCGCGCCCGCCGCCGGATGGGCGTGCATCCACGCCTCGATCGAGGCCATCGTCAATTTCTCGCGCGGGATCACGCCGCGCTCGATCAGCAGCCGCCCGACCGGGACATAGGGCAGCCCGTTCTGGCCGTCGTAGCCGACGCGGATCACCTCGCCGCCTTCGAGGCGCACCCGGCCGGAACCCTGGACCTGCAGAAAGAACGCGTCGACCGGGTCGTCGACCCAGAACAGCACAAGGCCGTGGCCGGCAAGCGCTCCATCCTCGATCGCGGCCCGCGACAGCCGCGGCGCCTTGCCGAGGTCCGGCGGACGCCGGTAGATCGGCGTTTGGTAAGTCCCATGGCGACGGCGCGAGCCGTTCAGCTCGATCTCGAAATAGCCGGTGAAGAGACCGTCGCGATCGCCGTAGTCGGCAACCGCCAGCGGGACAAAGTCGCTTTCAAAAAAGCGCCGCGCCGCCGTCGCGTCGTTTGCCGGCACCGCAGCAGCGTCCCGGCAGACCGGCAGCCAGTCTTTGACCCTGCCGTAGTCGACCCCGCTGTCGACCGGCCCAAACGCTGCTTCCTCGGGTTGGCGCGCCAGGTGCGCACACGATTTGAGCAAGGCCGGCAGCGCCGCCGCCTGGTCGTCTTGCCCCCACCCGGCGAGCCGGTCGAACCCGACCGGGCTCAGGCTCAGTCGCGGCGGACCGGCGTCGCGGACGAGGCCGACCGCCAGCATTGCGCCAATCGCGGCCAGCACCCCCAGCCGCAAACGCAGCCGGGAACGCCGGATGTCATCCGCTGCTGGTGGCGACAAGCATCCAGTTCGGGTCGGTGGAGCGGGTATCGCGCGCAAACGTCCAGTAGTCGGTTTTTTCCACCGGGTGGACGGGGTCGCCGTCGACAATGCTGCCGTCCATCGCGCGCGTCACGGTAACCTGGTGCGAGACCAGCTTCAGGGTCACGCGCGCCATGCGACCGGCCATGTCGGCCTCCACGATTTCGCCGTCGTCGAGCTTGAGATCGTGGGTCTCGACACTTTCCCTGGCGGCGGCCCGCTCGTCGATCGTCTGGGCGAACGGGCGATAGACCTCGTCGCTCAACAGCGGCCGCAACGCCGCCTTGTCGCCCTTGGCGAACGCCGTGACGATCATCTCGAACGCGACGCGCGCGCCTTCGGTGAATTGCGAGGGGTCGAAGCTCGCGTCGGCGCGCCGGATGCGGCCGATCCCCTCGGCCACCGAGTCGGCCGCCCGTGGCGCCAGGACGCCGATCGGCGTGACCTTGTCCGGATCCCCGGGCGAGGCCGCCTTGTCGGGCTTGGCCTTGTCCGCGACCGTCGCCGGACGCCGGGCGAGGAAGTCGCGACGGCGCTCGTTTCCGGTGCGCCGCCCCAGCACGCTGCGCAACCGCAACACCAAAAACGCGGCGATCATCGCGAACAGGATGATGTCGAAATATTGAAAATCGCCCATCGGCTCGCGAACCCCGCCCCACACACAGCAGTGGCCGGCGCCCGGCCCTCGCTTGCTCTAAGGGTCAAATAGGGCTGCGGCAATGCCACGGCAAGCACATCCGGGGTGGCGGCACCAAACGGCGGACGCTGATTCGCGGCGGCGGCGCTCCGAGCGAGCGCTTTTGACGCCGATCTACCGGCAATCGGGCTGCCGCCGGCGCGGTTTGCGGGGCTTTGGGGCTCGATCCGCGCCGCGCACGCGGCTGTGGCGCCGAAGCCCGCGGTGTCCAGCGTCGATCGTGGCCCTTTTAGGTGGCGCGGCCGCGCCGTCGTCGTCCCGGAACACGCCAGCCGCCGGGGCCGGGCGTTGCTGCGCCCTCCGGTTCCGTGTTAGCCAGCCGCAGACAAACGACGGCGGGGGAGAGCGGCAATGGCGGGAGACGGTCGAGGCAATGGGGAAGGCGATGCGTTGCCGCCGCCGGCGGAAGGCCCGCAACTTTTTCTCAATGTGCAATACGTCAAGGATCTGTCCTTCGAGAACCCGCGCGCGCCGCAAAGCCTGCTGCAGCCGGCAACCCAGCCCGACGTCGCGATCAACGTCGACGTCAAGGCGCGCAACCTCAACCCCGAATCCTACGAAGTGGTGCTGACGATCAACGTCAACGCCAATGCGCAGGGCGAGCCGGTGTTCCTCGTGGAGCTCGCCTATGCCGCGGTGGTCACGGTCCGCAACGCGCCCGAGCCGATGCTGACCGGGCTTGTCCTTGTCGAAACGCCGCGCATCATCTTTCCGTTTGCCCGGGCGATCATCGCCAACGCAACCCGGGACGGCGGCTTCCCGCCGTTATTGATCAACCCGATCGACTTTGCCGAGCTGCTCAACCGCCAGCAGCCGCCCGACCAGCTGGGGGCACCGACCGGACCGTTCGTCTGAGGCTCACGCCGCGGCGCGCCACAACGGTGCGGTAAGCAGCGCCAGCATCGCCTCATGCGCCGCGAGCTCGGCGGCCGAGGGCAGGTGCGGGCGCGGCTCCCGCGCGATCCTGACCGCCGTCACCGCAGCCGCGTGCGGCGCCACAAAGTCGAGGCCCGGCTGGCGGCCGCCGATCAGCTCGAGATAGACGCCGGCCAGCAGCCCGCAATCGGTCTTGGCGCCGTGATTGGCGCGCACCGACAAATCGATCTCGAACCGCCGGCACAAGGCGTCGAGGCTCGCCGGCGCACCGGGATACCGTTGCCGGGCCAACGTCAACGTGTCGACAAAGGACGGCGCCAGCGGCGCGCGGCCGAGCCGCGCCAGCTCCGCATTCAAAAAGGCGAGGTCGAACTCGGCATTGTGGATGACCAGCGGGTCCGAGCCGATAAACTCCAGGAGCTCGTCGGCGACCGCCCCAAACGGCGGGTGCGCGGCGAGGAATTCCTCGGTCAGGCCGTGCACCGCATGGGCATCCTGCGGAATGTCGCGGCCGGGGTTTACATAGCGGTGGAAGTCGCGCCCGGTCGGGATGTGGTGCACCAGCTCGATGCACGCGACCTCGACGATGCGGTGGCCGGTCTGAGGGTCGAGGCCGGTCGTCTCGGTATCCAGCACGATCTCGCGCATGTCAGCTCCGTCTGCCGCCCGGGGTCGTGTGTCGAAGCCGGCGAGCGGGGCGTGCTTCCTTGCTCCGCAGCGCCCGCACGATCGCCCGCAGCCGGCGCATGCCGAGGCCGCGATCCAAGCCGGTCGGCACGACAAAATCCGCGCGACGCCGTTTTTCGGCGTCCGGCATTTGTTGCTTCAGGATCGCGGCGAACCGCGCCTCGGTCATTCCCGGCCGCCGCATGACCCGCTGCCGCTGCAACATCGCCGGCGCCGAGACGACGATCACATAGTCGCAGCGCGCGGCGCCGCGGCTCTCGAACAACAGCGGGATGTCGAGCACCGCGATCGGTTCGCGCCTTGCACGCGCCTGCGCCAGGAACCGCTTCTCGGCCTCGGCGACCATCGGGTGAAGAATGCCCTCGAGCCGCGCCAATGCCTCCGGGTCGCCAAAGACGCGCCGACCCATCCGCTGGCGGTCGATCGCACCGTTTGGCATGCGCATGCCGGAAAACGCCGCCTCGACCCGTTCGACCGCCCGGCCGCCCGGCGCCAACAGCCGATGCACGACGTGGTCGGCGTCAAACAGCGGGATCCGCATGCGGCGCAGCATCGCCGCCGCGGTGCTCTTCCCCATCCCGATCGAGCCGGTGAGGCCGACGACGATCACGTCGCCGGCGCCAGCGTCTTGACGACCGCCGCCCGCAGCTCGGGTGTCACCCGCACCTCGGCGCCAAACCACGCCTCGAAGCCGGGCCGGCCCTGGTGCAACAGCATGCCGAGCCCGTCGACGACCGGGTGGCCGCGCCGCCGGGCGGCGGCGAGCAAGCCGGTTTCGAGCGGCACATAGACGATGTCGACCACCGGCGCCGACTGCGGCAGGGCCGACAGGTCGAGCGCGAGCGGCGGCTCGCCCGCCATCCCGAGGCTCGTCGTGTTGACCAGCAGGCCGGCGCCGTCGAGCACGTCGCCCGCCTCGTTCCACGAATGCACCGAGATATGGGTGGCGGGGGTCGCGAGGTCGTCCGCGACCGCCTCGGCCCGGCTGCGGGTGCGGTTGACGACGCGGATTTCGCCGACACCGGCCTCGCCCAGGGCGGCGATGACCGCGCGCGCCGACCCGCCCGCGCCCAGCACGACGGCAGCACCCGCCGACGGGCGCCAACCGGGCGCGCGATCGCGCAAATTCTCGCGAAACCCGTATATGTCGGTGTTCTTGGCGTCGAGGCTGCCGTCCGCGGCAACGACGATCGTGTTGACGGCGCCGATGCGACGGGCGAGCGGGTCGACCCGGTCGGCCACCTGAAGCGCTGCCTGCTTGTGCGGGATCGTCAGATTGCAGCCGCGAAAGCCGAGCACGGGCAACGCGCGCAGCGCCCGCTCGATGTCGCCGGGCCGCACCGGGAGCGGCAGGTAGGCGCCGTCGACCCCGGTCTCGTCGAGCCAGAAGCCGTGCAGCAGCGGCGATCGCGAATGCGCGACCGGCCATCCCATGATGCCGGCGAGACGGGCCGCCCCGGTGATCCTCATGGCGCGATGTTTAGCACGACGCCGGCCGCTCCGGACAAGGCCGCTCGCCGGCGGCTAGCCGGGGAGCTGCCCCAGCTCGCGCAAAGCCGCGAGCAGCGGGATCAATGGCAGCCCGAGCACCGAGAAATAGTCGCCTTCGATTCGCTCGAACAGCTGGACGCCCCGGCCCTCGAGGCGGTAGCCGCCGACCGAGCCCAGGATCGCCTCCCCCTCGGCGGCGAGATAGCCGTCGACAAACTCGTCGCCGACGTCTCGCATCGCCAGCCGCGGCGCCTCGACAAGGCTCCATAAGCGCTTGGCGGCGCGGACGACGCAGACCGCCGTTTCGAGCACATGGGCATGGCCGCGCAACGCCCGCAGCTGACGCCCCGCTGCTGCCAGGTCTTCGGGCTTGTCGAACCACTCCGCGCCGCACACCAGGATCTGGTCGGCGCCGACCACCAGCGCCTGCGGGTCGCGGTCGGAGATCGCCCGGGCTTTCGCCTCGGCAAGAGCGAGCGCGCAAGCCGCGGCGCTGTTGGCCTCACCGCGCAAGCGGCGTTTTATCGCGGCTTCCTCGAGGTCCGCCGGCGCGACCGCGAAATCGACGCCGGCGCAGCGCAACAGGCGAGCGCGAACCGGGCTTGCCGAAGCGAGGACCAGCCGCTCATTCGAGGAGGCCATGCCGCCGAGCCAGCAGCTTCATGATCGTCGCCGCGGTCTCCTCGATCGAGCGGCGGGTCACGTCGATGACCTGCCAGTGATGCTCGGCGAACAACCGCCGCGCCTCGCGGACTTCGGCGCGCACCGCGTCGAGATCGGTGTATTCGGTGGTTTCGTCATGGTGCAGCATGCTGAGCCGGTTGCGGCGCAGCTGAATGAGCCGCTCGGGGTCGTTGGTCAGCCCGACGATCAGCGGGCGCTCGGCATCGGTCAGCTCGGGCGGCAGCGGCACGCCCGGCACGAACGGGACGTTCGCCGCCTTGATGCCGCGGTTCGCGAGATATAGGCAGGTCGGGGTCTTTGACGTGCGCGACACCCCGACGAGCACCACATCGGCGTCGTTGAGCCCCCAGCTCGACTGCCCGTCGTCGTGGTTGAGGGCAAAGGTCATCGCGTCGATGCGCGCGAAATACTCGTTGTCGAGCAAATGCTGCTTGCCCGGGACACCCCGGCTCTCGCGGTGCAGGTTGGCGGCAAGCACGGCAATCACCGGGTCGAGGATCGGAATTGCCGTGATCTGGAGGCGCCGGCAGCCTTGCTGGAGGAGCTGGCGTAGCTGGTCGCTGACCAGGGTGAACAAGACGACCCCGGGATTGGCCTCGACCCCGGCGATCACCCGGTCGATCTGGTTGCGGGTGCGCACCATGCTCCACACATGCTCGACCGGCTGCACGTCGTCGAACTGCACGAGGCAGGCGCGCGCCACCGAGTGCACGGTCTCGCCGGTCGAGTCGGAAACGAGGTGCAGGTGGAAGCGCGTCACCGCGGCGGCCCTCGCCGCACCGCGATCATCCCCAGCCCGTTGTGGATGGCTCGGCTGTCGTCCACAAAACGCCCACCCTCGAACCCAGACGGCAGAGATGTATCCCCGCTTCGCCAAGCTCACCAACAGCATTCTGGTTAAAAGAGCGCGGTTTGTCCCGAGGAAGCGAAAAGCGGGGATCGGTTCGATTGCACCCGAGCATGTTCGCAGCCTCTGAACCCGCCGACAGCGGCGGCGCCTATCGGGTTGCAGCGAGAACCCCCGGTTTGATGCACAAGTGCCTAGCCGCGCGTCTCCGGCGTGTCCCGCTGTGCGCTCCCGCGGGACCGATTGCGCATCCCCGGCTTCCACCGTCTCTACCAATTACCACTATCTAAGATACCTTCTTATATGATGAGAGGAGAATTGATGAATGGCGGGCATCTCGACCAAGCCTCTATTGCGCGTGCTCGCTGGAGAAAGCCTGATACCGCCGCCGTGGTGGCTGATGCGGCAGGCCGGGCGCTATCTGCCTGAGTACCGGGAAGTCCGAAGCCGGGCGGCGAACTTTGTCGAGCTGTGCTTGACGCCGTCCTTGGCGGCGGAGTTGACGTTGCAGCCGGTCCGCCGGTTCGGGATGGATGCGGCAATCCTCTTTTCCGACATTTTGATGATCCCCTATGCCCTGGGGCAGGGTCTCGCCTATCGCGACGGCGAAGGGCCGGTGCTCGACGCGGTTAGCGACGGCGCCGGATTGGCCCGGCTTGAGCCGGCTAACGTCGTTGCGCGGCTGGAGCCCGTCCTCGAGGCGATCGCGCGCGTGCGCTCGGGGCTCGGCCCACGGACTGCGCTGATCGGCTTTGCCGGAGCACCCTGGACGGTCGCCACCTATATGGTCGAGGGCGGGAGCAGCCGCGACTTTCGCCGCGTCAAGGGCTGGGCGTACCGCGATCGGCAGGGGTTTGGAGCGCTGATCGACATGCTGACCGCGGCAACGGTCGAGTGGCTCGCGGCCGAGGTCGCGGCCGGCGCCGAAATCGTCCAGCTGTTCGACACCTGGGCCGGGGTTTTGCCCGAGGAAGCGTTTGACCGCTGGGTCGTCGAGCCGACCCGCCAGATCGTCGCCGCGCTCAAGGAGCGGCACCCCCTTTGTCCGGTCGTCGGTTTTCCCCGCGGCGCCGGGGTCTTGTACGAGCGCTATGCCGCCACGACCGGTGTCGACGCGATCGGGCTCGACGCCACGGTTCCGGCGCAGTACGCCCGCACCCGGCTCGCGCCGCTCGCGGTCCTGCAGGGCAACCTTGACCCGGTGATATTGCTGACCGGTGGTTCGGCGCTCGAAATCGCGGTCGACGGGCTCTGCAGGTCGTTAGGCGGCGCGCGCTGGGTCTTCAACCTCGGCCACGGCGTGTTGACCGAGACCCCGCCCGCCCACGTGGCGGCGCTCGCCCGCATGCTGACGGGTCGGGACGGCGCCGGTTGAGATGCCGCGCACCGCGATCGTGCTGATGAACCTCGGCGGTCCGGATTCGCTCGACGCGGTCGAGCCGTTTTTGTTCAACCTGTTCAGCGACCCGGCGATTATTCGCCTGCCGCGGCTGTTGCGCCTGCCGTTGGCGCGTCTCGTCGCGCGTGGGAGGGCGCCGACCGCGCGCGACATCTACGCGCGGCTTGGCGGCGCCTCGCCGCTGCTGGCCAACACCAAGGCGCAGGCGCGCGCCCTCGACAATCTGCTGGGCCCCGGCTATCGCTCGTTTGTTGCGATGCGCTATTGGCGGCCGACCAGCGCCGAGGCCGCCCGCGCGGTCGCCGACTGGGCCCCGGACGAGATCGTGTGCCTGCCGCTCTACCCGCAATTCTCGACGACGACCACCGCGTCCTCGCTTGGCGAGTGGCATGCCGCGGCGGCGCGAGAGGGTCTGGACCGCCCGACGCGGACCGTCTGCTGCTACCCGGTCGAGCCTGGCTTTGTCGAAGCGATGGCGGGGCTGATCGCGCCGGCGCTCGATCGGATGTCGGGCCTGTCGCGCCCGCCGCGGCTGCTGCTGACCGCGCACGGGCTGCCAAAAAGGATCGTGAAGGCCGGCGACCCTTATCCGAGCCAGGTCGAGTTGACCGCCCGCGCGGTTGTCGCGGCGCTTGCCCGGCCCGGGCTTGACTGGCGGGTCTGCTATCAAAGCCGGGTCGGCCCGCTCGAGTGGATCGGCCCGGCGACCGACGCCGAGATCCGCCGGGCGGGTGCCGAAGGCGTGCCGCTGGTCGTGGCCCCGATCTCGTTTGTTTCGGAGCATTCCGAGACCCTGGTCGAGCTCGATCTCGACTATCGCCGCATCGCCGACGAGTGCGGCGTGCCCGCCTATGTGCGGGTGTCGACGGTCGGCTCCGAGCCCGCCTTTGTCGGCGCGCTGGCCACCCTCGTTCGCCGCTCGCCCGCCGCTTCGCCCGCCCCGTGCGTCGCCGCCGGCATCGGGTGCGGATTTGCCGGGGCGGCGGTTTGACCGGCTGGATCGCCGCCGCTTATCCCTGGGTCAGGTCGGCGCACATCCTTGCCGTCATCGCGTGGATGGCGGGCCTGCTCTACCTGCCGCGGCTCTTCGTCTACCACGCGATGGCGCCGCTGGGCTCCGATTGCTCGACCACGTTCAAGGCAATGGAGCGACGGCTGCTGCGCGGCATCATGAACCCGGCGATGATCGCGGCGTTGCTCTTTGGCGCGCTGCTCGCCGGCACCCCTGGCGTCGTCGACTGGCAGCGCGGCTGGATCTGGGCAAAGCTGGCACTGGTCGCGGCACTCGTCGTCTTTCACGGCGCGTTGGCTCACTGGCGGCGAGCCTTTGCCGAGGACCGCAACCGGCATTCGGCGCGCTTTTTTCGCGTCATTAACGAAATGCCGACTCTGGCGCTGATCGCGATTGTCGTGCTTGTCGTCGTCAAGCCGTTTTGATTGGAATGCCGGGATTTAGCCTCGCCGGCGGGTCTTGATATCGGGTTTGACTTGCCTATCTGCTTTGGTTATGGGGAACGGCAACGGTACCCGCCTTTCCAGCCGGCCCCTACCACTCCTCGCCTGAACCTTAGGACCCTGCGCGCCGTTTGCGCAGGACACCGCCCGGACGGGCGAGCCTTGCCCCACCTCTCCCGCGACATTCCATGAATCTCCAGGAACTCAAGCGAAAAACTCCCGCCGAGCTGCTGGCATTTGCCGAAGAGCTCGAAATCGAAAACGCGTCCTCGCTGCGCAAGCAGGACATGTTGTTTGCAATTCTAAAGCAACTGGCCGAGAACGACGTGCCGATCTCGGGCGACGGCGTGCTTGAAGTGCTGCCCGACGGGTTCGGCTTTCTGCGCTCTCCGGAAGCCAACTACCTCGCCGGGCCGGACGACATCTACGTCAGCCCGAGCCAGGTCCGCCGATTCGGCCTGCGCACCGGCGACACGGTCGAGGGCGAGATTCGTTCGCCGCGCGACGGCGAGCGCTATTTTGCCATGCTCAAGGTCGCCGGCATCAATTTCGACGAGCCCGACCGGCTGCGCCAGCGGATCAATTTCGACAATTTGACCCCGCTCTACCCCGAAGAAAAAATCGCCCTCGAATTCGAGGATCCAACGCGCCGCGACCTGACCACCCGGGTCATCGACCTGATCACCCCGCTCGGCAAGGGCCAGCGCGCGCTGATCGTGTCGCCGCCGCGCACCGGCAAGACGGTAATGCTGCAAAACATCGCGCACGCCATCGCCGCGAACCACCCCGAGGTCTACCTGATCGTCCTGCTGATCGACGAGCGGCCGGAGGAGGTCACCGACATGGCCCGCTCGGTGCGCGGCGAGGTCATCAGCTCGACCTTCGACGAGCCGGCGCAGCGCCACGTGCAGATCGCCGAGATGGTCATCGAGAAGGCGAAGCGGCTTGTCGAGCACAAGCGCGACGTGGTGATCCTCTTAGATTCGATCACCCGCCTCGCACGCGCCTACAACACGGTTGTGCCGTCGTCGGGCAAGGTGTTGACCGGCGGCGTCGACGCCAACGCGCTGCAGCGGCCAAAGCGGTTTTTCGGCGCAGCGCGCAACATCGAGGAAGGCGGCTCGCTGACGATCATCGCGACAGCGCTGATCGACACCGGCTCGCGCATGGACGAGGTGATCTTCGAGGAGTTCAAGGGCACCGGCAATTCGGAAATCGTGCTCGACCGCAAGGTTGCCGACAAGCGCACCTTCCCGTCGATCGATATCACCAAGTCCGGCACCCGCAAGGAGGAGCTGCTGGTCGACCGCGGCGTCTTGTCGAAGATGTGGGTGTTGCGCCGCGTCCTGACCCCGATGGGCACTGTCGACGGGCTCGAATTCCTGATCAACAAGCTCAAGGAATCGAAGACCAACACCGAGTTCTTCGACGCGATGAACACTTAGAGGCGGCACCCGCGTAGTTCGTATACGGTGCTGGCTCTGCTCCTTACCCGGCGATCAGATCAGACTTCCGCCGTCGCCCCCGCTTCCGCGGGAATGACGCTTCGGTGTGTTCGATGTTGTGCTTGTACTTGCCGGGGTTACGGCGGGTCGGGAATTCTACGCCATGACGCGTGAGCACGGGTCGGACAGCATCAACCATGGAATCCCACTCCGCCTTGGCGTGCCGCCGACTGTCGGGCGCATAGGAATAGACAGCGCCAGCCCGTCGAGATGATCGACGAGTTCGGTCCTCCAATGTTTTCAGTTGCGACAAACTCGTCGATACGCCTGTCCGGAAGGAGCGATAAATCCACTCCGTAGAGAGACAGCTGCCGTGAGAGATACCGGCGCACCGTG
>Ga0210390_10002864_pt1 | contig 15037 bp, 7 predicted proteins | sample IncBWH11OmetaG_FD_161050 | JGI IMG/M metagenome (GOLD analysis project Ga0210390, IMG submission 161050) | Forest soil microbial communities from Barre Woods Harvard Forest LTER site, Petersham, Massachusetts, United States - Inc-BW-H-11-O ... | reverse complement strand
GGTGGCCTTGAAGGTGTAGGTGCCTGCGGCCGCGTTGCCGGTGATGGCGCAGCCGGCGAAGGTGGCCACGCCGACGGCCGAGGTGGTGACCGGGTTGGTGGTGCAGCCCAAGGTCCCCTGGGTGCTGCCGCCACCGCCGGCCGCGTAGGTGTTGATGGCCACGGTGACGGCGACGCCACTCACGCCGTTGCCGTTGGCGTCCTTGGCGGTGACGACGGGCTGACTAGTGAAGGCGGTGCCCTCACCGACGCTGCCGGCGGGCGAGGTGCTGAAGACCAACTGGGTGGCCGCGCCGGCGTTGATGGTGACGCTGCCCGTGGCGGTGCCGGTCAGGCCAGCGCCGGTGGCCTTGAAGGTGTAGGTGCCCGCAGCCGCGGGGCCGGTGATGGCACATCCGGCGAAGGTGGCGACGCCGGCGGCCGAGGTGGTGACCGGGTTGGTGGTGCAGCCCAGGGTGCCCTGGGTGGTGCCGCCATGGCCCGCGGCGTAGGTGTTGATGGCCAGGGTGACGACGACGCCACTCACGTTGTTGCCGTTGGCGTCCTGGGCGGTGACCACGGGCTGGGTGCTGAAGGCGGTGCCCTCACCGACAGTGCCGGCGGGCGAGGTGCTGAAGGCGAGGGTGCTTGCTGGTCCGGCCGTGATCGTGACCGTTCCCGTTGCGTTGCCAGTGAGGCCAGCGCCAGTTGCCTTGAAGGTGTAGGTGCCCGCCGCCGCCGTACCGGTGATGGTGCAGCCGGCGAAGGTGGCCGTTCCAGAAGGCGATGAAGATGTGATCGGGTTGGTGATGCAGGTCAGGGTGCCCTGCGTGGTGCCGCCATTGCCCGCCGTGTAACCAGCGATCGACAAGGTGACAGGAACGCCCGGTACCGGGTTGTTGTTGGCATCCTCGACCGTCACGACAGGCTGCGTGAAGGCGACGCCTTCACCGACGGAGCCACCGGGCTGAGTGGAGAACACGAGTTTGGTCGGGATCGGGGTGATCGTCTCGACCTGCTTCCCTGACGTCAGTCCGGTTGCAGCCGCGGTGAGAGTCGGTGTCGCCGGGGCCGTGGAATCGCCGTACCAGGCGGTAAAGGACTGCGTTCCGGCTGCCATCGTGACGGCATAGGTCGTCGTGGTCGGGGTGCCGTTCTGGTTCTTGTTGAACTTCGGCGTCGGCGACGAGGATGAAACCGTCACCGAGGTGGACGATCCCGCGGACCCGTTCCACTGGGTCGAGGTTGGGTTGCCGTATTGATCCTCGAGCGAAACGGTGAACGGAGTCGAGGCGGAAGTCCCCGCCTCGACGGTGAAGGGACTCGAGGTGAAGGCCAGCTGCGAAGGTGCCCCCGCGCTGATGACCTCTGTCTGTGTGATCGGCGACAGCCCGTTGGACGATGCGGTGATCGTCGGACTCTCTGCGATCTTGTCGGCGAAGTAGAACGTGGTCGACGAACCGGACGAGATGTTCACGGCGAGCGTGGACGACGGCGTTCCACCGTTGCTGGCCGCGAAACCTCCGCTGCCGCTCGAGCTGAGGTTGATGGTGATGGGGCTGGTTGTCGGGTTACCAAACGCGTCCTGCTCTTGCACCGTGATCGGCCCAATTGTCGCCGTCGCGGTCGTGTACGTCGATGTGGTGAAGGCGTTCGTCGTAAAGACGAGCTTCGCCGGCGGCGCGGGGCTCACGAAGAAGGTGCTGGGTGCCAGGAATGCTGTGGCGCCGTTGCCGATGTTCGAATCGAACGCCTCGAGCTGGTAAGGGGTGGTGGAGCTGGAGACGTTCAGGCTGCAGTCACCGAAGGGCACCACACCGTACGTCTCGACCCCCGAGCACGTGTTTGAAAGAGTCCCACCGGCAGGCCCGGAGAGAACTTTGAGCGTCACGGCGGAGAAGTCGTTGCTGACGATGTTGTTGTTAGCGTCCTCGACGGCGATCTCTGGTTGCGGGCTGAGCGGGCTGTTGACCACCCCGGCGGAGGGTGTCTGCAGCCAGACCAGCTTGGCGGGGGTCCCAATGACGTTGTTGTTCGGTGGCACGTTGGGGTCGTAGATAACCGTCTGCGTATGTACCGAGTACTTCGCATTCGTCGGCCCTGCGCTGGTATTCGAAATCGTCAGGGTCCACTTCTGTGGCCCGTACTGGGTGCATGCATTTGTGAATGTGCTGGTGGAGCTGTTCCAGAACTGAACGGTGGCATTCGAGATGGTGTACGAGTTGCCGAGGGACGTCTGATTGGCAAGGAACGTGGTGTTGTAGGTGTAGGGGCACGTGCCGAAGGCGCTCGCCTGGTTCTGCTGCACCTCCGCAATGGCCGCGTTGATGGCGTTCCGAGACGCATTGTCTTGGTTCGTGAGATCGCGGTGGTTGGCCGAAGACGAGATTGCCACGGCGAAGCCGGTGATGAGAGCCACCGCGGCCAGACCGAGCACGACGAGGGACAGCAGGACCTCGACGAGGGTGTCGCCCGCCTCGGAGCCGCGCTCCCGATCCCGGCACGAGCCCGTTTGCCATTGCGCCACGACTCGCCGCGTGAAGGCGGACAACCTGTTCACAGGAGTACTCCCAGGAAGATCGCCTGGTAGCCCTCACCATTCAAGCTCACGGTCAGGTTTTGGGCCGCGTTCGAATTCGACGGCTCGGGTGCGGCCAACATCAGCGAGCCCGTCTTGTTCAACTGGATGTTGGATTCGCACAGGATGCCGTTGGAACTGGTTGCGTACGGAGGCGTGCTGGTCGCCGAGTAGGCCGATGCCGGCAACGGCTGCGCGTACGTGTTCGACGGAGGGCCGTTTGTCACGTTGACCTGACCGACCGTGGGCGGCGTGGTGGGCGACCAGGTGTAGACCCCGCTGTCTGCAGGTGTGTTAGTCCCGTCCTGAGTGTCGTAACAGGAATTGCCCCACAGCGAAGATGGCGAGTTGGGGAGGATCGACCACGGGACGTTGGCATCTTGGAAGAGCAGCCACCCGTCGGTGTCGGTCGATTCGGCGTCTCCTGTCACCAGCGTCCAGCCCGACTGGGCCTGTCCCTGAGCGTTGGTCACCTCCACGTTCGTGAAGCTGATCGTCGTGAAGACGCGGTTGCCGGGGTCCCATGTGCAGTTACCGTTGCAGTAGTTCGGCTGGGGCCGCTGGGAGAGCGCCGGTTCGCCAGGTATCCCCGTATAGAAGCCGTTGTTGCCGAGGAAGGCTTCGCTGTCAAACCCGCCGTTGCCGGGGAGGTAGTACGTCGGGATGCTCTGCGGCCTGACGGTATCAGTCGCTGAGGCGGGGCCGGCAGGGTTCGACCCCAACGTGCCTGTCTGCGAGACGCAGAACGTCAGGTAGTCCGAGGAGTTCTCGATCAAGAGCTTGAAGTTCTGGCATCCGGACGTTTGGTTGTAGTTGAGCGTGGTGAAATCGGCGAAGCACAACTGACGGGCGTACGTCCCCGTTCCGGGGCTGGCGAAGCTGCAGCCGACGGGACCCGGTGGCTGCAATTGCGAGGCGGCGCCCGTCGACGTGCTTTTCCCGGGCAGTCCGGAGAGCGTGTAGGTGTACTGGTTCGCAGGTGCCGTGATGTTGAGGCTGATGTTGGTGACGCCCTGCGTCGACGTCCAGCCGGCCATCGCCGCTGTCTGCTGACTGGCAGGCGTGATCGACAAGCAGTTCGTTTGAGCCGCCGGAAGGGCGGGGCAGGCTCCGAACGTGGTGGGGAAGTCATGGGCGATGGTCACGGTCGAGGTTGGGGTCGCGCTCTGCCCCAAGTCGCACTCCTGGCGCACCAGAGCAAGCCCACTCTCTCCGGGAAGCTGCTCCGTGACGTAGGAGACGACTGTCTGGTATCCCCCGGTCGCCGAGCTGTTGAGGGCCCATTCGAAGCCGAGTATCTGCGTCTGGGCTCCGCTGGGTCCGTAGGTGGAGCTGCCGCAGCCCGGAGCGGTCGCGAACCCGGCGCTCGTGACCTGCTCTGAGCTCTGCACGTCCTTGTTGAACGTCGCCGACCCCAACGCGGCGTCGTTGGAATCACTGATCCTGTTCTGGGTCTGGTCTTGGAGCCCGAAGACAGCGAGGAGCGCGGCGGTGATGCCACCGAGTACGACCGGCAGGATGACGACCACGATGAGCAGTTCGACCAGCGTGAAGCCGGACTCCTCGCCTCCCTGCATGCGACGTCGGGTTCGCTGTCGCATCGAGACGACCGGATGCTTACGAACGTGGCTCCTCACGAGTCCACCGGGACGATTCGTCCTACCTCATCGCACAGCTGGACCGTCATGGGGATTGCACCAGCGTCGAGAGACCGCCAACTGGGGGAGATGCTGGAGGCAGCGCCCGATTGGTCTGTGAAAAGGCGCGACGAGACATGCGACGCCCTGTCGCCGGTAGCGCGCGTTCGCCAACTTCGCAGTTTCGCCAAGGTGCCAACTCCCACGGGTGGACCGCCCCACCCGGATGTGTTTCAAATTTTACCCTAAAATCCCAGGTCGGAGAACCCGGGCTTTGGTCCCTTCATTGTCGTCTCACTCAGCCCGGAACTGGAGTCACAATCTCGGCTTGGGTTCGTTTGGCCCCGGGGTCCGGGCCTATCGGAACTGGGGAGACTCCCGTTGGCTCCCAAGTCGCTGCGTGTAGGGTCGCCCCAGGGATCCGAGGTTGCGGAGCGCCCAAACTTCCTGCTCAGAACAGAGGCTCGACCTTCTGTCGAGGATGAGGATTTGAGAGCAGATCGGGACGAGCTGACGCGATCTCTCGTGCTGGTCATTGCTCGATCGAGGCTCCACGTCACGACCCATGGTGAGGAAGGATGCAGGTTCGCTGCAATGGCTATTGCAACCCCAGGCCGTCGTACGGACCGGTCTGCCCAGGGCAAAATGTCCCTCGGCCCTCGGCCCCATTTGGCGGACCTGATCCATCCCCTGTTCTATAGACCTGACCGAGACGGAGGACCCGACCGGTTTGGGCCCGACCTCGCCTCGGAGCGGGTCACAAGTGATCGCAGCCAGCCGCCACGCCGGCATCTGGTCGACCTGGGCAGGTGCTCGACTTTTACCCGAGACCGTATGTCCGCATCGTCGAATTTCGGCGACAGGTGACCGTGTAGGTACGGGCTCAATCCTGGGCGTTGCCGACGTGCCAGGCTGCGCAGTAGTCGCACCGGTAGACGTTGAGTCGCGTCCCGTCGTCCATGCGACGTTCATCGGCGAAGGAAAGTGCGTCTCGTTGGGTGCGAAAGCGGGTCTTCGGGGCTCCGTCGGCCCGCCAGTGCGACCGATAGGTCTGCTGCCGAGGGGCACTCACAGGAAGGTGACGCCCGCGAGTGTGTTTGCGGCGGGGCACACCTCCATTCTGACGTCCAGACCGTCGTCGACGACGAAGCGGCCGGCCCGGCCATTTCGACGCCATCATCGGCGAAGCATCGACGGGACACTGCAGGGAGACTCGCTTCTTTCGGGAGCTCCCAGGAAGGGTGGACGCCCATGGAACCCAATGAGCTCGCGCGTCTCGGAGTCCTGACGCGACGGCGGGCCTCTCGCGCTGGGCGCGACCGCAGACTTACGTACGACCCCCGAGAGGCCAGCGGGTGAGCGGTCGGAGCGCACCGCCGATTCGGTCGTGGAACGCCGATACGGCGGCGCCGGCCTCCCCGTCGAGCGCCGCGATCGCTCGTCTTGGGTAACCGCCGTTTTACGACGGACCGATGGCATACTTCCGAAGGGGGGTCATCGGGGTGTGGCCTCATCCCTGGAATCGAGGTGAACAGTGGCGAACGACGACAGCCAACTGACGGGGCTCGACCAAGGTTCTGACCGAGGCAACTCGATAGCAGCGGAGGTGGCTGGCCGTGGAACCTCGGCCTCGGGTCAGGATCCAGGCTGGTACAACGTCGGCCCGAATCCCAACGAGCAGTCGTACTGGGACGGCCAGCGATGGTCTGGCGCCCGCCATTGGATCGCGGGAAGGGGGTGGATAGATGGGGGAGGGGAGTCCAGCGTCCACGCGCCAGGCGGCCAGGCGGCGCAGCGAGTCAGCGCCAACCCCTACGCCCGAGGCGAGGTCCTTACCCACGCGCGGCGGGTGCGCAGCGGTGCGCCCGCGGCGCTCAATCTTGGGGTTCTCGCAACGATCGTCGCAGGAATCGCGCTCATGTACGGGTCGGTTGGAACCTGGGTCCAGATAAGCGGGTCAGTAGGGGTGATCCACTTCGGTGCTTCCCTCAATGGGATCGACCAGGGAATCACCACCCTCATCGGGGTCAACGGGTACGTCACCTTGATCGGAGGGATCGTCGTGCTCGTTTTCGGCGCTCTGGCTCTGTCGTCTGAGGAGCGCCTTCTCGTGATCCTTACGATGGTCGTCTCCCTGGCCGTCCTGATCTTTGCGATCTATGACGTGTTCCGCACGGTCCAGAAGATCCAGGCACTTCCGGCGAGCGTCCAGTCTCACGTAAGCGTTGGCTGGGGTCTCATCTGCGTGCTCAGTGCCGCCGTCCTCACCATGATCGTGACCGTCGCGCGGTTGCTCGGTCAGCGCTGACGTCGCAAAAACGACAAAACGGACCGGCCGGGCGGATGGGGGATCCGCGAGCCGGGCCGTTTTGCGGGGAGGCCGTTACTGCGGGGGCCCCGAGCTCAGCTGCACAGTCGCCGTGTGCGTCTGGCCGTTGGCGTCGGTCCAGCCGACCTGCACCTTGTCGCCCGGGTGGTAGATACCCATGTCCCTCGTAAGGTCGTCGGCCGAGTTGATGGTCTTGCCGCCAAGCGACGTGATCACGTCGCCCTGCGCGATCCCCGCTTCCTGCGCTGGATCGTTGGTGACGACACCGGCAACCGCCGCGCCCGATCCGGACGAGCCGGTGTTCCCGGTGTTCCCCGTGCTGCCGCTGTTGCCGAAGAAGCCACCGCCACCGAGGCCACCGAAGCCGTTGCCGCTATTGCCGGAGTTCGAGTTCGAGCTCGATCCGTTAGGGCTGATTTCCACCCCGAGGAATGCGGTCGTCCCGATGTGGATCGTCGACGACCCGTTGCCGGCCTCAATCTGACGGGCGATCGACAGTGCGGTATTGATCGGGATGGCGAAGCCCTGGTTCCCCTGAGACTGGCCGTTGAACTGGAAGGAGGTCCCAGCCGAGGCGGCGGTGTCCACCCCGATCACCTGACCCGAGGTGTTGACCAGCGAGCCGCCCGAGTCGCCAGCCTGAATGTTCGCGTTCGTCTCGATCAGACCGTTCAGCTGCTCGCTGGTGCCATCGCCCTCGTCCTGCGCGGTGATCGACTGGTTGAGCGCGGTAACGGTCCCGCCGGCGGCGCTGGGCGTACCACCGGTCCCGCCGGCGTTGCCGATGCCCACGATGTTCTCGCCAACGGAGACACTGGACGAGTTGGCGAAGCTTGCGGTCTGGAGCCCCGAAGCGTTGTGCAACTGGAGCACCGCGATGTCAGAAGTGCGGTCGTAGCCAACGACGCTTGCGGTGTAGGTCTTGGCGTTGCCGACGTCGGTGACGCTGATGCTCGTCGCGCCGTCGATCACGTGGTTGTTTGTCAGGATCTCGCCGTTGGACGTCACTACGATGCCGGTTCCCGCCGCTTGCTCCTGCTGGTACCCGAGTGTGGTGTTGATGTCGACCAGACCTGGGTCAACCTTGTCGGCAATGGCGTTTACGTCGCTCGGGCCTGACGAGCCAGACGAGGACGATCCGGAGCCGCCCGAGTTGCCCGGCGTGATCTGGAACGGGTTGGAGCCGTTGCCGTTGAATGGGTTGGACCCGTTGTTACCGCGTGGGTGGAGCAGGCTGTTGTTCGATGATGATGCCGACGGGATCTGGGTTCCATTGTTCCACGTCGCGTGGCCGATACCGATGCCGGCGGCCAGCACAACAAGCGCCGCCGCGCCCGCGATGAGGGCGTTGCGCATCCGGGTGTCACGGTGCCCGTTCGGCGCGGCTATTGGGGGAGCCGGCCAGAACGGGGCGTTCGGATCGGTCGGCGGGCCGCCGTATTGATTCGGCGGGCCGCCGTAGTGATAAGGCGGCGGAGTCCCCAACATGGGGTTGCCGGCCAACGCGCCCATGGCATAGCCGCCTGTCGGGGTGCCCTGGGGGACTCCCTGGGGCGGTGTGACCGGCGGTTGGGGCAGCGGGTTGTCGGCGACGTCGGCCATCACAGGGACTTGCGGCGGAGTCGGTGCGGTGTCGTCGGTCGGCTCGGCCACCCCGCTCGCATCGGGGGTCAAGGTCACGGGCATCGGGATGGCACTGCCGGTTCCCTCGCTGGCAGGTGCTGCAGCGGTAGGCGCGTCGGGGCTCTCCACCGGTTGCTGGCCTGTCGTCTGCTCGTTCTGTTCCTCGGTCATCGGGGTCCTCCGTCTGCCTGCATACGCAGGCTGCTCACGGGCTCCATTGAAAAGGGCATAGCTGTACGCCAAGTCACAGAAAGTTATGAGCGGGATAAATGTTGTCTGAGCCCGGTGTTGTCACTGTGGTTCCTGTGTTGCCCCTGGTTGCTCGCGTCTGGTCTCCGCGGGTCAGAGGAGATGAATCGGTGGTCGGCCGGCTTTCCTCGGGTGTCGGGTCGGCCTTCGGAAGTGGCTCCCTACGGGTCTACGCTGGTCGAACGACTTGAGACCGGCTGGGGACAACGGTGGACCGGGCCATCTTCGACGCCCCACTGCCACCTCATTGAGACACCGGAGTGACCCCGTGACTTCGGCGACGGACGCTGTGCAGCCGGCTCTAGCCACTCCGAAGGGAGCGCCCATGACATCGACCCCCATGTCTTCGCTCAACGTCGACCCGTTGGCGGGTTCTCTGGGCGCCACCGTTACGGGCCTCGACCTCACGCAGGTGACGACGGGAGACGAGCTCGAGGGCCTGCGCAAGGCGCTTGTAGAGCATCTGGTGGTCTTCCTGCCCGGGCAGGAGCTCAGCCTCGACGATCTTGAGCGGGTCACTGACCTGTTGGGCGGTCGCGACGTGACCCCGTTTGTCGAGCCGTTAGAGGACCGGCCCTACGTCATCAGGGTCATAAAGGAGCCGACTGACGTCTTGAACTTCGCCAACGCCTGGCACAGCGATCTCAGCTATCTCCCCGAGCCACCCGCGTACACCCTGCTGCATGCCTGGGACGTTCCCCACTACGGCGGGGACACGGTGTGGTCCAACCAGTACCTGGCGTACCAGACGCTCTCCAGTGGCTTGCGCAAGACCCTGGACGGGTTGCGGTGCGTGCACTCTGCCGGCATGGCCTACGGCACCGGCGGGCTGCTCCATCAGTTCCAGGACCTGTCGTCCATGGCGATCGCGCCCTCGGAGGACGCGTATGCCGAACACGTCCATCCTGCCGTGATCGTGCACCCCGAGACGGGGCGGCGCGCCCTCTACGTCAACCCGGTGTACACCACCCGCTTTGAGGGTTGGACCAAGGAGGAGTCGCAGGCGTTGCTCGGCCACGTCCATCGGCTCAGTATCAACGAGAATTTCACCTGCCGCCTGCGCTGGTCGGTCAAGACGCTGGCGATCTGGGACAACCGCTGCACGATGCACAATGCGTTGAACGATTACTCGGGTGTGCGTCGCGAGATGTACCGGACGAGCGTGAGGGGTGCGCCACCCATAGGTGTGGCAGACGAAGGCTCCTGAATCTCCGGAATCCGTAATAACCCGTGTGTCAAGTCGGAACAGGGAGCATTGACACTGCGCAGCCAACTTGCTCTGCCAGCGAGTCACTCGGGCTGAAGCGAGGTGCAACCCGTCTGCAGTCTTGTCGAAGAATCGGTGTGAGCCACTTCGCTCGGACGAGAATGGGTGGCCCTCTTGCACCCGTTGGCATCCTCGACCCTGATGCTCTGGACGGCCATGCTGGTGCTGTGCTCGAGTGCATCCTTGCGCCTGGTTCTCTCGGAGCTGGGGACACCAGGTACAAAGAAGGAGGCAGGCGCTTGATCGGTGCTGAAATGCTGGGTTACCGAAAGGGCTTGCACGTCCGATACGGATGCGGCTGGGGCGGCGACGACGATGCGCAACGAGGCGATTGGCGATGACGGACCTGCGACTACCGACTGATGAAAGACCGCAGGGCAATCGCCTGTTGGAGATGCGCTTGTCCGGACTGAGTTGCCTGATCGCCTGGATACTTGCTACCGCGATTTTCTTTGGGTGCGTTGCCCTTTTCGGCGGTCCATCCGAGAACGACGCGACCGAGTCCGCCTACGGGAGTTGGGCCATCGCGCACGGCGTGCCGTCCTGCTCCTACTCCCCCCTTTCCTCGGTGACTCACTCCTACCTACCCGAATATGGTGTTGGTCCCCGAACAGCGCCCTTGTGGCCGCTTCTCTCGGGCGGGCTCGCCGCCTTGACTCGAATCGGCCATCGAGTGCCATTTCCATCGCAGGAGGCGCTCGGTGTTGGGTGCGCGACGGCCTACCAGGCGATGTACGGGTGGGCTGAGGACGCTCGCGTTCTTCTTCCGACCACTGGCCTGGGCTACGTCAGCTGGTTCGCGTTGCTCGCGGGTGTCGTTGCTCTTGTCCGTGCCGCCGGTCGAGGCCGGCGAGTCTGGGAGGCGTTCGCTGTAATTCTGGTGGCGCTCTCACCGACGGTCTGGATGCCTCTGCTCGACTATTACCACCCGGAGGACATCCTGGCCCTCGGCCTGATCCTCGCCGGAATGGCTTGCATGATTCGTCGCGAGTGGATCGTTGGGGGCGTATTGTTTGGGCTCGCCGTCACCTCACAACAGTTCGCGCTCTTAGCTCTGTTGCCGCTGCTGGTCGTCGTCTCCGGGCGGCCCAGGTGGAAGCTCCTGATCTCGTCTGGCGTCACCTGGCTGGTCATTGTGCTGCCGCTGGTCGCCGTTACCTCTGGAAGAGCGTTCGGATCCGCTGTATACGGAACTGGGGACGGGATGACGCTTGGCGGCACCGTGCTGTGGGAGACAGGATTGCGTGGCCAACCGTTGGCAGTGTTCGCACGCGGCCTGCCCATAGTCGTCGCCGTGGGAATCGCCTGGTGGGGCCAGCAGCGAAAAGGTCAGCGGATGTTGGAACCCGTGCCGATGGTTGCGCTGATCGCTGTGACCTTGAGCCTTCGGATCGTTTTCGAACAGGGCCTCTTCGGTTACAAGTTCATGGTTCTCTCCGTGATGCTCATCATGCTGGGGGTGGTACGTGGGCGTGTTCCGGCATACCTCATCGGGTGGATCGCCCTGACGACTCTGGCGTTCAATCCCATTCCTTGGGGAGTCGGGGTCAATGCGCGGTCATGGGGTGGCTACGCGGCAACGACTCTGGAGGTGTTCTGCATGGCGGCGACCGGCCTGGTTATCGCCCTAGACCTCGGGCACCGCCGAAGGGTGCGGTGGTACTTGGTGGCTGGTCTGGTGTTGGCGATTTGCGCGTTCGGTCAGTGGCCTCCCATCCAGAACAGCCTTCGTCAGCCGTTGCCCTTATGGTTTTGGCAGGTTCTCCTGGTCGGCAGCGGGGTAGCAATGGCGGCCACTCCGTTGGTGAAGTTCGTGCGAAGCGCTGAATCTGGGGCTGAGCCTCGCGTTTGGTCCGCACCTGAGGTCCCGAACGCCCGAAGCACGTGAGGGAATGTATCGGGCGCGACATCCTCGGTGTTGCGCCCGGGCGACCCATGGTTTGCACCATGCCAAGGGTCGGATGGCTGAGGGAAGCGCACTCGTTGAGTGCTGCGGATCGAGCGAACTCGATTAGAAGGAGAGCGGGCGACTAGCCATCGAGGAGAACCAGCCGGCCCGGCAGTCTCGTGCCATCTTTCGCGTGGCGAGCCGGCGCTGGTGACGCTGACGCTGACGCTTGCCCGAGAGCTTGCGTTGCAGCGCGGCGCCGAAGTCACCGGCGTGCGCGCTCATGCCGCGCACCTCGATCCGCCATTCGTAGTCGGCACCCTCGAGCGCACCGTCGGTGGTCTCGAGGTCGGCCTCGGGGCACGCCGACCGGGCCCGGGAGAGGAGGTCGAAGCGGGCGTCGTAGGTGTCGTGGGCCGAGCGCCGGAGTAGCTGGGCGGTCGTGACGCTGGGGGACTCGAGGACGACGACCCACGTCTGTCCCTGGCGGCACAGAAAGAGGGTGGCGCAGTCGAGCACGCCGTGGCTGGCGGGGATCCTTGAGGTGCGGTTCGCTTCCATCGTCGAGGAAACGGGCCCGGGGAAGGCACCTTGCTGGGACCAAAGTCCCATTTTTTCGCCTGTTGAGGCACGGAGGCTGATTTCGGCGGCAGAGCCGAGGGATGGTGCCCCCCTCAGCCGACGGGGGCCGTCTGCGGACCTGCGGCTGCCCGGCCGCCGCGGCCCGCGTCGGTGCGCTGGTAGGAGGCGAGGAGCTCGATCTCGCCCTGGCGCTTCGGGAAGAACACCCCGACCACGAACGCGCCGAGGACGACCGCGATCACCCCCGATGCGTACGCCCAACGCTGCCCATGGATGAAGGACTCTTTGGCCGCGCTGATGATCTGGTTGGAGTACTGCGTGTATTGCGGCTGCTCTGCGATATGCGCGGCGCTGTCGAAGGATTTGGTGAGCTCGCTCTGTACGTTGGCGCTGACCTGGCTCGAGTTCGGCGAGGAGGCGATGTCCTTGCTGAAGGCCGCGGCGTAGCCGGCCGTGAGCAGCGCACCCATGATCGATTGCAGGATGGCGCCGCCCAGGTCGCGCTGGAGGTCGGCGGTGCCTGAGGCCATGCCGACCCGCGTCACCGGAACCGAGCCAGTGAGCGAGTGCGACGCCGGAGTCCCGGCGAAGCCCACGCCCGCACCCACGAACGCGTAGGCCATGCCCACCTTCCAGTACGGGATCCCTTCCTTCCACAACAGGAGCATGGTGAGAAAGCCGAGGAAGATGAAGAAGTAGCCGACGAGCAAGGTGAAGCGAGAACCCTTGGCCTCCACCAGCTTGGCCGAGCGCGGCGCGATGAGGACCATGAAGAAGGCGGCGGGCAGGATCGCAAGACCGGCGTCGACGGTCGAATAACCGAGCACGTTCTGCAGGAACTGCTGGCCGATGAACATGGCGCCCATGAGGCTCCCGAAGACGATGATTCCGGCGCAGGCGGCCACCCAGAACACTCGTCGTCGGGCGACCGTGAGGTCGTAGAGCGGTTCGCGGACGCGCCGCTCGCGCAACACGAACGCGACGAGCGCGGCGACTGCGATGATGGCCAGGCTGATGACGAGTGTCGTCTTGTCGGGCACCACCACGAAGTTGATGGCGAGGATCAGCGCGCCGACGAGGAGGAGTGAGAGGATCCCGCCGACATGGTCCACCGGACTGTCGGTCTCGTTGACGTGGCTCGGGACCACCTTGAAGGCCAACGGGACCGCGATCGCGATCAGCGGGACCGTGATGAGGAAGACCGAGCCCCACCACCAATGCACGAGGAACAGACCGGCCAGCAACGGCCCCAACGCGGAGACGCCGCCGCCGATGGCGGACCACAGCGCGATGCACTTGGTGCGACGGGGCCCGCTCCACAGCGCCGTGATGAGCGAGAGGGTCGTCGGGTAGGCCATTCCCGCCGCCAGGCCGCCCAGGAACCGGGCGCCGATCAGGACCTCGATGCTGGGTGCCCACGCCATCACCAGGACGGCTGGCAACGAGACGAGCACGCCGATCAACATCATCTGCTTGCGCCCGTAGCGGTCGCCCACGGCTCCGAACCAGAGGACGGAGACAGCGAGACCGAGCGAGTAACAGACGGCGACGAGGTTCAGCTGGGTCTGCGAAGCGTCGAAGTGCAGCCCGATGCTCGGAAGCGCCACGTTGGCCGAGGCGAGCGGCAGGTTGGCGACCGCGGCCACCAGGATGAGGGCTCCGAGGACCAGGCCCTGGCGGTCAGGTGCAGCGGACACCTCCTGGGTGGCAGCCACTCCCGATGTCGCAGCTGCCACGTCGACTCCTCTCCCGGCCGTCCCTCCGACAGGCCGCGTCCTCCGGCGCTCATCCCTGGCTGATGCTGCTGGTCAGCCCGTTGGCAACCTAGTGCCTTTCGTCGGTCCTGGTAGGGAACCGAGAGCCGCCCGCCCGGGGCGGATGCTCACGGCGCGCGGCGCAGCGTGACCGTCACGCGGCGGACGCTTGGAGCGAGGGCGACGGTGCCCGTGTGCTGGTCGACCGTGCCGGTCGTCGTCGACGCGATGTCGTCGACGAACGAGGGAAGCTGGAAGAGGATCTTGCCGGGCGTCGTCGCGCCGGTGACGGTCAGGGTGACGGCGGCGCCCTGCGCGTCGATCGTGAAGCTCGACCGCTTGCCGTTTGTGGTGGGGAAGTTGGTGACCGCAATCGGTATGCCGGTCGCCAGCCACTGAGACGGGACGCCGCGCCCGACGACGACGGACCCGTCGGCGCGCTGCGCGGCGATCGAGTCGAGGAGCACCTTGTCCGAGCCGGCGAGTCCCCAGGCGTGGGGCGACGACCCCTGGCCGCTCGCCGGGTGGCTGCCGACCCACGGCGAGTGCGGGTCCGGGGCGCTCGAGCTCTCCCACCAGGACCATGGCCCGCTCTGTCCGTGGGCGATCATGAACTCGAGGTCGAGGATCCCCTGGGTGCGGTGGGCCTGGCTGGCCAGGCCGGCGGATCCCATCGCGGCGTTGTAGCCGCTCGAGTAGTAGTCGCCGGGGAAGCCGCCTGTGGTGTCCGGCGGGAGGATCCCCTTGAGGCGGCCGAAGCCGTAGTCGTACGTCGCGTCGATGAGCGTGGCACCTGGGCCGCTGACGTCGCCCCCGAGCAGGCCGGCCTCCCAGGCCCACCCGCCGAACCCGAACGGCGAGGTCCAGTTGGCGTCCTTCGGGTTGCCGCAGCGGTCGGCCGTGTTGGGCTGCGTGAGCGAGCAGGGCAGGTAGTGGAGATGGCCGGTGGCGATCGTCTCTCCGAGGACGCCGTCGGTCGACTGCAGGAGGCTCAGGTACTGCTGGCCGGCCCAACCGGACTCGGTGGTGTTCCCGATGGCGCCGGCGATGTAGCGGTATGCGGCCAGTCCGAGCAGCGCCTCGAAGTCGTCGACGGTCCAGCTTCCCTGCGTGTCGATGTCGTCGGTGGCCTCCATCGTCCCGCTCGGGCCT
>Ga0210390_10002862_pt1 | contig 15040 bp, 10 predicted proteins | sample IncBWH11OmetaG_FD_161050 | JGI IMG/M metagenome (GOLD analysis project Ga0210390, IMG submission 161050) | Forest soil microbial communities from Barre Woods Harvard Forest LTER site, Petersham, Massachusetts, United States - Inc-BW-H-11-O ... | reverse complement strand
TTGGCGAAGACCACCGGGCGTGTCTCACCGCTGTGGGCTGGCTGCTTCCCCGCACCATCGTCGGCTGCCATCGCGGCGCGCACCGCGGGCAGGCCGCCGGATTGACGGACTTCCTCCAGCGCCGGGATGTCCCAGCACTCGGTCGCGTTGACGGTGACGGCCATCGGGCCGGCGCCCGCGCGGCGCACCCGGCCGCGGACGAGAAGCAGCCAGGAGCCGAACAGCCGGGCCGCGCACCGGTCCTGTACCGACTCGAAGAACGCCAGGTCCACTAGGCCGACCGCGTCGTCAAGCGAGGCGAAGATGATCCGCTGCCCGGACCGCACCGCCGGGGTCTGCGTCGCCACCTTCACTCCGGCGACACAGATCGTCGCACCGTTGCGGCAGTCGTCCAGGCGGTTGGAGCGGACGACGTTGAGCCCGTCGAGCAGTTCGGTGTAGAAGCTGAGCACGTGGCGGCTGATGTCGAAGCCGAGGATCTCGAGTTCGGCGGCGACGCGCTCGGCCGGGTCGAGCTCGCGAAGTTCGCCCGCGGGAACGATCTCCGCCATGCCGTCGGCCGCCTCCGCATCGTCGAACAGGTCCATGGCCGGAGCCGTCCGCGCGTGGGTAGCCCGCCGAAACAGCACGCCGACACGCGCCAACAGGTCCCGCCGAGTCGGGGTCTGGGGGGATGGGCCGGGAGACGCGGAGGCCGGGGACCGCGCGGGGCCGGGAGACGCGGGAGCGGGAGCCTGGGGACGCGCGGGGCCGGGAGACGCAGGGGCCGGGGACCGCGCGGGGCCGGGAGACGCGGGAGCGGGGGCCGGGGGACGCGCGGGGCCGGGAGACGCGGGGGCCGGGGACCGCACGGGAGCGGGAGACGCGGGGACCGGGGGCAGCGCGGGGCCGGGAGACGCGGGGGCCGGGGGACGCGCGGGAGCGGGAGACGCGGGGGCCGGGGGACGCGCGGGGCCGGGAGCAGGAAGATGCGTGGGGCCAGAGAGGCGCGCGGAGACAGGGGACGGGGATTGGAGCGGAGCGGGCGCGGGCGTCCCTCCCGCGAGCCGAAGAGGCGCCCCGCCGTCGCGAGTGAGGAGGGAGGAGGGCAGGGACGAGCGACGAGCGATGACGGCGGACTCCGGCGCCTCGGAGGCGAGCGGGGCTAGCAGAGCGAGTGGGATCAACAGAGCGTAGAGGGAGTCGAAGGCGCCTACCAGGACTAGGCGTTCTACTACCGGGCGGGAGACTCGGGCGCGTTCGGTGAAATCACGCAGCGAGGTATAGGGCTGGCCGGAGACGATCTGCCGTATTTCGGCGGCGCTGATGCCCTTCACCTCCGCGAGGGAGACGCGGATGGCAGGGGAATCACCGGGGACCGTTCCGGATGATGGGTCTTGAACTTGCCATACTCCCGATGAGTGGTTGACGTCTACGCCAAGGATCTCGATCCCCGCCAGCCTCGCGTCCTGGACGATCACGCGTTTGGGGTACATGCCCGGGTCGTGGGTGAGGACGCCGGCGTAGAAGGCGGCCGGGTGGTGACGCTTCAGCCACGCCGACTGGTAGACCGGGATCGCGAACGCGGCGGCGTGCGCCTTGCAGAAGCCGAAGCCGCCGAACGCCGCCACGATCTCCCACACCCGGTCCACCGTCACCGGGTCGAAGCCGCGGGCGAGCGCCTTCGCGCGGAACCACGGCTCGGTCCGCTGCGGGCCGTTCTCGGCGGAAAGATGCCGGCGAACCAGATCCGCTTCCGGCAGGCCGCAGCCGGTCATCGCGTCGATGACGCGCAGCACCTGCTCGTGGAAGACCACCACTCCCCCGGTCTCCCGCAGCGCGTCGGCCAGCTTCTCGTGCGGGAACCGCGGCCGGTCGAGGTTGTGCCTGACGCGCAGGAACGGCGAGATCATGTCGGAGTTGACCGGTCCAGGGCGGAACAGCGAGATGTCCACGATCAGGTCCTGGACGTCGCGGGGAGCGAGTTTCTTCACCAGCTCGCGCTGGCCGGGTGACTCGATCTGGAAGCAGCCGATCGTGCGGGACTGGCCGATCATCGCGTAGGTGTCCTCGTCGTCGCGGCGTATCGCGTCGAGGTCGAGGTCCTGGCCCTCGGTCCGCTTGATCTCGGTCAGGGTGTGCGCCATCGCGGACTGCATGCGGACGCCGAGCACGTCCAGCTTGATGACGCCGGCGATCTCCGCGTCGTCCTTGTCGAGCTGGCTCAGCGGGAAACCTTCCATGCTCTGCTGTATCGCGGTGCGGTCCAGGAGCGTGTCGTTGGATAGCAGCACGCCGCACGGGTGCATGGCGACGTGCCGGGGCAGGCCGTCGAGCTGCTGCGCGATACTGAAGATCGTGGCGAGGTGCGGGGTGTCCAGCCGGGAGTGGCGCAGTTCGGGGAGTTCCGTGAGCGCGGCGGTGATATGGCTGGCGCGGATGTGCGGGAACGCCTTGGCGATCACGCCGATCTCGTCTGGCGGCAGCGACATCGCGGCGGCCACGTCCCTGATGGCGCTGCGTGCCCGGTACGTCTCCATCATGCAGACGCAGGCGGTCCGCTCCTTGCCGTAGGCGTCGATGATGATCTGGTACGCCTCGAGCCGTCTGGCCGACTCGACGTCCAGGTCGATGTCGGGCAGCGTGCTCCTGATGGGTGATAGGAAGCGCTCCATCAGCAGGTCGTGCTCGAGCGGGTCGATAGCGCTGATGCCGAGCAGGTGGTTGACGAAGCTGCCCGCGCCCGAGCCGCGGATGGCGCAGCGGATGCCGTTGTTCCTTATGCGGCCGGCGACGTCGGCCACCGTGAGGAAGTAGGAGGCCATGCCGGTCTGGGCGATGATGTTCAGCTCGTGGTCCAGGCGATCACGGGCCGTCTTCTTGGCTTTTCTCGCGCTTCCGTGCTGGTGGCTTCGCGCGGACCGGTAGTCGCCGCGGGCGAGGGCGCGCTCGCAGCGGGCGTTGAGCTCGTGCTGTTCTTTACCTGGGGTGGCGCTTTCTGGCAGGTGGTGAGCGCCGATGCCCAGGTCGCTGAAGGGGTCGAGGGCGCACTTGTCGGCGAGTTCGGCGGTCGCGCGGAGCATCCGGGTGACGGCGTGCGTCTTGTGCGGGGCGCTCATGGCTGCGCTGATGCGTTCGGCGACCGCGACCATATCGGCCTGGCTGGCCAGGTAGGCGCGGCCGTTTTGCGGGACCAGGCGGGGCGAGCCGAGCGGGACCAGGTGGCGCGCGGCGTCGAGCACCTGCGCGGCCCTGCTGTCGGCCGGGTCCAGGTACCTGACGGCGTTGGTGAGCACGGCGGGTGTTCCCGTTTCCGCGGCGAGCTCCGCCATCCGCGCGGCTCGGAACGTCCCGCCCAGATCCAGGTGGTTCACTATCTCGACGACGACATCCGGGGTGCGGCTCCGCCACTGGTTCAGGGCCTGTTTGGCCAGGTCCGGGCGGCGGGCGGTGACCGCCTGGCCGACGTCGCTGTCCGGGCCGAGCAGGACGATGAGGCCCTCGGCGTGTTCGGCGATCATGGCGCTCGTGACGACGGGGGTGTCTTCTCTTCTTACGGCGGCGTGAGCCGCGGACACCAGGCGGCACAGCGACGCCCAGCCGGGGCGGCCTCCCGCGAGCAGCGTCACCCTCTTCGCGTCTTGGGGCGGCACCGGGAGGCTGTCGACCAGGGCGAGGTCGGCGCCGAGCAGCGGCCTGATCCCCGCGTTGGCGCACGCCTGGGCATGCTTGAACGCGCCGTACAGGCCGTCCCTGTCGGTCAGCGCGAGGGCCGGCATGCCTAGTTCGGCCGCCCGCGCGACCAGCGCCGCCGGGCTCGCCGTGCCGTAGCGCAGCGAGAACGACGACGCCACGTGCAAGTGGGCGAACTGGGCTATCGCATAGGTCACCATGTTCAGTCCGCTCGGGCCGCTCAGTCCGCTACCCGGCGGAGCGTCCAGGTATCCGCGGCCGCGTCACGGCGCAGCTCGTAGGTGCCGGCGTCCTGGTCGTGGTCCCGGTCCTTGCTCCGGCTATGGTCCGCCTGGTCCGCCTGGTCCGCCTGGTCCGCCTCCACCCGCCAGAACTCCAGTTCGGGGTGCGCCTGAGCCGGATCGGGGTCCCGCCACCACTCCCGGTTGACGACCCAGTGCTCCAGCACCGAACGGACCGCGTAGCTTCTCCCCCGCCACACGAATCGGGCTGGCCGGTGGCCGTCCTCCCTCGTGTGAACTTCGACTGGCTCGCCGTACACCCTGTTCATGTGCCGCTCCGCCCTACACGTCAAAACCGCCGGCACCGCCAGCACCGCCACAGCGACACGCCGGGGCGGACACTTGACTCGCCTGGGGGAAGGCAGGCGTACTACTTATTCAAAAGACTCAGCACTCCGAGCCTACGGTCGAATATACGTTCACGCACTTTCGTAGTCAACTTTAACTTGCGTCACTCTGCTGTTACGGGGTCACCGTCATGGCGAGCGGTCTGGCAGCGATCGGGTGACTCGGGCCGTCTCGCGGCAGACTGCAAGCGGACTTGGCATACAAGTCGGGATGTCGCCGGGTGACGTCGGGGCTTACTTGGGATCTTCCCGGCCGCTGCTGGTGAGGGCTAGGGCATCGGCTGACCGCGCGAGCCATGGCGCCGACCCTAAGGCCGTCTCACATACCTAGACAAACCTATATCACGATGTGAGACGCGGTATCAGATCGCTGCAGATGAATGGGCCATTGACCTGGCTATTGGCAGCTGAATGGGACATTCATCTGGCCCGGGGAGCGGGCGGCGGCCGGGGACCGGCCGGGGACCGGCCGGGGACCGGCCGGGGACCGGCCGGGGACCGGCCGGGGAGCGGGGAGCGGGGAGCGGGGAGCGGGGAACGGGGAACGGGCGGGGAGCGGGGGGTTACTGGTCGGGGGACCAGCCGGGGATCGGGAAGGCGGTGAGCAGGTCGCGGATCTCGAACGCGATCCGGTCGAGGGCGGCCTCGTCGTCCTTCAGGGCGGCGATGATCGCCTCGTCGATCCAGACGGCTAGCTGAGGCATGTGCTGCTGTGTCAGGCCGCGGGTCGTGATCGCCGGGGTGCCGAGGCGGATGCCCGATGGGTCGAACGGGCGGCGCGGGTCGAACGGGACCGTGTTGAAGTTCAGTTCGATGCCCGCCCGGTCGAGGGCCTTCGCAGCGGGCTTGCCTGCGATCCCCTTGGAGGTTAGGTCGACGAGCAGCAGGTGGTTGTCTGTGCCGCCGGACACCAGGTCGAACCCGCGCTCGACCAGCGCCGATGCCAGGGCGACCGCGTTCGCGACGATCTGAGCGGCGTAGGTGCGGAACGACGGCTGGGCCGCCTCGCGGAGCGCGATCGCGATGCCCGCGGTCGTGTGGTTGTGCGGGCCGCCCTGCAGGCCGGGGAACACGGCCCGGTTGATCGCGGACGCGTGCTCGGCGTCGGTCATGATCATCGCGCCTCGCGGGCCGCGCAGCGTCTTGTGCGTCGTCGTCGTGATCACCGGCGCGTAGCCGACCGGCGAGGGGTGCGCGCCGCCGGCGATCAGGCCGGCGATGTGCGCGATGTCGGCGACGAGCACCGCGCCCGCCTCCTCCGCGATCGCGGCGAACGCCGGGAAGTCCACGATCCGCGGTATCGCCGTGCCGCCGGCGAAGATGATTTTGGGCCGTTCCTTCAGCGCGAGGTCGCGCACTTCGTCCATGTCGACCCGGCCGGTGTCGCGCCGTACGCCGTACCCGACGGCATGGAACCACTTGCCGGTGACCGACGCCTGGCCGCCGTGCGTGAGGTGGCCGCCCATCGGCAGCGACATGCCCATGATCGTGTCGCCCGGCTGGGCGAGCGCCAGGTACACCGCGAGGTTGGCCGGCGAGCCCGAGTACGGCTGCACGTTCGCGTGCTCCACCCCGAACAGCGCCTTCGCCCGCTCGACCGCGATCGACTCGACCGGGTCGATGATCTGCTGGCCCTCGTAGTACCGCTTGCCCGGGTACCCCTCCGAGTACTTGTTGGTCAGCACGGTGCCGCTGGCCTCGAGCACCGCGAGCGACACGTAGTTTTCCGACGGGATGAGCCGCATCTTCTCAAACTGGCGGCGCGCCTCGTCGTGGATCAGTTCGGCGACCTGCGGGTCGGACGAATCGATCTGCGGGATGGGCGGCTGGTGCATTGGGATGACCTCCTCGCTCCTCGGTGATGAGGCTATCAACCTTGGCGCCGGCCACAACAAAGGGTTAGGCGGACCGGTGAGGATCGGCCGGGCACCGTTCGGTACCGTCTGTTCCGGCATTGAACCGAGGGGCAGGATTTGCAGCATGAGCAGCACAATCGTTCTCGACTGTGACCCAGGCATCGACGACGCGCTGGCAATCGCCTTCGCGGTCGGGCACCAGGGGATCGAGCTTGCCGGGATCACCACCGTGGCAGGCAACGTGGGGCTTGACAAGACCACAGCGAACGCGCTCGCGGTCGCGTCGTTCACCGGGGCCTGCGACGTGCCCGTCACGGCGGGGTGCGCCGCGGCGCTGCTGCGGGAGGACCGCCGGGCCGGCCATGTGCACGGTGAGTCGGGCCTGGGCGGCGCGGTGCTGCCGCCGCCGACGCGCAAGGCCGAAGACGGGCACGCCATCGACTTCATCATCGAGCGGATAGCAGCGTCGCCCGGCGAGATCACGCTCGTCGCCACCGGGCCGCTGACCAACATCGGGCTCGCGCTGCGCCGCGAACCGGGGCTCGCGCAGTGGGTGCGCGACTTCGTGATCATGGGCGGGTCCGCCGGGCGCGGCAACGTCACGCCGGCCGCCGAGTTCAACATCTGGGCCGATCCTGAGGCGGCGGCGATCGTATTCGACGCGGGCTGGACGGTGCGGATGATCGGGCTCGACGTCACGCTGCGGGCGCGCGCGACGCACGCGGTGCAGCAGCGGATGCGGGACTTCGGCAAGCTCGGGACGGACCTGGTGCTGCCGGCGCTGTCCCGTTACGACGACTCGCATGGCGGGATCGGCGAACCGGCGGTGCACGACGTGTGCGCCGTGCTGTCGGTGGTCTCCCCCGAGGTCTTCACGTACACGCCGGCGGCGGTTGAGGTGGAAACCACGGGACGGCTGACGTCGGGGATGACGGTGACTGACTTCTCGCCTTCGATTATCCCGAACGCTGCGGTGGCGACTGATATCGACGTAGACCGCTTCTGGGACGAGGTGATGCGTACGTACGCGTCGCTGGGCGCGGTGCTTGGCTAGACCGGTGTCGGGCTAGACCGGCATTAATGCGCCGGCCCTGGCGTCCGCGAGCGGCCGCTGCTGGTCAGCCTCGGCCGCCAGCGTCTCAAAGGCCTGAACGGTCTGTTCGGCGACCTCGACCAGGTCGGAGTAGCTCCATTGGCGGCCGGCCGTCCCCGGGGCCCGCAGCCACGCCACCCCGCTCCGGCACCAGACCGTGACGCCGCTGGATACCGAGAGCACGGCCATGTCGGCGCGCAGGTCGTCGGCGCGGACCATCCTGCCGCCGAAACCCCTGGCGGCCATCCCTGCCTCTAGTTCGGTCATGGCCTGGGCCGCGGACATCCACGCGTACCGGTCCGGCGTGTCCGGCGGCCTCGTCTCGGTCTGGTCTTCGTTCTCGGCCGGGGCGGGGGCGGGGACGGAGAACCAGACGGCCTTGCCGCGGACCTCCCAGCCGCCGAGCCTGGAGCGCGTTGGGTGATGGCCCCAGCGGCCTTGGGATAGTTCGTGCACCACTTCGAGGCCGCGGCCGCTGAGCGCGTCGGCGGGCGCGCGGCCGTTGCCGCGGCCGGGCACGTTTCCGCGCAGCCAGCCAGGGAATGAGTCGAAGACCTTGCAGACGAGTTCCCGGCGCTGGCCGCGGCCGCGCAGGTAGAACCACAGCTCGGGGGTGGCGCGATGCCGCGGCTGCGCATGGTGGTCGCGCTGGACATGCAGGGTGTTCGCCGCAAGCTCGCTGACCATCGTGACGCCGTCGTCTACCAGGGCGGCCTCGAGCACGAGCCCGGCGGCAGCGCGCTTGAACAGGCGCCGGGCGACGCCAGCGCAGGTTGGGTCCCCCGGAAGCGGCCAGGCGCTGCACGCGCCGACCTCGACCATGCGCAACCCGTCATCCATCTCGACGCCTCCGGCCGCCCGCCCATCTGCCGGCACCGGTCCGGCGGCCCCCGCCGTCCCGACACCGCCGTCCTGGCTCCGATCGCCAATCTGTGAAGCACACGTTCTGAGTCAAGTGAGTCACTTCACAGTACACTTTGCCACATTAATAAGGAGGCAAAACCCCTTTCCGCAGGGGACACGCGGTCGTTCTGAATGCGTCTGCCTGGTGCCATTTAGCTGTATATTCGGTTACTAGAAACGGATAAGTACCTATTGCCCCCCTCGGGTTCCTGGACGACTTTGAGGCGGTTCGGCGAAATAGGTTCTGAGCACGATTGAGCCGATTCGCGTCTTGGTTGTCAGTTGTTGCGGCTGATGTTCGTGCTAACTTGTCATTATTTCTGAGAGGCGATTTTAATTCGAATTCGTTTTCGGGGATTGGGCTGTAGGCTGGCGTTCTATGATGGGTGGATGGTGGAGAACTTGAGTCTGGCGGCCGGGCTTCTCCCCCGGCTCCCCCCGGCACGTTCGGCCCGTTCCGGCTGCTTGATGAGAGCGCCGGGGGCCGCCGCCTTGGGGGACTTCAACGGCAGCGCTAGGCGGCGCCCCGCGCACAGGTCGACTTCGACGTCACCGACTGCGCCAGGTGGCGCTTGCGCACAGGTCGACTTCAACGGCAGCGCCAGGTGCCTCTGCGCAGCAGGTCGACGTCACCGACAGCGCCCCGGTGGTGCGGCCCGTGGGGCTTTCTTGCTGTTATCACGTGACTGAGCGTGTTCGGGTGGGGACTGTATGTCTTAGGGCTAGAAATGGCCCGAAACGCGCCCGATTTGTCTGCGTATGGGGGGCGCGCTTTTGCCCTATGTCATGTCATGTATCTCAGATAGCAAGACTGACCCGGGGCGTCTCGTAGAGGATTCTGGGTCGTGGCGGCCGCGACGAACCTCCTCGAGGAAGGCGGCGAAGACGGCCCGGTCGATGACGAGCGCGCCGGCCTCGGGGCGCTTGCTGTCCCTGACTGCCGCAACACCAGGCAGATTGCGGGCCACCTCGACGCAGCCGCCGTTGTGTGCGCTGCCGCTCGCCTTCCGCCAGATGGCGTCGGACAGGTCGATCATCTCCCCCACCCCATTCGCTGGTCGTGCTGGTCGTGCTGGTCGTGCTGGTCGTGCTGGTCGTGCTGGTCGTGCTGGTCTTGCTGGTCGTGCTGGTCTTGCTGGTCGTGCTGGTCTTGCTGGTCGTGCTGGTCTTGCTGGTCTTGCTGGTCTTGCTGGTCGCGCTTCGTGGTCTTCGCTCGCTGCGCTTACTCCACTCGCTCGGCGAGCTTTTCTAGGTACACCGTGGTTTCCCCGGGGTCCAGTGCCGCCTCGCAGGCACGCTCGAATGACCGGATGTAGCCGCTCACTGATTCCGCGTCGGTGACCTCGGCGACCGAATAGTCGGTCTCCTCGAACACAAGCGGCGGTTCGTCGCCGGGGAAGCCGAAGATGTTGACCATCGAGTAGATGCCTGCCGGCGGTCCGTCGTCGAAACGCTGGATCCTGAGGTCGACGGCATCCCGGCGGCTCATGTCCGCGAGGTGCTCCACTTGCGCCCTGCGCTCTTTCCAGCCGGCCCACCGGTAGAGCAGGGACGCCTCAGTGATCACAACGCTCAGGCCGGGTGCGGTCCCGTCGGTCCGGTCCAGGATCTCCTGCCTGCGCAACCTGGCCCCCACGGCTCTGCGGCACCAGGACGATGCTCGGGGACCGGTACCGAGCTGGGCCTCCATGTACGCGGGCGTCTGCAGCAGACCGGGTAGGACGAGCGGCATGTAGGCGCGGATGCTGGTCGCGTCGTTCTCGTAGCCGGGGAATTCATTGTCGAAGATCTCGCCGTACTCCCGCCACCACGGGCGGACCCGGCACCGGACCGCCAGCCGCTCGATCTCCTCACGCTCGGTGCCCGCGATGTGGTAGATGCGGATGAGGTCCCGAATGTCGCTCATCTCCGGCCGCTTCCACTGGTTGGCCTCAAAGCGGCCGACCTTGCCGCGACCCCAGTTGAGGATGTCGCAGACCTGGTTCGCGGTATATCCCGCGGCTTTCCTGAATTCTCCAAGCTGGCGAGAAAGGCGGCGTTTTGCGATGGTCGCACCATAGGCGTCATCGCTCATATCCGGTGTTCCTCCGAAATGATGGGCTTCAGGGGCGTTGCCGACATTTATCGCGCACCGGGCATATGCGCTCGGTCGAGCCGCGGCGTAGGCATGAGGTTATCCCAGAGGGACCTGCGGGGAAGGTCAGTCGCTCCAGATTGGCAAATCGCGAATTATGAGCCACCTACTTGGCCAGCCCGAATTCAGGGATGTCCCAGGTTCCTCCCAGGGATTCCTGGGAGGAGTCCCAGGCCACGCGGTCATACTGTGCGGGCACGGAGCACGGCACGAACAAGGCACGGAACGGGGCACAATGAGGCAAGAGAACCCCATGACAGAAGGTGACCCGATCCCTAAGGTACTTGTCGTCGACGACGAGCCGAACATCCGTGAGCTTGTCCAGGTCGCGCTCAAGTTCCACGGCTGTGCCGTGACAACCAGCGCTACCGGCATGGGCGCCCTCCAGCTCGCCGCGGCCGACAGCCCGGACCTCATCGTGCTCGACGTCATGCTCCCTGACATCGACGGCTTCGAGGTGTGCCGCCGACTTCGGGCCGGCGCCAATGATGTGCCGGTCATCTTCCTCACGGCGAAGGACACCACATCGGACACCGTCACCGGGCTGACCCTGGGCGGCGACGACTACATCACGAAACCGTTCTCGGTCGAGGCGCTGGTGGCGCGCGTGCGGGCGGTATTGCGCCGGGCATCGAAGCAGCGGGACGACGACGAGGGCACGCATGACGGCGGGAAGCTCCGCGTGGCTGACCTCGAGCTTGACGAGGATCACTGGACGGTGCGCCGGGCAGGCGTACCGGTCGAGCTCTCGCCGACGGAGTTCAGGCTGCTGGCCTACCTGATGCGCAACCAGGGCCTGATGCTAACCCGCAAGCAGCTGCTGGAAAACGTGTGGGGCTGGGAGTACGCCGGCCAGTCCCAGGTTCTCGAGACGTACGTGAGCTACCTGCGGCGCAAGCTCGATCCGCTCGGCCCGCCGCTGATCCACACCCAGCGCGGCGTCGGCTATAGCCTGCGCCCGCCGTGACCGGGGTGACCGGGCGGAGGTCGCTGTCGCTGCGCGCCCGGCTGCTCGCCGGACTGATCGCGCTGACCGCCATCTTTCTCGTGGCGATGGGCGTGGTGAGCACCCTGGTGCTTGGCGGGCTAGAACAGAATCAGTTCAACACCGAGCTCCGGCTGGCGGCCAGGCTGCCAGTGGGCAAGATCGAAAGGGCGCCAGCCGGGTACTCCGCCGCCTATCTTTCGCCGGGCACCGGGATGACCGGTGAGCTCACGCCCAGCTCGGCGGCCGGCGCGGAGCTCAGCCAGCTACTCCGGGGCCTGGCCGGCAAGCCGACCCGAAAGGTGACCGCTCACCTGAACGAGCTGGGCCGGGCTGGCGTGCCATTCGACCTGACATTGCAGGGCGAACCCGCGCTGCGCGCGGTGTGGAACTGGAAGACCATCCCAGCGAGCGCGCTGGCGCCGTCCGGCCTGGCCATCGTCGTGATCGGCCGTCCGGTCAGCGACATCGGCAGTCACGTCCCCGCGCTGGTTGTCGCCGAGCTGATCACCGGCGGGGTGCTGCTCGCCTTGCTCGCGATCTGCGGGAACTGGCTGATCGGCCGTGGTCTCGCGCCGCTTGACCGGATGGCGGGCACCGCGGACCTGATCACGACCAGCGGCGACCTGGCCGCACGGATGCCTGATGCGGGCGACCGCCAAGAGACCGGTCGGCTCGCGGCGGCGATCAACACGATGCTGGACAGGATCCAGCACGCGTTCGGTGCGCGGCTGCGGTCGGAGCAGAAGGTGCGGCAGTTCGCCGCGGATGCCTCACACGAGCTGCGGACGCCGCTGACCACGATCCGGGGATACGCGGAGCTCTACCGGCAGGGCGCGCTCGGGCCTGACGAGCTGCCGAACGCTATGCGGCGCATCGAGCAGGAGGCCGAGCGGATGAGCATGCTAGTGGCCGAGCTGCTCGAGCTGGCCCGCCTGGATCGCACCAGCTCCCTCGACCTGACAGAAACTGACCTGGCGTCCCTAGCCAGGGACGCCGTGGCCGACGCGCACGCGGTCGAACCGGGCCGTGAGGTGACCGCGCAGCTGCCGCCCAGCCTGGTGGTGACGGCCGACGAGCCGCGGATCCGCCAGGTGCTCGCCAACCTGCTCGGCAACGTGCGCGCGCACACGCCGCCTGGTACCCCGGCCATGGTTCGCCTGTACGCGGAAAGCGACGGCGCGGTGCTCGAGGTCACCGACTACGGCCCCGGGATGCCCGCCGCCGACGCCGCGCGCGCGTTCGACCGTTTCTACCGCGGGAACCGTGGTGACGCCGCTCGCCCCTATGGTCCTAACGGGCATCCGGCCAACGGGGCCGAGGCGGCTGGCAGCGGCCTCGGCTTGTCCATCGTGTACGCCATCGCGGCCGCGCACGGCGGCAACGCGTGGCTGGATTCCGCCCCGGGCGCAGGCACCTCGGTACGGCTCTGGATTCCTTTCCGGGGGCTAGGACCGCCGATGGCAGGAGACGAACATTCCGTCAACTGAGCACCACAGCTCACTGCTCGTGCGGAGGAAGCTGCCCACCCACGGGTAGCTGCTGTTCAGGCCCTTGCCGTTGCCCACGGGCCGGTCCGGGTTAAGCGGCGAGACCGTGATCGAATTCAGCGTCGCGGTCGGGGCGACCAGCTGGAACGTCTGCGCGCCCGGGCCGGTTCCGTGCTCGACCCAGTTCATCAGCGGGGTGAGCAGATCACCGGTGACCTGCGGGTCACCGCCGCCTTCGCAGTGGTACCCGGCCGGGATCATGTAGAGCCGGGAGAACTGCTGGGCCGGGGCGTAGCCGCCCGCGTGCCTGACCACCGCGGAGTAGAAGTCCACGGTGCCGAACGGCGAGATGGCCGAGTCTGCCCAGCCCTGCCAGATGATGATCTTGCCGCCCGCGCGCTCGAAGGCCGACAGGTCCGGGTCGGTCGCGTCGTTCAGCCCGTTCAGCTCCGTCAGCCGCTTATAGTCCTGCAGCGTGAACTTCCAGTCCCGCAGCGTGAACGACGCCGGCGGGTTCTTCGCGAACGCGATGTACTTGAGCATGCCGATCGCGGCTCCGTAGTCGATCGTGTCGGCGGGCCACGCCGTGTCGGCGGCCGGGTCGATCAGCCAGCCCGCCCAGGCCAGTTCCGAACCGTACGGCTCGCCGCCCGGGTACAGCGACTGGCCCCGCGGGTCGCGCGGCCCCTCATACAGCCTGGTGACGACGCCGACCTGCGCCGGCGTGAGGCAGGAGTTGTTGTCCTGGCCGGCCGGACACTGGATGGATGCTGGATTGAAGTCGCAGGCCCGAGGGTCGACCACGTACCCCTGCGGGCCAGCGCACGCCTTGTCCACGGCCGCGTGCAGCGCGGGCAGCTTCTCCGCGGTGAGGATCTCGTGGCCCGAGGAGTCCATGTTGGTCAGGATGTTCCACGCCTGTACCTCGCCGTTGAGCTCGGAGGCAAAGATCTCCGGCGCGCCGGCCAGGATCCCGTTGAAGTCGTGCGGGTAGCGCTCCGCTTCGACCAGCGCTTCGCGCCCGCCGTCCGAGCACCCGTCGAAGTAGGAGTAGGCGGGGCCCCGCCCGTAATAGGCGGCGATGATGGCCTTCGCCGCCAGGTCGAGGTTGTGCTCGGAGGTGTAAGCGTAGGAGATCCGCATCGCCGGGTCATCCGCCGCCCATAGCGCGTCGAACGCGTTGGCGCCGACGTGCCCTTCGTTGTCGGTGGCGAGTGCGAGCTCGTTGCCGGTCACCGCTGGGCAGTCGGTGGAAAGCGTCGGCGCGCCAGGGGAAACCGCGCCGCAGTACCCGCCACAACCCTCCTGCACGTAGTCGCCGGCCCAGGTGCTGACCGGCAGCCGCAGGTCGAACTGCAAGGCAGGTGGCTGCTCGCCCTTGATTTCGCAGTAACTTGCCCCGCTGATGGTGACGGTCGCGGCGGAAGTGATCTCCGTGGGCGCGCCTGAGATCTGGGTGAAGTCCATCAATTGGAGCTGCGCGCAGCTGGTGACAGGGCTGATAACGTTCCCCGCACGCACCGCGCGGGCGTCGGTAACGGTGTCGCCTGTGCGGACGACGGTGGTCACTCCGCCTGGACGGGCTGGTGCCGAAGGTGCCCCCGCGACTTCGAAGCCCAGTATGAGGAGGAGTGCGGTGGCCGCGAGCATCATAGAGAAGAAGACTGGACGGGTACCTGGCCTGCGCATCGCTCTCCTTAGAGTCGATGGAACCATTCGGCGCCGCATCAGTGATCATAAGCACCTGGCCTCGGCATAACACCCGTCGGCAATTTCGTCAACATCGATCTAGTGGCCTCGCTACGGCCATTCCGGGACGGCAACATTTTGGTCTCGAATTTATTTCACGCGCCCGCTTTGTCCCTCTTTGAGCATTGCCTTTGCTCTCGGGGAATTGCCCCACGGACGCCCGGCGCAGACCACGGGGTCAGGGCACGCTCGGTGCAACCGGAAAAGACACATGCCCGGGACAGGAGAGTCGACCGCGCATGCGATGTAGATGCCCCCCACGGGTACCACCGGGAAACGCTCATGATCCCGTAAAAGATCGCATCTCCTAGGCACTAAAACTCTCCGCGTAAAAAACCCTTCGGGGTCTTGACCGGGAGAGGTGACCTTGCGGGGGCGGGTGGGGGACACCGGAGGGGCGGGTAGCGGGGCGGGGGCCGGGGGGGACGCGGGGGGGGCGGGTGGCGGGGCGGGGGGCGGGGGCGGGGCGGGGGGGGGGGGGGGGGGGGGGGGGGCCGGCGGGGGGGCGGGGGGGGGGGGGGGGGGGTCGG
>Ga0210390_10002861_pt1 | contig 15041 bp, 13 predicted proteins | sample IncBWH11OmetaG_FD_161050 | JGI IMG/M metagenome (GOLD analysis project Ga0210390, IMG submission 161050) | Forest soil microbial communities from Barre Woods Harvard Forest LTER site, Petersham, Massachusetts, United States - Inc-BW-H-11-O ... | reverse complement strand
GTCCGTCGTGTAGGGCAGGACCACGAACCCGTCCTCGGCGAGTTGCTCCGCCGCGAGCAGAAGCTCGACGGCGTCGGGGAGCAGCGTGCGGTCGTTCCCGATGACCTCGAGCTTCACCCAGTCGGTGCAGAACGCCTCGCGGGCCAGCTTCGCCGTGAGGACCGCCTCCGACGCGGTGGCACAACCCGCCGTGTTCGGAAGGACCCGGACGCCGAGCTCGTCGAACAGAGTGAGGAGCGAGCCCTGACGCGAGGGTTCGACCCGGCGCACCGCCACCGTGGCCAGAGCAGTACGCGACTCCTCGAGCGCGGCACGCAAGGCGTGCAGGCTCGTCATGCCGCCCGTGCCCAGCAGCAGCCGGGACTCCAGCAGTTCACCGGCGATGCAGAGGTGATCGGTTGCATCGGCGCTGGTCACATCGCTGCGAGGCGGTGTCTCCACCCGAACGACCATACCTCGGAGCCCGCCTATCGTGGCCCGGATGTCGAAAAACCCCACTCCGCCCGCTGCGTTGACGATCGCAGGCTCGGACTCGGGGGGCGGTGCGGGCGCACAGGCGGACCTCAAGACGTTCGCGGCACTCCGCGTCCACGGCACCAGCGCGCTGACCGCGGTGACCGCGCAGAACACGATGGGGGTCCGCGGGTCCGTCGCCCTCGATCCGGCGTTCGTGCGGTTGCAGATCGAGGCGGTCCTGGACGACTTCGCGGTCCGCAGCGTCAAGACGGGCATGCTGGCCGACGGCGCGATCGTGGCCGAGGTGGCCTGCCTCGCCGAGCAGGGCCGCCTGCCGGGTCTCGTCGTCGACCCCGTGCTCGTGTCGTCCACAGGCCACTCCCTCTTGGCGTCGGACGGCGTGGCCGCCTATCTCGAGCGGCTGCTGCCCCAGGCGCTGGTCGCAACGCCGAACCTGCGCGAGGCAGCCGTTCTGGGTCAGACGACGGTCGACGCCTTGGTGCCACTCGAGGCGCGGGTGGCGGTGGCCGAGGAAATCAGGGCACGGGGTGCCCGCTGGGTGGTCGTCAAGGGAGGCCACCTCACCGACTCGGCGGATGACGTCGTGGTCGGCCCCGAAGGGGTCACCGTGTTGCCGGGCACGCGGGTCGAGACCGGCAACGACCATGGCACCGGCTGCTCCCTGTCGGCCGCAATCACCGCCCACCTCGCCCAAGGCGACGAGGTGCTCGACGCCATCACCGCAGCCAAGGACTCCGTTCGCCGTGCGCTCGCCGGGAGCGCCGGTTGGCGTCTCGGTGCCGGACACGGCCCGGTCGACCATTTCGGGTGGTCGGCCCAGCCGTAGGCTGCATGGGTCATGACGCTGCACGACACCCACACTCGGGACGCCGCTCCGGCCGACGCGGAGCCGGTCCGTCCGCCGACTCCCGGCGGGTTTTCCATCCGGCCGGCGATGGTGGTGCTCGGTCTCGCCGTCGTGATCCTCGCCACGTTCGTGACCTTGGGGATCGTCTCCTCCCAAACACCCGCCCCGGTGAAGACGTCAGGTGCGCCGAGCGCCGTGCCGGGAAGCTCCCTGCGAGGGGAACCGGCCGCCGACGCGCTGAAGCCGATCGTCGGCTCGGGCGAACCGCCCTCGAACATCATCAACGCCGTCACGGTGCCGGTCGGCTCGGTCCGCACCTCACACCAGAACAACGCCGCGGGCGCCGGGCAGTACGACGCACAGGTGACGCTGCGATCAACCGACTCGCAGGGCGCGCTGCTCGCCTTCTTCGCCTCCAGCATGGAGCAGCAGGGCTGGCAGGTCTTCGACAAAGGTGCGGCAGCCAACGATCCGGGCGCGCTGGAGGTCCTCGGGAAGCTGGCGGGCACCGACGGCTACTACTGGGAGATGGGGGCGACCATTCCTCCCACGAGCTTCGGCCACGGGGCGCCGCCGTCTGGCGCGACGGACTTCACGATCCGCCTGCTCCAGCAGAACGACGACCAAAGTTAACGCCGAGAGTTAACGGCGAAGCGCGACGCGTTCAAGCGGCAATCGCCGCTGGTTCGGTCTCGTCCTCCGTGCCGCCGGTCGGGAGGAGCTCGACTTCCTCCGGGCGCGGCGACAACAGATAGGCCCAGACGAAGAAGTTGATCGGGTACAGCAGGTAGCCGACGCGCGGGTTCGGCGCGAGCAGGATGAGTGCGCTCATGACGACGCCCGAGATGTTGCACACCTGCGAGACGGTGCTGGGCTTGTGCTTGTAGAGGTACCGGGCGAGGACCACCGCGAGGACGAGCCCGACCGAGAGCGGCAGGATCCGGCTCAAGCCGGGGAAGGCGTGGACCAGGTCGTGCCCCGGCAGCGCGCTGGCGGCGGTCGAGGGAATCGCGCTCAGCCCCAGCGGGAAGAGCACGACGTCATCGATGAGCGCGATCGGACCGCGCAGGGCGAAGGGGAAGATGGTCGGGATCGCGACGACGAGCAGCCCCGCCAGCATGGTGAGCGGCTTGCGCTCGCCCTTGCGGTTCCGGGCTGCGAACAGCGCCAGCACCGCCAGCGGCCAGGCGGTGAACTTCATCGCCGACGCGATGCCCAGCACGACGCCGGACGCGAACGGCCGCCGGCGCTGCGCCAACACCATCGCCAGGAGGAGGAAGGCCACGACGGGGATGTCGTCGCCCCCCGTCGCCAGGGGCAGTGAGGCGAGGGGCAGGATGATGAGGGCCTGGAGCGCCCGGATCTTGCGGCGGCCGCTTGCACGGCACAGATAGAGCGCCACTGCCGCGACCGCAAGTGTCGTGACACAGAAGAAGATGCGCGCGTCGCTCAGGCCGTTGTTGGGCCAGATGTCGCTCGGGATCCCGAGCACCGCCATGAGCGGTAGGTAGGGCAGGAAGCCGGGGGTGTCCGGCTCACCGGGCGCGTGGTACGCCACCGCGTGGTTGAGCTTGACGATCTTGCGGTAAGGGTCCACGCCCTTGACGAGGTCCTGTCCGCCGACCTCCACCGTGCCAACCTCGGGCTGCTGATGCGAGCCGGCCACGCCGTCGAAGCGCCACATGACCTCCATGCCCAGCGGGACGGCGAGCGCGCCGGCGAACACGCACACAGCGACCCCGATGCGCGCGACCCACGCACGGCGATGCTGGAGCGGAGTCAGCCGGCGGCCGGGCTGCCTGGCGCGGGCACGCCGGAGGAACAGTGCGAGGCCGAGGGAGGCCACGGCGCCGAATGCGAACGGCGCCAGCGCCATGCGTCCCCACACCTCGTAGAGCCCGTTCGTCGACGTATAGATCGTGCCGAGGGCGAAAACGGCACTGGTCCCGTAGAGCAAGGCGTCGCCGTTCACCGGCGAGATCCGCCGCACCCGGTCGAATGCCTGCCGCGCCACGGCATGACAACGATTGCCCCAGTCGGTGATGGTCGAAGCGGTCATCGGCATGGCCTGTCGAAATCCTCGCGCAATGGATTAGGCGGAGGCGGAACCCACCGCCGATTTTAGAGGTGCAGCCTCTCCTGGTAGAACGCCAATTCCGCCTCGAGGCATGCGATCAAGGTGTCCGCGCGGCGGAAGCCGTGCCCCTCTCGCTCGAAGAACCGCAGGTCGCACGGGGTACCGGCGGCGTCAAGAGCATCGTGCATGCGCTGCGCCTGGAGCGGGGGCACCACGGCGTCGTCCGTGCCTTGCAGCAGGAGCACGGCCCCGGTCATGGCGCCGGCCCGGCTGACCGGGGACCGCTCGACGAAGCGGTCTCGGGCTTCGGGGAGCGGCCCAATGAGGCGGTCGTTGTAGTGCGCTTCGAAATCGTGGGTGGTGGCGGCCAGGCTCAACAGGTCGGTGACGGCATAGAGAGCGGTGCACGCCTTGAAACCCTCCCCCGCCGCGAGGGCGTTGAGTGCCGTCATGCCGCCGGCGCTGCCGCCGCGCACCGCCATGCGGTCGGCGTCGACATCACCACGGTCGGCGAGGTGCCGGGCGGCATCGAGGCAGTCCTCCGCGTCCGCCACACCCCACTGGCCCCAGAGGGCGCAGCGGTAGGCGCGCCCGTACCCGGTGCTTCCCACATAATCCACACAGGCGACGGCGAAGCCGCGGGACGTGAAGAACTGCAGCGCCAGGTCGAGCCCGCTCTGACAGGCGGACGTCGGGCCGGAGTGACACCACGTGACGAGCGGTGGCGGGCTTTGGGCTTGCGGTGGCGTCGTGGCCGCGTCGATGGCGTCGGCCGCGGGCCGACGGGGGCGGTAGAGCGTCCCGTGCACGACGCGGCCGCTGCGCCCGGTCACGGTGAACGGCTCGGCCCGGGCGAGATCCTCTCGTCGGAGACTGGCCGCAGCAGTTGACCTCGGGGTGGGCCGAAGTGGTCGCGGCGTGCCGGTCGCCTCGATCATCCACACGCTCGTGGGAGCGTCCGGGGTGCTGCCGATCAGCGCCAGCCCGTCGTTGTGCGCGCACAGCGCGCTGATCGACACGCAGGGTTGCGGGACCGGGTCGGGTGGCGCCCCCGGCCGCAGGCGCACCACCGTGTCGCGGCCCGCCGAGGTCTGGCGCGCCACCACCGTGCCGTCGGGCAACTCCGCAAACGTGGTCTGGCCCAGAACCCAGTCGGGACCGTGGAACTCGGCCGCGACGTCGGTGAGCGGCACGGGCCCCTTGCCGGCGTCCGGTGTGCCGGGGTGGACATGGGGCTGCCACCATCCGCGCCTGTCCGACACGAAGCGCAGCGTGCCGTCGCGCTGCCAGGCCGGCTGCCCGATCGACTCGTCGGGACCGCCGGCCGCGACCCAGGGTCTCCCCGTCGGGACGAGCACCTCGTCGCCGGAATCGGAGGAGCCGGCGCGGCCGAGCTGGACGACGACGAGCAATGAAGCGTCCCATTGCATATTCGGGTGGTCCCAGGCCACGACGGCGAGCCGAGCCGCGCTGGCGTCCGCGCGTGGTGCACCGAAGAAGTCGTGCTCACCGCCCAGCAACGTCGACTCGGACGGGCCGCCGGCGAACGTGGACAGCGCGACGATGCTCCGCTGCGGGGGTCCCCCGTCGCCCGTGTGGGCCTCACGGACGGCCAACACCCATCGTCCGTCGGCCGTCGGGCTCAGCCCGCCGTGGCGGTAGGACGAGCCTTGGGGCGCGGGCGGCGACAGTGGCCTTGTCTCCGCAGTCCCCGGTGCGGCCGCGTGTCCGTCGCAGAGCCACACCCGTTGGTCCGCCTGGTCCACGTAGGCAAAGCGGCCGGCGGCTCCTCCCGGCACGAGGCACACGGCCCCGCCGCCGTACTCGTGCAGCCGGCTGCGGATGCTCACACCCGCCGGGGAATGGTCACGGGGGCCGTCGTCGCCCGCCCGAACGAGCACGGCCCGCCCGTTCTCCTCGGGCCGTGATTCGAGCCAGTAGAGCGCGGCACCGTCGGACCACAGTTCGGCCAGTGACACCTTGCCGCGGGCGACCTCCGCCGCGGTCAGAGGGGACGGCCAACGCCCGTAGTCTCCACTCGTGAGCACCACTGTGCGAACGTACCCGGCGGAGTCCGCCGAGGCGGAGACGGCCACCGACGGCCTCTACAGTGAGTCGATGCGCTTCCCGGCATACCTGCTCTCGAAGTCGGGGGAGGTGATCAGGCCGGCCGTCGTGGAACTGTCCGACGAGGACCTCCCCGAGGGTGAGGTGCTGGTCCGCGTCGAGTGGACCGCCATCAACTTCAAGGACGCCATGGTCACCCGCCCGGGCAACCGGGTCGCCCGGAAGTTCCCGCTCGTGCCGGGCGTCGAGCTCACTGGCACCGTCGAGAAGAGCTCGAGCGCCGAGTTCGTCGTGGGCCGGCGCGTTCTCGTGCAGGGGTACGACCTGGGTGTGGCCCACCACGGAGGGTTCGCCGCCTACGCACGGGTGCCCGCCGACTGGGTCGTGCCGCTCCCCGAGGCCCTGAGCTGTCGCAACGCCGCCATCATCGGCCTGGCGGGCTTGACCGCACTGCTTTCCATGCACCGGCTGCGCCAGCACGGGACGACGGTCGACGACGGCCCGGTGCTGGTGACCGGGGCGTCCGGCGGGGTCGGCAGCGCCGCCGTGGCCCTCTTGGCCAAGGCCGGGTTCGAGGTGGTCGCATCGTCGGGAAAGACGGCAGAGCACGACTACCTGAAGGAGCTCGGCGCGGCGCAAGTCGTCGGCCGCCAGTTCACCGAGGACGACGGCCGCACACTGGGGCCGCAGCTCTGGGGCGCCGTCGTCGACTGCGTCGGCGGCATGGCGCTGGCCGAAGCGCTCAGGACGGTGCGCTACGGCGGGGCCGTGGCGGCGAGCGGCCTCACCGGGGGCTATGACCTCTCGACGACGGTGTACCCCTTCATCGTGCGCGGCGTCGCCCTGCTCGGGATCGACACCGTCGCGACGCCGATCGAGGAGCGCCGCGAGCTCTGGTCCGAAATGGCCGAGGCGTTCCCACTCGGACAGTGCGAAGACATGGTCAACGAGGAGATCGGCCTCGACGGCCTCACCGCAGCTCTCGGCCGCGTCCTGGATGCCGCCGTCCGGGGCCGCATCCTGGTGGCGCCGAACGCCTAGGACGTCTTGTAGACGGGTGACACCCTGATCGTCCCGTTGTTACACGGGTCGATGGCCAAGGGGAAGTACGCCGAGGAGACGGACGTGCCCGGCATGGCCGTCGTCGCCTGCTCGGACATGGGACAGCTGGTCTCGGCTCCCACCGGCACGTCGGAGAACTGGTAGGCGAACTGTGCCGTCGAGGACGGCGCGACCGTGACGGACGACGGCGGCGCACTCGCCTGGGGTGTGACGCTCACGGTCAACCCGTTCACCATCGTGACGGTGAGCGGGGCGCCGCTCCCCGAGTACAGCGCCATCGTCGGGTACCCGTCGACGGTGCAGGACGTCGTCCCGGTGTTCGTGACCGTGACCACGCCGGTGATCGTGCCGGCGGCGCCCTGGGACTGGCCGGCGCTGGCGGAGATGTGGCTGCACGCCGGCGAGGTGGCGGCTGTCGAGCTCGTCGTCGAGCCGCCGCTCGTCGAGGAGGTCGTGGAGGACGAGCTCGTCGTGGCGCGGTGGGTGGTCGTCGTCGACTGCTTCGGGCTCGGGCTGCTGCTGCACGCCGCGAGGCAGAGGCCGGCGCCCGCCAGCACGGCGAGCGCCCAACGGGGTCGGCTCACCCCTCGAAGTCTTCCGGCCGCACCGAGTCGAGGAACTGGCGGAACTGGCCCACCAGTTCGTCGGGCGTCTCCTCTTCCTCGTCCTCCGCTTCGAGCGTCAGGATGATCCCCTCGAACTCCATCAACTCGTCGGAGACGAAGATCGGCGACTCCGTCCGCACCGCCACCGCGACGGCGTCGGAGGGCCGGCTGGAGACCACGGTGCGCTCCTTGCCCCGCAAGAGGTGCAGCTCCGCGTAGTACGTGGAGGCCCGGAGCTCGGTGATGATCACCCGCTCGACACTGATGTCGAGAGAGCCGAGCACGTCCCGCATCAGGTCGTGCGTCAACGGACGGGGCATGGTCACGCCCTGCAGCGCGTAGGCGATGGCGGTCGCCTCGGGGCTGCCGATGAAGATCGGGAGCGTGCGCCCCTCACCGTCGGTCTCCTGGAGCAGGAGGACAGGGGTGTTCGACTGCAGATCCACCCGGACCGCACGAAGGAGCACACGGACCACGTACAGAAATGTAGCGCCCGATCGCGGGGTTGCGTCACCCCCCCAGATGCTGACGGAGGGCCTGGCGTAGCAGCGAGGCCCGCATCGACTGGCCCAGGGCCGCCAGCTGGTCAGCCCCCTCGAGGGCCCGCTGGCGGGACTCGGGGTTCCGCTGGCGCAACAGCGGGATGATGACCTGCTCGATCAGGCCCATCTCACGGTCCACCGTGTTGCGATACAGCCGCAGGTGGCGCGGCTCGATCCCGAAGCCGCGGAAGGCCGCCGCCAGGTTCGCGACGGCCAAGGCCTCCTCGTCGTAGGTCTGCATGCCCGCGACTCGCAGGGGGACGATCAGGCCGAAGCTTTCGAGGCCTTCCAGCTCATCGGACGACAGCCCGGATGCGGCGCAGACCTCCTGGGCGGTCAGGCTGGCCCCGGTCGCCATGCTGTTCGCGGCCGCGACCGCGGCCGCGGGGCCGCCGGTGCTCTTGGAGGCGGAGGAACGGACCGGCGTCTCCGACGGCGCGGGTGCGGCCGGTGCGCGCGACTTCCCGGCGCGTGGCGCGGCGTCGTCCTTCCCCCCGGCGTCGGACGCCGTGGGTCCCGCGGCGATGTCGGCTGGCGTGCCATCCGACTGCCCGGCACGGGTTGCGACATCGGCGCCTTTGTCGCGTGCGGGCGCCACGGCCGGAGGCACGGCGTCAGACGTCGCTCCCTCCCCCACGACCTGCAGCCCGCGGCGGACCTGCGCCGCCTCGGGCATGAGCGCGGCGCGGCGCGACGCATCGGCCAGGATGCGGGCCATGGCTTCTTCGTCAGCCTTGGTGGGCTGCTCGTCGACGGCGGTACCAACGGAGGCCGCCGCGTTGGACGTGGACAAAGCCGGCTCGGCCGGCTTCCCGTTGGCCCCGCCGTGCGCCGGGTCGTCGAGATCACCGTCGGCCAAGCGGTCGCGTATCACCTTGAGGGGCAGGAAGTGCTCGCGCTGCTGGCGGAGCACCCAGCGCAGGCGTTCGACGTCGTGCTCGAAGAATTTGCGGTACCCCGACGGCGAGCGTTCCGGGTTGACCAGACCTTGGCTCTCGAGGAAACGGATCTTCGAGATGGTGACGTCGGGGAACTCTTCCCGCAGGAGCGTCAGGACATCACCGATGGAGAGATACGTGCGGCTGCTCACTCGTTCCCCGCCACCAGGTAGACGAGCTTGAATTTGCCGATCTGCAGCTCGTCGCCGGGTGCGAGTTGCACCTCGTCGATTCGCTCCCGGTTGACATACGTCCCGTTCAGCGAGCCCACGTCGCGCACGACGTAGGCTCCCCCGTCCTTGGGCACGATCTCGACGTGACGCCGGGAGACCGTGATGTCGTCGAGGAAGATATCGCTCTCGGGGTGGCGTCCGGCCCGGACCACCTGGTCCCCGAGCAGGTAGCGCGCCCCTATGTTGTGACCCCGCGTCACGACGAGGACCCCCGCCCCGTGGGGCACCTCCACCTGTTCGACGTCGAGGCGGACTTCACCGGATTCGGGATCGTCGGCCGGGTGGAGCGTGATCGTCGCCTCGTCACCCTCCGCCAGCAGCGCGTGCCCACACGAGGAACAGAAATTGACGCCCTCGGGGTTGCGATGCCCGCAGTTGTTACAGAACACGGCGTCCACGGTACCCCAACCCCCGACGGCGGTCTCCGGACGGCACGGGCTGCCCGAACACGGATTCAGTCCGCCGTCAGCTCACCGTACGCGGCCGCGTCCAGGAGGGCCGCCACATCGGCGTCCGACGCCAGCTCGACCTCGCAGATCCAGCCGTCGCCGTAGGGGTCCTGGTTGATCCGCTCGGGGTTCGACGTCAGTGTGTCGTTCACCGCGGCCACCGTTCCCGACACGGGGGCGTAGATCTCCGACACCGACTTTGTCGATTCCACTTCACCGAACTGCGCGCCCTTTTCGACCTCGCTGCCTACCGACGGCAGATCGACGAACACAATGTCGCCCAACGCATCTTGCGCGTAGTCCGTGATGCCGATGCGTGCGCGCGAGCCTTCGACGCGCACCCACTCGTGCTCCGGAGAGTACCGGAGGTCATCGGGGATGTTCATGAGGAGCGACCATACCGGACCTGCTGTGCAGCCGCCGCTGGCGTCGCGGAGCCGGACGGGGTTGCGGGTGCGTGCTCGATCGTGCTGTCGTGGATGGAGGCCGTCGGCCGTCAGCCGTCGGACAGCGCGGTGATGCGCTCGACGTACGCCGTTGCGAGCGACACCGAGCCCGGCAGGTCGGCCCCCTCGGCCCACACGTGGGTGACAGGATCCTCGGTATCGGGGACGACGAGGGCCCAGCCGTCGTCGGCCAGGATCTTGATGCCGTCCACCAGCACCAGGTCGGCTCCCTGCTCAGCCAGCTGTTCCATGAGGGTCCGCATGATCAGGCCCTTCTGCTCGAGGGGCGTCGCCACCTCTTCGTGCACGACCGGCATCGCCGGCATGCTGTCGACCAACTCCTCGAGGGAGGTCGTCCCCCGGGCCAGCAGCGACAGGAGACGGGCCAGGGCCGCCGCCGCATCGAAGGCAGGGAGGAAGGAGGGGAACACATAGCCACCGCGGCGGTCTGATGCGAACGAGACGCCGCCGGAGGCTGCCGTCTCGAGCAACTCAGACGTGGAGAGGGGCGCGAGCGCGACCTCGATCCCGCGTTCCGCGCAGGCGTGCAATGTCGCGGCGCTGGACGTCACCGGCAACACGACCTTGCGCGTGTCGCCTTCCTGGGCGGCCAGCTCGATGAACGCCATGATCGCCTCGTCGTCGGTCAGCACCCGCCCACGACCGTCGATGAGTGTGAGCCGCTCCCCGCCCGGATCGATGACTGCGCCGAGGTCCGCGCCCGACCCGCGCACTGCTTCGGCGACCCGATCCTCGCTCACGACGCGATCGATGGCCATCATTCCCGGTGTCTGGGCGTACGGGTTGATGCTCAGCACGTCGGCGCCGACCTTCGAGAGGAGGTTCGGCATGACGAAGCTGGCGGCGCCGTAGGAGAGATCGAGCACGAGTTTGACCTGACGGTCCTCCTCGCGCTGGAGCCCGAACGCCTGAACCACGTCGCCGGTGTAGTGCTCAATCACGCGAGGCGAGAAGTCGATGTCACCGATCTCCCCTGCCGTGACCCGCCTGAACTCTTCGCGGTGGAACATGCGCTCGACCCGCCGCTGGTCCGTCTCGGACAGGTCGATGCCCCGTTCGTCGAAGAAACGGATGACCACCGACTGGGGGTCATCGGGGCTCAGCCGTACCGTCATCCCACCACGGCTCGCCCGGGCCCGCACCTGATGGCGGGTCACGGGGACGGTGGCCAGCTCCAGGTCCGCCACGTTGACGCCGACTGCATTGCAGCCCACCATCAGCGCACGCTTGAGCACCCGGGCCGCCCGGCTGGTGTCCCTCGAGGCCGTGATGGAGGAGCCCTTTTCGAAGCCCGACGCCCAGGCCTTGGCGAGGCGCACGGCGAGCTCCGGGCTCACGTCGACGTTGGCGATGCCCATGACGCCCTCGCGGCCGAACAGGGTGCGCGCCCCCCCCGACTCCCACACGATCGAGGCGTTCACCTGTGCGCCGGCTTCGACCACCTTGTAGGGGTAGACCTTGACGTCGCTGCGTACCTCGGCGTGCGCGCCGACGAGACAACCCTCGCCCAGCACCGCGCCCGGCTCGATGCGCGCGCCGACCCGCAGATCGCACGAACGCCCGAGCACGGCTCCCTCCACCCGGCTGCCGGGGCCGAGATAGGAGTTCTCCCCGATCACCGAGCGCCGTACCTCGGCGCGCTCGGCCACGCGGGCATTCGCGCCGAGCGTGGTGTAGGCGCCCACGACGGCGTGGCCGTCGACGGTGCAGTTCTCCGCGACGTAGGTCGGCGACTCGAGGCGCGCGGTCGGGTCGATCGTCGATCCCTTCCCGACCCAGATGCCCGGACGCAGCTCGAACCCGGAGATCTCGACGTCGACCTTGCCCTCCAGGATGTCCTCGTGCGCCTTCAGGTATGCGGCCGTCGTCCCGACGTCCTCCCAGTAGCCGTCGGCGACGTAGCCGTACATGGGCCGGCCCTCCTCGAGGGCACTCGGGAACACCTCGCCGGAGAAGTCAACCGGACGGCCCTCCGGGATCCGCTCGAAGATCTCCGGTTCGAGCACGTAGATCCCGGTGTTGATGGTGTCGCTGAAGACCTGCCCCCAGCCGGGCTTCTCCAAGAAGCGCTCGATGCTGCCGTCCTCCCTGGTGATGACGATGCCGAATTCGAGCGGGTTCTCGACCGCACTGAGCGCGATGGTGGCGAGCGCCTCGTTCTTGTCGTGGAACGCGATGACCTCGGTCAGGTCGATGTCGGTCAGCACGTCACCCGAGATGACGAGGAAGCGCTCGGTCAGCTGCTCCATCGCGTTGCGCACCGAGCCGGCCGTTCCGAGCGGCGTCTCCTCGGTGGCGTAGGCCATGCGCACGCCGAGCTCGCTGCCGTCGCCGAAGTAGCTCCGGATCGCGTTCGGCAAGAACGCAACGGTGACGACGATGTCGGTGATGCCGTGCCGGCGCAGGAGCGACACGATGTGCTCCATCATCGGCCGGCCGACGAGCGGCAGCATCGGCTTGGGCAGGTTCGACGTCTGCGGGCGGAGGCGGGTGCCCTCACCGCCGGCCATGATCACCGCCTTCACGCCGGGCTGCCGTTCACGTCGCGCAATTGTCTCGCCGCCCTGCCTTCACGCAGCGCCTTGCGGGCGGGGCCGATGTAGCTGCCCGCGGCGATCCATGCCAGCACGAGCCCGGTGATGCCCGTGACATAGGCGATCACCGTGATCGGGGCCTGCCAGCTCGCGCCCCCGTACGCGAGAAGGAAGGTCGGATAGGCGAACATCAACCCGAATGTGCCCGCCTTCCCCACCCACAACACATCGATGCGCGCCGCGCCCAGCGAAGCGAGCAACAGGACCATGACCGAGACCAGGACCTCCCGTACGATGGTCGCAATGCCGAACCACAGCGGGACGGCGCCGTACACCATGACAGAGATCACGGCAGTCCCCACCAAGAGCCGGTCGGCGGTCGGGTCGAGCACCTTCCCGAAGGTCGACACCTGGTTGAAGCGCCGCGCCACGTAACCGTCGACCCAGTCGGTGGCACCGAGGACGGCCAGCAGGATGGCAGCGGCCGTCTGCTTGTGCAGCCCGAAGAGCAACCACAGGAACAGCGGGATGCAGGCCAGGCGCAGCAGGGTGATGACGTTGGGGACGGTGACGATCCGGTCCAGGCCCTCATCCGGCTCCTCCGAGGACGGCGGCTCCGCGAGGTCCGGCTTGACGTCCTCGGTGAGGTCCTGCACGCCGCCGAGATCGTCCACGTCCTCGACACCGGCCATGCAGCGAGTCTACGGAAGGCCCTGTACCGGTCCTGTCCCCTGTGTGTCAGAGTGGCACGGTGCCTCGATTCGAAGCGTTCCGCGGTCTGCGGTACCAGCCGGAGGTGGCGCCTCTGGCCCAGGTCATCGCCCCGCCCTACGACGTGATCTCTGCGACCGAGCGGGTGCATCTGGCGTCGCGTCACCACGCCAACGCAGTCCTCGTCGAGCTACCCGAGGCCGACCTCTCCGGCGGGCGCGATCGCTACGCGGTGGCCACCGACCTCTTCTACCGCTGGCTCAACGAGGGCATTCTCGTCGCCGATCCCGAACCGTGCCTTTACCCCTACCGGATGACCGACACGAACGGCCGTGCCACGACCGGTGTCATCGGACTGCTCGGGCTCGCCGACCCCGGCGAGGAGAGCGACATCCTCCCCCACGAGCAGACGCTGCCGAAGCCGAAGAGCGACCGCCTGGACCTGCTCCGCGCCACTCGCGCCAACCTGTCGCCGATCTGGGGCCTCTCCATGGCCGACGGCGTCACGGCGACGTTCGACCCGACCGACGACGAGCCGGTCGGCGATGCGTACGACGACGACGGCGTACGGCACCAGCTGTGGGTCCTGAGCGACCCCGACGCGATCGCCGCCGTCAACGCCGCCGTCGGCCGCGCGCCGGTCGTGCTGGCCGACGGCCACCACCGCTACTCGACGGCGCAGACCTACCAGGCGGAGGCCCGCGCGGCCAGTGCCAACGCGCCCGGACCCCACGACCTCGTGCTCGCGCTCGTGGTGGAGCTCTCCGAGGACCAGCTGACCGTCGGTGCCATCCACCGCACCGTGAGCGGGCTGCCGGCGGACTTCGACCTCGTCGGCGCGCTCGGCCAGTGGTTCGACCTGGTGCGGGCCGGCGCAGCCGACGAACGCACCCTCGCCGCGCTGGCCGACTCCAATTCGCTGGCGTTCGTCACGGGCGGACAGGCCTTCCTCTTGCTCCCCCACGCCGACCTCGTGGAACAGGAAGGTAACGACCTCGACTCCAATCTCGTCGCCACGGTGCTCGCCGGGCTGCCGCCGCACGAGGTCATGCACCGCCACAGCGTCAGCGAGGCGCTCGAGGCACTTTCCACCGGCGAGGGCCAGGCTGCGTTCCTGCTGCGCCCGCCGACGGTCAAGCAGATCGAGAACTGGGCGAACGACCGCCGGCGGATGCCGCCAAAGACCACCTACTTCAGCCCGAAGCCGCGTACGGGCATGGTCTTTCGGTCCCTCGACATCTCGTGAGGCGCACGTCCTAACCGGGCTCGGCCGAGGCGCTCGCCAGTTCCTGATCCCGCGCGTCGGTCGTCCTGCGCCGGGTCCGCCCCCTGCGTGGCAAACGGGTGCGTCTCGCGGTACTGAGCATGTCGCGTTGCGCGGCCGCATCTGGCTCACCCCCTCCGTACACCTTGGCCTCGACCTCGCGGGCGAGGGCGGCCCAGGTGTGGGTCTCCTCTCCCATGAGAGTGTCGAGTGACCCGGCGTACTCCGGGAGTGTTTCGGAGGCCCGGCGCGGGCGGCCTCCTCGCCTTCCGGCGCGCTCGACATAGTGCGCAACGCGGGCATCCCACCCCCGGGGACGCCGCTGGCGATAGCGCACCACGGACACGGTGAGGCCCATGCCGAGCACGACCGCGGCAACCGGGACCCAGGGGACGCGGCGAAGCGCACCGGCGATGTCGTGCAGCGCAGTGACCCCGGGGCTGGGAGCGGTCGCGGGGACCACCGCGGTGGGGTCAAAGCTCTGCCAGCCGAAACCCGGGAACCAGACCTGGACCCAGGCGTGCGCGTCGTTGGCGTGGATCTGGTACAGGTCGGTGATCGGGTCGTAGCCACCGGGGACAAAGCCGACGGCCTCGCGCGCCGGTATGCCGATCGAGCGCAACATCACGGCCAGCGATGTCGAGATCTGCTCGCAGTAACCGACCCGGTTGCCGAAGAGGAACTCGTCGACGGAGTCCGCGCCTTTTGGCAGCGGCGGGATGTCCGTCGAGTATCTCGTGTGCCGGCCCATCCACGCGATGAGCGATT
>Ga0210390_10002860_pt1 | contig 15041 bp, 7 predicted proteins | sample IncBWH11OmetaG_FD_161050 | JGI IMG/M metagenome (GOLD analysis project Ga0210390, IMG submission 161050) | Forest soil microbial communities from Barre Woods Harvard Forest LTER site, Petersham, Massachusetts, United States - Inc-BW-H-11-O ... | reverse complement strand
ACCACGGGCGGAGGAACGTGGACTTGTCCGAATACCGGGCCGGTGAGTTGCACAAATCCGAGCGTTCCACCGGGATCGACAGGAACGATCACCGCTGTCTACACGGTGGCCGCGGGAGCGGCGGCGGGAACAATTATTTCGGACACTGATACAGGAGGTTCGGCAACCCACGATTCGAATCCTCCCGACAATTCGGCGACCGTGAATATTGCCGTGACGGCGGGCACGCAGGCGGACTTGAGCGTGACCAATGCGGGGAGTCCGAATCCGGTGACGGCGGGCAACAACATTACTTATACGCAGAGCGTGACCAACAATGGTCCATTGGCGGCGAACGCGCCCGTGTTCACCGACACGCTGCCGACCGGCACGACGCTTGTGTCGTTGACTGGGCCGGCGGGTTGGACGTGCACCGGCCTGACTTGCTCGGACACGACCTCGATGGCAGCCAATACGACGGCGAACTTTGTCTTCACGGTGACGGTAGGCACGGCGGTGGCGAATGGGACGACCATTACGCAGACGGATTCGGTTTCGTCAACGACCAGCGATCCGAACGGCGGCAACAACAGCGCGACGGTCGGGGTTCAGGTGGCAGGGTCGGCGAATCTTTCAATTACGAATTCCGCAAGCCCGGTCCCGGTGATCGCGGGCAATAACATTTCTTATACGCAGGTGGTGACGAACGGTGGGCCGAGCGCAGCCGCGAGCGCGACCTTTACGGAGATTACACCGCCCAATACGACGTTCTTCTCGCTCGCGACAATTCCGAGCGGCTGGACGTGCTCGACTCCGACAGTCGGAACGGCGGGGACGATCAGTTGCTCGAACCCGAGCTTCGCACCGGGGACGGCGAGTTTCCCGGTTGTGCTGGCGGTGACTGCGAGTACGGCGGCCGGGACGCCGGTGAACGATACGGCCACGATTGGCTCATCGACCGCAGATCCGAACGCGGCGAACAACAGCGCAACTGCGGCCGACGTGGTGGCCTTGGCCACGCAGGCAGACTTGGTCGTGACGAATACTGCTTCGCCCAATCCTGTGGCGGCGGGAAGCAACATCACTTACACGCAGACCGTCACGAATAACGGTCCGGCGGTGGCGGCGGCCGGGATGACGTTTACTCAGACCACGCCGCCGAACACCACGCTTGTATCCATGACGCCGCCCGGAGGATGGACCTGCGCGACTGCGCCTGCGGCGGGCGGAGCGGTCACGATTACCTGCACCGACGGCGGCACGTTGGGGGTTGGAGCGGTGAACGCCGCCGCGTTCAGTCTGGTGCTGCAGGTGAATTCCGTGACGCCGTCCGGAACAAACATCACCGACACGGCAACGGCTACGGCGAGCAACATCGTGCTCAGCATCACGACGAATACTGCGAGCGCGACCGTAGTGGTGGGTACTTCTAATAGCGTGGATATGTCGATCGTGAAGACGGGGACGCCGAATCCGGTGACGGAAGGAACGCTGCTCACCTACACGCTGACGGTGACTAACAACAGCACGACTACGTCGGCGACGAATGTGACCGTGCAGGATACTCTGCCTTCGGTGGTGACCTACCTTTCAACGAGCACCACGCAGGGCTCGTGTTCGGAAGCCGGCGGGACCGTCACGTGCCTGCTGGGTACGATGGCGAATTCGACCACAGCGACGATTTCGATTTTGACGATTCCGAGCGCGTCCGGCATCGTCACAAATACGGCGACAGTTACGGCCGACCAGACGGATCCGAATCAGGCGAATAATACTTCGACGCAGACGGAGACGATTACAGCGCCTACTAGGATCGCGCTGCAGTCGTTCTCAGCGCACACCGGCATCGACAAGAACGGTGCGAGCCGAGTCGTCTTGACCTGGAAGACTGGCGGAGAGGCGCACAACCTGGGATTCAACGTGTACCGCGAGCAGGACGGGAACCGGGTGCGCATGAATCCATCGCTGATTGCTGGTTCGGCGCTGCTGATGACCGGAGCGCAGCCCAAGCATGCGGGTCGAAGCTATGCCTGGATCGATGCGGGCGCGAGTGTGGCGGGAGACGCGTACTGGCTGGAAGATGTGGACGTCAACGGGACGCGGACGATGCACGGTCCGGTCTCAGTGTCGACGGGAGCAGGGACGGGAGCTGCGCCGGGAGTTCAAGCGGAGAGCGATGCGACTGCGTCGGAGACGCGGATGCTGAGCCAGATGAATCAGGCCATGCCTGCGACGGCGGGCAGCCAGGAGAGTCATGTAGTCGAGGCGTGGCCGGCTGCGGTTGCGCCGACTGCGGCTCAGATACAGAAGCAGTTTGAGTTGGCGGCGCATCCGGCGGTGAAGATTTATGTGCGGCGTGAGGGCTGGTATCGCGTGTCGCAGCCGGATCTAGTGAAGGCGGGGCTTGATGCGAATGTGGATCCCGCGTTGTTGCATCTGTATGCGGAGGCGACCGAGCAGTCGATGCAGATTACGGGCGCGACTGCGGGGCCGGGAGGATTCGGGACGCAGGCGGCGATCAATTTCTACGGCACGGGGATCGACACAGTTTTCTCAGGCACGCGCGTCTACTGGCTGGCTGCGGGCGAAGCGCGCGGCGTCCGGATTCGGCAGTTGCCGATTTCCTCGGGATCGAACCAGCCTCCGGCGAGTTATCCGGCGACGGTGGAACTGCAGCAGCACACGATTTATTTTTCGGCGCTGCTGACGACCAACGGGCAGAACTTCTTCGGGGCATTAGTTTCGCCGACGCCGGTGGAGCAGGCGCTGCAGGTGCCGCACCTCAGCGCGACTTCGACGCAGGCCGCGCGACTGGAAGTGGTGCTGCAGGGCGTGATCACTGCCTTCCCCCACGACGTGACGGTTGCGTTGAATGGAACCACGCTGGGGGACTTAAATTTCATCGGGCAGGCGCAAGGGGCTTTGAGCCTCAACATTCCCGCAGGAGTGCTGCAATCCGGGAGCAACACGGTTACTCTGACCGCGCAAAACGGCGAGTACGACACCAGCCTGGTTGACTACATTCGCATCACTTATCCGCATACGTATGTGGCGGATTCCGATGAGTTGAAATTCACGGGGCGGGCAGGGGACGAATTGATGGTGAGCGGTTTCACGAGCGCACCCACCGTGCTTGATATTACAGATTCGAAGCGTCCGGTGCAGCTGACGCCGCAAGTGATTTCGATGAACGGGCAATATCAGGTTGCGGTGCAGGTTCCTTTCAGCTCGACGAATTCCACCGCCTCGACGACGCATACGCTGCTGGCAGTTGCTCCCGATCAAATTTCATCTACGGCCGGCGTGTGGCCGAACCATCCGTCGCACTGGCACAGCGCCCAGGCGGGCGCCGACATCGCCATGGTCACGTACGGGACGTTCGCTGGTGCGCTGGCGCCGCTGGTGGCCACTCATCGGGCAGAGGGAAAAACCTCGGCGGTGATCCCGATTAATGATTTGTACGACGAGTTTAATTTTGGTGAGCGTACGCCGTTTGCGATCCGGTCATTCCTGCAGTCGGCGAAGCAGAACTGGAAGAAGCCTCCGACTTATCTGCTGCTGAACGGGCGGGCGTCGCTCGATCCGCGAAATTATCTGGGATTCGGATACCTGGATCTGGTGCCGACGCACATGGTGGCCGCGACCAGCCTGATGACAGGATCGGACGACTGGTTCTCGGATTTCAATGACTCGGGCATGCCGACCATTGCCACCGGGCGCTTGCCGGTGAGCACCGTGGACGAAGCCACGACCGTCGTGGGAAAAATCGCGACGTATGAAGGCGCGTCGACGAATGGTTCATGGGCTGCGAATGCGCTGATGGTCGCGGACAAGGACGATACGGAAAACTTTACCGAAGACAGTCAGACGGTGCAGGCGAAGCTGCCGGCCGCGATGCAGGTGACCGAGGTATTTGCCGATACGGTGGGCACGGTTGCGGCGAAATCGGATATTCTCAGCGCGATCAACTCCGGCCAGGGGTTGGTGAACTACCTGGGACATGGGTCGGAAGAGCAGTGGTCGGGGTCGGACATCTTCGATACCGATTCGGTGAGTTCGTTGACCAATGGATCGCAGCTTCCCGTGTTCCTGATCATGGATTGCTTGAATGGATTCTTCCAGGATGTGTATGCGCAACCGCTGGGGGTGACGTTATTGCTGGCGCCTGGTGGCGGCGCAGTCGCAGTGCTGGCTTCGAGCGGGTTGAACCAGCCGCCGCCGCAGACTCGGCTAGACGGCCTGGTCGTGCAAGGCGCGTTGAATACAAAGGACGCGACGCTGGGGGATGCAATTGTAAAAGCAAAATCAAAGATCAGCGATGCCGACGTGCGGCGAACATTTATTCTATTCGGCGATCCAGCAATGCAGGTGAAACAGCCGTCATCTCAGACGCTGCAGGGTGGGTCAGCCTCGGCGGCTAAAGCCGCAATCAAAGACCAGACCTCATCGCAGCGCTGAAAGCGCTGCGCCGCCCCAAACGCGTTTCATTCCGCTTACGACGCAACCGGCGTTGCCGCGGGCAGACTGGCCGTCTGCCGCAACGGTTCCGCGAGGGCGCGCATGACTTTGCCGAATCCGGCGAAGTCGAGAGACTGCGGGCCATCAGAGAGAGCGCGCTCAGGGCAGGGATGTACTTCGATGATGAGGCCATCGGCACCGACGCCGACTGCGGCGCGCGACACGGCCGCAATCAGGCTCTGCTTGCCGGTTCCGTGAGACGGATCGGCGATCACGGGCAGATGCGAGAGATCGCGGGCTAGGGCCACGGCCGCGAGGTCGATGGTGTTGCGCATCTCGGTTTCGAACGTCTTGATGCCCCGTTCGCAAAGAACAACCTGCTGATTGCCGCCGGAGAGCAGGTACTCGGCGGCGAGCAGCCACTCTTTAACCGTGGCTGAGGGGCCGCGCTTCAGCAAAATAGGCTTGTTGACGGTGGCGAGGCGGCGCAGCAACGCGAAGTTCTGCATGTTGCGGGCGCCGACCTGCAGCATGTCGACGTGCTCGCAGATGACGTCGACGTCTTCGGTGCTCATGACTTCGGTGACCACGGGCAATCCGGTCTCCTCGCGAGCTTCGCGGAGAATCTTCAGCGCCTCGAGGCCGAGGCCCTGAAAGTCGTAGGGGGAAGTGCGGGGCTTGTAAGCACCGCCGCGCAGCATGGCGGCTCCGGCGCGCTTTACGGCGTGAGCTGTGTCGAGCAACTGGGTGCGCGATTCGACGGAACAGGGGCCGGCGATGACGACGACTTCAGGACCGCCGATAGCCACGCCATTTATCTTCACGACCGTGCGCTCCGGTTTGACCTGGCGGCTGACCAGCTTGAAGGGTTGGGCAATGGCGACGACGTTGTCGACTCCGGGCGCAACCTGAAGGGCCTCGATCTCGTGGCGGCGTCCGCTGCCGACGGCGGCGACGATGGTGCGCTCGGTGCCGCGGGTGACGTGGGGCTGGTATCCGGCCTCGCGGATGCGCTCGATGATGTGGTTGATTTCCTGCTCGGTGGCTTTCTCAGACATGTTGACGATCATGGGCTGCTTCTCCTCTTCAGGTCCTTCGTAGTCTTCGTCTGTCCTGGTGCAACTTCGCCGCTAAAACAAAAGCCGCGATCCCTGGATCGCGGCTTACGGCGGAAGCTGGTTTGTTCAGGTGGCCGTCAGTGGCCCATCCTCACCCCAAGCTGCGCCGCAGCCGCTGCTTCTGGAAACCAGAAGTATGCGGTAAACGGGAAGCCTGAAGTAAATCGTGTCATAGAATTTTTCAGAGCAATACAGATTATGCCATACAACTCATAGCAATCAGCCCCGCAGATGGGCGTCGACCGGTTGAAGTCGCAGCGTTACTGGAGCGAACTGGCTACACTGGAAAATGCGGTGTTGGCATTCGATCCAATCAGGCGAACGGTCCCTACCACGAGAACCAGAATGACTGCCAGCATCACCGCGTATTCAGCTATATCTTGCCCTTCCTCTTGCGACCAAAGCCTTTGCATCAGTTTCGACATTTTCTCTCCTCCACGCCGCCGTCAGTTCCCCGGGAGAAAAAACTGACCTCAGACAGGGTGCACCCATGATGCACGCGGGCAGACGTTCTTGTCAATGCGCGTTTCGAGGTTTTCGAGGCCGAGAGTTAACGCTGCAAAACCGGCGTTGGGGGCGGAGTTTGGGCCATGTTGGCCGGGGCGGAAGAGGTCGCTTGCGGAAGCAACAGCTGGGCGCCCTGCTGGACATATTGCAGAACACGGTCGGGCACAATACCAAGGTAAAGCGTTGCCAGCAGACTGATCGCGAGGGCGAGTCCGAGTCCGAAGGGAACCGGGGTGACGGGGACGGGCTTGCGCGATTCTCGCATGTACATGACGACGATAATGCGCAGGTAGTAGTAGGAACCGACGGCGCTGTTGACCACGCCGATCAGGGTTAGCCAGATCAGATTGGATTTTACCGCGGCACTGAAGACGTAGAACTTGGCGAAGAAGCCGCCGGTCATGGGAATGCCGATCAGCGAAAGTAGAAAAATGGTGAGGCTGGCAGCCAGCAGAGGGGAAGTGCGTCCGAGGCCCTCGTAGTCTTCGAGGGTCACATACCGCTCGCCTGCGTTGGCGAAGTGGCTGACTACGGCGAATGCCCCCACGTTCATGGCCGCGTAGGCAGCGGTATAGAACATCACGGCGGAAATGCCAGCCGGGGAGTTTTCGCGGGTGGTCATGGCGAACGCTGCCAAAATATATCCGGCATGGGCGATGGAAGAGTAAGCCAGCAGGCGTTTGATGTTGGTCTGGACCAGAGCGCACACGTTGCCCAGAGTCATGGACAAAGCCGCGGCCAGCCAGATGAGCCAGAAACGTTCCGGGGCGTTGATGGTGAAGACGACTCGCAGCAACACAGCGAAGGCCGCGGCTTTGGGCGCAGTCGACATGAAACCGACGATGGGAGCAGGAGCGCCTTCGTAGACGTCGGGCGTCCAGATGTGGAAGGGAGCGGCGGCAACTTTGAAGCCGAGGCCGACGAACATCAGGGCCATGGCCACGTATACGAGCAACGGGGCTGGGCCGGACTGCAGGGTCTGGCTGATGCGATCGATGTTGGTCGATCCGGTGGCGCCGAAGATCATGGCTACGCCGTACAGGAAAAACGCGGTGGCAAAGGAGCCGAGCAGAAAATACTTAAGCGACGACTCGCTGCTGGAAGCTTCGTTGCGGCGAAAGCCGGTCAGGATATACGTGGAGATGGAGGAGATTTCGAGCGCGATAAAAATCAAGACTAGCTCAACGGCCGAGGACATCAGGGCCATGCCGACTGTGCCGAAGAGAATGAGAGCGTAGTATTCTCCGGCTCGAATGCGCTGCACGGCCATGTACTCGAACGAACTGAGAATCACAACGGCGGCTATGGCAATGATCAGATAATGGAAGAACACACTGAAGGGGTCGACCTTCACCATGTTCGAGAAGGCAAGACCCGGAGACTGCGCCATGTACCAAGTGGCGACCAGGGCTGTGACTGCCCCGAAGACGGCAATCAGGCCTAGCGTTTTCTGACTTTTCTCTTCGTCGACCAGAGGGTCGAGCAGCATGACCACGATGCCGAATGCCGAGAGAATCAGTTCAGGCAGGATGCGGAGGTAGTCGGTGTTTTGCGGGATCGCCTGCGAAATCGTCTGCTGCACTGCTTGCAACAAGACGGCGGGGAGGTGAATCATTGTCCCACCACCTTGCTGACGATCTGGCTGAACGGCGCGAGCGCGGCTTGTACTGCGGGATCAATCGCGCCCAGCCAGAGAATGGGAGCCACGCCCATGACGAGGGCTGCGGCAGCGCAGGGCCAGACGGCGGCCTTTTCAAAGACGATCATGTCGCCCATGGAATTGTTGATCGGGTGCGTGACCTTGCCGTAGAAGACGCGCTGGTACATCCATAAGAGGTAGGCCGCGCTCCAGATCACGCCCGTTGCACCGAGAATTCCGTAGATAGGCTTGGCCTGGAACGCACCGCTCAGCACCAGGAACTCGCCGATGAATCCGTTGAGCAAGGGAAGTCCGACCGAGGCTAGCACGATGAACAGATACGTAGCTGAGTAGGAGGGGACGATGGAAGCGAGGCCCCCGAACTCTGAAATCTCGTAGGTGTGACGGCGTTCGTGCAGGATTCCCGCGAGCATGAACAGGCCGCCAGTGGAAATTCCGTGGGCCAGCATGACGAACATGGCGCCGTTGAGTCCCGAGGTGGTGAAGCTGAAAATTCCGAGCACGACGAAGCCGAGGTGGCTGACCGAAGAGTAGGCGATCAGCTTCTTCATGTTGGGCTGAACCATGGCGACGAGCGCGCCGTAAATGATGCCGATCAGCGCCAGCGTCATAATCCACCACTGATTGTGGCGGGCCTGTTCGGGAAACAGGCCGAGGTTGAAGCGCAGCAGGCCGTAGGTGCCCATCTTCAGCAGCACTCCGGCCAGCAGGACCGAGCCGGCGGTGGGCGCTTCGACGTGCGCGTCGGGCAGCCAGGTGTGGAACGGGAACAGCGGAACTTTCACCGCGAAGGCGAGGAAGAAGCCGAGGAAGAGCCACTGCGCGGCGGCGGGGAAGGCCGCCACCTTGCCCTCGGCGATCAGATCGCGAATTTCGTTGAATTGGAAGGTGCCAGTGTTCGCGTAGAGCCACAGTATCGCAGCCAGCATGAACACCGAGGCGATCATGGTGTACATGAAAAACTTTACGGCGGCGTAAATCTTGCGCTCGTGGCCGAAGACGCCAATCAGCAAGGCCATGGGGATCAGCGTGGCTTCCCAGAAGAAATAGAAGAGGAAGAGGTCGAGCGAAGTGAAGACGCCGATCAGCGCAGTCTCCATAATAAGAAGGAGGATAAAGAATTCCTTCACGCGATCGTGAATCGACTTCCACGAGATCAGCACGCACAGCGGAGTCAGGAACGTGGTCAGCACCACCAGCCACATGGAGATGCCGTCCATGGCCATGTGGTAGTGGATGTTGGGAGTGGAAATCCACGGCTGATCGATTTCGTACTGGAAGCCGCCCCGGGCGCGGTGGAAGTGCACCGGCAAGTGCAGCGAGAGAAGAAATGTGAGCAGCGTAAAGACGAGGGCGAAGATGCGGATGTCGCGATCGCGCCGGGGAAAGAGCACCAGCAGCAACGCGCCCAGCAGTGGGGCGAAGGTGACGAGCGTGAGGATGTAGGGGCTCCAGCTGTCGGTCGTCATCGCTTCAGCGCACCCCCATCCAAATCATGTAGGCAATCACAACGGCCGAGCCGGCGGCGATCCATCCCGCGTACGAACGCAGGTTGCCGGACTGCATGTGTCGCACCTCGTCGGAAACGACGCGCGCGCCGTCGGCGGCATTGTTGACCGTGTTGTCGATGACTTTGCGGTCGACTCCCTGCCAGAGAATGCTGGTCGAGCCGTCGATCAGAGGCTTGACGAAAAGCTTGGTGTAAAGTTCGTCGACGTAATATTTGTTCACGACCGTCGTGTAGAAGCCGTTCAGGCCATCAGCGATTTTCTGCGGGAGATAGGGCCGGCTGATGTAGAGGAACCAAGCCAGGAAAGCGCCCGCGAAGGCGACCAGCACCGAGATTCCCATCAGAATGTATTCCGCCGAACCACTTGCCGCTTCACCGGGCGCATCTGCGAAGCCCGTGCCGAATACCGGCTCGAGGAAATGTTCAAAGTGATTGTGGTAGCCGACAAATCCCCCGAACACCGAAAGGATCGCAAGAATCATCAACGGAACCAGCATGACCATCGGACTCTCGTGAGGCTCGCCGTGGCCGTGAGGATTGTCACCTTGGGCTAGGTGTGCGCGTCCGTGGTCATCCACTTGGATACCATGGTAGTCACCGAAGAAGGTCATGAACAGAAGCCGAAACATATAGAAGGATGTGATGAACGCGGTGACCACGCCGACCAGCCAGAACACCCGGCTACCATGCGGGCTGGAGTAGGCTTTCCAGAGAATCTCGTCTTTGCTCCAGAAGCCTGCGAACGGCGGGATTCCGGCGATGGCCAGGGTCGCAATGAACATGGTTCCAAACGTCCACGGGATGTACGACTTCAGGCCGCCCATTTTGCGCATGTCCTGCTCGCCACCGACGGCGTGGATGACCGAACCGGCGGCCAGGAAGAGCAAGCCTTTGAAGAAGGCGTGCGTCATGAGATGGAAGATGCCGGCAGAGAACGCTCCCACGCCGCAGGCCATGAACATGTAGCCGAGCTGCGAGACGGTGGAGTAGGCGAGGACTTTCTTGATGTCAGTTTGCGCGATGCCGATGGTTGCGGCGAACAGGGCGGTGAGAGTTCCGATGACGGCCACGACCATCAGGGCCTGTGGCGCGCGCTCAAAAATCACGTGTGAGCGCGAGACCATGTAAACGCCAGCCGTGACCATGGTTGCAGCGTGAATGAGGGCGGAAACCGGCGTCGGGCCTTCCATGGCATCGGGCAGCCAGACGTAGAGTGGGATTTGAGCTGACTTGCCGGCAGCGCCGACCATCAGCAGAATTCCGATTGCGGTTAGAACTCCAGCGCTGGTTTCGGGCGCGAGGGGTTGGACCTGCGAAAACACCGTGGTGAAGTTCAGAGAATGATAATTCTGAATAATCAGGAACAATGCGATGAGGAATCCAAAGTCGCCGATGCGATTGACGATGAACGCTTTCTTTCCGGCCGATGCGGCGGAATCTTTCGTGAACCAGAATCCGATCAGCAGATACGACGCCAAGCCCACGCCCTCCCAGCCGATGAACATCAGCAGGTAGTTGTCGGCCAGCACCAGCGTCAGCATGAAAAACATGAAGAGGTTCAGGTAGGCGAAGAAGCGGTAGTAGCTGGGATCGTCCCACATGTAGCCGACGGAGTAGATGTGGATGAGGAAGCCGACCCCGGTGACCACCAGCAGCATGATCAGCGAAAGTTGATCAAGATAGAGCGCGAAGTCGGCCGTGAAACTGCCGGGTGTGTTGATTGCGCCGTAGCGGATCCAGTGGGCGACGTATTCGCGGTAGGGAAGTTCGTCAAGCGAGACGCGCAGAACTACCGACAGCGCCCAGGCGAAGGCTGCGCCGGAGAAAAATAATCCGACGACGCTGACCGCAGTGCGCGAAGACTTCTTCCCGAGAAAGCCGTTGATAGCGGCACCCGCCAGAGGCAGGATCGGGATCAGCCAGAGGCTAAGATTGAAAGGGGGCGTCATAACTTGAGCAGGTTCACCTGATCGACGTTGAGAGTTTCGCGCGTGCGGTAGACCGCGATGATGATAGCGAGGCCGACGGCTGTTTCCGCCGCCGCCACGACCATGACGAAGAAAACGAAAATCTGTCCAGCCAGCGCGTGCCAGTGCGCGGCGAAAGCCACGAAAGAAAGATTCACGCCGTTGAGCATGAGCTCAATCGACATAAAGATGGTGAGGATGTTGCGCTTGATGAGGAATCCGATGACGCCGCAGGCGAACAGGAATCCGCTGAGCACGAGGTAATACGAGAGTGGAACCATCAGTCTACCTCCGCTGGCGCGACGCCGGCGGGCGATGTTGGCGGCTTGCTGGCCAACACGACCGCGCCCATGATGGCGATTAGGATCAGGATGGAAGTAATTTCGAAGGGCAGCAGGAAATCGTGGAAGAGTAATTGTCCGATGGTTACGGGATCTCCGGGCAGCGCGCCGGCGGCGACCGCTTCGGTGCCGGAATGCCGCAGCACGACCCAGGCCACCAGAATGCTACCAAGCAGCATGCCGGGGATGCCGAACAAAACGGCGACGCGGCTGCCCTGGGTTTGTTCTTCCACTCCGGCGTTCAAGAGCATGATGACGAAGACGAACAGCACCATGATGGCGCCGGCGTAAACGATGACCTGCACGGCGGCGACGAACTCCGCGCCCAGTAGCAAATATTCGCCGGCGAGCGCGGCCATGACTGCGATCAGCGACAGCGCGCTGTTGATGGGATGCGTCTGCGCCAGCAGGTTGATGGCGCCCGCCACGCAAACGGCCCCGAAGGCCAGAAACAGAATCAGATGAACGCTCATGAAAATGGTTTCTTAGGAGGCAGGGATTAGGGGGTCAACGGAAAGTCTAACGTGGTCTCTCCCTGATCTCCAATCCCTAATCCCTGGCCCCGGTCTTTCTCACCACGCTACTGCGATCGCCGTGGCGATCAGATTCATCAGCGACAGCGGCAGCAGAAACTTCCAGCCGAACGCCATCAACTGGTCATAACGGAAACGCGGCAACGTGCCGCGCACCCAGATATACAAAAAGAGAAATGCAAAAATCTTTGCGCCGAACCAGAACACCGGCAGGAATGCCTGTAGGATTTTCGGGCCGAAGAGCGGGCCGTTCCATCCGCCGAAAAATAGCAGCGTCGCCAGGCACGCCACGGTGATCATGTTGGCGTATTCCGCCATGAAGAACATGGCAAACTTCATGGCGCTGTACTCGGTGTGGTAGCCGGCGACGAGTTCAGTTTCGGCTTCGGGCAAGTCGAACGGAATGCGGTTCGTTTCTGCGTAGGCTGCCATCAGGTAGCAGAAGAAGCCGATGAACTGGCCGTGAAAGATATTCCAGCGCGGAATAAATCCCCAAAAATGTCCCTGTTGCGATTGCACAATGTCGCGCAGGCTGAAACTGCCTGACATGATGAGCACGCCGACGAGTGAAATGCCGAGAGAGATTTCGTAGCTCACCATCTGGGCGCTGGCGCGCAGTCCGCCGAGCAGGGAATATTTATTGTTCGACGACCATCCTGCTAGCGCTACGCCGTAAACGCCGATCGAAGTCACACCGAGAATCAGCAGCAGCCCCGTGTTCACGTCGGTGACCTGGAACGGAATCGGGTATCCGTGGATGGTGAAGACGTTGCCGAACGGAATTACGGCGATCGAGGTCAGCGCGAAGATGACGGCGATCAGCGGCGCCGCGATGAAAAGCGGCTTGTAGACGTGCGGCGGTGTCAGATCTTCTTTGAAAAGAAATTTAATGCCGTCGGCCGCGGGCTGCAGCAGGCCAAACGGGCCGACCCGCGTGGGTCCCCAGCGATTCTGCATGTGGCCGACGACTTTGCGTTCAAGCCAGACGGTGTAGGCGACCGCCGTCAGCAGAACGCCGAGAACCACCGCCGACTTGATAATCGACGTGAGCAGGTAGATCCGAATCGGCTCCGCAACGAACCAGTTGGCCACGGATTCGAACAATTCTTTCATCAGTCGGCCGCGACCTCGGCGGGTTTAACTTCGTGGCTCTCCATCACCGATTTCAAGGTGCGTGAGTAGCGGCCGAGAGTGCCGGAGGTGAACAGGCTGTCGTTCGCCGGAGAAATCGATTCCGGCTTGTGCGCCGCGCCCGGGCCGCTGTTGGTGAGCGACGTGTGTTCGCTGTTGCCCGCCAGAAGATTAACGCGCGAAACATCGTAGCCGGGGACGAGTCGCTGGATTTCATCGAGAATCGCCGTGGGATCAAGCGGGCTGAGTTTCGGCTCCAGGCCTTGCATCTCAAGCCACACGGCGTGCCGGTCGGCTTCGCCGGATTGCGCCCCGCGCGACTGTCCCATGTCGGCGCGAGTGCCTCCACCAAAGGGAACAAGTTTGCGAACGTCGAAGCCCATGGCGTCGGCGATGCGGACGATCATTTCGAAATCCGCTTTCGTGCCTGAAATTTCGCCGGCCTTTTTCACGAGTTGCACGTCGCCGCAGGTGTTGGTCATGGTGCCGGATTTTTCGTAAGCATTGGCGGCGGGCAGAACCACGTCTGCCATGATCGCAGTTTCGGTGAGGAACATGTCCTGCACGACGACGAAAGTTTCCGAGAATGCGAAGGGATCGATGTTCAGGCGTCCGATGGGATTCGAGCCGACCACATAGAGCGCTTTCAGCTTGCCGCTTTTGCCGGCTTCCACCATGGCGGGGAGATCGAGTCCAGGGGATTGCGGGATGGCCCACTCATGATGGAAGATGCTGTTCCCTGCGTTTGGGTGATAGCCGGGGAGCAGGTCAGGATAGAGACCCATGTCAGCGGCGCCGCGCGAGTTGGCGTTGTCGGCAAGGCAGATAAACTTGGCGCCGGGGATCGTGGCACCGAAAGCGACGAGGCTGGCCACGTCGTTGCCGCGAATCTCCGAGCCGAAGATGATGATGAGATTTTGTTCGGCGCGCAGTTTGTCGCGCAACATTTTCCAGGCTTCGCCGGTCGTTCCCTCGGGTTTGGACGGCTCAACCAGCGACGCCAACACAGCGTCATCGCCGGCCAGGAAGGCGATGGCCTTCACCTCAGAGCCCGGCGGAACCAGTCCAAAGCCCGTTGCCTGACGCTGAAGTTTGATCACGTTCGAATTAACGAGGTAAAGCTTGGCGCGGTGCAGGCGAACGTTGTTGCGAATCTGCCAGGCCAGCAGCGGATGCTGCTCAGTCGGATCGTTGCCGATCAGCAGAATTGCCGGAGCGTTGTAGACGTCGGCCATGCTGGCGGTCGCGTCGGGCTTGCCGCGAAGCGCTGCCGAGAGGGCAGGGAAGTCGGCGGTGCGGTGATGATCGACGTTGTTCGTCTTCAGCACCACGCGAGCGAATTTCGAAAGCAGGTAGGCTTCTTCATTTGTCGTGCGAGTGGAACCGAGGACGCCGATGGCGGGGCCACCGTCTTTGTCGCGAACCTCAGCAAACTTCTTTCCAACGAGATCGAACGCTTCTTCCCACGTTGCGGGAGTGAGTTTGCCGTTCTTGCGAATCAGCGGCTGCGTCAAGCGGTCTTCATGATTGGCGAAATCGAAGGCGTAGCGGCCCTTGATGCAGAGGAAGTCGCCGTTAGTGCCACTCTTGTCGCGGTTGTCGCCGCGAACGATCTCCATCCCCGTATCAGACCGGCGCACGCCCAGCGTCGTTTTGCAGCCGTCGCCGCAGTGGGTGCAGACGGTGCCGACGTGCTTCATCTCCCATGGGCGCGTCTTGTAGCGGTACGCGCCCGAGGTGAGCGCGCCGACGGGGCAAATGTCGATGCACATGCCGCACTCTTCGCATTCCAGGTGATCTTCTTTATTGGGAGCGATGAGGGAACTCACGCCGCGGT
>Ga0210390_10002859_pt1 | contig 15043 bp, 11 predicted proteins | sample IncBWH11OmetaG_FD_161050 | JGI IMG/M metagenome (GOLD analysis project Ga0210390, IMG submission 161050) | Forest soil microbial communities from Barre Woods Harvard Forest LTER site, Petersham, Massachusetts, United States - Inc-BW-H-11-O ... | reverse complement strand
ACGCCGGCGATTACCTCGTGGTCTCGCCCTTCCAATCGGGTCCGACCACGAGGTAATCGCCGGCGTCATTGCCGGTCGCTCGGCTGCCGATGTAGCCGTAGTTGAAGGTGTTCCCATCGCAGAGCATCACCGAGTAGTAGCGCGGTTTTTCGACAGCAGGCACGGAGAGCACAAACGGCTCGGCGCGCAGATCCAACCACAACAGGGAATAGGGCGTATCGCTGTTCGGCGTGATGATGGCCGTGTCCTTGTAGGTGAAGACACGGGCTTCGTTGTTGATCTGATTGAACGGCGCCTTGTACTGGCCCGAGTTTTTGTCCACGCAATACTCGTACATCACCGCGTAGTTCATCACGATCGGCAGGCCGTAGATGAAGCCCTCCTCGGCAATGGATTTGGTTTCCGCGGGTGTGATGTCCGCAGCCCGAGCAGTTGTGAGCGCCAGTGATGCGGCGAGCGAGGCGATGATCGCAGTTTTTGTTTTCATGCCAGTTTTCCGTTCGGTTTTGTCGCGGTGCTACGTTTCACGATTTGGAATTCAAAAGAGAAAGGTTCGTAGAACTGTGCCGCAGGCAGGCGACACACCAGACACTCATCAGCGAGTGAAGAACCACGGCCGGCCAGAGCGCGACGCCGGAGAGTCCGTTGCGAAGGGCGGCGAAAGCGAGGAGGGCGGCAACGAGGAGGTCGTAAACCAACATTGCGGCGACCAACCCGGTCGCCGCGCGACTCTGCGCGTCGGCTCGCGCCAGCCAGCAGGCAATACCCAAAGCCAGCAGCGCCGCCCCGCATACGCGAGCCACGGTCAGCGCGGCGGGTTCCTCCAGGCGCGCGCCGACGAGAAGCGCCACCGCTACCGAAGGATAGCTCAGCAGCGCCAGCCCGGCTCCCAGTTCGATCAGCGCACTGGCGATTTGCAGGCTTTTCATGGAGGAACTGCGGGACAGGACGCGGCGGACACTGCAAAGACGCTTTTTCAGTCTGAAATCGAAGGTCGGACGGTCCTTGCGGACCGCCCGCCCGGGAATAATCCGCCTATTGGCCGTGAATGCTCTTCATCGCCTCCATCTTTTTCTCGAGCTCCGCCTTGAGGGCTTCGAGGTTGAAGCTCGCGCCTTTTTGCATCGGCGGGAACTCGACCAGCGTTTGGGCCGCCTTGCCGATCTCCTGCTGCGCGAAGACAAACCGCCAGAACTCGTAGGCGAACCAGTTGTAGTAGGCGATCGATCCATTGTCCTTGCCGTTGTACATGCCGGTCCGCTCGAACGGGTCCAGGCGGAGATTGGTCAGAATGGGCCAGTCGACCTTGAGCGTTGCGCCGAGCCAGCCGCCGGGCTGATCGGTAAAGCGGTACTTGTAGTCGTCGATCCGCACTGCGCTCATGGTCGTTTCGGTGAGGTAGAAGATCTCGTGGCGCTTCGACGGGCCTTTGCCCGTGATCATGTCCAGCTGGTTGTAGCCATCCAAATGGACTTTGTAGGTCGTGTCGCCGAGTTGCTTACCCTGCTTGAGTTCTTCCACGATGTTGGGATTTCCGGCGGCCGCGACGAACGTCGGGAACCAGTCCAACCCGGAGACGATGCCGTTCTCGACCTTGCCTGCGGGCACCTTGCCCGGCCAGCGAATCATGGCCGGGACGCGGAAGCCGCCTTCGAGTGCCGTTCCCTTACCGCCGGCGAAGGGCGTTTGCCCCCCATCGGGCCAGGTGAAGTTCTCGGCACCGTTGTCGGTGCTGAAGGCGATGATGGTGTTGTCGTCGAGGCCGTTCTTCTCCACATACTTCATCACAGCGCCGACAACGTCGTCGAGCTGAGCCATGCCCGCTTCCTGGATGCTCCAGCCGTTCTCCGGCGTCCGCATCGCCTCATATTGCGGCGAGAGATGGGTCACGACGTGCATGCGGGTCGGGTTGAGCCACAAGAAGAAGGGTTTGTCGTCCTTCCGGGCCTTGTCGAGAAACTTGATCGCAAGATCGAGGATCTCGGCATCGACGGTTTCCATCCGCTTGGGATAGAGCTCGCCGGCGTCCTCGATTTTCTGCTTGCCGATTTTGCCCCACCGCGGCTCGACAGTCGGATCATCGACGTCCGTGGCCCAGCAATGGAGCATGTTTCGGGGGCCGACCGTGGCTTTGAGCGCCGGCGGATAGTTGCGATGCGACGGATCTTCCATGGCATCGAGGTGGTACAGGTAGCCAAAGAATTCGTCGAAGCCATGAACTGTCGGCAGAAACGGATTTCTGTCACCGAGATGGTTCTTGCCGAATTGGCCCGTGGCATAGCCCATGGACTTGAGCGCGGTGGCGATGGTCGGTGCTTCCGCGGGCATCCCCAGCGGAGATCCGGCCTGCCCGACCGTGGTCAGCCCCGTCCGGATCGGCAACTCGCCCGTAATGAAGTTCGCCCGACCGGCCGTGCAGCTGGCCTCGGCGTAATAGTCGGTGAACATCATCCCCTCGTGAGCGAGCCGGTCGAGGTTGGGAGTTCTGCCGGCCATCATGCCGCGGTGGTAGGCGCCGATGTTAAACCAGCCGATGTCGTCGCCCATGATGAAGATGATGTTGGGCTTCTTGCCCGAAGCCGGTTGTTCTTGCGCCGCTCCCGTGTTGGCCATCGCCAGGAGCTGCCCTTTTGCGGAGCCTTGTGCGCAACACGCGCCGACGGCAGCCTTCAAAGAGCCGACCGTAACGGCCGTGCACATTGGCGCTCGCTCGGCGCGGGTTGCGACCGTTGAAGGCGGAGCGGTGGCGGCTTTTTCGACCCCGCGTACTGGCGACGGTCCGGCGTCGACGCTACGGAATACGCCGAACCGGCTGGACGCCGCTGCATAGCCGACCAGCCCTCCAATCGCCAACACGGCGATCATCTGCACTCTGTTGTTCCTGATCATGCTGCCTCTCCGGTAGGAAAAGTTGAAAACCTGCGGGCGGGAAGCGGTCCGCCTCGATCTCGACTCCATTCCGCGATGTTTTTCTCTTTGGTTCGATTGCACTCTCGTTACTGGCCAAGCTGTCCCAGCGCGTTGCGAAGCGGCGTGCTCGAAATCTGGATCAGACCGTCAAAGGCCTGGTCCAAATCCACGATCAGGAACATGGCGCCGGCAACCGACAGCGCACAGACCAAGAGCGTGATGATGACAGTGGGATTCCACGGTGAGAACAGGCCGAAGCTCGTAAACAGCACCGTGAGCCAGAACACGACGACGATGAGGAACGGCCGCGGTATCGCGCTCTCGTCTTCCTGTGTCAGCAGCAAGCGCGTTCGGGCGAGATCGGTACAAATCTGCAGGCATTGGGACTGCAGCGAGCGCTGGGCGTCAGTTTTCGGTGACAAGTCGCGGACGCGCTCATAGACCGTTGCGCCACTCGCCGTAATGGCGTGCGCGCCCAATCCTACAGACTGGGAAGCATCCGCGGGCCAAAGCCGCTCGAGCGACGATTCGACCAGACTGTGGAGCGCGGCCCGGGCTTCTTTCGTTTCGGGTCCGTAGCGGGCCAGCATCCGGTCGAGCAGGATCAGATTGGCCGACAACTGCTGAAAGCCGGTCCGCTGCGCATCGAATGAGCTCTTGGCGGAAGCGATCAAGAGGCCCAGAACCAGCGCGGACAGCGTGGCGATCAGGCCTGTGCCCAGCTTGACGACCTCTTTGGTCTCGGCGGTGAGATGACGCTCGGGCAGCAGGGCGCGCAGCGTCATCCCGACCAGCGCACCACCAAAGGTGCACGCGAAAACAATCGCTCCGACTTCCATCGACCCCACAAAGAACCCTTTGATGCGTGGCCCGGCAGACCTTGATGTGTTGCCCGCGCCGCGCCTGGCGTCATCCCGCGAGTGCTGGGGCACGCTAACACACCCCAACTCGGAGAGATCACTGGTAGAACTGGCAGTCAGCAGCGGGAAAAGTATCAGCACCGATCGGATTCGGTGCGGAAACGACGATTCCTCTGGCGACCGTTCGCGCAGATTTTCCGCAGACTGATGGAGGGCGCCCGCTCGAATCCGGCCAGTTCAAACTGACCCACACCGCGCGCAGCAGACGGCGGTGGCTCGGCTGCACCAAACTTTCAAGTGGCGTGAACTCGCTGCGATACTCCGTCGTCAACGAATCCACCCGATGATCGCGGAGTCGTTCCGCGATTCGATCACAACAAGCCGCTGCCTCGGAAAGTCGACAAGGGCTACGAAGTCAGCAAGACTTAACTCATCCACGCGCCAAGACATCGGGCGTGCAGCGAGAAAATGAGAAGCGACTGAAGAGAGAGGCTGTCACTGCCAGAAACGCTCGCCGTTCATCAGCGAGCGACCACAGTCTGACCGCGCACTGTGCCAAAGTCAACCGGGCGATCCGGGAGCTTGGTGTCCTCTGCGCCGATTGATGGCGCGGACGCCTTCCCGCGATGCGCTGAATTTCTTGAACGAGCGTATTGTCAGCTCGCGCTGAGCTTTCTCAATCCGGTGCCGCCGCGGAGGACAATCTGCGGGCAACGGCTGGCAGATAGGGAAGGGAAATCTCCGGAGCATTGGCCAGCAACATCGCGTGCTGGGCGGCGCGCAAGACTTGGCGACTCACATCGTCTGAACCGCAGGGCGGCGAGGTCAAGGTTTTTAACTTTTGGCGGCGATCGCATCTCGCAGTCTGGCCGGGTGACTGTCGCCGAGCGAAGCTCGCTGGCAGTCGCCGTGCCGTTGCGCTATGCTCAGGCTGCTTCCTTCCTCGCCACGACCTGCCTCCTGCCCCTTGGCCCACCCGCAGGATCTGCTGAATGTTGCAGATCGGCTCTGACCGCCTCTCGCGGCGCAACTTTTTGAACGTCGGCAGCCTGGCATTGGGCGGCCTGACTTTGCCGCAGCTCTTGAACGCGCGGGTCGAAGCGGCCAGTCAGAGACTGCCAATCACCGACAAGTCGGTCGTGTTCGTCTTCATGCAGGGGGGGCCGAGCCAGATCGAGACGTTCGATCCCAAAATGACGGCTCCGGCCGGCATTCGTAGCGCCAACGGCGAGATCGCCACGTCGCTGCCAGGGATCACCTTCGGGTCGGCATTTCCCCAACTGGCCGCGAGGGCGCACCAAGTGGCCATCGTGCGGTCGTTCACCACGGGCGACGCCAATCACGACATCAAGCCCATCGTCTGCAAAGCCACCGGCGGGGCCAATCTGGGCTCGCTCTATTCGCGCGTGGCCGGCACGAACCGGCCCGTGACCGGAATGCCCACCAACGTCGCCATCTATCCGCAGGCCGTCGATCCCTCGACGCGGCCGCCGTTCAAGACCTTCGGCGACTTCGAATCGACGGGCAGCCTGGGAAGCGCCTTTTCCCCCTTCGCACCGAGCGGCGGCGGAGACCTCAAGGCCGATCTGCGGCTCGGACTACCCCTGTCGCGGCTCGACGATCGACGGCACCTGCTGGCCGGCCTCGATCGTATTCGCCGCTCGATCGATTCGGCCGGACTGATGGCCGGCGTCGACAGTCTTCGCCAGCAGGCGTTCGACACTGTCATCGGCGGCGTGGCCGACGCCTTCAACCTGGCGAAAGAGTCGCCCGCGACGGTCGCCCGTTACGACACGGCCCCGCTCGTGCGGCCCCATCACATCGATCCCAAGTGGCACAACCACCTGCTCTACGAAGACAACGCCAAGGCCCTCGGCAAGCTGATGCTGCTGGCTCGGCGGCTTTGCGAGCGCGGCTGCGGCTTTGTGACGGTGACGACGAATTTCGTGTGGGACATGCATGCCGACATCAATAACGCGGGCATGGAAGAAGGCATGCGCTACCTCGGCCTGCCCTTTGACCACGCGATCTCGACCTTTCTCGACGACGTGGCCGAACGCGGGCTGAGCGACAAGATCCTGCTCGTCTGCTGCGGGGAGATGGGGCGCACGCCGCGGATCAACTTCAACGGCGGCCGCGATCATTGGGGCAGTCTGGCCCCGCTGCTGTTGGCGGGCGGCGGCTTGCAGCGCGGCCATGTCATCGGCCAGTCGACGCGCGACGCGGGCCAACCGCTCAGCGAGCCGGTCACAATTCCGCACCTGGTGTCGACCGTCCTGCATTCGGTGCTCGACGTCGGCGAACTCCGCGTGGCGCGCGGCATCCCCCGCGACGTGCTGAAGGCGGCGACCGGCGATCCGATCCCCGGGCTGGTCTAAGCGACGGGCTACTTCAGGTTCTCGTAAAACCGCACGTAATCGGATTCGAGCGTCCTCAAGTTGCCGAAGGCCCGGCGGAAATCGGCGAGGCGCTCTTTTTCCGAATAGACCAAGAGCGGATTGCGGCCGGCGAGCGACTTCAGGTAACGGCCGTAAGAGCCGTGCCGCGTTTCGGCCAGGAAGAACGTCAGGGCCCAGCCCTCGGCGTAGGCGTCAAGCGTGGCAGAGGCGTACGGGTCGTCGCTCGCGATGAAGTCCGGCAGCGAGTGTGGCCGGCGGCGCGACTTGAGGTAGTTCTCGAACCACAGATAGCGGTTGCGATTGATCCGCGTCATTGCGGAGGCGCTCTTCGAGTCGTGGATGCCTGGTGCCTCGAACATGGTCGCCATCCCTTCGACCACCCATTTGGGCGTTTGCGCGATCCGTGAGTGCAGCCCCGTGTTGAATGCGACCTGGTGCGTCGTTTCGTGCACGATCGTGCTGTGCAAGTCCCCCTCGATCGTGCCGTCGAACCGCACGCGGGTCGGACCGTGATCGGGCTCCGCCTGGCTGCCGCCGGGCAAGAGCGTCTGCGATTCGTCGCCCCGATCGAAGGCGGTGCCCAACGATTCGACGCGCTGCGGCCGGGCGGCGGCCATCCCCGGATCGTCCTGATCGAACAAGGCGATGCGGTTGGTCAGCCGCATGTAGTACCCCAGCATGCCGGCGGGCGGTTCGAGCTTGTCATGGCGGCAGTAGCGCACGAACGCCTCTCGATCGGGAAAGACGATCACCACCAGCGGAAACTCCGGCTCGCTGATCTTGAAGCCGCGGACCGAGAAGTAGCGGCGGAAGATGCGATACGTGTCCTCGCAGATTTCGCCGATATGACGGTTGTTGTGTTCCGCGCAAATTAAGAAGTGTCCGGTCCCCTCGATGCGGAACGACTTGGGCATTTCGCGGCGGAGATGGTCGCGCAACTCGGCGGACGAGAACTCGTGGAAATGGTCGTCGATGGTGCGGACCGCTTCGAGCTGTCGGATCTCGAACGCTCGCAGCTGGCCGTCGCGCCCCATCAGCCAGCAGGCATCGTGCCCTTTCGCCTCGAGCCGGCCTTCATAGTGCTTGCCGTTTTGCGTCAATTCCAACAGGCTGGGCGTGGCCGCGACGACCGGCCGCACGCCGAGACCGATCGCCACCGCGCAGAGCAGGCCGCGAAGCGTTCCGCCCCCGCCGCGGAAGAAACGCGGAAGATCAGCGGAACGCGGGAGAGAACCGAGCCCGACCGCAAACATGTCGAACGCGCGCATGGCTGCCCCTCGAACGCAAAGCACATCGACCACTGCAAATATAGGTCTCTGTAAAGGGGCCGTCGGACGCGGGGCGTGCCTGTTGCATTTCGGCAACGTAAACTGAAGGGTGGCGACGGGCCTCCCTCTCGCGGTCAGCTTCGTCGCCGCGGAGTCTGCCGATGGGGTCCGATCGGGGCGATTATTCCGGATTGCGGTGGCGTTCCTGCCACCTGCTGGCCCTTGGGCTGCTCGTGGCCTGCGTCAGTCGAGCGAATGCGGACGACCGGCCGGCGGCAGCCAATCCGCAGACGGCGCGCGAAGTCGCCCGCCTGATCGGTCAGCTCGACGCGGACTCGCGGGCCGAACGTGGCAAGGCTCGGGATGCGCTCTTGGCTCTGGGGCCGACCATCCTGCCGCTCTTGCCCGACGATCGACAGGTGCCCAGCGCCGCCGCGCGACAGGCGCTGGCCGAAATTCGCGCGCGTCTGCAACACGAATCGGCCGTCGACTCCCTGCGTCCCTCGCGAGTGACGCTTAAAGGCACCTTCGCGCTGCGGGACGTGCTTGCCACAATCGCGACTCAAACCGGCAACGGCTTCGACACGAGCGGACTGGATACCGAATTGCTGTCGCGTCCGATTGCCGTTGATTTCCAGTCGCGCACCTTTTGGAGCGCCTGCGATCAGCTCGGGACGACGGCCCGCTTCAACTTTGGGGCCGTTCGCAAAGGCCGCTTACAATTGGTTCGCGTGCCGCGTAACTCCGTGGCTCTCCCATTGGCCGTCGCTGACGACGGTGCGTTTCGTGTCGCCGTTTTGTCCGCGAAGATTCGGCCGTCCGCCATCAGCCAGACGCTCTTCGCGATACGAATCGGTTGGAGCCTCCAGGCCGAACCTCGCTTGCGGCCGCTGTTTGCCAGCATCGCGGGGCGGGATCTCTCGGTCGATGCCGGTGAGTCGGGCCGCCCGCCGGTCGATGTGTCCGGTGCCGCGCGGCCGTCGCTCAGCCTGCGACCGATCAGCCCAGCCGCGAAGCTCGAACTCTCGATGGAGGAGGGTCAGGAGCCGCTTGAGCTCGACTCGGATTTCGAGTGTCCCGTCACGTCGCAGCGGCTCAATATCGCGCTCGGCGGTTCATTGGCGGTCGAGATGGCGGCCGCCCCCGAGCGTTTCGTCTTTGACGATCTGGCTGCCCCGAACCTACCGGCGAAGCGGATCGGCGGCGTCTCCGTCCGCTTGAGGCACGTCGAGCCGCCGGCCGGCGGAAACGAGACCGCCGCGCGGGTCGACCTGAGCATTGTGTACGACCAGCAGGGGCCGGCTTTTGAATCGTATCGCACGTGGATGTATCACAACGACGTCTGGCTCGAAGCCAAAAACGGCCGCCGCATCCTGCCCGAACGACTCGTGGCGACGCAGACGGAAGCTGACGGGGCGCGCACGGTCGAGTACAATTTCGCCGGCGTGACGGGAACTCTCGCCGACTATCGGCTGGTGTACATCGCACCGACGCTGATCACTCAGGCCCCCGTCCGGTTTCAGCTCAAAAACATTCCGACCACTCGTGCCGGTCAACAAGGAACTTCGCCATGAACGCTCGCGACGCCGTGAAGTCGACGTACGCTTTGCCCGATCAGCTTTGCCGCGGGTATCTCGACGGCCTGACCGATGCCGACTTGCTCGTGCGTCCCGTGCCCAAGGCCAACCACATCGCCTGGCAACTCGGACACTTGATCACGTCGGAGCATGAATTTGTCGAAGGGCTCTGTCCCGGCCTGGCCCCACCCCTGCCCGCCGGCTTTGCCGCCAAACACAAGAAAGAAACGGCCGAGAGCGACAATCCGAAGGACTTTTGCACGAAGGACGAGTACCTCAAGCTGTACGATCAAATGCGGGCGGCGAGCCTGAAGATGGTCGACGCGGTGAGCGAGAGCGACTACGACAAGCCCGCTCCGGAGAAATTCCGCAGTTACTGTCCGACCGTGGCTGCGGTGTTGCTCTTGGTGCCCTCCCACTGGCTGATGCACGCGGGCCAATGGGCGATCGTCCGCCGCAAGCTCGGCAAGCCGCCGTTGTTCTAAGGCGGAATGGCGATCGTCGTCCTGCGGCCAAATCGCCTTTGTCATTCTCCAGGTGATCGTCTTATGCCGACGTTGATCGACAAACCCGTGTCCATCCAGGCGGCCGGCGATCCGCCGAAACAGATCACGGAATTCGTGGGCCGGGTGGCGACGCAAGACACGGGCGTCAGCGTGGCGCGGATGGTGTCGCCGGCCGGCTGGCGGGAGCCGGGCCAGCGGCCGGAGTTCCGAGAGGTCACCGTCGTGTTGCGCGGTTGCGTCCGCGTCGAGCACGAAGCGGGCGTCCTTGAGGTGCGGGCCGGCCAGGCCCTCGTCACGCACCCGGGTGAATGGATCCGCTACAGCACCCCGGAGCCGGGCGGAGCCGAATATGTCGCCGTCTGCCTGCCCGCCTTTTCCCCGCAGACGGTCCACCGCGACCCGGCCTGAAACAAGTGGTCACTCTGGCAGAGTGCGCACAAAGAAGGCGCCGCAATTCTTCGCAGACCGCTGCCCGACCCTCACCCTGCTACGCTCGAAGCTGCTGACTTGCAACGAGCTCGCGACAGACGTCGCACTGCCGGCCCAAACGATTTCCTGCCCGGGGCATCCGTGCAAAGCGGTCACTCTCTTGCGATGGGCGTCGTGCGGATCGCGGAAAATCGGTAATGGAAGCAGCTCAGCGACCAAGATAATGGAGACCAACAGGCAGAGTGGCATTTCGGCCGAGGGCCGGGCTCTTGGCCTTGTCTGACGCCTGGCTTGGTTAAAAGTGCAGGTCGCTACCGCCGGGCGGCGCAAAGAACATCCACGTTGCCGATCCATCCTGTCGATAGGGTTTGCGGGCCTTGAAGAGCTCCAACGTTGAACGAGATGTGCTCGATGGGTCAAGCTCGATCGCCTTTTCCATCCACTTAACGGCGTTTTGAAAGTCACCCGTTTCCGCGTAGGCAGCCGCAAGGGTCGAAAGGCGATTTGGTGTTTTCCACCCACTCAACTCGCACGCCCGCGTGGCGTGTTCAACCGCCTTTGTGCCGTCGCGGAACTGGGGATTTGGACACGTTGCCTCCAGCCATGCCAGGTTACTAATTGCCGATGACCGACTTGGGTCGAGGCGGATAGCTTCACGAAAGTCGGCGACCGATCTCACGTAGTCACTGCGCACCAACCAAGCGAGACCGCGGAGGTCGAAGTTCGGGGCGAGACTTGGATCGAGACGTATGGCGTTGTCGTAGTCGGCGAACGCGCGGTCGAGGTTTCCTTTGGAATGCCAAGCGAGGCCGCGGTTGCCCAGCGTCACCGCATTCCGAGGGTTTAGACGAAGTGATTCGTTCAGGTCCGACAATGCTTTGTCGGGCTGTCCTTTATAAATCCGGGTAAGCCCCCGGTTGTTGAAAGCCTTGGAATTGCTGGGGTCGAGGCGGATCGCTTCCTCGAGGTCGTAGATTGCCGCGTCGTAGGCGCCGTCGAGCATCCAAATCATCCCTCGATCGCTGAACGCCATCGAGAACTTTGGGTCGATCCGGACGGCCCAATTGAAGTCGGAGAGCGCCTTGTCCCTTTGACCCTCTTGGAATCGCCTTTCACCGAAACCGCACATGACGTCGGCTATCTTTGTTTTCAACGCGAAGAAGCTGAGGAGCGCGATCGCCAAAAGCGCGACCGAAATTGCGGAAACAACGAGTCCCAACTTTCGGCGGAAAACAGGAGTCGACATTGGCGGATGCTCGGAGGGTCTCCAGCATAGGCGCGCCGTCACACCGGCGCGATTTGGGACATGAGCTCAGTGTAATATATCGGCAACCGGGGCGCTCGCTTGAAACGATGGCTAGAGTAACCCGGCGATGGCGCTGAAAACTAGCGGACGAGATCCATTTCAATCCGCAAACCATTTCACACGTTCACCTCAATACCCACCGAACTCTGCTAACCGTACGTGACGGGGGGCACACATTCCGGCTGCGATGCGGAAACAGATGACGATCACGCTTTCTTCGCAGAATTCAGGTCCACTCCGACCACCGTATCAAGCGCATCTTCAGGTTGGAAAGCTCTGTTCAAGAAAGGATTTGAAAAGTCGAGCCGGTGCTTCCAAAATCGGCTATCTACCCGGAGAAAAGGCCATGCATCTCCCGCATCGGCGCACAAGCAGCGCAGCTTGGTTCTCGTTGTGGTTGGTGCTCAATCTTGCCGGCGTCGGCGTTGCTCGAGTTGGCGCCGACCCGCCGGCGACGGCGCCTCCGACCCCAGAAGCCGCTGTGTCGCGACCAACGTCGACCTTCGACATCAAGGTTGTCGGGCCCGACGGCAAGCCAGTCCCCCATGTCAAAGTCGAGCTCTTCGGTGACCAACGAGTTGAGGCCGAGCAAATTCAACGCGGCAAGTTGGTGAGCCGTTCGAACTCTGAAGTCACGCTCCAGGCCGACGGGGAAGGCCGCCTTGCTTTGAAGCCTCTGGCCGATTGGAAGCGACTCGTCCTCTATATCGAAGCTCCCGGATGCGCGCGCTATTGGGCATCCTGGGCCCCCTACTTGCGCTCCGAGCCGATCCCGGCGAACTTGACCGTCAAGCTCGAGCCCGGCTGGTCGGTGGGAGGCACGATCGTCGATGGCAACGGGAAGCCGATCGCCGGCGCGACAATCTTGCCGCCGATCGAATTCGCTTATAGCAGTCCCGAAGCATTGCAATGGTTGCGTGACAAGAGAATCAGGAGCGACCCAGAGGGGAAATGGCACTTCGACAGCGTGCCGCTTTCGAGTGATCCACTCGCCGTTGAAATCAACCATCCCAATTTCGCGCCGAGGATCGTGAGGCTCAAGCGCGCCGAGTTCGGCGTCGCGCTGGGCAACGAGTCCCGTGGCAAGATCATCCTCAGCCCGGGGCTGACCATAACGGGCCACGTCACGGACAAATCGAGCGAGCCGATCGTCGGGGCCGTGGTTCTCACGTTCTATCGAAATTCGTGGCGCGAGGCTGTCACGGATATCAACGGCTTTTATCGGATGGCGGGTTGCCTCCCCGAGGAGTCCATGTTTATGGCGTGGGCGAAGGGGTTCGCGCCCGCCTCACAGCCCGTTTCCAGGCAGCCCGAAATCGCTCCGGTCAATTTTCAGCTGACGAAGGGCGGAAAGCTCCGGCTCCGCGTACTCGACGCACAGGGAAAGCCCGTCCTGAAGGCGAAAGTGATGGCATATCCATTCGCAAACTTCGACACGAACGAAGCGAATCAACTCACGGATCGCAATGGCGCTTGGGAGTTGAGCGACGCGCCCCCGTCCGGCTGCGTCGTGGCCGTCAGGCTTCCCGATGGCAGTTGGCTCGATGGAGGGAGAGATTTGGGAGCCCGCGAACAGGAGCTCGTATTGCGGCAGACGCCCGACCTGATCGTTTCAGGCAAGGTCGTCGACGCTCAGACCAAACAACCGATTGAACAGTTTCGTGTCGTGCCGCCAGGGAGCATGGGTGGGTCTCGTTGGCTCTGGAGCGACAGCTTTCAGGCGCGCGGCGGCAGCTATTGGCTTCGGCACGCCGGGCCGTCCGGGTTCCAGGTGCGGATCGAAGCGGATGGCTATTTGCCCGCCGAATCCGACCCGATCAAGCAGCACGACGGAGATGTCACGGCCGATTTTGCGCTCACGAAGGGCGAAGACATCGTCGGCAACGTGCTGACGGCCGACGGCAAACCGGCCGCCTATGCGAAAGTGGGGCTCTTGACCGCCGGGTCGACGTTCAGGATCCAGAACGGCGACATACGCGACTCCTCCGCAGCTGCGCGGGGGGTGGCGGCGGATGAGGCCGGTCGCCTTCGTTTCCCACGCGAAAGGGCGGACTATTGGCTCGTGATCACTCATCCGTCCGGTTATGCGGAGCTTAAATGCTCTCCCAAATCGGATCCCACCCACATTCAGCTGACGCGCTGGGCCCGACTGGAGGGAACGTACCTGGTGGCGGGCAAACCGCAGCCGTGGGCTTCCCTGTTGCTGTCACGCCCGATGGGTCGGCTCGGCGTCAAGGTGCCGCGGATCTTCTGGTCCTTCACGGAGGTGACGGATGCCGACGGGCGATACGTCTTCGACCGGCTGCTGCCCGGGCAGGGGACGATCACGCGTTCGATTAACTTGTTCGACGAGAACGGGACGTTTGGCATGGACTCGGTCGGCTCAATGGCTGTCCACCTCGAGCCTGGGAAGACCACGCACTTTGATCTGGGAAGATCCGGCCGTCCCGTTGTCGGACAACTCCTCTGGGCGTCCAACGCTCAATCACCTCGGTGGAACCATGTTGTCCTCAAGGTGGATTGCCGGAATCCCGTCCCCGCCACATTGAAGTCAAGTTTCTCGGCCACGTTGGATGCGCAGGGCAATTTTTCGATCGACGCAGTCCCGCCCGGCGACTACGAACTAATCGCGTGGATCATCAACGCCAACGGAATCGAACTCCGACACCGCTTTAGCGTCCCTGAGATCGACCAAAAACTCTCGCAGCGTCCAGTCGACCTCGGTGTCTTGACTCTCAACGGCGGCAAGGCGCCTTGAAGGGCCGTCTGCCTGCCCGCCTTCTCGCCGCAGACCGTCCACCGCGACCCGTCGTAACAGCGGCCTCGCAGCTCGCTACGCGCAAGTAAGGCCGCCCGCCGCGCTACACGACGTCCGTTTCCGCCGCCGTCCAAGTCCCCGAGCCTGAGATAGTTACGCCGGGGCCGGCGTTGGGGGCGAAGATGGTCCAGGTGCCGCCGAGGACGTTTCCGTTGGCCGTTGGTACGCCTGTGCCGGAGAAGGCGAACGTCACCGGCGTCTGGTTTTCGAGGAAGGTGCCCAAGCCGTTGATGTTGCCGTCGTCACCGGCGGTCCCGTTGCCGAATCCCGAAACGTCGTTGAGGAACACGATGACGGACCCGCCGAAGATCTGAATGTTGATCGAGCTGCCGGCGATCGGACTGTCGGTGATGGTGCCGTTGTCATCGACGGTCGCATTACCGGTGACCGTTCCCGCGTAGACGCCGTCGAGGTCCAGCACGCTTTCCAAGGTCCAGGTGCCTCGGCCCGTGACGAAGATGCCGCCCGGCAGATTGGCCCGGAAAGTCCAGACGCCGCTGCCGTTGACCCCGTCGACACCGCGCGACGCCGGGCCGCTGGCGGTGACGGTAATTGTCACGCCATCCTCGACGAAAGTGACTGTGCTATTGATGCGTCCGTTGACGTCGATCGTTCCGCCCGGCGACGTCACGCCGGACGAACTGGAGAAACTGCTCGAAACGACACCGTTGGTGATCGCTGCCGAGAAGGTCCCGGGAGTGATCGGCGTGGTTGTCGTCGATCCGTTTTGCGTAACGGTCACCGCTCCCAGGTACGTGCCGCTGTACGGTCCGTCGAAGTTGCTCAACGTCTGGGGGGCGCTTGCCGACCAACTTCCGCTGCCGCTCGCGGTCACGCCGCCACCCAAGTTCACGGAGAAGGTCCAGCTGCCGGAAGCCGCCGTCTGAATCGCGTTGACGTTGGTGATTTTTCCCGCCACCGAGATCGGCACCGTCTGGCTCTGGTATTGGGCGTTCACCGTGCCGACGAT
>Ga0210390_10002858_pt1 | contig 15044 bp, 7 predicted proteins | sample IncBWH11OmetaG_FD_161050 | JGI IMG/M metagenome (GOLD analysis project Ga0210390, IMG submission 161050) | Forest soil microbial communities from Barre Woods Harvard Forest LTER site, Petersham, Massachusetts, United States - Inc-BW-H-11-O ... | reverse complement strand
CGTCGAGGCCGGCTCGGCTGCACAGAGCGTATCCGTTTTTCATATTCCACAACGCGCCGACCGGCAGGCCCAAGGCACGGCTCAATGCCTCGCCGAGTTCGGCCAGCCCGTCGAGCTGTCGTTCGGCGGTTTGGCCGACACCGCCTCGGGCCGGGACAAAGTAGTTGCGGTAGATCGTCGCCGCGCCGGCCGCGATCGCGCATGCCGGACCTTGCGTGGGGTCACTTCGATAGCGCGTGACCCCCTGCTCCGGCGTCACCGGAGGCCCGGGCATTTCCAGCATGTTGAACTGGGAGGCGACCTGGAACAGCGCGCCGGCGTTCTCGTGCGCCTGGTGCATCTCGCGCACGTCGCCGACCACCACCCGCGCCCGGAGATGTCCGGGCGGTCCTGCCGCGGAGGTCGCCCTCTGGCGGAGTTCTACCAGCGATACGAGTTCGAACTCGCCAACGGCATAACTCGCGCCATTGACCAGCGAGCGCAACCGCCGGTCCTCGACGGCCAGCTTGGCACGGGTGTCGTGATAGCTCTCTTCACGGAACCCGGTGAGCCTTTCGAACCAGTCCACGACGCCTCCTGGATCGCCACGCCGGCCGACTCAGTTGAGTGTCATCAATGTTCTGCCCGCGGATCGGCAGCGGTGCGGCAGACGAGCACGTGTGCTTCCTGTTCAGGCGTTTCGATCGCCCCCGGCCGGGCCTGCCGCACCGCCGCGATTGCCGCCGCCGGCTCCAGTCCCATTTCGACGAGCAGCCGCGCCGCGACGGTGCCGGCGCGGCCGAGGCCGCCGCGGCAATGCACCAGCACGGAGCCGCCGCGCCGAAGGATGCGGCGCAACTCGGGGCCTGCGACCGCCCATTCGGCTTCGAAGCGGTGATCCGGCGGGCAGATGTCCCGGATCGGAAGGTGAAGCCATCGGACGCCGTGGCGCGCAGCCATTTCCGGCAGCGCCGTAACCTTCAGCATCACCATCTCGTTCTCTTCGATCAGGGTCACGATCGCCTCGGCGCCCCAGGACCGGATCGCGGCGAGATCGGCTTCCAGGTCGCGGTCCCACCCGCGCGGCGGGTCCTTCTTGCCGGGGCAGAGCGTGATGCCGATTACGCCTTGCTGACCCGGCGGTGACACTTCGGCAATCCGCAGCGGATCGTTCCGGCTTGTGCGCATCGGTCTTTTGTCCTGACTGTCCAACCACACCGTACCATTCTGCTCAGCCAGGCAGACCGCTAAAGGCGAACCGGTACGGTCCTGCACGACCATTTCTGACGGATTCGCGGTGGCGCCCTCCGGCCCAACGGGACGGAGAAGAGCGCGCCATCAGCCGGCGTCGGCAGCTGCGAGCTGCACCGGTTGCTCGCCGGAATCGGCGCAGCGCAGCGCGGGGAACCAGCAATAGAGCGTATCGTCGTATAAACTGCCACGAATGAACGCGTAGGGTGTAGGTTTCAAAGCGCAATTCGGCCGTGGTGGCCGCCTCGGCGGCCCGGTGTATTCATCCACGCATTCCAGGCTCTGGCAGTGAGCATCGAAGCTGATTTACTGGCGAAAAAAAGCCTCGACACAGCGGATGGACGGCCGCTGTTCGCCTACGCCTGCGACGAAGCCAGCCGCGCCCGACTGGCTCATGATCTGATGATCCGGCTCATCGCTGGATCGGACAATCAGATCACCGCGGCTCGCTTCGTCCTATGGGCTGCCGATGAAATCCGCGTCGCGCATACACCGGGGCATTTGACCTGGGAATGGCTCTTCGGCCGCCTCAGGCGACCAAGCGACCCCCAACTTGGCCGCGTTCTCGTGGAGCAAGGACTGGCATGGTGGCGCCGGACGGTGCGCCGGTCCGAAGGTGGCCACCGGCACTACCTCTACTCGCTGATGGCTGAGGGCGGATTGCCGGAAGCCTATCTGGCACAGGCCCCCCTCTATCGGGCCACCGTGCTCGCCATGCTGTCGGAGATCGAAGCCGAAGGATCGCTGGCAGAGATCGCTGCCGAGCGCATCGCGTGGCGCCGGGCCAGTAGTCTGCCCCAGACATTTCGGTCACCAGGACACGATCCTTCTCCTCTCCGACTTGGCGCTCGCGCTTGCACGGCTCCGTGCACTGCTGCCTGCGGACCTGCCGACTCGGGCAGCAGAGGCTTGGCTCGACCAGCAGGTCGACGGCTGGCGCGACCATTTACCTCTCCGATTCTCCGTTGGCGCGCTCGAAGACGTGATCCGCCCGGCGTTGCAGGCCGTTCGGGGCGAGGCGCCGAGGGCTGCCGGCCCGCTCTGCCGCCGCGAATTGCGCCGCCGCGCCGATGGCATGGGCTGGGCAGCTTATGCCGTGGTGAGCAACGGCGCGCAGCTTCCCACCCGGTTCCTCCCGGGTGTCGAGCCCACGCTGCGGCTCCGCTTCCTGGCGCTCGGCAGTGACGACGGGCCGCCGGCCGCCTTCCTCGGCGTGCCCGAAAGCGGCGGCTGGCGCCTCGCGCGCACCGGCGCGGCGGGCGAGACAGCGCTGCGCCTCGATCCCGACCAGCCGTTGGTGCTCGCGGCGCATGCCGATGGACGACCGGTCGGCGAGGCGGTGGCGGATGCCGGGCTGCCGCCGCCCGCGATCGCGCCAAGCTTCTGGCGCGCGCTCGACCCGCAGGAACAGTCACCGAGCCGGCTGGAGCCGCTGACCGGCCGGGCGCGAACGAGCGCAATTCGGCTGTGGCTGCTCACCGACCCCAACGCCTGCCCCATTGCCGGCGACGGGTTGACATTGGGAGAGCCGGAACCCGCACCGGGTGGTCGGCTCTGGCCGGTCACCGGGTCCGGAACGATCATCTTGAATGGGCAGCGCCTGCCGGTAGTCACGGGCGCGGACAGCGAAGCGCAGGCGCACCGCCTCCACCTGCTCGGCCGCCACCTGCCGGGCTGGCGCTGCGAGGATGGGCAGATCCCGTTCCTCGGCCAACCCGAGGCCTGGGGTGCGGAGGGCGACGCTCCGCTCAGGCGCCTCACCACGGGCGTGGTCTTGCAGGCTATCCCGCGTCGGCTGGGCGGGCAGCTCGCAGTGTGGCGGCGTGACGAGGTCATCGTGGCCCGCAGCATGTTCGTCGCCCTGCCGCAGGGGGCGCGCATCGAAGTGGCTGAGGTAGCGGCCGGGATGGTGCGGCTCCGCGCGGCGGGACTTGCGGCCGGCGGGCATCTGCAGCTGCGGGCGGCGGAGGTGGCCGCCGCGACGGCGGTCGGCGCCGGGGGCGACTCCGAGTTCACGCTTCAGGTCGTCGGCGAGGCCCCCGCTTTGCTCCGCCTCAGCATGTCCGACCCGACCTCCGGTGCCGCGCTGGTGCTGGTCGCGCCGTGGCCGGCGCGGCGCGGCATGATTGTGGCGCCTAAGGGCGCGCGGTTGGTGCGTGAGCAGGCGATAGCAGTCGGCGGTCTCGGTGGCTGGCGTGGCGTTGCGCCGCCAGGGCAGCCCGGAACCTTGCTGCTGCGCTGCGGCGGCACCGAGGTCGGCGTGCAGATTTCCGGCGAGGTACGGCTTGCGGCGGCCGAACCGCTCGGTCGCCTGATGCTGGCGCTCGGCGGGTTCGATGCGGAAACGCGGCTGAGTCTGGTAGTAGATGGCGCGGAAAGCCCGCGCCTGATGCTGCGGCGCTACGACGGTAGCGCGAAGGTGGACAAGGGCGTTTTCGTCACCGACGGTCACGCCTGGCGCCTGCACGCCGTTCCGCTCGACCCGCCCGGCGCGGTACGCTGCACGGAGGGAGTCGAGGGCAGCTTCGACCTTGCCGCCTGGCTGGGTGACACGCCGGCGCTTTGGCTGGTCCAGGCGCGCGTGGCGTCGGGTGGCGTGGCGAGACCTGCTGTTTGGTCTGTAAACCCCCCTCCCTTTTCTACGCGTGATGCCAGGATCGCGGGTTACGCAGAGGAATGGCGCCGCCTGCTTGGCACCCCGGCTAATCCAGAATGGGACGTGCGGTGGCAACTGATCCGCGCAGCGCATGACGGCGGCGATGCGGGGACACTCGATCAGGTGCAGGCGCTAGGCGAGGTGCCCGCCGCAGCGGTCGTCCTGCTGTTTCGTGTCCCCGAAGCCGATCTGGCGTCGGCACTCGCGCTGGAGGGCGAGGCGCCGATCTGGTGGCCGGCGGTCCCGGTGGCAGCCTGGACCGCGGCCGTCGCCGCCATGCAGTTCCGCGGCCGGGAGTCGCTCCGCTGGGCCGGCTTTGATGCCAAAGAAACGGCGGAAATGGCGAACGCGAGGCTGGCGCAGCGCGCAGGCGCAATCCTCGCGCTGCGGCCCGAGGTGCGGGGACATCTCGGCGCTGCCTTCGCGTCGACCGATATCGCGCCGGTCGCCCTGTCGGACTACCTGCCGGGCGGTGCCTTGCCCTTGGCAATGCCGAATCCCGCCAACTGTTTCTCGGATCTGATGCAGGAAGCCGCGCGGCGGGACACGATACCACCCGAGGGCACTGCCGGGTTGCCGGCTGCGAGGCTGGCGCGGGCGAGTAGCCTGCCTGAACATCTTCGCGCACTGCTCGATGCCCCGCTAGTCGCCGCGGAGATCGCCACCGGCCTCATTCCCCATCCCGACACGACGACGCTGATCCGCCTGATCGCCCTGCGTCAGGCCGACCCGATCTGGTTCGACGCCGCCCTGCCGGCGGCTGTCCAACTCTATCTGGAGGAACCTTGCACGTGACCGGCGCCACGGCATCGAATTTGGCGGCGACGCTCGAACGGGTCGCCCGCCGCTCCGCCGCGGCGGTGGTGGCGCGAGCGCGGGCGGCGAGCCCGGGGTTCAACGCCGCGCTGCTGCGCCGGCTTGCCGCTGCCCCCGGGTCGAGAGAATCGCTGCTGGCCGAACCGGTCTTCGAGGTGGCCCGGAACTGGACCATTGCCAAGGCAAGCCTCGGGGATCTCGCCGGAGACCTACTGCATCCTGATCTGGTCGCAGCGCTCGATCAACCAGGTGCGTTCCACTGGGAAAGAGACCGCGCGCCCTACGTCCATCAGCTTGACGCCTGGACCGCGACGCTGCGGGAAGGCGCGTCCTGCCTCGTCACCGCCGGGACTGGCGCGGGCAAGACCGAATGCTTTCTCATCCCTCTGTTGGACGATCTGCTGCGAAACCCGAGGCGGGGCGGCGGGGTCCAGGCCATTCTGCTCTATCCGCTGAACGCGCTGATCGAGAGCCAACGTGAACGGCTCGCCGCGTGGGCCGAGGGGCTCGGCGGGCGGGTGCGCTTCGCCCTGTTCAATGGCGACACACCGGAAACCGCGCGCCGCGCGGGCGAGCATTCGACCAGGGTCGAACTGAAGTGCCGCAAGGATATCCGCGAGCGGCCGCCCGAGATCCTGCTCACCAACGTCACAATGCTGGAATACCTGCTGCTGCGGCCGGCCGATGCGCCGATCATTGCGGCCTCGCAGGGGGCGCTGCGCTGGCTGGTGCTGGACGAGGCGCACACCTTCGCCGGCGCCCAGGCGGCAGAGATCGCACTGCTGCTGCGCCGCGTGCGCGCCGCGTTCGGCGTCGCACCGGAGCAGGTCCGGCTCGTCGCCACCTCGGCGACGATCGGCGGCGAGGCTGATGTGCCGGAAAAGCTCAGGGACTTCCTGGCTGCGCTGGCCGGACAGCCGGCCGAGAGAGTGCGGGTGATCGAGGGACGCGCCGCCGAGCCGCGCCTGCCAACCGCCGGTGCCGGTGTACCACTCGATGCCGGCGAACTCGCCGGCCTTGACGAGGGTGTCCTTTGGAAGCGGCTGGCATCTCACCCGCGGCTACAGGAGCTGCGCCGGGCTATGAGCGCGCGTGCCGTGGGCCTCTCTCAGACCGCGCAAGCGCTGTTTGGTGACCCACAGCGCCACCGCGACGCGCAGAGCTTGCTCGACGCCGCCGCCCGAGCGGCTGGCCCGGAGGGCCATCTGCTGGCCTGGCGCGCGCATCTGTTCCACCGTCCACTCGGCGGCATCTGGGCTTGCGTCGATCCGGCATGCGCCGCGCGCGACCCAGAACTCGACGCGGCTGGGAGCGACTGGCGCTTCGGTGCCATCCATCTCGGCGTGCGTGAGCGCTGCGGCTGCGGTGCGCCCGCTTTCGAGGTGGTGCTCTGCGGTGCATGCGGCAAGCCGCATCTGGCTGCACGCCAAATCGCGGGCGCCGAACCACGGCTGGAGGCGCCGTCCGAGGTGGAGGGCGACGACTTCGCGCTCGATGCCGAGCCGGACGAGGGCGAGGCGGGCGAAATAACGGAGAGTGGCGCCGTCTGGCTCGCGCCAGCCCGGGGAGAGGTAGGCGACCCCTGGATCACGCGGGCCGACGCGCGAATCTGGGACAATGCACCGCCGGAGGGCGCGCACGCTATCCGCGTCCGGATCATCGAGCGCGCCGAGGGACGAGATTGCTGCGGTGAAGCCGCGAGTGCGCCCCTGGCACCGCTGCGCTACGGCCCTGCCTTCTTCATTGGCAACGGGCTTCCGCTGGTGCTGGAGGCGTTGGAGCCGTCCGCCGGCGGGCTGGACCTGCCGATGGCCGGTCGACGGGCGCTCACCTTCTCCGATAGCCGGCAAGGCGTGGCGCGGTTGGCGGCCAAGCTGCAGCAGGATGCCGAACGCACCCTGACGCGCTCGTTTCTCTACCATGCGGTGCAGGAACGCAGCGACGCCGACCCGGCCGAGATCGCGAAGGTTGAAAGTCGGCTCGAACGGCTGCGGAAGGACCCGGACGGGTTTGCCGACATGATCCGGGAGCACGAGCAAAAGCTCGCCGCCCTCACCGGCGCCGAAGCCCGCTTGGTGACTTGGCCAGAACTCCGGCGCCGGTTCGCGCAGCAGGCAGAGTTGCGGGACTTCGCCGGCGACGTCTGGCAAGCCCGGCTGATCGGCGGCAGCCTGGCCGAGGACCCGGAACGGCTCGCTGAGATGTTCCTGTTCCGCGAACTGTTTCGCCGTCCGCGGGTGCAGAACAACCCCGAGACCATGGGGCTGCTCCGCCTCGCTTTTCCAACACTGGAGGCGCGGGCGAAGCTCGGCGCCGTGCCGCTGGCGCTGGCGGCGGCTGGCGTGGACATGGCGGGCTGGACCGGCCTCGCGCTCGCAGCCATCGACTTCGTGTTTCGGATCTCCCTCGCAGTCGATTTGCCAGATTCGCGGCTCGTGCGGCTGATCAGCCCCCGCTTCGGCGGCCATCGCGGGATTGTTGTGCACGACTCGACCACTGGGACCGAGAACGAGGGGCGGGTCCGGCGCTTTCCCGGTCCCATGCCGGGCGCCCGGCCGGCCGCACTGCACCGCATGGTCTATGGGCTGCTCGGCGGACACTGGGACGACCGAGCGGATCGTGACCGCGCGGCCGAGGTGCTCGAAGCGCTCTGGCAACTCATCACCTCAACCGCGGCCCGCGATGTCGGGCGCGGCGTGTGGAGGATCGACTTCGAACAGGCCGCCGTAGTCCGGCTTGACCACGGTTTCGTCTGCCCGATTATCCGTCGGCTGTTCGGCTATGCGGTCGCTGGCCGCAGCCCCTATCAAGTCACGCCCGAGACGCACCTCGCGGACACGCCGGCGATGGAGACAGTTTCCCTGCCTCGGCTGCCGCGCGCCAATGCCGGCGGGCTGGACGAGGCCGGCCGGGCGCAGGTGGCGCGATGGTGCGAGAACAGCGCCGAGGTGGCCGCGCTGCGCAGAAGCGGCCTCTGGACCGATTTGCACGACCGCATCGCGGCTTATGCCCCGTTCCTGCGCGCCCAGGAGCATTCGGCGCAGATCGAGCGCGCCGTGCTCAACCGCTATGTGGAACTGTTCAAGGAAGGCCGGATCAACCTGCTCAACTGCTCCACGACAATGGAGATGGGCGTGGATATCCCGCAGGTTCGGCTGGTGGTGAACGCGAACGTCCCGCCGGCGATTGCCAATTACCGGCAGCGGTCCGGCCGCGCCGGACGGCGCAGCGAGCCGTGGGCCTTCACCCTGACCTTCGCGCGCGACCTGCCGCTCGATCGCTCGGCCGCCGCGGATCCGGCGGGCTACCTGGCCCACCCGATTGCGGCGCCGAAGGTTTGGCTGGAAAGCGCTCCGCTGGTCCAGCGCCACGCCAATGCCGCCCTGCTCGCCGCCTTCCTGCGCGGGCGCGGCGGGCAGCCGATCAAAGGGTCGATCGGCGCCTTCCTAGCGGCGGGCGAAACCGCCGAGGCCGCCGTGCTACCGGATGCCCCCGCGGACGCGTTCCTGGACATGCTGTTGCAGGAGCCGCCCCCCGAGCTCACGGCCGCGCTCGACACGCTGACGCAAGGAACGGCGCTTGCCGGCAACGTTGCTCGGCTCCTCTCAGCGGCGGCGCACGCCTTTGAAGATTTGCTTCGCCTCTGGCGGGCAGAATACCGCCAGTTGCTGGAGCGTGCCGAGACGCTGGATGACAAGGACGCACGGCGGTCGATGCAGCTGCGCGCCGCCCGCATGCGCGGAGAGTTCCTGATCGCCGAACTGGCCCGGCGCGGCTTCACGCCTTCCTACGGCTTCCCAACCGACGTGGTGAGCTTCGATTACATGTCTGGCCGCCGAGAGACCGGAGATGGGGTACTCTCCTTCGGCGACTTGCGCGGCGCCGCCTCACGCACGCGCGATGTCGCCATTCGCGAATACGCACCGGGCGCGGAGCTGGTGATCGATGGGCTGGTCTACCGCTCGGACGGCGTCCGGCCCGCTTGGGGCAGTGACGCCGATGCCTCGCGCCTGGAGGATCTGCGCGATCTCTGGTCTTGCCCCGCCTGCGGCAGCTTCGGCCTCGCGCGGCTACCGCCCGAACACTGCCCGCGGTGCGACGCGGAAAGGATCGAGCACGCCCGCGCCCTGATCCCGGTGGGGTTCCTGAGTCGCACATCGGCCCACACGGGCTACGAGGCGCTGGCGTACGTCCCATTCGAGATGCCGCGGATCGCCGCTGACGGCGCGGCCTGGACCGCCCTGCCGGATGCCGCCGCGGGCCGGCTGCGCTGCGATCCGGAGGGCCACGTGATCGTAACCGGCGGCGGCGCTGAGGGCCAGGGCTATGCGATCTGCTTGGCCTGCGGCCGCGCCGAACCAGAGGCCGCCGCAGATGGTGTTGCCCCGTCCCCGCTGCCTGACGCGATTCACCGCCATCGACCCCTGATGCTCGGCAAGGGCATCGACCGGACGCGGGATGGCTTCTGCCCCGGCGGCTACATGCAGCCGCAACGGGTGCAGCGTCTGGTGCGTCTCGTCCACGATGCGCGGACGGATGTGTTCGAACTTCAGCTTGCCGCCACGGTGACGCCCGAGGCCGGACTCGCCCTCGCCGCCGGGCTGCGCGAGGCTCTGGCGGAGCGGCTGGGCGTCGAGGCGCGGGAGATCGGTCTGGCGACCGGCCGTTCGCGCGGGCTGAGCGGGGAAGCCTGCTGCTCCGTCTTCCTGTTCGACCGGGCAACCGGGGGCGCAGGCTATGTCACGCGCCTCGCCGAGCTGGATGACTTCGCGGCCACGGTGGTGCAGGCAGCGAAGTGGCTGGACTGTCCCGAAACCTGCATCGGGGGCTGCGCCGCCTGCGTGCTGCGTCCCGATCTCAACGTCCGCGGCCTGCGGCTCGACCGTCGCGGCGGTCAGGCGGCGGCGGAGGCCCTGCGGCAGGCGCTCGTGCTGCCCGAAGCGGTGCGCGTCCTTGGGCCGCAAACCCGCCCGCTGGGGAAGCCCACAACGGACTGGCTGGTGAGCGGCCTGCGCACCGGGCAGCTCCGCCGCGTGGCGGTTTTTCTGCATGGCGACGCCGCGCAATGGGAGATGCAAGGCTGGCCTCTCTCCGCCCTCTTGCCGCGTCTCGTAGAGGCCGGTGTCGAGACTACCCTGGTCCTACCCGCAAGCATGTTCGCATCGCCCGAATTCGGCTTGCCCGCGCGGCTTGCCCTTCATAGGCTTGCGGCGTCGCGCGTGCTACTGGCCACCCTACCTACGCTACCCGAAGTGGCCGGGCGGCCGGTGATCGCAACCGTGGAGCGCGCCACAGAAACACTCGCCATCGCCACCGATCCGGCGGAGGCCGGACCGGGACCGAACTGGGGCGCGGGCGCCCTGGCACCGGTGGTGGCCGGTCCCTGGGGCGGCGTGACGCAGATCCGGCCGATGGACGCCGAGGCGCTGCTGCGCGACGCGCTCGGCGGCGCCCGCCTGCTCTGGGTGGGCGCGGCACTTGATGGCCCGCTCAAGAGCTTCGGCACCCGGTTCTGGCGCCTAATCCAGCGCGAGGCACCGGCCGCGTATGGGGCCCTGGCCTCGGCCAGCGTGACCAACATCAGCTACAGCGACCGCTACCTGCTGACCCCGCTGAACCTTGTACTGCTGCGGGAGGTGCTGATGGGCACGCCCGGCGGCAGTGGCGCCAACATCCATGTTGCTCTCGCTCCAGCGGAGCGTTCCACTAGATTCCCGTATGCGATATATGATGCGTACGTGGAAGACGCGGTGCGGCGCGATGTCCTGCGCCGCCTGCTGCCGTCTGCGCGGGTAACACTAACCGGCCGTAAGGCGGATTTGCCCCACCACCGCCGTCTGGACTTCGAGCTGCAGAACGGGCGACATCTGACGATGGTGCTTGACCAGGGCTTCGGCGCCTGGCGGACGCAGAGTGATGTCCGGCACAACTTCACTGCCGCGGCGGACGCCCAGGCGCGGTCGATCACAAGTCTCAATCCCCCACTCCGCGCCGCCGAAGCGCGCGGCACTCCTTTGACCATCGAGGTCACATGACGGAAAGGGCCGGTTCAGAGGCGATTGGGCCGACTCGCCGTGGCCTGCACGCCGTAGGGTTCACTAAGTGCGCGTCGGCTAGTCGGCGTCGATCGCAGTTCGACGACACTCGCCGCCGCCCAGGCCCGCAGCTTGTACGCCCGGCACGATCGGATTTCTCGAAGTAACGACTGACCTTTACCTTGATAGCTTCGTTCAGATCGCGGCAGCCTCTGATCAACTCGGGCTGTTTGCCGCCAAGCCGCAGGGGCTCGTCGTGCCGAAGTGAAGATCGAATAGCGGCGCTCCACCCGTAACAAGGTGGGTCAGGATTCGACCGGCGTTGATACCGCCGTGTTTATAGACTCCGGGAGCGTCGAGGAGACCGACGAATGGACGGCTTCGAATGTCGCCGGCGGCGCCACCCGCGGCACGATCCTTCACAAGCTGATGGAGGAGGTGTTGACCGGCGAAACCGCGGACGACGACGCAGCGCTCGTCACCCGCGCCGGTGAATTGCTGACGCAACTCGGCATCGAGCCGGCCGCTGATCGGTCGCAGGGAATTTCGCCGACCGAACTCGCCGAGACCGTGCTGCGCGCATTGGCGCTGCCGGAAGTCGCGGTCTTGCGGCCACGGCTCGTGCCGGAATACACCGTTTTCGCCGCCGAGGGGACTAACGGGAGCGAAAGGCTGATTTTCGGTATCGCCGATGCCCTCGCGCTTGACAGGGACAGGAAGATCGATACCGTCATCGATTGGAAAAGCGACACTCGGCCCGGCACCGACAGGCTGGAACACTACCGCGGTCAGGTGCAGGCTTATATGGAAAGCACGGGCGCATCTCGGGGAATGCTGATCTTTATGACCGGCGGCTCGGTGTTGGCTGCGTAGCCGGGCGACGCCGACGGGAGCGCGGTTAATCGGACGCCGCGGAGTAGAGGCAATGATCTGGACAAGCGAATGCCGCGCCAAACCAGTTCGCTATTGGGCTGCAATCGCCTAATGTATCCGCCGGACGGTGGCCTGATGACCGGCGTCAATCCGATCTGCCTTGAGACCGAGTCGCGGTCCAAACCGCTCGCTTAATCGATCCATGATGACGGTGATCCGCTCGGTCGTGAGTTCGTCCTGCCGCAATGCGGTGAGCTGATATACGCGCTCGGTCAGGCCGGCGAAGATGGCCTGCAGCGGCTTTAACCTCCTACGCGCTGTCGCGGCGACCAAGCAAGCCTGGCAGCACCGAAATGCCGTGGCCCAGCATTCAAGAATGTCGTCCGGAGGCTGATCATAAATCGCACTCAGCGAGAGTTCCCGAAGCGCCGGATGGCTGCCGCCGAATAAGCAGAACAGCGCGCGTCCCATCAGCTTCGGCCAGCCATCCTCTTCTTCATTTAACGGCAGCACCTGCAAAGGGGTGCCCCCCGCGTTGGGGCCGGGTTGACCGGCCGTGGCCAGGATCATCAGCATCAACCCTGAGACGAAGGATGTCCCGTGCGTTCACCTGACCGGTCTCGGCCCTGTCAGCGATCTTTGCCCGGAACTGATCCACGGCAGCGGCGATTTGCGAGCGTGTCGCTTTTGACCATTGCGCCTACGCGCGCTGTTTGTCGGCCGATGGCTTGGGCCGAGGCTCCAAAGGCGAGAAACTTTCGCCGGCCTAAAGGGCTCCTTCGGCATCGCCCGTTTCATCGCCCAAGTCCAGGCCCACGATGATTTCCCGCTCGGACGCCACCGTCACGTCGCTGCCAATGGAAAGAATGCGGTTCAGGAAGTTGCGTACCAGCGACAATTCGCTTGCGGCCAGGCTATTTCGTTCAATGCCGCCGCCGTCAGAACGAATGCGCCTGCCGCGGATCAATTCGTCGTATGTTAGCCTGCGAAATTCCGGCTCAATCTCATCGTCGGGTTTGGCCTGCCGCGTCCGGTGGGTGCCTGGATCCTCGACGCTCTCATCCGCTATCTCTGCTGCCTCAAGATAATTCAGTGCTTCCAACAGCCACAATTCGGCTTCCGTGTCGCCGGAGCCCAAGCGATCGGCAGCCGATTCGGCCTTGCGGCTGCGAACCTCGCGCACCGCCTCTCGCAGGGCGCCCAGAACGGTCACCAATGCGAGACCCGATTCCGCTCCGTCAGAAAATCGAAGCCGGGCGAAGGCGGGTTGTTCGGTGACACCTCGCATCCGGTATTGCCGCGTGCCTCCGGCTTCCGCTTCCAGACTTTCTAGCCCTATGGGCAGCGCCACGCCTGCGGTCCCGAGAAGTTCGACGGCCGCCCCGGGCGCGAGCGCCCTGCGCGGCCGCCGGCGGAGCACGTCGAACTGGCACTTGAACCGCCCGGGACTGCGCCGCTGCGCAACGGCCAATGGCAGATCGTCTTCTACGCTCCAGGTCGGCAGCGCTCCCGCCGTGATCGGGTTTCTCTGCTCCAGAAAGCCACTGAGTTCGAGTTGCTGTAGCAAGCTGTTGGGACCCAAGCGCCGGTAGAGGCAGGCTTCCGAATTGACCCCGGCTTCTGTGCGGTCCCCCAGCGCGGCAAGCGTGCAGTTCGCGGTGCCGTAAAGAACGTGATCGGGGCGTGTCGTCTCCGCGATCACGGCCGTCGCATGCATGAAGCGATCCTTGGCAAAATCCCCCACGTCGAAAATCGAGGCCGGGATGGCCCACGCGGCATGGCTCGGGAACAATGCCTTTGCGGCATCGATCAGGATCACGGTTTCGGCCGGTCGCAGTTCCTCTATCAGGAACTTGAGCGCGGCGAGATCGGCATCCCAGTACGGGCTCAAGACGGTGAGCCGCCGGACCGGACGTTCCTCGACCAGTTCGGCAAAGCGCGCGCCAATACCGTTGTTCTCGCCGCTCGCCAGCCAGGCAGCAGCTTCGCCGTCAGCGAGGACGATCGGGCCGGAGGCCGGCTCGGTGTCAAAGAGCCACGCCGCACGCCGGCGCATCCACTCGGTCTGATAACCGAGTCCCGCATCGCCCGCGGGTATGAGCCGTTGCAGGAAGCTCCAGGCAGAAGCGCGCAACTGGCACCCGCCAGGATGGTCCCGCGCGGCTTCGACTTCTCCGGCGAGTTCCAGATTCCCAGCGAGCCCGGGGGCGGTCATATTGGCCGACGCAACGATCAGTCGTCCGACGTTGCGACCGAGCTGCAGCGTTATTTTCGGATGGAAGACGCCTCCCGCTTTGATGCCGGTGACGGTGTAGTGTCGTCCGGCATGAGCCGGCAGCACGGAGGCGCCATCGAGCGCGTAGGCCAACATGCCGTCGTCGACGAGCAGCGCCGTGTTGAAGCAGCCGGCGCCTCGTAGCCGCGTCAAAACGACGTTCTCGAATGCGTCGAAATCGATCCCGAAGGTTGTGGTCAAGGTCGTGTGAAACCCTCGCCCACCGAAGCGCTCATACAGCTTCATGTCTGGGCGATCCTGTGTTGCCCGAGCAGCGTCAGTCCCGCTTCGCCGATCAGATGAATATCCTTGAGAAACGTAAGTGCAGGGCCAAGGCGCGGATTGGTGAAAACCGGGCCGTCCTTCGCACGCAGTCGGATTCGGCCGTTATCCGGTTCGAACAGGAAGGTATAGTCGTTCTGGTAGCGCAGTTTGCGCAGCGCGATCCACAGATGCCGGCGCACGACACGTTCTTGGAGCAGACGCCCAAGCATCTGGTCGAACGGTAGTTCGCCATTCGCTCTGAGAAAGCGCACCTCCGTCAGGAGCGAGCGAAAGGCGCCATTCTCGAATTCGGCCAATTCGCTTAGCACATTGGCGTGAAGCGCCTCCGTGCGCTTGCACAGGACTGCCAAAAGCTGAAGCGCCTGCCAGGCTGCCTCCGGCGGGCATTGCTGCTGGTTGCCCGCGCGTGCTGCCCGGAGCACCCCGTCCGTCAGCGTCCGTTCGGCCAGCGGCACTTCGTCCGATGCGGCGTTCGCCGCCGGCGTTGTCTGCTTCAGAAGCTCAGACCATGTTTCGGGGCGATCTCCCGCCGTCGTGACGATCTCGGCGACTGCTTGCCTGATAAGGGCTCCGGGTGTGAGCCCGGCCGGATGCGGCTCCAGCAGATCGAGCAAAAACTTCAGCAGGTTCTCGAAGCAGATATGCGCCAAATCGTTGGCTTGATAGACCCACCAGCGCCCCTGCTGGTGATCAAGGCCGACCGGCAACTGCAACGGTTCGCCATTCGGGAGACAGCGGCTGTAAAAGGCCCAACGTGCTGATTCCGGAGCAAGTCGGCCACTGATTCCGGAATGAAGTCGGCCACCGATTCCGATTTAATCTCGGCCATTCCAATCTGAAGTCGGCCACCCTTGAGGTGGCGATCACTCGACCG
>Ga0210390_10002856_pt1 | contig 15053 bp, 14 predicted proteins | sample IncBWH11OmetaG_FD_161050 | JGI IMG/M metagenome (GOLD analysis project Ga0210390, IMG submission 161050) | Forest soil microbial communities from Barre Woods Harvard Forest LTER site, Petersham, Massachusetts, United States - Inc-BW-H-11-O ... | reverse complement strand
GTTAGGTGACGGTGTGACCGGAGTGGAGGTCGGCCGACGCGTCTATGGCTTCATGCAGGGCGCGTTCTCCAGTCGGTTCAATGTGCCGGCTCAGTTGCTGGCGCCGATTCCCGACGGGGTGGATGCGGTAGCTGCGGCAACAATTCCCGCTGCGGCGCTGACGGCCCGGCTCGCGTTCGACTGGGCGCAGCTGAAGCCCGGTGACCGCGTGCTCATCCACGCCGCCAGTGGCGGTGTCGGATTGGCCGCCATCCAAATGGCCCAGCAGCACGGTGCGACCGTCTTCGCGACCGCCAGCACCTACAAGCGCGCGACGCTGCGCAGACTGGGTGTGGAATACGTCTACGACTCGCGCAGTACGGATTTCGCCGACCAAATCCTCGCTGACACTGACGGTGCCGGCGTCGACGTGGTGCTCAACAGCCTGACGAATGAGGGCTTCGTCGAAGCGACCGTGCGGGCCACCGCGAAGAATGGCCGTTTCGCCGAGATCGCCAAGCGCGACATCTGGACGCCAGAACAAATGTCGGAGGTCCGTCCAGATATCGCTTACGAGATAGTGGCGCTGGACACGGTTACCTTCCAGGAGCCCGAGCGTATTCGTGCCTTGCTGGGCGAGGTATCGGACGGGTTGGCCAGGGGCGAGTGGACGCCACTACCCGCTGAGATCTACCCACTGACGGAGGCGAAGACAGCGTTCCGCCGGATGCAGCAGGCGCGGCATATCGGCAAGATCGTGGTGCAAATGCCGAGTCCGCTCCAGCCGCGCGGTGATCGGAGTTATCTGATCACTGGTGGACTCGGTGCGATCGGTCTGCACACGGCGGCCTATCTGGCGCAACTCGGTGCCGGTGACATCGTGTTGACCAGCAGGCGCACGCCCGACGCAGACGCACAAAGGGAAATCGACGAGATCACCGAGCGCTACCGGTGCCGCATCCACACCTTCGCGGCCGATGTCGGCGACGAGTCAGAAGTGGCAACGCTGCTGGACCGGATCCGTGCGGAGTTGCCGCCGCTCGCTGGAGTGGCGCATTTGGCAGGCGTGCTCGACGACGCTCTGCTGTCGCAGCAGAATCTGGATCGCTTCCGGACGACGTTGGCGCCCAAGGCGTTCGGTGCCCTCTACTTGGATCGGTTGACGAAGAAAGACGACCTCGACTTCTTCATCGTGTCGTCCTCGGTGTCCAGCTTGCTCGGTTCACCCGGCCAGGCCAACTACTCGACCGCTAATGCGCTGCTCGACGGGCTGGTCGCGGATCGAAAGGCACACGGCTTGCCGGCGACCGGAGTGAACTTTGGTCCCTGGGGCCGGGGAGGCATGGCCTCTTCGGAGGCCGCGCGTGCCAATATCGGTGCGCAAGGGCTGGTTCCGCTGGAACCCTCGGCCGCCCTCGGCGCCCTCGCCGAAGTTGTCGCCAACGGAACTGCGCAGGCAACCGTCATCAAGGCCAACTGGCAGCGTGCCGCGAAGGTGCTGGGTAGTTCCCGTCCACCGATTCTCGACCTGGTGTTGCCGAGTGCCGTCGGGGAGATAATCGGCGACAGTGAGTTGCTCCGGCAACTGCAGGAGATACCGGTGGCGCAGCGCGCCAGTTTCATTACCGAATTTCTGCAGCGCGAAGTCCAGGGTTTCTTGCGGCTCGCACAACCGCCCGCGGCAACCAGTCGGTTCCTGGACCTGGGAACGGATTCGCTGATGGCGGTCGAACTCCGCAACCGTTTGCACAGCCAGTTCGGTGGCGCATTCACGATCAATGCCACCGCAGTATTTGACTATCCGACGATCGGCGGGCTCGGCGAATATCTCGCGGCTCAGCTGCCGGATGCGGAACCGGAGTCTGCTGACGGGGAGTCAGATGCGGCGCCTGAGTCCGCTGAGGCGGAGTCGGTTGCGGCGCCTGAGTCATCACCGTCGGATGAAACGGAATCTGGTGCAGCGCCTGACCCGAGTTGATCGTGGGCGGTTCACTCGGCGATGTTGAATGCCGGTGCCCGTCGTCATGCGACACCTCCGAGCTATAGCGTCACGATGTCGTAGTCGCCGACCTGCTCGACCAGGAGCTGCAACTGGTCCTGGGACGAACCGAGGGTGTGCTCGATCGCGGTGAGCCGGGCCGCATAATGCCCGACCGGGTACTCCGCGGTCATGCCGATGCCGCCGTGCAGCTGGATGGCCTCCTGGCCGATGTGGCGCCCCGACCGGCCGATCTGCAGCTTGGCCCGCGCCCCGATCACCGGGTCGAGATTGCCGTCTGCGATCGAGATGGCGGCATAGAGGTTCATGCTGCGGGCCAGTTCGAGCGACACGTACATATCCGCGGCGCGCTGGGTCAGCGTCTGGAAGGTGTTCAGGGTGACCCCAAACTGCTTGCGCGTCTTGAGGTAATCGGTGGTCAACCGAAGCGCCTCTTCCATGGCGCCGACGGCCTCTGCGCACAACGCGGACTGAATGCGGACGACGGCGTTGCTGATGGCGACCGATGCGTCCACCGCGTCGCCTAGCGGCTCGCCCGGAGTCTGGTCCAACTCGATCTGGGCACCGCGCTGGCCGTCGAACGTGCGGTACGGGTGCCGGCTCACGGCCTCACCGTCGACGAGGAACAACCCGATTCCGCCTTCGGGCAACCTCGCGCTGACGACCAGGGTGTCGGCGGAGTCGCCGGCGAGCACGGGGTTCTTTCGCCCGCTGAGCAACCACGAATCGCCTTGCTGCACAGCGGTCGTCGCGACACCATTGATCGAGGCCGCACGCAGGCCTGGCTCCACGTGTGCGAACGCCAACAGCCGCTGACCCGCGGCGACCTCCTCCAGAAGTTCCTTCTGGGCGTCGCTGCCCACTTCGGCGATGATCCCCCCCGGTCCAAGCGCCGCATGCACGATGGGTTCGGGTGCCAGGCGGCGCCCGACTTCGGTAAGCACGACCATGATTTCGGTCTGGCCGGCTTCGTCGGGATCGAAGCCCAGGCCGAGAATCCCGGTGTCGGCCAACTGACTCCACACGTCGCGGCTCCAGCCCAGCTCGCTTCCGACGATCTTGTTGCGGCTCTCCGGGTCGTAGCTTCGGGACAGCAAGTCGCGGGTGGTGTCGCGCAGCAGAACCTGTTCGTCGCTCAACTGAAAGTCCATGGCTTTACCTCACGCTCCTGCTTTTACAACCCGAGAATGGTGGACGAGATGATGGTGCGTTGTATCTCATTGCTGCCGCCGTAGATTGACGTCTTGCGGTAGTTCAAGTAGTGCGGCGCGCTGCCCTGCGCCCACCCCGGTGACGCGATCTCGTCGCCGGCATCGATCGGCAGCGCGTCCGGGCCGGCCACGTCGACGAGCAATTCAGTGGCGGTCTGCTGCAACTGGCTGCCGCGCAGTTTCAGTACCGACGACGCCGGATTGGGTTTGCCGTCCAACGAGCCCGTCGCGACCCGCATCTGCGTGAGCTCCAATGCCAGCAACTCGTTTTCGGCTTCGGCGAGCCGGCTCGCGAACAGCGGATCTTTGAGCAGGCCGGTGTCGGCGGCGCACTGTTTGACCTCGGCGAGACGAACTTTGGTGCGGCCCACCCCGGCGATGCCGGTCCGCTCGTTGCCCAGTAGGAACTTCGCGTATGTCCAGCCCTGATTCTCTTCTCCGACAAGCTGATCGGCGGGTACTCGGACGTCCTCGAAGAACACCTCGTTGACCTCGCAGCTGCCGTCGATCAACTTGATCGGCCGCATCGTGATCCCCGGCGTGTCCAAATCGATGAGCAGAAACGAAATCCCCGCCTGCTTCTTGGGTGCTTGCGGGTCGGTGCGGACCAGACAGAAGATCCAGTCGGCGTACTGGCCCAACGTCGTCCAGGTCTTCTGGCCGTTGACGACATAGCTGTCGCCGTCACGCAGGGCGGTAGTACGCAGCGACGCCAAGTCCGAGCCGGCTTCGGGCTCGGAGAACCCTTGGCACCACCAGATGTCGAGGCTGGCCGTCGGCGGCAGGAAGCGTTGCTTGGTCTCCTGGGAGCCGAACTCGGCGATCACCGGTCCGACCATCTTTGCGTTGAAGTTCAGTGGTTCCGGCACGGAGGCCAGCTGCATCTCGTCCAGCCAGATCTGGTGCTGAGCGAGCGTCCAGTCCTTGCCGCCCCACTCGACGGGCCAGTTCGGTACGGCCAACCCGTGATCGTTGAGAATCTTGTGGCTGCTGATGAAGTCGTCGCGGCCGAGTGGCAACCCCAGGCGGGTTTTCTCGCGAAGTTCGGCCGGAATCTTTGTCGTGTAGAAGGTGCGCAGCTCGTCACGAAAGGCGGCTTCGTCCGGCGTCAGTGCCAGTTGCATGGCGATCTCCTTCATTGGATCCGACGGTCCTGCCCTGCACGTTATCCGCATCCCCAACCAACCAGTCAGGCGGCTGGTCTGACGGGGCCCATCACCCGCCGCCGACCATTGTGAACGGCTCGGCGGAGCCGATGGTGCACAGCCGGCAGTTAGTCCACAGCCGGTCTCAACAGGCTTCGCGGCGGCGTTGCCGCGGCAGTCGACCGACCTACGGTCGCCGTATGCGCACAGAACTGCCCGCCCAGCGACTGCATCGACGACTCGGCGCCCAACCGGACAGCGATGCCGACGACACCGACACCGACGACGACACCGACCCGAACTCGCTGCTTCCACGGTGGATTCCAGACGATTCCGGACGACATGCTGGCTGGCTGGCCAGAGTGCGTGCCGATCCGGGCCGCGCCGGCGCTATCGCATTAGCGGCGATCGCCGCTATCGCGGTGCTGGTCGCCATCTTCACTCTGATGCGGGATGCGCCCGCACCGGTGAGGTCGGCGAAATTGCCACCGGTCGACCCGGTGGCGTCGGCGAGCCGCGGCCCGAGTCCGAGTGCGACGGCCCCGCCGAGCCAACCGGTGGTGGTGAGCGTGGTGGGCCTGGTTCATACGCCGGGCTTGGTCACGTTGGCGCCCGGCGCACGGATCGCCGACGCGCTGAAGGCGGCTGGCGGCACGACCGATGGTGCCGACACCACCGGGCTCAATATGGCCCGCCAGGTCGACGACGGCGAGCAGATCGTCGTCGGGATCGCACCGATCAAGGGGCAGCCGCCCGTGTTGGGCAGCTCGGTCAGCTCCGGCACGGCCGCCCCCGGCGCGCCGGGCGGCGCGTCACGTCCGGATAAACCCACACGGTCTGAGGTGGTCAACCTGAACACCGCGACGGTGCAGCAGTTAGACGCCCTGCCCGGGGTCGGGCCGGCGACGGCGGCTGCCATCGTGGCGTGGCGCGATGCCAACGGGAAGTTCACCAGCGTCGACCAGCTCGCCGAGGTGGATGGCATCGGCCCCGTGCGTCTGGAAAAGCTGCGCCGACTGGTTCGTGTCTAACACCGGTGCAACACGAATTGGGGGCGACCCCGCGACCGCGCGGCTGGATGCGCGTCTGGTGCCGGCCGCATTGGCAAGTTGGACGGTCACTGCGGCGGGAATCTTGTGGCCGATAGGCGGCGTCGTCGGGTCGGTCTGTGCGGCGGGCAGCGTGTTCGGGGTTCTGCTCTGGCGCGCCGGACATCAAAGGCCACCGTTGCGGGCCGTCGGCATCGGCGTGATCACCGCTGGCGTCGTCGGGGCGGGGTTCGGGTATGCGATCGCATTACGCGCCAACGCAGTCGCTCGCCACCCCATCACCGCGGCATTCGGAACCGCAGCCCAGGTCGCGGTCACGCCCACCGAAAGCGCAATGTCGCTGGGGCGCGGCCGGCTCATGTTCCGTGCCACGTTGCAGCAACTGGGAGACGACAAGATCTCGGGCCGCGTGGTGGTTTTCGCGCCGGCGCGCGACTTCAGCTCGGTAATGGTCGGCCAGCCGGTGCGCTTCCGCGCCAGAATCACTCGCCCCTCCCGACGTGACCTGACGGTGGCTGCGGTGAACGCGATCGGCGCGCCGACGATGGGTCATGCCGGGCCGGTGCACCGATCTGCGTACGCAGTCCGCGCGGAGTTCGCCGCCACAGCCCGTCGGGTGCTGCCTGCTGACCAGGGGGCGATGCTGCCCGCGCTGGTGCTCGGCGACACGTCGGCGGTCACCGCGATGACCAGCCAAGAATTCCGCGCGGCCGGTTTGACGCACCTCATGGCGGTATCCGGGGCCAACGTCACGATCGTGTGTGGAGCAGTGCTGTTCACATCGCGGCTGATTGGGCCGCGGGCGGCGGTGGCGCTGGCCGGTGCCGCGCTGGCGATGTTCGTCATCGTGGTGCAGCCCACGGCCAGCGTGCTGCGTGCGGCGGTGATGGGGGCGATCGCGTTGGTGGGTGTGTTGTCTTCGCGGCGACGGCAAGCGATTCCTGCTCTCGCTGCCGCTGTGCTGGTGTTGATGGTCGCCGCCCCGCAGTTGGCCGTCGACGTGGGCCTCGCGCTGTCGGTGGTGGCGACGGCGGCGCTGGTGGTCATCGCGCCGATCTGGTCGCGGCGTCTGGTGGCGGCCGGCTGGCCCAAGCCGCTGGCCGACGCCGTGTGCGTCGCGTGCGCCGCGCAGTTGGTGACGGCTCCACTGATCGCCGGCATTTCAGGCCGGGTGAGCCTGGTGGCCGCCGCGGCCAATCTCGCGGTGGCAGCGCTGATCGCGCCGATCACCGTGCTGGGCAGTGCGGCGGGCGCACTATGCCTGTTCTGGCCGGCTGGGGCGCAACTGCTGATCCGGTTCACTGGGCCCGAACTGTGGTGGGTGTTGCGGATCGCGCATTGGGCAGCCGGTGTTCCCGCCGCCAGTGTGCCCGTACCGTCCGGGGTTGGCGGTTTCCTGCTGGTCGGCGTCGCCGCCGTGCTGGCCGCGGTGTTGTGGCGGCGACGATGGTTTCGCATGGCGATGGCGATCGCAGCCGCCGGGCTGTTGGCCTGGTCGCTGTCGGGTCTGCTGGTAGGGGCCGGCGGGTCTGTCGGCCGCACATGACACGATCGAACGGTGAGCCAGCAGGTTTCGCCATTGCACCTCGTGTTGGGAGACGAGGAGCTGCTGGTCGAGCGCGCCGTCGCGGAGGTACTGCGGTCGGCACGGCAGCGCGCCGGCACCGATGATGTGCCGGTGAGCCGGTTGCGAGCCGGCGAAGTCGGCGTCTACGAGCTGGCAGAATTGCTGAGCCCGTCACTGTTCGCCGACGAGCGGGTGGTCGTCCTGGAAGCCGCCGGTGAGGCAGGCAAAGAAGCCGCGGAATTGATTGCCAATGCCGCCGCGGACATCCCCTCGGGTACCGAGCTGGTGGTCGTGCATTCAGGTGGCGGGCGTGCCAAGGCGCTGGCCAGTCAGCTGCGCGCGCTGGGCGCGCAGGTGCATCCGTGCGCGCGGATCACCAAGGCCAGCGAACGTCTTGACTTCGTCCGCAACGAATTTCGCTCGCTGAAGGTCAAATCCGACGACGAGACGGTCAACGTGCTGCTGGATGCGGTCGGCTCCGATGTACGCGAACTCGCTTCGGCCTGTTCACAATTGGTCGCTGACACCGATGGCCGCGTCGATGTCGCCGCGGTGCGGCGCTATCACGGTGGCAGGGCCGAGGTGAAGGGATATGACATCGCCGACAAGGCCGTGGTGGGCGATGTCGAAGGCGCTGTCGAGGCGCTGCGGTGGGCGATGATGCGCGGCGAGCCGCAGGTGGTGTTGGCCGATGCGTTAGCCGAGGCTGTGCACGCCATCGCCCGGGTCGGGCCACTCTCTGGTGACCCCTACCGTCTGGCGGCCGAAGTCGGAATGCCGCCCTGGCGGGTGCAAAAGGCGCAGAAGCAGGCCCGACGCTGGTCCCGCGACATGGTGGCCACCGCGATGAGATTGGTCGCGGCGCTGAACGCCGACGTCAAGGGCGCGGCCGCCGATGCCAACTACGCGCTGGAAGCGGCGGTGCGGAAAGTCGCCGAGCTAGCGGCCGGTGACTATGCGGGCCGCGAAGCCCGAGGTGGGGGCACCCCCAGCCGCGGAGCGGCGAGGGGGCGAGCCGGGCGATTGGATAGGGCCGACCCCGGTCGCTGAACTCAGATCTTGTTGAGGGCGTGCGCCAGCGCGGACTTCTTGTTCGCCGCCTGGTTCTTGTGGATCACACCCTTGCTGGCCGCCTTGTCCAACTTGCGGCTGGTGGAGACCAGCAGTTCGGCGGCCTTGTCCTTCTCGCCGGCGGCGGCGGCCTCGCGGAACGCGCGGACAGCCGTGCGAAGCGCTGACTTCACCGACTTGTTGCGCAGCCGGGCGCGCTCGTTCGTGCGGTTGCGCTTTTGCTGCGACTTGATGTTGGCCACGCGTTAATTCCTTCGCAAATATCAGCGGCTTGTGGTGTCACGGTCTTGCCGCAGCGTCCCAACGCTTAGGCGGCGACTGCTCAGGGTAACAGTCCGTGGTGCAATCTCCCAAAGTGGAGACTCTTGGCCTGCGGAAACGGCGTTTGTGATGCAGCATGGCACAGTGGCCCTTCGAACCGTACCCGTCGAAACAAGGCGCCAGCCGCGTGGCGAATCGCCGCCGCCAAAGCGCTATGAGCGCATCTTCGACGGGTACAACACCGCGGGCAGCTACGCGGATGCCTTCGATGAAATGTTCGATGGTCAGGGCAACATCCGCGGCCCGTACAAGGGCATCTACGCCGAGCTTGCGCCGTCGGATGCTTCCGACCTCGAGGCGCGCGCCGAGGCGCTCGGCCGTGCCTTCAGCGATCAGGGCATCACGTTTTCGCTGTCCGGTCAGGAGCGGCCGTTTCCGCTGGACCTGGTCCCACGGGTGATCTCGGCAGCCGAGTGGACGCGGTTAGAGCGCGGCATCACCCAGCGCGTGAAAGCCCTCGAGTGCTACCTCGACGACGTCTACGGCGATCAGGAGATCCTGAACGACGGAGTCATCCCGCGCCGGCTGGTGACCTCCTGCGAGCATTTTTACCGCCAGGCCGCGGGCATCGTGCCGCCCAACGGCGTGCGCATTCACGTCGCCGGCATCGACCTGATCCGCGACGAAAAGGGCAGCTTTCGCGTTCTGGAGGACAACCTGCGTTCCCCGTCGGGGGTGTCCTACGTGATGGAGAACCGGCGCACGATGGCGCGGGTTTTTCCCAACCTATTCGCCACCCACCGGGTGCGCGCCGTCGACGACTATGCCGCGCACCTGCTGCGTGCCTTGCGCAAGTCGGCAGCCACCAACGAGGCCGACCCGACCGTCGTCGTGCTGACCCCCGGTGTGGCCAATTCCGCTTACTTCGAGCATTCGCTGCTGGCCCGTCAGATGGGTGTCGAGTTGGTCGAGGGCCGCGACCTGTTCTGCCGCGACAACCAGGTGTACATGCGCACCACCGAAGGCGAACGTCAGGTCGACGTCATCTACCGGCGCATCGACGACGCGTTCTTGGACCCGATGCAATTCCGCCCCGATTCGGTGCTGGGCGTGGCCGGCCTGCTCAATGCCGCTCGAGCCGGCAACGTGGTGATCTCCAGCGCCGTCGGCAACGGGGTGGGCGACGACAAACTCGTCTACACCTACGTGCCGACGATCATCGAGTACTACCTCGGCGAAAAACCGTTGCTGGCCAATGTGGACACCTTCCGGTGCTGGCTGGACGACGAACGCGAAGAAGTGCTCGACAGGGTCGGCGAACTGGTGATCAAGCCGGTCGAGGGGTCCGGCGGCTACGGCATCGTCTTCGGCCCGGAAGCCTCCAACAAGGAGTTGAACGCGATCAGCAAGAAGATCCGCGACGACCCGCGAGGCTGGATCGCACAGCCGATGATGCAGCTCTCGACGGTCCCGACACAGGTCGAGGACAAGCTGACACCCCGATACGTCGACTTGCGGCCGTTCGCGGTCAACGATGGCGACGACGTGTGGGTGTTGCCCGGTGGTCTGACTCGGGTGGCCCTGGTCGAAGGGTCGCGGGTGGTGAATTCCAGCCAGGGCGGCGGCTCCAAGGACACCTGGGTGCTGGCGTCGCGTACCTCACAGGCCGATCGCGAGCTCGGCGCAGCCCAGACCGTGCGGTCGCTGCCCAACCCGGTCACCACGGCCAACAGCGAGTCGGACGGCGAAAAGTCCCCCCAGCAGCAACAACAGTCGCAGCTGCGCCCAAAGCAGGAGCAGCCCGCCCAACAGCAACAACAACAGCAACAGGCGGTGATTCGCTGATGCTGGCCCGCAACGCTGAGGCGCTGTACTGGATCGGTCGCTACGTCGAGCGCGCCGACGACACTGCGCGCATCCTCGACGTCACCGTGCACCAACTGTTGGAGGATTCCAGCGTCGACCCCGACCACACCTCCCGAGTGCTGTTGCACGTGTTGGACATTGAGGCACCGGACACCCAGTTGGACGTCTGGTCGCTGACCGACCTGGTGGCATTTCGCCGCAACACCGCGGGCGGCTGCTCCATCGTCGACGCCATCTCAGCGGCCCGGGAAAATGCGAGGTCGGCCCGGGAGGTGACGTCCACCGAGACCTGGGAGTGCCTGAACACCACCTACAACGCCCTGGGCGAACGTGAGCGTGCCGCCAAACGCCTTGGCCCGCATGAATTCTTATCTTTCATCGAGGGCCGAGCCGCGATGTTCGCCGGGCTCGCCGATTCGACGTTGTCACGTGACGACGGATACCGCTTCATGATGCTGGGCCGTGCGATCGAGCGGGTGGACATGACGGTGCGGATGTTGTTGTCCCGGGTGGGGGACAGCGCGTCCTCGCCGGCGTGGGTGACGGTGCTGCGCTCGGCGGGCGCGCATGACACCTATCTGCGCACGTATCGCGGTGTGCTGGACGCCAACCGGGTCGTCGAGTTCATCCTGCTCGACCGGCTGTTTCCGCGGTCGGTCTTCTACTCGTTGAAGTTGGCCGAGCACAATCTCGACGAACTGCTGCACCATCCGCACAGTCGGATCGGTTCTACCGACGAAGCTCAGCGGCTGCTCGGTCGAGCGCGCAGTGAACTCGAATTCATCCGGCCGGGTGTGCTGCTTGAATCGCTGGAGATGCGGCTGGCCGGCTTGCAGAAGTCGTGTTATGACGTCGGAGAAGCGTTGGCGGTGCAGTACTTTCACGCTGTACCGTGGGTCGCCTGGTCCGATGCTGCCCAGCGTGACCCGCTGCCGGCAAGGCAGGGGAAGACCTGATGTGGCGGATGCGGATTCTGCACGCCACCGGATACGCCTATCCGTCGCCGGCGACGGCGTCCTACAACGAAGCCCGGCTCACGCCGCGATCGGACTCCCGGCAAAACGTCGTTCTCAACCGTATCGAAACCGTTCCGGCCACCCGGTCATACCGCTACATCGACTATTGGGGCACCACGGTGACGGCATTCGACCTGCATGCGCCGCACATTGAGTTGACCGTCACGTCCTCGTCGGTTGTGGAAACCGACCGAGCGGAACCGCCGACCGAAAAACTCGCCTGGGCCGACTTGCACAGCGCATCGGTAGTCGATCGGTTCGATGAGGTGCTTTGCCCTACCGAATACACGCGGGCAAGCAAACGTATTGCGGCCGTGGGAAAGCGGATCGCCAAGTATCACGAGCCTGCCGACGCCGTCGTCGCGGCCGGGGAGTGGGTGCGCAGCGAATTGGACTACGTTCGCGGCACCACCGGCGTCCATTCGTCGGGCTTGGATGCGTTGCGCGAGGGCAAAGGCGTCTGTCAGGATTTCGTGCACCTGTCGCTGATTGTGTTGCGCAGCATGGGCATTCCCGGACGTTATGTGTCTGGTTATCACCATCCCAGCTCGGATGCGGTGGTGGGGGACACCGTCGACGGGCACAGCCACGCCTGGCTCCAGGCCTGGACCGGAAGTTGGTGGGATCTCGACCCCACCAACGACAGTGAGATCACCGAGCAGTACATCAGTGTGGGCGTCGGCCGGGACTACGCTGACGTGTCCCCGCTGAAGGGCATCTACTCCGGACAAGGCGCCACCGACCTCGACGTGGTCGTCGAAATCACCCGGTTGGCATAGTTACCCGTTGTCAGCGCAGGCGTCGCGCGCCTGGCAGTGTAGCCCGCTTGGCCGCCCGACCGAGACTGCGGTAACCCGGATGGACGTGCGGGGTCAGGCCCTGATCCTGCGCGACAGTGGTGAGAAGGTCGCGCAGCATGTCGCGTTGCCCCGCGTCGAGCGCGGCGGTCATCCGCTGCTCGTGTCGGCGGGCCAGCTCGGAAAGCCTGCGCATCAGCTTCTTCCCGGCCGCGGTGAGGTAGAGCGCATGCAGCCGACGATCGCTCGGGTTGCGGCGCCGTTCGACATAGCCGCGATCCTCGAGTTCGTCGACGTAGGCGACGACGCGGCTGGGCAGCAGACCCAACCGAGCGCTCAGGGCTTGCTGGCTCGGCCCGGGCTCTGAGGCGATGGCGCGCAGTATGCCCGCGTGCGGCGGGGTCAGATCGATGGTCGCGATCTGTTCGGCGAACAACGCGGCGGCGTGATGGCCGAGTTGGGCCAACAAGAAGGCTACGCCGTCGACGTGTTCGGAACCTGAGGCTGACGACACATCGACATCATACATTCGTTGAACAATTCACAGAATGAAGCACATCTGCTCTTGTCATGGCGCCGACAGAGTCCTATCGTTCACAGTATGAATGATTCACTCGGAGACAGAAACGGGTCGGTTCGGCGACAGGGCAGGCAAGGCGGGCCGCCGCTGGTGCTGGTCGCCTCGATCTGCGTCGCGCTGCTCTTCGGCGGTCTGGCGATCGGAGTCGCACTCGGCGGAGTGATGCCGCTGCCATACGGGCCGGCCGCGGCGGTCCAGCAGTACGTCACGGCGCAGCCGGTGGCGGTGCAGGTCATGGCCGTGGCGGTATTCGGATCATCGGTACCGCTCGCCATCTACGCGGCGACGGCCAGTGCCCGGTTGCGGCAGCTCGGGGTTACTGCCCCGGGAGCGACGATCGCTTTGGCGGGTGGAATCTTGGCGGCCGGCTCCTTGGGTCTGACGGGTTTGGTGGGCTGGACGCTGTCAAGACCGGAGATCAGCGCCGACGGCGCGTTGGCTCGGGCGCTGTATTTCCTGGTGTTTCTGGTCGGCGGGCCTGGGCACATCGTGGCCCTGGGCCTTCTTGTCGCGGGTATGGCGGTGCCCAGCCTCATTCTCGGGCTGCTGCCACGATCGCTGGCCTGGGTGGGGCTGGCGATCGCCGCTCTTTGCGAATTGACGTCGCTGGTGCTGATCTGGCCGGTGCTTGGAGTGATCCTGCCGGTCGCACGTGTTTCGGCGCTGGCATGGCTGCTGGTTGCCGGCGCCTGGCTGCCACTGCGGCGCAGTGATATCCGGGATACCGGTGGACGACCGGACCGTTCGGCCGCCGTGGCACGGTGACGTCACGCGCACGGCTGAACCTCGACCCGGTGCAATTCCTCGCCGAGTTCGATCCGCCCGTCGAACTCGGCCGCGGCCAGCGCGCGCCACTGCTCTTCTTGGCCGGGCGCGATAGCAGGCACGTAGTGGGTCAGCACCAACGTGCCGACCCCGGCACGCCTGGCGGTGGCGGCCGCTTCTTGCACCGACGAGTGGTAATCGCAGATGTCCTTGATCCGCTGCGCCGGCAGCAGGGCTATGAGCTCCTTGCGGATGACGGTGTGTACCAGAGCGTCTGCGTGGGCGGCGAGTTCATCGAGGCTCTCGCACGGCACGGTGTCGCCCGCCAGCACAGCTGACACGCCATCGGCCTCGATCCGGAACCCGATCGTCGGCGCCACCGGTCGGTGGTCGGTGGGTGCTACCCGGATTGACACGCCGTCGCGGTCCCACACCGCGCCCTCGGTGTATTCGTGTACCTCGACAGGCGGCGGGGCGTTTAGATCGTCGTGGTGAGCAATGCGGTAGCTGATGGGTCGGGACCGAAGGCTTTCAATGTCGCCTCGACTACCGCGGCAGTTCCCGGCGGCCCGATGATCGGCAATGGCACGGGATCGGGTGCAAACGTGGTGACCCAGCGGGTGATCAGCAGGTCGCCGAGGTCGGCGATGTGGTCGCTGTGCAGGTGGGTGAGCAGCAGAGCCGATAAACCGTTGGCGCCCAGTCCGATCGCCGCTGCGCGTTGCAGCACGCCGCGTCCGCAATCCACCAGGAAAACCTGCCCGCCAGCCCGTACCAGGTGGACGGCCCGGCGCGATTCGGGTCGGGGATAGGGCTTCCGGTCCCGAGCAGCGTGATCTCCATCATGGGCTCAGGTATGTCACAGATCCTCGCGGGCTACTGCTCAATTCGCTAATTCAGCTGGCTGCCAACGCTTCTCTGAGTGTCGCGGCTCAGGCAACCTCGCCCACCTTGCGGATGCGGTGCAGTTCCTCCATCGCCTTGCGGCCGTGGACCTGACCTGGACGTTGGCCCGATTTTCGTCGGTTGCTTTCACGATGACCGATCTCGCCGTAGCCTGGTGTGAACCGGATCACAACTCGGTGGGAGGTCTGGATGCGAATTGCAGATGTGCTGCGGAGCAAGGGCGGCGAGGTCATGACCATCAACCCCGACGCGACGGTCACTGAACTGCTGGCCGGGCTCGCCGGTCACAACATCGGCGCCATGGTGGTGGTCGGGCAGGACGGTGTCGTCGGCATCGTCTCCGAGCGTGACGTGGTACGCCAGCTGCACGCCCATGGGGCGTCGGTGCTCTCGCGGCCGGTCTCGGAAATTATGACAGCGTTGGTCTCGACCTGCAGCAAGTCCGACACGGTGGACAGCCTCAGCATGCTGATGACCGAACACCGGGTGCGCCACGTACCGGTACTCGACGACGGCAAGTTGATCGGCATCGTCAGCATCGGTGACGTCGTGAAAACGCGGATGGAGGAGCTGGAGGCCGAGCACGAGCAGCTGCAGTCCTACATCACCCAGGGCTGACGGCCAGCAGCTCGACGGGAGCGGAGTAACTCAGCTCCAGGAGTACTCGCTGCGCAGGCGGGCAGCGACGACGTCGAAGATCGCGCGTTCCAGGATTGCCCCTTCGCGGCGAATCCCCTCTTCGGGAACGTCCAGCACCCGGTCCAGCCGCACCCAGCTGGGCCTACCGTCGCCATCCCAGCTTCCGCTGCCGATTTCCACCCAGTCCCGGTCGGCGGCGTGT
>Ga0210390_10002855_pt1 | contig 15057 bp, 13 predicted proteins | sample IncBWH11OmetaG_FD_161050 | JGI IMG/M metagenome (GOLD analysis project Ga0210390, IMG submission 161050) | Forest soil microbial communities from Barre Woods Harvard Forest LTER site, Petersham, Massachusetts, United States - Inc-BW-H-11-O ... | reverse complement strand
CGCCCTGGTTTCAATGCTGCTCTGGTATGAACTGCAGCCGCTCAGTGTCGCCGTGGGGTGGGCCGTCTTCGGATTAGTTCTCTTCGAATACGGTCTCTTGCGCACCACCAGACAGTTCCGTTTTCAAGCGTACGTGGCTCTGGCCGCTTCATTCGGCCGCATCTTCTTTGCGAATCTTACTGCCGGCGATCCCAGCGAATTCTGGGGACCCAGGATTTACACCGTGCTGCCGCTCACGCTCATTTTCTTTTTCGTCTATGCCCAGTTGGTCCCGGACGAAGCCAGTGTCCGGGATGACCGCCGTCTGCATTTCGACGTGCTCCTTGCATACCTGGGCACGGGCAGCGTTGTCGCGGTGTTGTATTTCCAGTTTCCAAACGACTGGCTGGTCACCGCATGGGCAGTGGCTGTCTTTATCCTTTTTGCAGTAACTCTTTTGCTCGACCGGACGATCTTCTTGTACCAGGGAATTATGCTGACCTTAGGCGCCTGTGGCCGCGGCGTAATGCACAATCTGTTCGGCGCCAGCTATTTCAGCGGCGACGAATGGACTGGACGGTATTTCGTTCTGGGTTCGGCTGTGGCTGTCCTGCTGGCGTGCCTCCCATTCGCGTTTCGCCTGCGCGATCGCTACAAAGCACAAGTGTTTTCGAATCGCTGGATAGGAACCGTGGTGCGGCATCCTGAACAGTTTATGTTCTTCGCACCTGTGCTTCTGCTGACTCTCATGCTCGCCCTCAAGATGCGCGCGGGCATGGTCACAGTCGCATGGGGCATCGAAGGAGTATTGATTGTGCTGCTCGCTCTCGCCGTCGGCGAGCGCAGCTATCGGCTCACCGGCCTGAGCCTGCTATTGCTTTGTGTCGCCAAAGTCCTCGCGAAGGATGCTTGGGGGCTGGCGCCGCGCGATCGCTATGTCACCTTCATCATCCTCGGAATGGCTTTGCTGCTGGTGTCGTTTCTTTATAGCAAATACCGGGAAGCCATTCGGCAATTCCTATGAAACGGGTAGTCGCGTTTCTCATTGTTCTTGTGGTCGGCGTGATGGCACTCTACTTCAGCCAGCGTCGTCATGAAGCTACTCCCGTTTCCGCCAACGCCGTCGTAGCTATCGCGGCAGACGCCCAGCGTGACCTCAGCCGAGCGCCTTTGCGGCTAACCCGTCTTTCTGATGATCAGGAAATCGCGATCGGCAACCAACTGGCGCAGCAATACTCGGCCATGAATGGCAAACTAAATCCAGAGGACCAGGCTCTTGAAAATTACGTTCGCAGCATCGGAAACACGCTGGCATTGCACGCTCACCGGCCCTTGCCATTCTCGTTTTATGTCCTGCCCAATCGCGCCATGATGAATGCCTTCTCGCTTCCAGGCGGCCACGTCTACGTCGGCGAGGGTCTGCTCGACCTGTTGACCAGTGAGGACCAAGTGGCGGCTGTGCTCGCCCATGAAGTCGAACACATTGATCACTATCACTGCGCCGAACGCGTGCAGATCGAGGCACGGCTACGCAATCTGAAACTTGGCATCGTTGGTGCCCTCGTCCAAATTCCGCTGGCGGTATGGGAATCCGGCTACAACAAGGACGAGGAACTCGAAGCCGATCGAGAAGGCATGCGCCTGGCAGTTCTGGGCGGTTACTCGCCTTACGGCGCCGTCAGCTTGTTCGAGAAATTCGCCAGGCTGCACCACGAATACACCATCCATGCCCAAAGTCCGGAGGAAGAGCTTTCTGAATTGGCCATGCAAAGTCTAGAAGGATACTTTCGTTCGCACCCTGAGCCGTCCGAGCGCCTTGCCCAAGCCAACAGCTTAATTGCGCAGGAGGGCTGGAAGGATCGCAAGACGCAGAAGCCATTCCATATCGAATACGAAGTGCACAATGGCCAGTATGTAAAGTAGGTGTTCTCATGTAAATTTGTATTGCGCGACGAGGTCGACCTAGAATCAAGGCTGCGCATGGTCACAACCTCGACTCCCCTTTCTTCTTCTTCGTCGCATTTCCGCTTTGCACGAATTCTGCTCTATTTCCTTGTGGTGATCTTGTTGTTGTTTGCGGGAGCCGCCGCCTGGTTTGTTTTTTGGGCACAGTCGGCCCTGCCTCAATTGGATGGCAGGCTGCGAGTGGTCGGACTTTCGGCGCCATTGAAGGTGATTCGCGATGCTCACGGAACCCCCACCATCGATGCCTCCAATTTCGATGATCTCTTTTTTGCTCAGGGGTACGTGACCGCGCAGGACCGATTATTTCAGATGGACGGAATGCGGAGGTTCGCGGCGGGCGAGCTTGCGGAAGTCTTCGGAGAAAAATATCTCGAGCACGACCGCCAGCAAAGAATTCTGGGGCTGAGAGTGGTTGCGGGAAAAACGATAGAGACTTTGCCGGCGACGGATCACTCTCATTTCGTCGCTTATGCCCGCGGCGTGAATGCATATATCGAGGCGCATCGTGAGCGCTTGCCACTGGAATTTCGCATTCTACGGTACTCCCCGCGGCTGTGGACGCCTGAGGACTCAGCGCTGATCGGAGTGCAGATGGTGGAGGATTTGAGCACGAGTCCGCGGCATGCGCTGATACGGGAGAAAATCCTGGCCAAGTTGGGACCTGAGCTGACCGCGGATCTGTATGTGAACTCTTCCTGGCACGATCGCCCGCCGACGGTCTTCCGGCCCAGCCTCGATCAGGAGATCAAGGGCAATGATGATAATGATCAGAATGATGACGACGATGACGATGATTCAGGTTCGGATAGCTCGGTTACCCGCTTAAAGCCCATTCCCGAAATGCCCGCGCCGCCGCTGCCGGAAATGTTTGCCGAGCCGCCTTTGGTTTTGGGTTCGAACAATTGGGTGGTTTCGGGGGCGCACACGGTTTCAGGCAAGCCGCTGCTGTCGAACGATATGCACCTCGGACATCAGATGCCGAATCTGTGGTACGCCGCCCATCTGCGTTGTGGCAGCGCGGCTTGCGGAAATTTTGATGTGGCCGGGGTTACGCTGCCGGGATATCCCTACGTGATCGTCGGCCACAACCAGCGCATTGCCTGGGGATTCACCAATCTCGGGCCCACGGTTGAGGACGTTTACGTCGAGACCTTCAACGCGGAGGGGCAATATCTGACGCCCGAGGGATGGAAGCAGCCCGAGCATCGCCGCGAGGTGATCCACGCAAAAGGCGGGCCGGATGTGACGGTGGACGTCGCGCTAACGCGCCATGGACCGATCGTTTCGGAGATGGTTCCAGGCGAGACTCGCAGACTGGCGTTGCGTTGGACTTTATATGACGGCATGCGCAGTCCGTTTTTCGCGGTCGATTCGGGGCAGAAGTGGGAGGAGTTCCGGCACGCTTTTTCCCTGCTTGATGCGCCCGCTCAAAACGTCGTGTATGCCGATGTCGACGGCAACATCGGTTATCAGGCTACGGGGAAGATTCCCATCCGGGCCGCGGGCGATGGCAGCTTGCCGGAAAACGGCAGCGACAATGCTCATGAATGGGCGGGCTACGTTCCGTTTGAAAAATTGCCCAGCGTTTTCAATCCGGCTTCGGGGATTATCGCAACTGCAAATAGCCGGATTGCGCCGGATGGTTATCGATATTCGCTGAGCACGGAGTGGGAGGCTCCATGGCGATCGGCTCGGATTTACCGCGTGCTCGAGTCGGGCAGAAAATTTTCCGCGGCCGATATGCTGGCGCTCGAAACCGATATCTATTCCGACTTGGATCGTTTTTTCGCGGAGCGGTTCGTATATGCCGTCGACCATGCCAGGAAATCTTCAGCTCGGGCTAAGGCTGCGGCTGAGATCATGCGGCAATGGGATGGAAGGATGATTGAGAGCTCGGCCGCACCCACACTCGCGGTGCAAGCGCGGAAGCAGTTAGTGCGTTTGTTGCTCGAACCCAAGCTGGGCGCAGCGCCCAAAGATCCCCTGCAGCTCGAGACTGCGCTTAGCTGGAAAAGTTATCGTTGGATGATGAGCACGGTCTGGTTGGAGAATGTGGTTCAACATCAACCCCAGCGCTGGCTGCCGGAAGCTTATCCGAACTACGACGAACTTCTGACAGCGGCGGTTGAGGCCGCGGTCGATCCAAGTCCAGCGAGCGATCCCGGTGCGCCTCAAGATTTGAATTCCTGGAAGTGGGGAGATTTTCATCCCGTAGAAATTCAGCATCCGATTCTTGGCAGGATTCCGCTTCTGCGGCGATGGTCCGGGCCTGGAGTACAACCTCAGTCGGGCGGCGAATACACCGTGAAAGCGGTATCGCGTAGCCACGGGCCGTCAGAACGAATGACGGTGGATATGGCAAATCTGGATCAATCCACGCTGAACCTGGTGACCGGCGAGGCCGGCAATCTGTTCAGCCCGTACTATATGGACCAGTGGAAAGCGTGGTACGAGGGCTTCACTTTTCCCTGGCCGTTTTCGGCGCCGGCGGTGGATAAAGCGCGAGCGCACGAGTTGCGGATGGAACCGTGAGCATTGTCGTCTTGAGCGGAGTGGCTCTTTGACAAAAGAAGCTACTCAGTCGAAAGATCCCGACCTGCTATTGCCAAAAAGAACGCGCAAGGAATTCGGCCAAGTATCAAAGAAGCGTGTTCAGGTGAACTTCAGTCCACCAGCTTCACATCGTATAACTGCCCAACAATGTTCACCTGCCCGTTATTGTTCTGCGTGTCGCCCGGAGTGACCTGCAGTTGGTTCGTATCGGTGTCGTAAATGTTAAGCGCGCCATTCTGGACCACATAAACTACGTCGCGACCGCTGATTTGCTGGATGCCGGTCACATCGCCATTGCTTGGCGGGATCACGACGCCCGGGCTACTCGTATTGAAGATCGACAGGCAGCCTCGAACCTCGCCCCCGGGAACGGCAATGTTGGTGCAGCTGTGCGCGCCAATGTAGAGCTGCCCGTTTTGGCTGAGCTGCATGCGATCGTGATAGCCGTTGGTGATCGTGGCTGAACCGGTAACCGTCATCGTTCCGGTATCTACGACGCTTAGCTTCCCGCAGACAGTGGCTGCCGTGTTTGTCCCCGCACAAGTATTTATTCCGGGCGGGTTCGGTAGCGGACTTCCGGCCACATACAAGGTCGTACCGTTCAGCAAACCGTAGGTTGCAGCACTTACTGGAATGGTGCTCGTACCAGTCGAAGCGCCGACATTGAGAACGCTAACCCCAGCCGCCTTCCCCCCGCACTGCGGACCGCAATTCATCACGTAGGCCGTGGCGTTGTTCGCGAAAATTCCCCATACCGGACGATCGAAGCCGGTGATGTAACTGCGCGGATCAGTGGCGGTTCCAATCAAGATCGTGGTAATCACGGTTACCGTATCGGAGTTATCGCTGAACACCAGCACATGGTTGCCATCTGGGCTGGGCACAACAAAGTGCGCGCCCGGCACAGGGATAGACGCGGCGATTCCCCCATTTTGTAAGTTCAGCACCTCAACCGCACCCGGAGCCTCTCCGAGGACCGGCGCAGTAGGAACGGCGGCATAGGCGCTGGTCGAGGCCTGACTGACAGCCATGCTCTCTGTAAAACCAGGCAAGGTAATGGCTGTCAACGACGTGGTAGTCCCGATGGCGGTGGCAACAGCTTCGGTAGTGTTGTCGATGGCGGTCACAGTATTACCGGTCTGGCTGTACACCAAGGTGTACTTCAGATCGGGAGAAACCGCCATTAGCCCGGGCTGGGAACTGTCTCCCGCCAAAGTGACCACGGAGGTAGAGAGCACGTCTTCGTCGACCGCCGCATTCACGATGTTCAGCACCGGCAGATTGGTTCCGGTTACGCCCGTTGTTGTTCCCGGGAATAGTGGATTCGAAATGAAAACCCGGAACGCCAGGCCGCTGGGTTTGTGCGTACTGGCGGCAGAGCCCTTACCTCCGCAGGAAATAATGGTGACACTGGCAGCCACGAGCACAAGTATGCTGACCAAAATTCTCTTCAAACCTGGGACTCCGAAGAGCATGAGGGACAAAGATTTAGATGCAAGAAAGCGGATTATATCAGAGCCACTTCGTAGAATTTCAGCACGCGCGGCGCCTAGATGCAAAAGCAACCGTCCTCTTGTATTCTGGACAGAATGGCTACTGACCTACTGGCCCGGATAAAACAGTCTCCCGTGTTGTGCGATGGCGCCATGGGGACCCTGCTGTACGGCAAGGGAATCTTCATCAATCGCTGCTATGACGAGCTGAACATCTCGCAGCCTGACCTGATTCGAGGCATTCACCACGAATATCTCCAAGCAGGTGCGGAGATTATTGAAACCAATACTTTCGGGGGGAATTCGTTCCGCCTGGCACGGCATAGCATAGATAGCCAGGTGCGAGAGATAAATGTGGCCGGAGCGCGACTGGCGCGAGAAGCTGCCAAGAGCTTTGACGTGTTCGTCGCAGGATCGGTCGGGCCCCTCGGGGTGCGCATCGAGCCGCTGGGCAAAACCTCTTTCGAAGAAGCCCGTACCGCTTTTCGCGACCAGATCGCGGCCTTGGTGGAAGGCGGCGTCGACCTGCTGATGCTCGAAACCTTTGGGTATCTCGAAGAACTGCATCAGGCCATACTGGCCGCTCGCGATGTGAATCCGAAGATCCCGGTAGTGGCGCATGTCACCATTGATGAGGACGGGAATTGTCTCGATGGTTCCACTCCGGAGACTTTTACCCCGCGGCTGGTGGAATGGGGCGCGGACATCATTGGCTGCAATTGCAGTGTGGGTCCGGTTGCAATGCTCGACGCGGTTGAACGCATGCGAGCGCTCACCTCGGTGCCCCTGGCGGCGCAACCGAATGCCGGAATGCCGCGATCGGTTGAAGGCCGGAAAATCTATCTTTGTTCGCCCGAGTACATGGCCAGTTACGCCCGCAAATTCGTCGCCGCGGGTGTGCGCATTGTGGGCGGCTGCTGCGGTACCACGCCGGATCATATCCGGGTGATGAAATCTGCCTTGCGAGTAGGTGATGCGCGCGCGAAAGTCGGTTCGGCATCAGGTCCAGGCCAAACCAAGCCTGCCACAACCGCCGCCGTAGCCATCGAGCAGCGTTCCCGGCTGGGCGCCAAGCTGGCTGCGGGCGAATTCCTGACGATGGTCGAAATCGTTCCGCCCAAAGGTACGGATATTCGCAAGGAAATCGAAGGCGCACGATTCGTCAAGTCGGTAGGTGTGGACGGAATCAATGTTCCGGATAGTCCGCGGGCTTCGGCGCGTATGAGCAATCAGGCGCTGTCGCTGCTGATCCAGCAGGAGGTGGGGATCGAAGCTATCCTGCATTACACCTGCCGCGACCGCAATGTGTTGGGCATTCAATCGGATTTGCTGGGAGCAGCGGCCACCGGCATTCGCAATCTGATCTGCATCACCGGCGATCCGCCGAAAATGGGCAGCTATCCCGATGCCACCGCCGTGTTTGACGTGGATGCGATTGGGCTGGTGAACATCGTGCATAACCTGAATCGGGCCCTCGACATTGGCGGCAATCCGATTGGGGCGGGCACGACTTTTGTGATTGGCGTCGGCGCCAACCCCGGACTGAGCGATATGGACGAGGAAATTCGTCGCTTCGAGTACAAAGTGCAGGCGGGCGCTGAGTATGTGGTTACCCAGCCTGTCTTTGACCTTGGCCTGCTGGAAAGCTTCCTGCGCCGGATCGAGCATTGCCGGATTCCGGTGGTTGCCGGGATTTGGCCGCTGGTAAGCGTGCGCAATGCAGAATTCATGAAGAACGAATTGCGAGTCTCTGTCCCGGATTCCATTCTGGAACGGATGGTCCGGGCAAAAACCCCGGAAGCGGCGCGCGAGGAAGGGGTCGCGATTGCGCGGGAAATGCTGGTCGCGGTACGGGAAATGGCGCAAGGAGCGCAGATCAGTGCGCCCATGGGGCGGTACAGTTTGGCAGTGGACGTTCTGGAAGCATTGGGGACATCTCGTCCCACTTCGGTTTAGCCTGTATTAAATCTTCGTTAAAGTGCATCTTTTGCTGGACACATTCCATCTCTAAGTGGAATAGAATAGCTTTATCGGAGCAGAAAACCGTTGGCGAAATTTGAAGATTGCCTCCAGCGTCTAGAGAAGATCGTGCAAGAACTTGAAAAGGGCGAAGTAGCCCTGGAAAAGTCTCTGACGCTTTTTGAGGAAGGTATGCAACTTTCAGCTACTTGCCGGAAAGAATTGGAGCAGGCTGAGGGCAAAGTGGAAATCCTGCTAAAGCAGAACGGGAAGCTCCAGGCTGAGTCGTTTGAGCCCTTGACCGAGAGCGCGGTGGGGAAAAGATAAAAGGCCGCATCGGTCGCTACGCCGCTCATCAGTATTAACGTCTGTGACCGCGTTCACTCCCGTGCAACGTCGCCACAGCCCGGTTGCCGTGCCTAGCGGTAGAAGAAGAGGGAAGTAATGCAGCCTCTTAATGTGGTACTCCTCCAGGGCGATTTGAGGGTAGCGCAGTCTCTCGTTTCCGCTCTTGCCAACACCTTTGGTTCGGTCCGCCAGGTCCAGTCCCTGGGGGACGTGCGCACCAGCATCGCCAAACATCGTGCAGGCATTGCTATTTTGGACATGGAGGCAGCCTCGATCTCGGACGTCGAGCGCCTGTCCCGTGAATTTCCGCAAGCCTGCATCGTTTGCACCCATCGCCTGGCCGACGAAGATATGTGGACAGCGGCGGTGAACGCCGGCGCTGCCGATGTCTGTCCTCCATCCGATACTCGCGGCATCCTGCGCGCTGCGCTGAGAAGTGGCTCCATCGCGCAATCCGCGGCCGCCTAGAAATGCTTCGAACCACTCTAAGGGCGCCCTGGCGGGCGTCCTTTTATCTTTTAAGACCAGACTCGTGGTCCGCAAACACGAAAAAGCATTGCTATACTCAGCGTCATGCTGAATGACACCCTGGAAGCAGGTCGAGAGCTGACCGATGCGGCTCTGGAACGACTATTGCCGCCGGCTACCCAGCATCCGGTTTCCATTCATCGGGCCATGCGGCACAGCGTTTACGCCGGTGGCAAGCGCTTGCGGCCTATTTTGTGCATGGAAGCGGGGAGGATGGTCGCCGGTTCGCATCCCGCGGCCATCGAAGAGTTGGGCGCCGCGCTGGAGATGCTTCATACATATTCCTTGATCCACGATGACCTTCCGGCGCTGGATAACGATGATTTGCGCCGCGGACGGCCGACATGTCACAGAGTTTTTGGTGAGGCCATCGCAATTCTTGCCGGAGACGCGCTGCAGACTCAGGCCTATGAAACGTTGTCGAGGTTGCGCTGTCCGGCGGAAGCGCGGGTGCGCATCATCGAAGAAATTGCTCGCGGCACTGGTACAGTGAACGGCATGATTGGCGGCCAGGTGGTCGACCTCGAAGCCGAGCATAGCAAACCGGATTTAACCACGCTGGAGTACATTCATCGCTCGAAAACCGCTGCCCTGATCACAGCCAGCGTTGTGAGCGGCGGACTTTATGCCGGAGCCGACCATGATGCCGTCGAGAACTTGAGGGCCTTCGGAAAATCCATTGGGCTGGCCTTTCAGATCGTGGATGACGTACTTGATGTTACCCAGACCTCCGAGCAGCTGGGAAAAACCGCGGGCAAGGACACGGCGGCGGAGAAAGCGACTTATCCAGCGCTCTTCGGAATCGATGAATCGCTAAAGAAAGCGGATACGCTGGTCGATCAAGCCTTGGCTTCGCTGCAAGGTTTCGGCGAGCGCGCGGATACGCTGAAAGGGCTGGCGCGATTCCTGGTGGAAAGGAAAAAGTAGCGCCAGCATCTTGCCGGCTGTCCCGAGGGCATCCTGCGCTCAGTGGCGTAGCGGGGACGCCGCACCGACAACACCAGGGACGGCGTTATGAGGCTCGCTTTGATATGATCACTGTGGCGATGGAGTTCGCCTTAACCGCCTGGATCGCATGCGTAACATCCGGCTGATAACTCCTACAAACTTTGTAGGGAGAGCTCCATCGTGATCGATTTTCTCGTCCTATCCCTGGGTGCAATCGTCGGCGCAAATGCCCGTTATTTTTTAAGCCGGCTCGCGGCTAAAGAACTGGGTCCCGTTTTCCCTTATGGGACGCTGTTCATCAACTTCGCTGGCAGCCTGATCGTTGGTTTCTTCGTCATCTGGACCACGGAAAGAGTGTTGGCCGACCCGCGATGGCGGTTGCTCGTGGTCGTCGGATTTTGCGGCTCGTTCACCACCTTCTCCAGTTACGCCTTTGAAACCATGGCTTACTTCGAACAAGGACAGTGGCTTCTGCTGTTGACCAACGTGCTCGGCAACAATTTGCTTTGCCTGGGCGGAGCGCTGGCCGGGATGGCTCTGGCAAGGTTGCTGTAAAATGCCAGACCAGATGGCTGTTCAAGTCACCGTCTATCTCAACGAAGCCGACCAGTGGCATCACCGGCCGCTGCATGTGGAGATCCTCAACTACCTGCGGCGGGAGAACGTGTATGCTGCAACCGCAATCCATGCGGTCGCGGGCTTTCTTGGGCGGCACCGGGTTCAGACTAGCCATCTCGTGGACGCTGGAGGCAAGCTTCCTGTGATCATCATTTTTGTGGACACGGATGAGCACGTGAACCGCGTCCTGCCAACATTGAAAGAGATGGCTGCCCACCGCTTGATCGTGCGCGAGAATGTGGTTTTGGAACAAGGAAGTCTCGACTGAGATGTCTACCCTTTCTTCGGCTGCGCCGCTTGATGTTTTAGCCATCGCTGCCCACCGCGACGATGTTGAACAAACCTGCGGCGGCACGTTGCTAAAAATGGCGCAGCGCGGACGGCGTACCGGAATTCTCGATCTCACCCAGGGAGAAATGGGAACGCGGGGCACGGCGCAAGACCGAGCACGGGAAGCGGAGGATGCCGCGAAGATATTGCGCGTCTCCTGGCGTCAAGCCCTCGATATTCCGGATGGGCGAGTCGAGAATACCTTTGAGAACCGGTTGAAGGTCGCGCACGTGATCCGCGAGCAGCGGCCGCGAGTCGTCATCCTTCCGTATTGGAAGGGACGGCATCCGGATCACTACACCGCGTCGACGTTGGGATATGAAGCCTGCTTTCTAGCAGGATTGGCCAAGCTGGATGTTAGTGTGGTAGGGGGGGACTCGCCCGCAGATCTGACGGCGGGGCGCCGTCAGGATGCCGGCGCTACAAAACTTTTGCCGCACCGGCCTTTCAAAATTATTTACGCGACGCTATATTACGACGTCCGGCCGACCTTCGTTGTGGACATTACCGAGCTATTCGAAATGCGCTTCCAGGCGCTGATGGCCTACAAATCGCAGTTCAGCGATCAGGAAGCTGGCAAGGATCTTTTTCCTGCGCAGGCCGAGATTCGCGCGCGCATTGAAGCCATGGCACGCTTCTACGGCTTGCTGGGCGGCGTAACCTACGCCGAGCCATTCCTGCAGAAGGAAGTGGGCCTGGTGGAAGATCTGACTTTGATTCCAGTGAAGTCGATCTGACTTATCTTTTCACCGCGACCGCAACTCCATCCCGGATCGGCAGAATCGTCGTAAGTAAATCCGGAGAACCGTAGAGCAGACGGTTGAACTCCATAATGGCTTTGGTGGAAGCATCCGGAGGCGTCTTCTTGGCAACCCGTCCGCTCCATAGGACATTGTCCGTGACAAATAATCCGCCTTTGCGCAGACGCGGCAGAGCCAGCCGAAAGACGCGGGGATAGTCTTCTTTATCGACATCGTTGAAGATAATGTCAAATTCTTGCTTGTGTTCAGAAAGAAGTTCGAGGGCATCGCCGGTTGCCACATTGATTCGCGACGCGACTCCTGCGCGTTCGAAATATCCTCGCGCCTCTGCCGCATTCTTGCGGTCGCCGTCGGTGTAGAAGACAAGCCCACCTTGGCCGACGGCTCGTGCCCACCAGATAGTTGAGTACCCGATGGCAGAGCCCATCTCGAAAACCGTTTTGGCGCCGATCATGAGCGCCAGTTGATGCAGAATGCGGGCGACCGCCGGACCTACGATTGGAATCTTTCGCTTGGCGGCTTCGGTCTCCATCTCTGCCAGCACTTCGTCGCGCGGCGGAAGGATGGAATAGAGATAGTCTTCGACGGGCTCGGCTGTAATGCCGGGCATCCGCCAATCCGGTTTGGTCGTTTTCGATTTCGCCAACTCGCTTCCTTTCCGTAGCGGTGGACGGGCGAGGACGCCCGTCCTCCATTAGCATTTATGAAATGGTTTCACCGGGCTTCATTTCCCTGACTTCCACGTCGGGCGCCAGCTTCTGCAACTGGCTTGGCCTTCCCGTCAGCACCGGGAAGGTTCCGAAATGCATCGGGATGACCATTTTCGGTTTTAGCAGCTTGCAGGCGTAGGCCGCCTCGCGCGGCCCCATGGTGTAGTGATCGCCAATCGGAATCATCGCGATGTCGGGCGCGTAGAGTTCGCGGATGATTTGCATATCGCCGAAAACATTGGTGTCGCCAGCGTGATAAATCTTCACCCCGTTGGCGAACTCGACGACGTACCCGCAGGCTTCGCCGCCGTAAACCAACTCATCGCCATCTTTTATACCGCAGGAATGGTCGGCGTGAACCATGGTCACTTTGATGTCGTCGACGGTTTGGGTTCCACCCTTGTTCATCTCTGCCGTCTGCTTCACGCCTTTTTTCTCCAGCCATCCGCACAACTCAGGGATGCCGACTACCTTGGGGTGATGTTTCTTGCCGATTTCGACCGCATCTCCGATGTGGTCGAAATGGCCGTGGGTGCAGAGCATCACGTCCACTTTCCTGATCCTCTTTTCCTTCTCTGGACACATGGGGTTGCCCATGACCCAGGGATCGACAAGGATTATTTTTCCGCCGGGTGTTTCCACCCGAAAGGTTGCATGACCTAACCAGGTAAGTTTAATGCCGTTGAGATTCATAATGTTTGGCTTAGATTGAGCAACTAGCACATGGCAATTAGCACTTATTCCCTCAAGCGCCCATGCGCAAATCAGCGAAAACACTCGATGGCTAAATGCCGAGTGCTAAATGCCGAATGCTAGTTTAATATAGTTCGCCGTGACTGAACTTAGGGTTCTAATCTCGCGCGAGCAAATCGCGCATCGGGTAGCGGCGATGGGTGCTGAAATCACTCGCGACTTTTCCGGACAGGCCGTGATTTTGGTGGGCGTGTTAAAAGGCGCGACGATTTTTCTCAGCGACCTGGCGCGCCATATCCAACTCGACGCGACCTTCGACTTCATTGGCGTCTCCAGTTATGGCAATCGTCCCAGCCCGGCCGATGAGCTGCAGTTCGGATGGGACTCAACCGGAGAAGTGCAGCTGACCAAGGATGTGGACCAATCCATGAAAGATCGAAATGTGATCCTGGTCGAAGACATTTTGGATACAGGCCTCACTCTTAACTATCTGCAAAGGATCATGCAGGGTCACCAGCCGAAAGCGCTTCGCATCGCGGCATTACTGGACAAGCCGTCGCGACGAAAACAACCGATCAAGGCGGACTACGTCGGGTTCAGTATCCCCGACGAGTTCGTGGTTGGGTATGGATTGGACTACGCGGAAAAGTATCGCAACCTGCCGGATATTTGCGTCGTACCAAGAGAGGGCTGATCGCGCCACGAGAGACCTAGCAAGCTACGTCTCGCTTGCGGCCAAAGCCTGCAAAAACGCGGCTGTTATCATAGGAAAGTGGAAATGGCTGCTGCCAAAACTGATTTTCAATCCAAAGTCGATCCGCTTCTGCTGGAAGTGGCGGACGTGGTCAATACCACGCTCGACTTGGACACTACGCTGCGCCGCGTGGCCGAACTGGTGCGCAAGGTTATTGACTACGAGATTTTCGGGATCCTGCTACTGAACGAAAAAACCCAGGAACTGCGCTTTCGGTTCCAGGTGGGTTATGCGCACGAAGTCGCGGAGCGCATGCGCATCAAAGTGGGCGAGGGCGTTACCGGGATCGCGGCGCAGCGGCGGGAAGCGATTCTGGTCGATGATGTGGCCAACGATCCGCGCTACATTTCTGCGGTTCCCAACGTGCGCTCCGAGCTAGCAGTCCCGCTGATCATTAAGAACCGACTCATCGGCGTGATTGATATCGAGTCGCCACAGCCCTACCACTTTACCGAAGAGCACAAGCGGTTGCTCACCCTCATTGCTTCCCGCATGGCGGTCGGCATCGAGAATGCGCGCTTGTATACCCGCACCACGCGCCAGGCGCGGACTCTTGTTTTGTTGAATGAAATCGCGCGCGAGCTCACATCCATTCTCAACGTGGACGAACTGCTGAAACGCATTGCGGAGCTCCTCAGACGGCTGATTGATTACCAGATGTTCAGCATTCTGCTGCTGGACGCTGCCGGCGAGAAATTGCAGCATCGTTTTTCGCAGCGCTTTCAGGAGAATATTCAACTCAAGCACGAAATCCCTTTAGGGAAGGGTGTCATCGGCTACGCTGCGCAACACAAGCAGGCGGTTCTGGTGCCCGATGTAAGCAAGGATCCGAGATACATTCAAGGAAACCCTGAGACCCATTCCGAGCTGGCGGTGCCGCTGGTTTACAAAGACAAAGTGATCGGAGTGCTGGACCTTGAGCACACGCGTCGCGGTTTTTTCACCGACGATCACAAACGAACTGTGACCACGTTGGCCGCGCAGGTTGCGATTGCGATCGAGAATGCGCAACTGTACGAGGAGATTGCGCGCCAGGAAAAGCGACTTGAGCGTGACTTGGCGATGGCTCGCCAATTACAGTTCGGGCTTCTGCCACCAACGCTTCCGAAGCTCGCGAATCTTGACATCGCGGCGAAGTTCGTGCCGGCACGGGCGATCGGCGGCGACCTCTATGATTTTGTCAATTATTCCATGTCGCGCACCGCCATCGTGATTGGAGATGTGAGTGGCAAGGGTGCGCCGGCCGCGATTTATGCAGCGCTGGTCAGCGGAATTCTGCGTTCCCATGCGCCTATCGAACCCGGGCCTGCGGAAATGCTCTCAGCCGTGAATTTTTCGCTGGGCGAGCGGCGCATCGAGGGTCAGTTCGTGTCGCTGATCTACGCCGTCTGGGACGACCGAAATCGCACCTTGCAAGT
>Ga0210390_10002853_pt1 | contig 15058 bp, 13 predicted proteins | sample IncBWH11OmetaG_FD_161050 | JGI IMG/M metagenome (GOLD analysis project Ga0210390, IMG submission 161050) | Forest soil microbial communities from Barre Woods Harvard Forest LTER site, Petersham, Massachusetts, United States - Inc-BW-H-11-O ... | reverse complement strand
GTGTCGTCGCGGCATTGCTGCTGGTCCTCTACGGCGGCTGGGTCGCCCTGGCCCACTCGAACACCAACCTGACCTTCGGGCCGTTGGGGCGGGTGTTCGTGAGCCCGAACTATCACCGCATCCATCATCGGCTCGACGGCGCGCAAGACGTCAATCTGGGTTTTGCGCTGACGATCTGGGACCAACTCTTCCGCCGGGCCGTCTTCCCGACGGCGGAGACGGTGCGGATCGACACGGGCATCCCGGGCCGGCCGCTGAGGGTCGAGCAGGAAGGGCCGCGCCCCCGCCACCTGGCGGTGTTGGCGGCGCAACTCATCGGGCCCTTCCGCCCGAGCCAGCCGGTTGACCTTCCGACGATTCGGAACGCCTCCCGCACCTCCGAGGCGTGATGGCGACGACCGCCACCCTCTCGAGCCCTGCGGCGCGCGGGCGCGACCTGCTCCGGTGGGTGTTCAGCGTCAGGTCGACATCACTCCCGGCAGACCTGGGGCTGCTGGTAGCCCGCATCGGGCTGGCCTGGATCTTCATCTACTACGGGGCGGGCAAGCTGTTCGGCGCCTTCAACGGTCCGGGCATCCACCGGACGTCGCTCTACATGTCCAACGTCGCCCACCTGCATCCGGGAGGCCTCTTCGCGGTGCTCGGTGGCCTCGTCGAGTTCGGAAGCGGTATCGCCATGGCCCTGGGCCTTTGCGCCCGGCTGGCCGGCATCGCACTCGTCGGCGACATGGTGATGGCGATGATCACGGTGACCTGGACGACCGGCATCAACAACTCGACGAACCCTCCGGGCTACCAGCTCAACCTGGCCCTGGCCGTCCTCGCGCTGGTTGTGGCGCTGCTCGGAGCCGGGCGCTTCAGCCTCGATGCGGTGATCGGGCAACAGCTCGGCTCGTCGCTCCCGGCGCAAGAGGACAACGGCAGGGACTGAGGGGGTGGCCGGCGTCGCGCGGGTCCAGCACGCGCTGCCGCCGCGCTCGCAGCGGATCGTCCGGGTCTCGGCGAACATCGTCGGCGCCGCCGGGGCGGCCTACTTCGCGTACGTAACGCTCACCGCCTATCTGCACACCCACCACCCGATCGGCGTCCTCTTCTTCGCTCAACAGGCGGTGGTCGTCGTGGCGTATCTCGTCCGCCGTCCCGCCAACATGGTGACCCTTCGCACCGGGGATTGGCTGCTTGCCTTCGGCGGGACGTTCAGCCCGGTCCTGCTCCGGCCCGACGGCGCACACACGAGCTGGGGCATCTCCACCGGCCTGGTCCTCCAATTGATCGGTGTGGTGATCGCGCTCTGGTCGTTGACGACCCTGGGACGGTCATTCGGCTTCGCGGCGGCGGACCGCGGCCTGGTCAGTCGGGGTCCCTACGCGGTTGTGCGCCATCCCGTGTACGCGTCCTATGTCCTGCTGCTCGCGGGCTATCTGTTCCAGAGCATGTCGTTGCGCAACGTCCTCGTCGCACTGCTGGCCATCGGCTGCGACCTCGGCCGCATCCACGCCGAAGAGCGGGTCCTGGCGCAGAACCCTGCACACCGGGCCTACTGCCGGCGGGTGCGTTGGAGGATGCTGCCGGGCCTCTGGTAAATCGGTTTCTGAGCCGGCCGCAGGCGGTCAGAACCCGACGCCGCCGCCACCACCCGACGTGGTCGTCGTGGTCGTCGGGGGTGACGTCGTCGTTGTCGTCGGCGGAGGCGGAGTGGTGGTCGGAGGTGCCGTGGTGGGCGGGCTGGTCGGGGCCGTTGTCGTCTGTACCGGGTTGGTCGGTGCCGGGCTCCCAGGGCTGTTCGGCGCCTGGTGCGAGGGGGCCGACGTAGGCCGCGTCGTCGAGCTCGAAGACGACGGGCTCGATCCGGACGAGGACGAGGGCGGGGCCGTGACGATCGTCCCCGAGCTCTTCGTGCTGGCACGGTCGAGGGAACCGTTCGTGTGCACGGTGAACCAGTTGTTCGCATAGCCCTGGCCGCCGGCGTGCGACGTGGAGTGGTCGGCCGCGAAGAAATAGAGCGCGTGACCGTGGAGGGCCACCTGGAGCCGCCCGTCGGAGCGGTGGATCGTCCCGAGCCCCGAGACGTGACCCAGGTGGTGCGCCGCCCTGTGGGAGACGATCAGTGGCAGCCAGGTCTTGGCGCAGGCGCCGGTGCAGGAGCTGTGGCCACGCGGATCGTTGGCCATCTCGTAGAGCGGCCGGTGCGATGCGACGAGGACCGTGCCGAGGCCGGCGATCTGCGCCGACGTCACCACCGGGGGCGGCGGCGACGCGCCGGCGAGAGCCGTCGTGCCGAGCGCGCCCGCCACGATGGCCGCCGGGAGGAGGCCACGGCGGACGAGGCGGCGGTTTCCATATCCGGGGCGGAACGTTGGGACCGTCGGGGTCCGCGCCACATCGCTGGGTCTCATCGGCAAGCTCCTCCCCTGTGGTGCTGCTTGGGTCTGGAGTGAATACGGCCCAGCGCCGCAGAGGGATGGTCCGGGACCGCGCTTTGCGGAACAAACCTGGCCGGGCGGCCGACGTCCTTACTTCTTGCGAGCCGAAGCCTTCTCCTGGTTCAGCGCGACCGCATCCCGGACGAGCGTCTTGAAGGCCTTATCGTCCAACGTGTCGCCCTCGTAGAGATCGACGGCACGTCGTACCGCGCCTTCGGTGCCCGCCTTGAACAGACGCGCCGGATCCTTCAACGATCCCCCGCGAGCGAACGTCACCTTGACGTGGTCCTCGTAGGTCTCCCCCGTGCAGATCAACCCGTCCTGGTACCAGGTCGGCACGCCGTCCGGGTTCGAGGCCTTGGCCCACTTCCGTTCTTCCGTGACACCGGGGACGGCCTGCTCGATCAGCTTGCGGATGCGAGCGATCATCGCGTCCCGCCAATCGCCGGCTGCCCCGGACCGTGCGCCCGCCTTGGCGGGGGTCTTGCCGCTGGTCGACGCGCTGTTTGCCATGCCGGGACGATAGGCCACGCGGCGATGTTCGGTCGCGACCGAGCAACCACCGGAGAGTCCGCCATCGGACCTCCATCGCTGCGATCGCAGGGCCCGTGGTAACGTCCGAAACCGCCGTCGCAAGCGGCACTGCTCACGAGGGGAAGCCGGTGAGAACCCGGCGCTGGTCCGCAACCGTGAGTGGCACACCCCCAAGGGTGCTGCCACCGAGCCGGGATACCTCACTGAGCAGCTGAGTTCCCCATCCGTCGAGACACGAGGACCGGGGCTCGGTGCAACCCACGCGCGCGTGGATGCTCCCGGGCTCATGTCCGGGAAGCGAGAAACATGTACCGCACCGCCCGCCTTCTCACCGGAGGCATGGCCGTCGCGGCCACCCTCCTCTTCATGGTGGCTGCCCCCTTCAGCGCCTCCGCCGGTGCCTCCGGCGCCTCTGCGACCCTGCCGCAGGTTGCGACCGCCCAAGCTGCGGCGCGCTGGCTCGGCAGCCAGATGAACGCTGCCGGCTACATCCCTTCGACAAGCACGCCGGGCACCGCGGATCTCTCGGGGACCGTCAACACGGTCCTCGCCCTGGCCGCCGCCAACGTGGACCCCTCACCGGCGCGAACGGGCCTCGGCTATCTGGAGCAGAACGTGAACGCCTACGTGACCGTGGCCGGAAGCGACGGCCCCGCCAAGCTCGCGCTGCTCGTCCTTGCGGCGCACGCTCTGGGGGTGGACCCGACGAACTTCGGCGGCACCAACCTGGTCAGCCGTCTTCTGGCAACGGAGCAGACCAGTGGCCGGTTCGGAACCGACGCCCAGGTTCCCGACTTCGCCGCCTACGGCTACAGCCAGGGTCTCGCGTTGGCGGCTCTGAAAGCCGCCGGAGTGCAAGCGAACGCGGCGGCCGTCTCGTGGCTGCAGCAGAACCAGTGTCCCGACGGCGGTTGGACAGGACCGGACCCGGTGGACAATCCGTGCAACGGCGATCCGGGCCAAGGAAACGGTCCGGATACCAACACCACCGCACTGGCCGTCGAAGGTCTGGCCGCCCAAGGCGGTCTGACGCCGTCGATCGCCACCAGCGCGTTGAGCTTCTTGAAGAACGGACAGAACGCGGACGGTGGCTGGGCGTACGACCCCGCCGCGGCGGACAACCAGCAGACGAGCGACCCGGACTCGACGTCGTTGGTGATCCAGGCGCTCCTTGCCATGGGCCTCGAGCCCGACAGCAGCCAGTTCACGACCGGTGGGAACACCCCCACCAGCCTCTTGCTGTCGTTCGAGGTCACCTCGGGGGCCGACGCCGGCGCCTTCTCCTCGGCCTTCGGGAGTCCCAGCACCGGGGACCTGGTTGCCACCTATCAAGCAGTCCCGACGCTGATGGGCCTGAGCTTCCCGTTCGGCCCGTCCGGCAGTGCCTACTGGCTCGCCGCATCGGACGGCGGCATCTTCAGCTTCGGCGGGGCTCCGTTCTACGGCTCGATGGGTGGCAAGCCGCTCAACGAACCCATCGTCGGGATGGCACCGACGATGGACGGTCTCGGGTATTGGGAGGTGGCGTCGGACGGCGGCATCTTCACGTTCGGTGATGCGGGCTACTACGGCTCGATGGGCGGGCACGCACTGAACAAGCCGATCGTCGGTATTGCCGCGGGACCCGAAGGCAGTGGCTACTGGGAGGTCGCCTCCGACGGCGGCATCTTCAACTACGGCGACGCGAGCTTTCAAGGCTCCATGGGCGGCAAGCCGCTGAACAAGCCCATCGTCGGCATCGCGGCCACACCCGACGGCGGCGGGTACTGGGAGGTGGCGTCGGACGGCGGCATCTTCAGCTTCGGTGACGCTGCGTTCCACGGCTCGATGGGGGGCATGCCGCTCAACCAACCCATCGTCGGCATGGCGCCCACTCCCGACGGCGGCGGCTACTGGCTCGTGGCCGCCGACGGTGGCATCTTCAGCTTCGGCGACGCCACGTTCTACGGCTCGACGGGTTCCCTGCACTTGAGCCAGCCCGTCGTCGCCATGGCGCCCACCGCCGATGGCGGCGGCTATTGGCTCGTGGCATCCGACGGCGGGGTCTTCAACTACGGCGACGCGCTGTTCTCCGGTTCGGCCAGCCCCTACGGCGTCCACAACGTGGTGGCCGCGTCCGCCAGCGCCGCCTGAGACGTGCGACTCCGCCCGCGCGCCGGCCTGCTTCTCGGAGCGACGATGGTCTTCGGCCTCCTCATCCTCGGGCCGGCCGGTGCAGCGGTCGCGGCGAGCGGCCAGGTGTGTACGGGGGTGGTGATCGACGACGGGCCACACCCGACCGATCAGAACTGGGCGGCCGTCGCCGTGCAGGGGCCAGAGGTGCCGGCCGGTGACAGCGACCTGCAGGCACTGGCCGCAGCCGGCGACACGGCCACCCAGAACAACTCGGGGTTGGTGTGCGCCATCAACAATTTCCCCGCCGACGGGTTGCAGAACTGCCTGAACTCCAACGGCGCCGGCCAGTACTACTACTGGGCCTATTGGGAAGGTGACCCCTACACCAACACGTGGACCTACGCGGATATCGGACCGGCTTCGCACAACGTCGGCAGCGGCCAGACCTACGTGCAGGGTTGGAGCTTCCAAGATCCCGGACCTGACACCCAGAGCGCGGCCAAGCCCTCGGTGACGCCGGCCACCGCGTTCTCCCAGGCTTGCCCTGGCGTGCAGCCGGTCCCTTCCGTCGGTTCGCGTGGTTCCGGCGGTTCCGGCGGTTCGGGCGGGAGCGGATCGGGGGGCGGAGGGAACGGTGGCTCCGATGGGGGTTCGTCTCCCGGGACTCCCGGGCCGTCCGCCTCGGCCACGACGACGACCACGGTCGCCGGCGGTGGATCCGGGACACCACGGACATCTGCCGATGGCGCGACGGGTTCGGGCACCGCCGCGACAACGACGACACGGCCGGACGTCGGGGCGTCAGCACCACCCGGCGGATCACACGGCACCACGACCACGACTGCAGCGGGCACTGCCGGGACACGCGGTGACGGCAAGGCGACACTGGCCGACGCCCGACCATACGGCGCGTCGGGAAGTGGCGATCCCGCCCTGCCGATCGTGATCGTGGCCGGCGTGATCCTCATACTCGGCGGGCTGGCATGGTGGCGCTGGCGCCGGCGCCCGCTCGAGGAATGACCCGCCGGCCCTCGCGCTCGTTGCACCCCTTGGCGTGGTGGGTGTGGGCGGTCTGCCTGGCCGTCGTCGCCATGCAGTCGCTCAACCCGAACCCGTTCCTGTTGCTCCTCATCTGCGGCGTGGCGTGCTTCGTGGTCTCGAGCTGCCGCGGCAACGAGCCCTGGGCGCGCTCGCTCACCTTCTTCTTGCGCCTCGGCGTCGTGATCATCGCCATCAGGGTCGCGATCGAGATCCTGTTCGGCCAGCGCGGCCTGCCCGGCCATGTCCTCTTCACGTTGCCGCGGGCTCCGCTGCCCTCGTGGGCCGCCGCCGTCAGCATCGGAGGGGCGGTCACCCTCGAGTCGATCCTCACCGCGTTCGTGCTGGGACTCCAGATCGCCGTGGTCGTGGTGTGCTTCGGCGCCGCCAACTCTCTGGCCAGCCCGTACCGGTTGCTGCGCTGCCTCCCCGCCGTCCTCTACGAAGCCGGGGTCGCCGTCACCGTCGCGCTGTCGTTCACCCCGGAATTGATGGAGTCGATCGCGGCGGTCCGGCAGGCCCGCCGGCTCCGCGGCATCCCAACCAAGGGGCTGCGCGGTCTGCGAGGCGTGGCCGTCCCCGTCCTCGAGGGCGCGCTCGATCGGTCGTTGCAGCTGGCAACGTCCATGGACGCGCGGGGATATGGACGGCGGGAGGCGACGAAGAGCACCGTGCGCCGTGTCGCGACCGGGGTCACGGTGCTCGGGCTCCTCCTCGCGGCCATCGGCGTCTACGGGGTGATCGACTCGAGCTCGATGTTCGGTCTGGGACTGCCGATCATCACGCTCGCGTTCGCACTCTGTGCGGTCGGCATGGCCGTGAGCGGGCGGCGAAGCACGCGCACCCGCTACCGCCCCGATGCCTGGGGCCTGCCGGAGTGGTGCGTCTCCGCCTCGGGCGTGATCGCGCTGACGGCGATGCTCGTGGCCCGCGCCATCAACGTTTCCGGGATCGTCGTCTCGTTCCATCCGTTGGTCGTCCCGGCGTTGCCGCTCCTTCCCGTCGCCGGCATCCTGATCGCGGCGGCTCCGGCCTTCGTCGTGCCGGCTCCCCGCCCGAGCACAACCCGCGCCCGGGCCCGATCCCGGGCCGAAGTCGAGGCGGTGGGAGCATGATCCGCTTCGACAATGTCTCGTTCACCTTCACCGGTGCCGAACGGCCGACGCTCCGAAACATCTCCCTCGATATCCCCGAAGGCGAGCTCTGCGTCGTGGTGGGCGAGACGGGAACCGGCAAGTCCACCTTTCTGCGCGCCATCAACGGCCTCGTCCCCCACTTCACCGGCGGAATCCTCAGCGGCTCGGTCACCCTCGAGGGCCGTTCCACCCGCGACCACCGGCCCCGCGACCTGGCTGACGTCGTCGGCTATGTCGGCCAGAACCCGGTCGCCGGCTTCGTCACCGAGCGCGTGGAGGACGAGCTCGCCTACACGATGGAGAACCTCGGCGTGCCGCCCGACGCCATGCGCCGCCGCGTCGAGGACACGGTCGATCTGCTCGGGCTGCACGACCTGCGCGACCGTTCCCTGCGCGCGCTGTCCGGCGGGCAACAGCAACGCGTCGCCATCGGAGCGGTGCTCACCGCCTCGCCGCGCGTCCTCGTCCTCGACGAACCCACGTCCGCCCTCGATCCCGCCGCAGCCGAAGAAGTCCTGAGCGCCCTCGCCCGACTGGTGCACGACCTCGGCCTCACCGTGTGCATGGCCGAGCACCGCCTCGAGCGCGTGCTGCCCTTCGCCGACCGGATGATCCTCGTCCCCGGCGGCGGTGCCCCACTCGTGGTCGGCACGCCCCAAGACGTCATGCGCGACGCGTCGGTGGCGCCGCCGATCGTGCAACTCGGCCGCCTCGCGGGATGGGACCCGCTCCCGCTCACCGTCCGCGACGCGCGACGTCAAGTCGGTGCGTTGCGCGCCCGCATCGGGCCGACCAACCCCGCGGCCACCGCCGGACTCGTCTCGGGGGCGCCACTCGCCACCGCCCACAAGTTGGACGTCACCTACGGGCCGGTGATGGCAGTGAACTCACTCGAGTTGGAGTTGCGCCCTGGCGAAGTGACGGTGTTGATGGGACGCAACGGCTCGGGAAAGTCCACGCTCCTCAATACCCTCGCCGGCGGTCGCCCCCCCAGCCGCGGCTCGGTGCGGGTCGACACGCAGGACCCGTACCGGATGGAGCCGGCCGCCCGGGTGCGCCAGGTGGGTCTGGTACCTCAGGACCCGGGACTCTTGCTCTACGGCGAATCGGTCCACGACGAATGCCGCCGCGCCGACCGTGCCTCGAACCTCGCCGACGGGACCGCCGCCGCCACCCTCGAACGCATCCTCCCGGGCCTTCCGCCCGACCGACATCCCCGTGACCTCTCCGAGGGTCAGCGCCTGGCGCTTGCGCTCGCCGTGGTGCTTGCGCCCGCTCCTCGGCTGCTGCTGTTGGACGAGCCGACCCGGGGCCTCGACTATCCGAGCAAGGATCGGTTGATCACCCATTTGCGCGAACTGGCCGATCACGGGCACACGGTGGTGCTGGCGACCCACGACGTGGAGTTGGCGGCGCGACTGGCCGACCGTGCGGTGGTCATGGCCAACGGCGAGATCATCGCGGACGGCCCGGCGCACACCGTCGTGTGCCATTCGCCGGTCTTCGCACCGCAGGTGGCGAAGATCCTGGCGCCGGGAGAATGGCTCACCCTCGACGAGGTCCGCGCGGCGATGGCGGGGACTCCGGCATGACGGTGGACCTCCACGCCGTACCGGGCGGGCCGGCGAGCCCGAAGGAACGGCCCGGTGACGGCTCGGCGCGCCATCGCCACATGCCCGCCATTCGGCTCGGTCGACGCTCGTCACTGCTCTTGGCTCTCACGACCACCTTTGGTGTGGTGGCGTTCGCGTGGCCGCTGATGATCCATCAGCACACCGGCGCCAACAGCGCGCACAGCAGCGACGCGCCCTGGATCTTCGTCGCCCTGATCCCGTTGCTCCTCGCCATTCTGCTGGCCGAGATCTCCGAGGGAGCGATCGACGCGAAGGCCGTGGCGCTCCTCGGCATCTTGGCCGGGTGCTTCGCCGCCCTGCGTGTGCCCAGCCCTGGGATCGACGGCTTCGAGCCGGAGTGGTTCCTCTTGTTCCTCTCCGCGCGGGTGTTCGGGCGGGGCTTCGGCTTCGTCTTGGGTGCCGTCGCCTTCTTCGCGTCTGCCCTGGCCACGGGTGGCATCGGGCCCTGGCTGCCGTTCCAGATGCTCGCCGCGGCCTGGGTCGGCTTCGGGGCGGGATGCCTGCCTCCGCTGCGCGGCTTCCCGGAGCGGGCGATGCTGGCCGCGTACGGCGCCGCGGCCGCTTTGTTCTACGGGCTCGTCATCAACTTCTGGTTCTGGCCCTTCGGCGCCGGCACGACGACACGGTACTCCTTCGTCCCCGGCCTCGGCGTACTGGCGAACCTGCACCGCTTCCTCCTGTTCGACCTTACGACTTCGATGGGATTCGACCTCACCCGAGCCGCCACGACCGCCGTCCTTATCCTGGTGCTGGGCCGGCCGGTCCTCGCCGCCTTGCGCCGGACGTCACGCCGGGCGGTCTTCGAACCGGTCGTGGAATTCGGCGACATGGAGGCCTGATGCGAGCGTGGCGAGTGGACCGCCAGGGAGAGCCGTCGGAGGTTCTGAGCCTTACCGACATGCCGGTTCCCGAGCCCGGCCCCGGCCAGATCCGTGTCCGGATGACTGCCGCAGGAATCGGACTTCCCGACGTCCTGATGTGTCGTCACACCTACCCGCTCACGCCCTCCGGGCCCTTCACGCCCGGACAGGAAGGCACCGGCGTGGTCAGTGCGGTGGGTCCGGACGTCGACATGGCCCTCGGGACGAAAGTCATGTCGACCACGAGCTTCATGGAGGGCAGCGGTTCGTTCGCGGAGGAATTTCTCGCTCCGGCCCGATCGTCCTTCACGGTTCCGTCCGGGCTGAGCGACATCGACGCTGCCGGCTTCTGGATACCCCATCTCACGGCATGGATCGGTCTGGTCGACCGCGCTCGGCTCGAGCCGAACCAGCGGCTGGCGGTGATCGGTGCGGCCGGCGGCAGCGGGATCGCGGCCGTGCAGCTCGGCCGGGCACTCGGGGCCCGCGTGATCGCGATCGTCAGCGACGAGGCTCGGGCTGAGTTTTGCCGTGGCCTTGGTGCAGACGAGACCATCAACCATCGCGACGGCGACCTGGCCAGTCGGTTGCGGCGGATGACAGGCGGCCTCGGCGTGGATGTCGTCTACGACCCCGCCGGTGGTCCCGTTGCCGAGGAAGCGGCGACAGCCCTGGCTCGGTACGGTCGCTTCTTGGCTGTCGGATTCGCCAGCGGGGCCTGGGCGCGCATCAATACAGTCAACCTGGTCGTGACCAACACGTCGTTGGTCGGCGTCTACGCCGGTGACTACAGCCGGGACGAACTCGATGCCATCCATTCCGAGCTCTCCGACCTCGTCTCCTCAGGTCGGCTGCAGAACACGGTCACCACCCGGGTCCCCTTCGGCGATCTTCCTTCCGCGCTGCAACGACTGGCGGACCGGTCGGTCATCGGCAAGATGGTCATGGTGCCGTGACGTAAGCACTGAGGCGAGTCGCCGATGACGGGATCTGTCCCGCCCCGGGATCAATTGTCGATTTCACGAGACTCTGGGTACTAAGACTCACGTAGCCCGCTGCAAAGACGCTCTCACGTGAACTCGACTGTTGCTGTCCCCCGAAACCTCGATCGGTGAGTAACCCAGTTACGAAGCCTCCCTGTGTCGCGTGGCCATAGATCGGTCTAAGGAATTGGAGAGTTCAGTCGAGCGCCAATCCGCGCCAATTCATCCGGATACCCATCCAAATCAAAGGTGCGTCTGGGTGCGTGGCGCGCGGCCCAGTTCGATAGAGCTGCTCAATCAACTTGAAGTCAGCTTCCAAACCATCCCTCGTCTGCCACAAGGGTTGGGCATTCGCCAGGTAGTCGGTAAGTCGCCGGGCAATCTGGAATCCGAGGATGCCAGGACTTGCGTTGTATACAAAGAGTGGCTCGGTGAAGCCAAGGTAGGCAGCTGCTCCGTTCTGGACCACAATACTTGGGCCGAGATCATCGCTTGAAGAGCATGCGATCGCGATGACCACCTGATTGGAGCGTGCGGAAAACGAGGATTTATCTAGCAGCGTTGGGATCCCAAGCGAAGTCTCGGTTCCATGGCCGAAGAAAAGGATGACATCTGCTGCTCCCACCGTTCCTTGCACAGCGGACGGCGTTGCCTTCGGACCGATGAGATCTTGAACGACTGCCACGCCGGGTTGGCCGGTGCCAGGTGGGAACAGGAGATCCGCCCACATTGAAAGCGTTGTTTCGACCGGGTCGGACTTTGGTCGAATTATGACGACGTCTGTCACAACTGCAACTCGCGACCCTGCTCAAACTGGTTGACGATTGCGTCGAAGGATTCGTCTTCGAGCGCGAACCGGGTCATTCGCAAGAATCGCTCGGCGACGGGACCCCCCTCGGATAGGGCTCTTAAAAGGTCACGCGGCGAGAACGGCTGACTGTCCGCGAATGCAAAGGCCGCGTGATCGGGATAGGGATGCCTTTCCACCCACACTCCTACCGCGCTAATGAGTCGCGCCACTTCGTTGTTGCTCAAGACAGGCGATTGTGGTTCGGCCATGAAAGATGTCCAAACGTCCAATGGGCTCGATTCTCAGGAGATCCTATCTCGGTCGGATCTGCCGAAATCCCTCTATGGCCGCAGCGAGAGGCGAGGCAACGACGAGCGTCGCTGAACCCCAAGCTATGGCTGCCACAAAATCCCAGACTGTGCCAAAGGTCTTCCCGATCACGAGCGCCTGCAGTCCCGCGAACAAGAGAATGGCACCAATGATGAGGACGGCAACCAGGCTCGCCACTTGCTCCTTTGTGATGATCACTGCCGCTTCATGGGTCAGAATTTCTGGGGTCGGTAAGGTCATCGATAAAAGCGAAGGTGGGCCCCCCAATGCGTTTGTAGCCGCGAAACCAGCCACCGGTATGACCTGCATTGCCCCCAGAGCTTCGACTGCTTTCCGGGCCACCGTAAACTCGTCGTTGTATGCATCTTGCACTTCCGACGACGTGGTGGCTTGACCAAGTTCCGCCAAGGCCACGGTCAGAAGACCTTGCGCTGTCTCGATTCGAATCTGCTCCTCCGGGGTGCGCGAACTGGGACTCTGAATTAGTAGCTCGATTCTTTCTTCGGCAGCCCGCACCTGCTGTGCAACGCTGGGGAACCACAGCGCGACAGCCTCGTCTTTTTGAGCCTGTGCTACGAAGGTGCTCAACTCCGCCAAACTGATAGGGCCATTTCGTTGGAGCTCCGATTCGAGACTTGTCGTCCAGAGTGGAACTAGCCTTGACGATTCGACAACGGGAACGGCGTTCTGCAGTGCAATGAGTGATTTTGAGAGAGTGACGAGACTGGTCCCGATCCCCTCCACCTCTTCAATTCGAGATGAGATCGGAAGCACTTCTGGATCGTTGGGCTGAAGTGAGAACCACTTTCGTTTCTTGACGTCATTGATCTGAGCATTGATCTCAGCTGCGATAGCTGCGACATCGGCGGAGAGATCGAGTTCGCCCCAAGTCGCACCAGAAGATAGCCGTCGGAACAGGAGGACTGCCTGGCCGGGATCATCGCTGGTCCCAACCGCCGCTTGAGCCAATCGGATACGGCTCCGCAGGTTCGCAATGACCCGACCTGGTGCCCTCCTTAGTAACCACATCGCAAGCAGCACGCCTATCGCGAGCGCGAAGAGAGGCAAAATGAGGGTTGAGGAACGCTGCACCGATATCGGCACTTTCGTCGTTCCGACCGTTGCGTCTCCCTCGTAGTTGGCACCGGTATCGGAAAGTCCTGGAAACGACAATCTAAGATATGTCGACGCCCCTGAACCAAGACACGAGGCTACGACCTTGGATACCTGCCCAGAGGTCGCCTGCACATACCCAACCTGACTATTCGGTGCATACGCCAGTGTCGAACATGGCCCGTTAGTCAAAGGAATACTGGCACCGACCGTCGCCCCGAATGGCCCCCAGGTGGACTGCACTTTGACCGAAGACACGGCCGGGATCGGAGTAATGCCGACAACAACGGGAAGTTCAGACACTGATAAATGTCTGCAGTGATGAGACTCGTGGGCGACAGCGGTAATCCAAGCGTTACTAGATGAAGCAGTCGAGGTCACGGTTACGGCGATCTGTGCCGAGCCCGCCACTCCAATGCTCAGAGTGGCGGGCGCAACCTTTATAGGCCCAGTGGCGTTCAACTCGATAACGAGCGAATCGCCAGTCTCGTTGCGAATTGTGGTTGTTGCCGACGAGCCGACCTTCGACGAGACAACCAGCGGGTTTGCCCCAACCCATGACACAAATGGGCTAGGGCCGGTGGATGCTCCGGAACTGCTCGCTCCGGTCAGCATCAGCGTCGAAACCGCAGCTGCCAACGCGGCTAAACAAAACCATCCAGAAATTTGTCGACTGAGGACAGTCGCCCTAACCGATCGGATAGTCATTGCAAGAGGGTACGCCAGGCTCGAGAACCTCGAAGGGATGTCGAAGGAGTCAACATCTAAGTAGAGAGGGTCACGGGTCTACGACCGGTTGATCGAGACCTAAGAGAACTGGCGCACACTGAAATCCATGTCGCGTCCTACTTTGGCGTCAGAACCTCAGCCTAAGGATCGTCATCCTGCTTCGTAGAATCGCAGACCCAAATTCTAGGCCAAGGAGCACGGCGCGGTCCGTGACACGACGTCGCGCGAGTCAGCCCGGATGCACGCTTGATTGAGCCCAGAGTCGCCGTGTGAGAGCTGCTCTAAGCAAGCGCAGTCGGTGGCCCAGCCGCACAGTCCCAACGCAACTCCATCAACACACTGAGCGCCACCATCGACTACTGCCACGGCGATAGTTGCCATTGAGGTGCGCTCTGCCACCCCCAGCTCCTTGGACGACGTGTTCATTTCTCGCCGGCCACTAAACGCACAGAACGCCCAAGGGAATCCCTCGCATATCGATTGGGCATGACTACCTCCAGGTAGCTCACGACCCAACACTTACAACGCCTGTCGCCCTAACGGGGTCAACGCCACTTTGCAGCCCCAACGGGATTCGAACCCGTGTCGCCACCTTGAGAGGGTGGTGTCCTAGGCCTCTAGACGATGGGGCCGAGCGGCAGCTCCGTCACGCGAAAACAGCGCGACAGATCTCCGCCGTGCTCGGGGGGAAGGACTCGAACCCTCAATAACTGGACCAGAACCAGCCGTGTTGCCGATTACACCACCCCCGAAGGGTGGACGTTCAGATTAGCCGAGCCCCCTCCGTCACCCGTAGCCCCGATGACCTGGGGCGCGTTGAATCGGCCCTGGGCCGATGCGATGATGCGAAGCCCGGGAACCCCCGGGGAACGAGTGCGGGTCGGGAGGTTCGGGGCATGTCCCGGTGGTCGGAATACCGGTGGACGGCTCACGCATCCGTGCTGGGCACGATCGTCACGAGCACCGTCGTCTCGGCCGTCCTCCTCGCCGGCCCGGCGTCTGCGGGCACCGCCTCCGTATACGTCAAGGTCACCCCCGACCGGGGCCTCGTCAACGGCCAGGAGGTGACGGTCAGCGGCCACGGGCTCACGCACTCGACCTCACCCAATGGTCTGACCTGGTTCATCACGCAGTGCAACGCCTACATCCACGGGAGGCTGAACCCGGCGACCGACACACCGCACTGCGACGTCACCGACGCCAAGGCCATCCGGGTCGGCCACAACGGGAACTTCTCGACCAAGTTCCGCGTCCGTACCGGCATCGTCGGCGACGGCTACTGCGGCACCATCGGCCACGCCAGCTGCGTCATTGCCGTCTCGACCGCGAACGGCCAGGGCAGGATCGTCGACATCACTTTCGCCACACCGGTC
>Ga0210390_10002852_pt1 | contig 15061 bp, 12 predicted proteins | sample IncBWH11OmetaG_FD_161050 | JGI IMG/M metagenome (GOLD analysis project Ga0210390, IMG submission 161050) | Forest soil microbial communities from Barre Woods Harvard Forest LTER site, Petersham, Massachusetts, United States - Inc-BW-H-11-O ... | reverse complement strand
AATGGGGCCAGCGCGTGAGGCCTATTTAGCGGCTCTACGGATCGCCGACAACAATGAGTTTCAAGACTTGTTAGCATTCGCGCGTGCTTCGATGGTTCACTCGCGCGTCTCGCCCGCTTCGTGGCATCAACGCTTTCCGTTCAAAAAACCTGCTGGTCGAATTTTTGCTCTCGGGCCCACGGTTCCGTAAACCTGACCTGATTCGAACCAGTCTGCCTGCTGCACAAGATTAAAGGATCGCGGAATGCGATGCAAAAAGCGTGCGCGGGAGCTCGGTGCGTACGATGTTCGTAAGCGGGAACGTCTGCTCACCCATGCGCGGGTCGCTCCGCTTGCTGGCGTGACAGGCTGGGGCGCGAAAGTAACTTTGGACACTGATCGAATCCGGTCGTTAGCGGCGGTGAAGTGACGGGCACCAGCCGCCGCGGTTTGCAGACTCGAGGGGTCCGTCACGAATGCGATTTCGCGTTTACAAAGCGCGTACGATCCAAATGACCAAAAGGATCACGACTAGGGTCCCAATCAATCCATATCCGAACATAGTGGTCTCCTCCAAACTCAAGATCGTCGGATTCAGAAACCCGATGAGCTACTCTGGATCATTGGCTCGGCGATTTATGTCGCATTTGGCACACAATGCTATTAACCCGTGGGAGATCGAAGGGAGTCTTTTGCGAATCGCAAAATGACCAGCAGCGCACAGCGCGGAATTGCCGTGCCGCAAGAACGCACTGCGGTGGAAATGGCTCCGGCCGAAACCCGAAGAGTCGCACGATTTTGAGATTCGCAAACTGATCGGGTACAAGTCTGAATGAGTAGAAGGACTGCGACCTGAAAAATAATTCCAAAAGTGCTGTTGCGGCGGACAGGTTGGAGGCGATTGTCCGGCTTTGCAAGCAGGGGGCGATCGGTTCGATCCTGGTCACGTCCACCAACCACTTGAAAACCAATCACTTAAGAAAGCTCTGTTTTTCTGTTTCCGCAATTATAGGAATTTGGGAACAATAACGATTTCGAGAGCGTTCCAAAAGCCGTCGAGTCGTCCGAGTGGCATCACATCTATTCCTACATATTAAGGATAGACTTGCCTTAGTCCGCCCGCGCGCGGTCGTTTCCGTGACCCCTGCACGCTTAGCACGTGCTCCCGCCAATTGATGTGTCCACCCAGCACGTGCAACCTCCACCTTGCAAAGTATTTACGACGAGTTCCTGATCAATTTTAAGTTTGAGTCTCGGCCCATTCGGTCCAAGAGCCATTTTGCCCTCGGTTAGATGAGTGCTCCTTTTTTCTGGCCTACTCTGTGTTTCCCCTTCGAGTCATGTTCGGGCTCCACGGCAGCAGTAAGTGCACGACCGAGGTGACGCGTAGACAACTGAATAAAGGACAGTTACAAGCAGGGCAGAGTGGTGAATATCGCCATATGGCGAAGATCGCCATTTGCACGACAACCTCACCGCTCGATGATGGTTTGAAGATTTGACCGCGATCCGACGAGCGGACATCTGGAAATATCTGAAAAGCCGGAGAATTACGAGCAGTGAGGCGGCATGGGCGCTGATGGAGTTGGCTTGATCCTGTGTGGCAGGGGCTGGCGGGGGCGCCTCTGTCTGGATCGCTCCAGAAATACTACAATGCTTACAACAGTTACGTTGCAGAAGGGGAGGCCCCATGAGAGCGACTCGTTCCGTCGTCATCAGCATGCGTCTGCCGGCAGAGAGTGGAAAACGTCTCAAGCGAATGGCCAATCGCCATGGATGGACACCTAGCGATGCAAGCGCTCGGTTGGTGGAAGAAGGGCTCAGAAGATCGGAATTCGCGTTTATCGACTTCCGCGATTCTCCGGTGGGCCGACAAGCCTGCATCCAAGGAAGTACGCTCGCTGTGTGGGAGGTTTTGCTCCTGCTTCAAAGCTATAAGGCTGACGCGAGCATCCTCGCGGTCGAACTTCTGCTTCTTCACTCGCTTCGCTTTGATCTCCGCCGGGTCCCCGATCGACAGCTCGAATCCCAACTCTGCCAGCAGCCGTTCGAACCAGCGTGAATAGCCGGTAGCTTCCATCCCCACGCGCACGCGGATTCCGCGCTGCTTCAGGTCGCGATAGAATTTCTCCGCTTGTCCATCACGGTGGTTCAGTTCCTGTTCACGCACTCACCAGTCTCTTCTACACAAAATGCAATCGCCTGAAAGCTCGGGTGGTAATCTACGCCTATAATCATCATGTCCGGCTCCTTTCTCCGAGCCTGAGGTCGTCGATAAACCACAGTCTACTCGGGTCGAGGGGCCGGCATTGTTATGCAATCAAGTGGATGCGCTTCTTCCGAAAAGCCATCAGCGAAGGCTCGGCGAAGAAATTAGTTCATCTTCATAGCAATCTTTATTCAGCCCATTGACAAGAGTTAACTTCGAGGACACTATACGCCGTCGTTAAAGCAATTATGCTTTTAACACAGGCTGCAGGAGGTTTCCTCCCGCCCCAGCACGGAGGATTGTGGGATGCGCTCATCGCGGATGCGTTCACGTCTCGCATGGGACGTTGTTGTTCTCGTCAGTAGCTCGACCCTTCTCCTGGGGGTATTGCCATCGCGGACGCAGCGAGCCGCTCCCATCCACGTCTTGAAGAGCGATGATTGGGCTGGGCAGGCTAAGTATCGAGACGGGCAGTTGCTCGTGCGCTTTCGGCCGGGCGCGCCGTCATGGGCTGCACAAGCCGCACATGCGGATGTCGGGGCACAGATCGCCAGGTCTTGGCCGAGCGTTGAGGGACTTCAGCTGGTGCGGCTCCCGTCCGGCGTCAACCTGAAACAAGCTATTCGCACGTATCGCCACAATCCCGCCGTGCTGTACGTGGAACCGAATTATGTCGTTCATCTGCTCGGTTCTCCGAATGATCCGATGTTCTCGCAGATGTGGGGTTTGCAGAATACCGGTCAAAATGGAGGTGTTGCAGGCGCGGATATTCATGCCACTCAAGCGTGGAATTTAACTACGGGAAGTTCAAGCGTTGTGGTCGCGTTGCTCGATACGGGAATTGACTACAACCATCAGGACCTCGCGGCGAATGTCTGGTCCAACCCAGCGGCCTTTTCGCAGACGATTGACGGGGTGACCATCGATTGTGCCGTAGGGACGCACGGCTTTAACACCATAACGGGAGCATGCGATCCTCTCGACGACAATGGCCATGGAAGCCACACGTCCGGCACGATCGGGGCCGTAGGAAACAACGCTGTTGGGGTTACGGGCGTAAATTGGTCGGTCCAACTAATGGCATGTAAATTTCTCGACTCTACCGGCAGCGGGGACGTCGCTGATGCAGTAACCTGCCTGGATTTCGTCAAGGCGATGAAAGATCGGGGAGCGCACATCGTCGCCACCAATAACAGTTGGGGCGGTGGCCAGTTTTCGCAGGCCCTCGCTGATGCCATCCAAGCCCAGCTGCAGGATGGAATCCTGTTCGTCGCGGCCGCGGGCAATAATTTCACGGATAACGACATCGCCCCGGTTTACCCAGCCGCCTATTTATTACCGAATGTAATTTCTGTTGCTGCCACCACCCGAGCGGATCAGCTTGCGGATTTTTCTGACGTCGGTCTCCACTCCGTGTACCTCGGAGCCCCGGGTCAAGAAATTCTCAGCACCACTCCCAACAACACTTACAGCGTCCTAAGTGGTACCTCCATGGCCACGCCCCATGTAACTGGCACCGCCGCCCTGCTCGCGGCGCAAAACTCCAATCATGACTGGCGCGCGATTAAAAACTTGATCTTGGCCGGCGGCGACACCATTCCAGCGCTCGCACAAACAATTACCGGGAAGCGATTGGACGCTTATGGTTCGTTGACTTGTGCAAACTCCACGATGCTTAAGCGGCTGCAACCAACTTTGGACTCAATCCCTGGCACGATCGGCCAGCCGATAACGATCGCGGCCTTGAACATCAACTGTGCCCAACCGGCCGGCACCGTTCAAGTCACGGTCACACCCGGGAACCAGATCCTCACTTTACTTGATAACGGCACCGGCGCGGACCAAGCCGCGGGAGACGGCATTTATACTGGCCAATTCACGCCTCTGGCCCCGGGAAATTATACGCTGGCTCTTCCAAACGGCGAGACGGCTCAAGTTACCGTGCTCAGTAACTACTCAGCCGCAGAGACAAGCTATACCTACCAGACAATCACAGGCACCAGTCTGAATCTGGGCGATGACGACGTCGCCACGATTACGTCCTCGTTTCCCGTGCAATTCGGCGGTGGGAGCTTCAGCAATCTTTACGTCAGCAGCAACGGGACCATTAGCTTCACCAACGCGTTTGATGACTACACCAACTGGTACCTGCCGTTGAATTACCTGGCTGAGATCAATTCTCAGAACTCGCCGCCCCCGCTGCTCGAACTGCCAGTCACCACGCTCATCGCGCCGCTCTGGCAAGATCTCTATCCGATTAAGGGCACGAACCAAAATGTTTTCTGGCAAACAGTTGGCACTGCCCCGAATCGTCAACTAGTAATCGAGTGGCGAAACGTCGGCACGTATGATTGCCAGGCCAACCCAAGTGCGAACGTTACCTTCGAAGTCGTGTTCTCTGAAAGCAGCAGCAACTTTAGCTATAACTATGCGAACGCAGCTTTCGGGGGAGCCTGCTCGGACCAGGATTTCGGCGCAGTCGCGAGCGTCGGCATGCAGATTACGCAGAATGTCGGCTCGCAGTGGAGCCTCGATCAGCAATCGATCGGAAGTGGCATGTCTTTGCTGTGGAGCATTGTGCCCGCTAACCCACCGCAGAATCCTGTCCCGACCCTTGCTGCGATCTCTCCATCGAGCATTGCCGCCGGAAGCGGAAATACTACAGCTACGATTACGGGCACGGGCTTCACACCTACCTCGCAAGTCACGGTATATCCCGTTACAAATTTGGTGACCACGTATGTCAGCAGTACACAACTCAAGGTGCTATTCACAGCTGCTGATCTGTTCTATCCGACCTTCGGTGCGCCGCTCCAAATTAATGTGACGAACCCGCAACCCGGCGGCGGCTCTTCGCAGCCCGTCTACGTTACCATCTCGAGTCCGTCGCCTCAGATCACTTCCATTTCACCTTCAAGCGTGCCTGCCGGAAGCTTCGGTTTTCTCCTCACGATTAACGGTTCTGGATTCTTTCCAAGTTCAGACGTCATATGGAACGGAAACGGCGGCCAAACCAACTTTGTGACCGCCAACCAGATTACATTCGCCGTTCCTGGTTCAATGGTTCAGACTGCTGGAGCCGTGCAGCTTCAGGTCGAAAATCCTGTAAGCTCCTTATCGAATACGGCCTCATTTACGATCACGCCTGCCAGCACGCCAGGAGCGATCGTAGCTCCTGCGCCGTCTGAGTCCGGGACGCCGGCTGATCCGAATCTCCCTGGTCCCACAAAGGTAAGCCCGGTTTTGCTACCTGCGCGCTTTCCCGGCTGGCGCACTGCGCTGGCACGTGGGAAAGATTACCTATCGCAGTTTCTGCGCAGCCGAGCAGGACTTGCCCCGCCCACACCTCAGCCGTTGGTCAGTGCAGCTTCAACTTTGAGCCCGCAGCTGCAATTGTCCGGGCAAACCTCCAGCGTCCCGCTTCCCGGGTTTAGTTTTCGGCCAACGCTTCCGGCGGATTTTCTGCCGACTGCCGTCGTAACGGGGGATTTCAACCAGGATGGCCACATGGACTGGGCCGTGGCCAACGGTGGTAGCAACAACATTTGGATCTATCTGGGCAAGGGCGACGGTACCGCCCAAATCCCGACCATCATTCCACTCACGGGTGCAGCGCCAGTCAGTCTTGTCGCCGTGGATATGAATCACGATGGCAAACTGGATTTGGTTGTCGCCGAAGCGGACAGCGGATCAGTCGGAGTGCTCTTGGGCAACGGGGATGGAACGTTTGAACCGGAACGGGAGTTCTATGTTCAAGGAGCCGCCGAGAGCTTGGCCGTTGCTGATTTCGATGGCGACGGCAATCCAGACGTGGTGGTGGGGATTTTCGGTGATGGCTTGGCAGGGTCCTTGGCATTTCTCCGTGGGGATGGGACCGGCAATCTTGGCCAGCCCCTGACCCACTTTGGACAAACCAACGGGTACTACTACACCACCGCGCTGGCTGTGGCCGACCTTAACGGAGATGGATTGCCCGATCTCGTGGCAGTGGACTATCGCATTGACAACGACGGCTTGGATCTCCAGAACCAGTTTCCGGTATCGGGCGCGCGAGCGTACTTGAATGGGGGAAACGGAAATTTCAAATCGGTGCAGCAATTCTATCTGGATGCGACCGCGCAACAAGCAAGCGACCTCGGTAAAGCAGCGACGGCGCTGGCGCTTGGTGACGTCAACCAGGACGGTTGCATTGACGCAGTTGTAACGGACACCGAAGGCGTCGCGACGGTTTTCCCCGGCCAGTGTGACGGGACATTTGATACTTCGAACACGCGCATCTTTGCGACCGGCATCGTCGCCGGCGCCGCGGCCCTCGCGGATCTAAACGCAGACGGAAAGCTCGATCTGGTCAGCTCGGCCTTTCCATTTCAAGATGATCCCGAGTACCCGACGTCGATGGGCACTTCCGTCAGTGTACAATTTGGTGATGGCACCGGCAATTTCGCGGCGCCGGTCATTTATCGCGGCGAGCCCGGAATGTATGGGATTGCCATTGCAGATTTGAACGGCGACGGCCACCCTGACATTGTCACGGCCAACCAGGGCAGCGACTCTGTCAGTGTTTACACCAATGATGGACACGGCGGTTTCGGCGGAGCCACGGGAGGCTACCTCGGCTATCTCGCCGGTGGCCAAATGCATGCCGTCGTGAATGCGCCGTTCACGAATTTCGCCTATACCGATGTAAATGGAGATGGCCACAAAGATCTCGTGGTGTTGGAGATTGGCGCTCAATTTCCGCTTCCCAGCGAAATTACGGTAATGTCCGGCGACGGCGCCGGGCATTTCGCAGCGCCCATCCGATCTCCCATTCTCGACGTCAATCAGGTACCGACTGACTTCGCGCTTGCGGATTTTCGAAACGTCGGCCTGCCTGACCTTCTCATGATCAATAACGGTCTATCGTATTCGCGCAATAACGGCGATGGAACATTTCAGAAGCCTGTGACGACGACTCTCACGAACCTGTATCCGATCCAGATTGTCGTTGGAGATTTCAATCACGACGGCAAGTTGGATATTGTTCTCGTGAATTTCTCGAGCAATCCAAATGGGAGCGGAGCCATCGCATCACTTGTGCCGTTTCTTGGAAATGGTGATGGGACTTTCACTCAAGGCACGCCTTTCACCATTAATTCGACCGGGATAAACGGGACTTTTATAAGTGCCGCGTTTGCAGCCGACGTCAATCACGACGGCAAACTAGATCTACTTGTATCTGGAAATGCGTTGATTGGTACGGAACAGAATGCGTTTTACGAGTTGCTGGGAAACGGTGATGGCACCTTTCAGTCGCCAAAACTTCTATTCAGCAGCCCAGGAAACACCAGTTATTTTACCGTCGCCGATCTCAACAAAGACGGTCTGCCCGACGTCGTTGAGGAAGCAATTTCGAACCAGCTCGTGAATAACTCCCTGCCGCGTACCTATCAGGTACACCTCGGACAGTCGGACGGAACTTTTAAGCCGGGAGCCAGTTACGGGCCTTTTCCAGCAAGTTTCGCGCAAGGCCTGATCTACGGCGCCCCTGACAAACCGTCCAAGCCCTCGCAGCCAACTTTGGCTGATGTCAACGGGGACGGCAACCTGGATATTGTGGTCTTCGAAAATGTAGCGGGCGGCTCAATCGATTCAACCGGTGTCATAACGGGTGCGGGAACAACAACCGAACTGCAGGTCTTGGCTGGAAACGGAGACGGCACCTTTTCGCCGTCAAATATTGAATACAGCATGGGAAGTCTCGCAGCGCCGCAACTCGCGGCCGATGTAAATGGAGATGGCCGTGCTGATTTGGTCGAGCTAGATGGATACTCCTCGTCTTTTGACGTGGTCAACGCTTCGCCGGGGCCCTCGTTCGCTATCGGTCTGGTCACTGACCCAGTGGTTGGTCCGAGTGGAAGGTTGCGCGTCATTCTCGCGAATCCCTCGACCACGACCGCAATGCTTCAGTTGACAACCAGTGATCCCAGCATCACCGTTGCGGCTACTGTATCAATACCGCCCGGCTCCGTGAGTCAAGACGTCCCTTTTCAAATCGGCGCCAATTTCAATTCGCTTCACGTTTTTTCCATAACCGCAAAACTCGTAACCGAGAGCCATACAGTTTATGGGACACAGGCAACGAACTCGGCCGGAGTGGGGTTCGCCGCACTCCTGCTAGATCCTCCGCCGTCCACGCCGGTTATCGCCGCGTCGCAGTCGGTGAACTACAGTTTTCTGGTCGCCAGTCTCGGCGGTTACGCCACTCAACTGCAAGCTTCGTGTCCGGGTCTCCCGGCAGGAGCTTCGTGTCAGTTCGCTTCGAATCCAATCTCGCTGCCTGCAGGACAGCTTCTGACTGAAAGCGTCACGATCACGACGGCTGTGAGCACGCCGCTCGGCAACTACTCACTTAATCTTGTGTTGACCGACGGCTCGATCACGCAGAATGTTCCGATCGCGTTCAACGTGGGTGACTTCACGATGGCCATCACCCCGCTGTCGCAAACGGTCGGTGCGACCGACTTCGCAGCTTATACACTTGCGCTCGGACCCGTGAACGGATATGGGTCTGCAGTCCAGCTGGCTTGCAGCGGTCTGCCAGCTGGAGTAATTTGCCCCGTGAGTGGCCAGTCCGGAGCCCCGGGCTCGCAAGGCGTTTACTTCCAGATCCACACTCAGAACACTCCGACGGGGACCTACACGTTCACGATCACGGGTGTGAGCGGCCCACTCACTCACACCGCTTCCGCGCAACTGATCGTATCGAATGGGACCTTCTCAGGAACTGTCTCACCCAGCGCTGCGACAATCCCCGTTGCAGGCTCCCAATCGTTTAGCGTTAACTTGAGTTCTCAAAGCGGATTCAATGGCAACGTGAACCTTTCTTGCGGTACTCCGCCAAGCGGAATTACTTGTCAATTTAAGCCGGCGCAGGTATCGCTCGCGACAAATGTCTCCGGAAGTGCGAGCCTTCAGATAACGGTGAGCGCGAAACCTGCGGCTATGGTCACTCGAGGACAACAGAGCAGACGGATCTGGCGTCAGTCCGCTTATTTCCCAGGACTCGCAATGTTGATCTTGCTTCTGATGGTAATTGTTCGTTCTGAGGTCCGGCGTGACGGCGCATTGAGACACAACAGATTGGGCTTGGCGCTGGTGATTTGCGCACTTGTTTTCTTGGCTGGCCTTAGCTCTTGTGGCGGCGGAGGCACCAGCGGTGGCGGTGGAGGGGGCGGAGGCAATCCCGTCACCGTCCAAGTCCCGGTGCAAGCTTCCGCGGGCGGTACAACGGTGACGCTGGGATCGCTTTCCATCACCGTTCCTTGATTGCGCGTCAATCGGCGTCTCAATCGCGATCAAGGCTCGACGAACGGCCGACTGAGCAGAAATCAACAATGGCCTCGTAGGCCGCGTCACAAATATGGGCAAGCGGAGACGCAAAGTTATCCGGCTAAGCAACTCTCGGAACTTCAAATCTCAAGGTTCGCAAATCGTACAGTTCGGGGAGCCATCTTTCTTCTTTTTTGTTCCAATCATTTATGGACGGTTTTTTCTGTCCTTCTATTTCGCTCGAAGCCAAACGCAGTAAGAATTCACTCTACGACTCTTGGCTCGAGAGCCGTCGACACAAGAGGAAACCATTAGCGTTTATGACCATATTGAGTGGACTGGCCAGGCTGTTTCTGTCGTCTTGCATGGAACGGCGGAAGCAGACCCCGCGGGCGAGCAAATCCCAATACGCCTGCTGCGAGGTGTCCTGATATTCCGTCGCGCTTCGAGAGAGCCTTTCCTGACATAGCTATGTTAGATAGCTATCATACAGACAATGAAGGTAAGCGTAGCAGATGCCAAGAACAAGCTTCCCGCACTGATCAGGGCCGCCGAGGATGGCGAAACGGTGACAATCTGCCGTCGTGGAGTGCCTGCTGTGGATCTTGTTCGAACGAAAAAGCCCAGTCGCAAAAAGCGGAGGCTGGGAACCCTCAAAGGTACGATTCAAGTTCTAGAACCGGAATGGTGGAAGCCCATGTCCGACGATGAAGTCGACGCGTTCTTCGAAGGACAGGACTAAATGCGGTTGCTCTTGGACACGGTCGTCATGATCTTCGCTGTTGCATCACCGGAACGACTCACCAAGCGCGCGACCGCTCTTTTGCGAAATACGGAAAACATCTTGGAACTGAGTGCAATTTCTCTTTCCGAAATCGCTATCCAGGCGGCGCGCGGCAAACTAAGACTTTCCGCCGCTGATACGCACCGCGCGCTTAAGGAGTTGGACCTCCGCATACTCCCCTACACGTCGCATCATGCGTTCTATCTATTCGATCTTCCGCTACACCACGCGGACACGTTCGACCGCCAAATCATCGCCCAAGCCGTGTGCGAAAAGATCCCGGTGGTCACTTGCGACGAGAAATTCGGCTTGTACAAAGAACTCAAAGTCCTGTGGTAACTCTCAAACCACGATGCATACTTCCGCTCTGCCCTGAGCTTCGCGAAATGCTCTCCTGAGCCATTCGTGTTTCCCCGTCCGATCGCAGAATGCGACAGCGATTGGCGATCTGGAAGAATGGCCAATCGCTGGCCGCGCAGGGCCCCGACGCTGGAGATAGCCTCTGCGCCTGATGGCGCCCCTGGTTCCTGTGTCGCCCGTCTGTGCAAACAGATGAGCCCGGGTCCAATCTGGCCGTACAGTCCTCACGGCGCAAAGGGAGTTCGGCCGCTGTGGCGCAAGGCAGATAGGGGGTAAACTGCTGCCTGCCTAGTAGAATTTCCTTTGCTTCGGGCCCCGGAGCGAGGCAGAAAGTTCGATAGGTGTCAACGAAGGGGAGCCAACTTCTTATTTCTCCACATACTGCAAATTGCCAAACGTCAGAGCTTTCGTTGCGAAAGATCTGAAAGCAAGGAATTCGTTATCCTCTTTTTCGCTTCGTATTTCAGCAATCCGTCTCGGGGCAACAGTTCTCTGCACTGCCTTCACGGGCCCCACGAATAGCGGCAACAACGCTGGGACACCAGGTCGAGGCTGGTTGCTTGATCTCCGGACATTCTCCTGTCGCCTCGCCTGCCCGGTTATTCTCGCGCTTAGTTCGACGTTAGAGCGGTGGAATAAGGGACCACAGGAAGATGCGAGTTCTATGTCATACAAATGGCTATTTGTAATACAATTGCTGCATGCGATTTGCAATTCAAGCTAGGCTGGATGACCGATCGCGGAAGAGGCTCGCTGTTCTAGTGCGAGAACTGGGTTGGACTCCTTCGCGGGTTGTGCGCGAGGGGTTGCGTGTCTTGGAAGCGAGCTGCTTGCGGCGCAAGAAGGCAGGCGTCATCGGCCTGGGTAAGTTCGAATCCGGTGTGCGCGATCTGGGATCGAACAAAAAGCATCTTCGGAAATTTGGGCAATGAAGCCGGTCCTGCTCGACACAGGCGTCATCGTTGCGCTGCTAGACCGTAGCGAGAGTTTTCACCGGACGTGCGCTCAAACGGTTCGAGAAGTGGAGGCACCGCTTGTGACTTGCGAAGCCGTCATTACCGAGAGTTGCTACTTATTGCGCAACTTGTCAGGCGCGTCGGGGGCGGTGATCGAGAACGTTGCTGCCGGGATTTTCCAGGTTCCTTTTCAGCTTTCTCGAGATACTGCCGGTGTCAGACGAGTATTGCAAAAATATAAGGATCGGAAGATTGATCTTGCAGATGCCTGCCTGATTCGTCTGGCGGACGAGTTTGGGACCGCGGACATTCTGACGCTGGACCAAGATTTCGCGATCTACCGCTGGGGCAAGAACAAGCCGTTTCGAGTGCTGCCGGGCGCGGGTTTGCAAGGACCCGGAGCAAGGCCTTAAATTGAGCTCAGATCGAGTCTCCCGCCACGGCACGACGGCGAGCGTTCGCTGAGCTCCTTCCTTCCAACGGAGACTCGGGAACTGAAAGGTTCGCAAATCGATTATGGTAATCGCTCGCTAAATCCTTTGGTTCCCGTGTCGCGTATCTCTGCAAACAGGTGAGCCGAGGTCTGATCCGGCTGTTCAATCCTCACGGGACAAACAGAGTTCCGTCGCTGCAGCGCAAGGCGGATAGGGGAGTAAGCTTCTGAATGCCCAGTAGGATTTGCTTCGCATAAGGCTCCGGAGCGAGGCAGAGAGTTCGATACCTGTCAACGAAGGGGAGCCATTCTTCTCCCACTTGGGGTGCTACGAAGATCCATGAGTTCTTTTTTCCTCGCATAGCCAAAAGATAGCCAGAACGTTGTAGCAATTCCTTGACGGAACATACGCCTTGTGGTATTACTTTTGTATAATTGTAATGGAGGCGCCATGGAATCCGCAATAACCGTCAAGGGCCAGGCGACGATCCCGAAGGCGATTCGCGAACATCTGCGATTGAAACCGGGAGATCGAGTCAAGTTCTTCGTGCATCCTGATGGCAGTGTGGTCCTGTTGCCGAAACTCCGTGCGGCGGCTTTGCGAGGAATCATCAAGTCAAGGCGCGCGGGGCCGGTGGCTATCCGAGAGATGACCGAGGCTGCTGCTGAAGCTGCTGGCGGCGCTGCGCCGCGCGCGCCGCGTCGATGATTGGGCTCGACACAAACACTCTCGTCCGTTACCTTGCACAAGACGACCCGATTCAATCTCCCAGGGCAACGGAAATAATCGAACGCCGCCTAACTGAGGAAAACCCCGGCTTTGTCAGCATCGTGACGATGGTCGAGACGGTCTGGGTGCTCGACCGCGCCTACCGGCTCAGCACCAACGAAATCGCTGCGGCTGTCGAGCGCATGCTTCAGATCGATGTACTGGTCCTGGAAAACGAGCAGGAAGTATTCAACGCCATGATTGCCCTTAAGGGAGGACAGGGCTCGTTCGCCGATGCCACGATTGCGGCGCTGGGCACGAGAGCGGGCTGTTCCTGTACCTTGACCTTCGACCAGAAGACGCTGCGGCTCCCGAGTTTCAAGCTTCCTTGAGTCGCGCGCATGCGCCGATGGTCGTCACCAAACCCTTCACGACGAGGTTGTTGGCGGACGAAAGTGGTAAATCGCCGAGATTCGGATTGAGCCACTTGTTCAGGTCGCTCGTGTATCCAAGCGCGGTGGCCCGTTTGATCGGCTTCCGCTTTCGAGTCTGCGCATGATTCAGCCACCACTCCGCTTGCTTGCGGAACGTCACACCGTGGTTATACGCCTCCACTCGATTGAAGTGTTCCTCGGTGTCTGCACCGCTTGCGGCAATGATTTGTTTCCTTCGCTTGAGACGCTCCGGTTTCGTCAGAGAGCCTGGTCCGGAGATAGGGCAAATCGGTTTGCTTCCATCGGCCCTCTTCTCTGGTCCCGGCACATCCATCTGAAACCTCACGTGATACCAACGACGCTTCACTTCTTCATATCCAACCTGACCAGAACGACGAGCCGTTGATTTTCTCCTTGGCCGTCGATCCGGTGTCGCTGATGCGAACGATACCGCGGCGTCTGCTGCCGCGAAACTGTTCGCCTCAGCGATCATTTCATTCGTATTGTTGGAACGGGCTGTAAGCATTGCAAGCCATCAGTGATCAGGTCCCTTGTCGGCGACGGGTGGTTCGGGAGCGAGCGACGGGACGGACTCTTGGCGGACCTGCGCCATTCGTGCTTGGGCTTGCAGCACGGTCCGGCGAGCGTAGTAATCAGGGTCGGCTTTATCTTCCGAACGAAAGTCAGCGATCTTTCGAATGATCTCCTCCGGATTGTCGCCGCGGGCGAGAGCACGCTTGGCATAGGCCCAATCGTGTTCGGATTGGCTCTTATGGCCGGGTGCGAGCGTGCGACGCTCGCGCGCATCGCTAGCATCACGGTGTGTTTCCAGAGATTCGTCCTCGATTGCGAAGTCGCCCAGGGTGTAGACAGCATCGGTTTCGTGATGTGCCCGGACGACGAATTCTTCCGATAGTTTGCGATTAGCGAAGCCCGGCAGTCGCAGCACTCGCGTTGAATCGGTTGCCGCTGGGTCGCCGCCGAATCCACTCGCCAAGTTGCGGAGCAGCGACTCGGCCTGGTCCTGGCTGACCCCGTTTATTTTCCACACGACCTGATACTTGCCGGGCGAGGTATCGAGAACAAAATTAGGTGGAGGAATGTCCGTTGAATCGCGGATCGCCTGAAGCGATTGGTCACCGTTTCTGTCGAGGTCCAGGTATAAGGTGCGAATGCTCTTTATATTGGTTTTCTTACGGTTTGCGGCATCGTCTTTAATAGGATTCATCCCCAGAAACACATCGGAGCCAGCCGCATTTTGATTCGCCAGCCAAGTCTGGAACTCGGCGCCCGCGACGGTTTCAGCTCGAGCGATCCTCTGAATCGTCCTCCCTGTCGAGCGATTGCGGACTACGACTGCTACGTTTTCCCTCGCGTCAAAGAGATCGAAGATGTACTCCGAAGCCGTAAGAGTTCTGGGTTTGAAATCGCTCGCGCTACTCATGCTGGGTCCCTCCGCGAAAGAAAGACGGCTGCGTAGTCGAACTGGTCCGCGTCGGGGTCAAATCCGTTGATTTCCAGGATTTCAGAAACGAAGCGGCGGCCCGGCCTTCTCTCGATGTGCACGACAACGTTGAGAGAATCTGCAATGTTGGTCTTGATGGCTCGGTAGGGCAGGTCTACGCCGCTCTGCAAAACGCAAGCGGCGAAACGGGCAAGACCCTGCCTTGCCGAGTTCGCATGGATCGTAGACAGCGTTCCCGAATGGCCGGTGTTCAAGAGCTGCAGAAGATCGAAGGCCTCACCACCCCGAATTTCTCCGAACTACGGGACGGCTACTTGTGCGGCTGGTGCGAAATCGATCGCGGCAGGTTGGTCGTGATTCCCCATCCGCATTCGCATCGCGAAGTGCGGGTGTTCGACTACCCGGCGCAGGCGGAAATCGT
>Ga0210390_10002851_pt1 | contig 15061 bp, 13 predicted proteins | sample IncBWH11OmetaG_FD_161050 | JGI IMG/M metagenome (GOLD analysis project Ga0210390, IMG submission 161050) | Forest soil microbial communities from Barre Woods Harvard Forest LTER site, Petersham, Massachusetts, United States - Inc-BW-H-11-O ... | reverse complement strand
CAGCCGCTCGGTGAGACGAGTGCCCGCGTCGATCGGCTCGAATGTCACGATGCCGTTCAGCCGCACCCGGGGGAACTGACGCGCCTCGGTGATCACGTCTCCGTGCACCGGAACCTCGACCCGTGCCCAGTAGCTTACTCGGATTGCGAACACTCCCAACGGGATACGGTCGCGCACCCGATAGGTCTGCACGTAACCGTCCGCGGTCTCGATGCGCGATATGGTTTGCACCGAAACGACCAGCGGGTGGACAACTTTGATGTTGTCCAGGTCCACGTAAAAGTCGCGCACCTGGTCGGGCGCCGCCGGTATCTCTTCGGTCAGCGTCTCCGCGGCATGGGTGATCCACAAGCTCACAGTTGGTTAACCTACCGCCGTATCGTCGCGTCAACGTCATGGCCGACGATGAGTCTCAGTCGTGTCGCGATGATTCCCAACGAATCAACTACGGTCAGGGTTAGGCATCGGAGCCCAGCACACGTTCGGTCGCGGTGGAAATACCGAGTCGATGCAGCACAACGCTCATAGGGCACCAGCCCATCGCTGCGTTGAGTAGCAAGTTGGCTCCCACAAAACCAGTGAGGATTCGCCAGCGGGCGTGCTGACGACCCAGAGTCAAGGTCGCTAACACCACCATTCCCGCCATGAGAGTCACGATTCGATCGAGCGGCCAGCCCTGCGGTCGCGGCATCCCGAACGCTGTACGCTCGATCGAGGCCAATCCTTGGTTGTTCTTCATTGAATTTCACTCCTTCCCTTAGAGTTTGAGCACAGCACAGACGAATTCAAATGGTGGCTCCACTATTGCCTCACAAGCACGGAAGGAATATCAGCGCGAGGTCCCGGGGGCCGGAGTAAGTACCGAGCGGGGCGTGACCGCACCCGTTGCGGCCACCAGAACCAGCGTCCGAGCAGCGCGGCGACCGACGGCGTCATCAGTGAGCGCACAATCAGGGTGTCGAACAGCAGTCCGAGGCCGATCGTGCTGCCGGCCTGGCCGATCGAGCGCAAGTCACTGGCGACCATGGACATCATCGTGAAGGCGAACACCAGGCCCGCTGCGGTGACAACCCCGCCCGTTTCGCCCATCGAGCGGATAATCCCAGTCTTCAATCCCGCGTGTATCTCGTCCTGGAACCGTGAGACCAGCAGCAAGTTGTAGTCGGATCCGACGGCCAGCAGAATGATCAACCCGAAGACGGGCGCGATCCAGTTCAAGTCCAGACCGAAAATGTGTTGCCAGACCAGCACGGACAGCCCGAACGCGGCGCCCAGCGACAGCAACACTGTGCCGACGATCACCAGTGAGGCCACCAGAGCCCGGGTGATGATCAGCATGACAACGAATATCAGCGTGAGTGCGGCTGCTCCCACGATCAGCAGGTCGTATTGGGAGCCCGACTGGATGTCGCGGTATATCGCCGCCGTCCCGGCGAGGTAGAACCGGGCGTCGGTGAGAGCCGTTCCCTTGACCGCTTGATGCGCAGCATTGAGCTCAGGCTTGACCGCGGCAATGCCTGCCGGAGTTGCCGGATCCGTGTCGTGGGTGATGATGAACCGCGCGGCGTTGCCGTCCGGCGACAGGAAAAGTTTCAAACCGCGCTGAAAGTCTGGATTTTGGAGCGCTTCCGGCGGCAGGTAGAAATAGTCGCCGATCCTGGAGGCATCGAAGGCCTGGCCCATCGCGCTAGCCGTATCGGTCATCTGGGCCATTTGCGTGACCAGACCGGAAAAGCTGCTGTGCAGGGTCAGCAGGGTCCCCTGCATGGACTTTGCGACGGCGATGATCGGCGGGATCTGCTGGAGCATCTGCGGCAGTAGCGTATTGATATTGCCCATGTCCTCAAGGACCGCGTTTATCTCGTCGCTGAACTTGTCCACGCCGTCGATGGCCTCGAACACCGACCTCGTGGCCCAGCAAACGGGAATGTCGAAGCAGTGTGGTTCCCAGTACAGGTAACCGCGCAAAGGCCGTGCGAAGTCGTCGAAGTCCGCCAGATGGTCCCTCATCTCATCCAGCGTCGACTTCATATCGTGCATGTCGCCGACCATGTGATGAGTCGTGCTGCTCATCTGGCCCATCAGCGCGTACATCCGCTCCATCGAGCCGATCATGACGCCGAGGTCGTCGCTCATCTTGAGCATGTCGGCCATCCGGTCCTTCATGAATTGAAGGTTCTGCTGTATGGGAATCGACTGAGCACTGATCTGGAACGGTATTGACGTGTGCTCAATCGGTCCGCCCAGCGGCCGCGTAATGCTTTGCACCATAGCGATTCCCGGCGAGCGAAAGACGTCTTTAGCAATCCTGTCCAGGATGATCATGTCGCCGGGATTCCGCATATCGTGATCACTCTCGATCATAAGGATGTCGGGATTCATTGTCGCGGCGCTGAAATGGCGCTCTGCGGCCGCATATCCGATGTTCGACGGCAGGTTGGGGGGTATGTAGAAGCGGTCGTTGTAGCTGACCCTCATGCTCGGCATGATGAGGATGCCGACGATGGCGATCACCAGCGAGGCCGCAAACACCGGACCGGGCCAGCGGACGGTGGCGGTGCCGATTCGCCGCCAACCGTGGACTTTGACAACCCGTTTCGGGTCAAGCAGGCCGAATCGACTGGCCACGGCGACGACGGCCGGCGCAGCGGTCAACGCTCCCGCAACGACGACGATCAGCCCCAAAGCGGACGGAATGCCCAGCGCCTTGAAATACGAAAGTCGCGCCAAGTAGAGACAGAAAGTAGCTCCAGCGATCGTCAGCCCGGAGCCCAAGATGATGTGAAAAGTCCCGCGGAACATCGTGTACCAGGCCGCTTCCCGATCCTGACCGGCCTGCCGGGCTTCTTGATACCGACCGATGAGAAATATCGCGTAATCGGTGCCGGCCGCGATCGCCAACGAGGACAGCATGGCGACGACGAACGTCGAAAACCCCAACAGACCGCTATTCCCGAGAAGCGCGACGAGCCCTCTGGCGGTGCCCATCTCGAAGCCGACCATGACAAGAACCAACAGCACCGTGCTGATGGAGCGATAGGCGATGAAGAGCATGATCATGATAACCACACCCGTCACGCCCATCATTTTGAACATGCTTTTGTCGGCGGCTTCGTTCATGTCCGTTGTCAGCGCCGCCGGCCCGGTGATGTATGCCTTGAGTCCCTTGGGCGGCACCGAATTGTCGACGATCTCCCGGACCGCTTTGACGGACTCGTTTCCCAGGGTGCCGCCCTGGTTGCCGGCCAGATTGAGTTGGACGTACGCGGCTTTGCCGTCCCGGCTCTGGACACCCGCGGCGGTGAGCGGATCTCCCCACACGTTCTGGACGTGCTGCACGTGCTTGGGGTCGGCCTGCAGCTTTTTCACCAAGCCGTCGTAATAGCCGTGCGCCTGCTCGTCGAGTTGTTTATCGCTCTCCAAAACGATCATCGCGATGCTGTCGGAGTCCGACTCGTGGAACTTTTCGCCGATTCGCTTCGCGGCGATCATCGCGGGCGCGTCTTGGGGCGACATTGTCACCGCGTGGTTCCGCGCGACCGACTCGATGGGCGGCACAAGCACATTCAAGGCGACGGTCACGAGCAGCCATGCCACAAGGATCGGCACGGCGAACCTGCGGACGAACCGCATGAATTTCGGACGGCCGTCTTGGCCGGTATTCATGCGGCCTTCACCAGGCAGGAAGTTTGGGCGTGGTGCCCGGCCGAGTATCTTTCGTCCTTGACCTCACCGTTGACGGTGATGCGGCACCCGATGTTGTCGCTATTGCCCTGTGCCACCACGTTGGCGATGACGGCCGGCACCGTCGTCGTGATCGTGAAGGTCCAGGGCAGGCTGGAGAAGTCCACCTGTTCCGGCTGGGCGTTCTTGTCCAGGTAGCTCACGCTTCCAGTTGTGTCGCTGAGCCCGTAAACCTCATATGTCACCCGCTTGAGATGGGACGGCTCTAGTGGCTCGGCGCTGCTGCCGCTTGCAGAAAAGATTTCGTCGGAGCCGAAGACACCACGAAGCTGGTCGACGGCAACACCGCCGAGGCCAACTGCCGCCACGACAACGAGCGGTACCCACACTCGCTTGAGAAATGTGAGCATTGAATTCTCTCCATTCGCCGGTGGCCCGGTTAGAGACATGAAGCATGGTTTGACGGCTGTACGGATCGCCCCAGCAGCAGGCGCGGTTTCGCGAAAATCCGGAGACCTCGACCCGGCGTACTCGGGTGCGAGTGACGAGCTCAGGCCAAGGACAGGAACAACTTTTCGAGTTCTTCTTCGGTGAGTGTCGGGCCGAATTCGCCTTCGGTTCCGGCGATGCAGTGCCGCATCCCGGTGGCGACGATCTTGAAGCCGGCGCGGTCAAGCGCACGGGAGACAGCGGCTAGTTGCGTGACAACGTCCTTACAGTCTCGGCCCGCTTCGATCATCGCGATGACCCCGGCGAGTTGACCTTGTGCGCGTCGTAACCGCTTGATTACCAGATCTATTGCGTCGGTATCAGCTAAAGCCATATTTGGTCCTCCAGCTTTCTATTGGAGTGGATAATCGCCGCCACGACGCATCAACGGCTCTGCGCACCGGGCATTGATGGCGGCCCCTGGTAGGGGCGTTGCAGCACGGCGAATCCGGGCGTCGATGCCGCCGTCACCACGGCGTCCAGCAACGCGACACCGTCCTCACGACCGGGAAGACCCGTCAGCACCGGCCCGAAAAATCCCTTGCCGTCGACGGCTACGATCGGGCTACCGCCACTGCCGCCGAGCGCGTCCTGACTGCGTCGATGCGCCGCGCAAACGACGTCATCCCATGCCGGGTCGTCGAGTGCGTCGAGCAGCCCCGGACCGGAACTCGTTGCCGCCAGCGCCTCCTTGACCAGGCTGTCGGCCAGGTCGGCGGATTTGTCGTGCACCAGGGCACCTAAGGCTTCGTAAAGATCGGCGAACGCAAGGGGCCCACCTTCGTCGGTCACGGCGGCGAAGACCCGCCCCACACGGCGCGACCACCCGAGTCTGGCGCGCTGCGCGGGCGCCACATCGCGACCATCATTAAGCACCGCGAGGCTCATTTGCCGCAGTGCGACATCGCCGCCGGTGGTGGTGGCCGCATTCAGCAACCACCGCGACGTCACCCACGCAAATGGACATACTGGGTCGACGTAAAGGTCTATCGAGGTCATCGCAGTTCCTCGGCAAGTGTGCTTATCGCGGCCTCTAATTGCCGTGTCGCTTGATCGGCGATCGGTGACAACGCTGGGTCGTCGGCGACCTCCACCATCAACTGTGGGTTCATCGCCTCGATGTGCACGGTTGCCGGGTTATCGGCATCTTCGCGAACCACGACATTGCAGGGCAGCAGCAATCCGACCTGCTTGTTCGCTGAGACAGCCCGGTGCGCCAGTGGGGGGTTGCAGGCACCGAGAATCAGGTAGCGCTCAATCGACTCTCCCAGCTTCTCTTTAAGCGACGCTTGCACGTCAATTTCGGTTAACACTCCGAACCCATTGTCCTTCAATACTTCCCGAGTCTTCGAGACAACCTTGTCGAAGTCGGCTGTGTCGGTCGATGTGCTTATCGCGATGGACATGGTTCCCCTCTCCTGTTATCGGTAACCTCTGGTCCCACCTCTCGGGTCACCGCCCACTTTTTATACCCCGCCGGGTATATTCGAGAGTCTATCCTATACCCACTGGGGTATGCAATACCGGGCGGGGACGTTAGCGAGGGACAGTCCGCCGCGGGCCACCACGTAATCGAGATCAGCACCCAGTTAGCTGCCAATCAGAGGCCCAGGTCGTGATCGTGGGAACGACCTAGGCCGTCGGCTCTGCCTCGTGGGTGGAGCGTCGCGCGCACCCTTAGTGGTTACGGTCCAGCGCCTCGACAAATGCGGCGATGCGGCTACGTGTTTCCTCCGTCATCCAACTCGCCCGAACCTTCGTATCCACTTCCGCGCCTGAATCGATCACGGCGCGAGCCGGCTGGTGTAGCTGTCGCTTGGTGGCCGCGTACGCGGCCGGGGAGTACTGACCGAGTTCACGCGCGATCGCCGTCGTCTGGGGAATCAGGTCGTCACTCGGCACAACCGCGTCGATCCATCCTTGGGCCAACGCGGTGTCCGCGTCGATCGTGTTGGCCCGCAGCGCTGCCCGGGCCACCGATGGCCCCATCGCAAAGCGGCATATCTCGAGCGCGGCTACCGGGAAGGGGACACCGACCGCGAGCTCGGTGAGGCCGATCGTCCCGGCGGACATGAGTCGGAGGTCGGCGCACATGGCGAAGACGCAACCGCCGGCGATGGCGTGCCCGTTGATCGCGGCAACCACCGGTGCCGGGTGGTCGAAGACCGCGAGAAAGGCCTTGGACAGCGCAGTGACGAAGCGCTCGGCATACTCGGCGCCGCCGTCGACGAGCGCGCGCAGATCGACGCCGGCCGAGAAACACCGACCCGCGCCGGTGATGACGACGGGCCCGTCGACGTTGCGCATCGTGGCGATGATGACGTCGAGCAAGTCCAGGTCGATTGCATTGACCGGCGGACGGTCGAATCGGACTATCGTCACACCGTCGGCCGCTTCTGCTGCTGTCACGTATCCTCCACTCTGTGTGGGGCTTCGAGCCCGAACAACTCCGCGCTTTCCGCACGCATGTCAACCTTGCGGACCTTGCCGGTCACCGTCATCGGAAACTCGTCGACGACGTGCACGTAGCGCGGGATCTTGTAGTGCGCCACCTTTCCGGTGGCGAAAGCGCGAACCGCGTCCGCATCGAGTGATCGCCGTCCCGGCTTCATTCGGATCCACGCACAGACCTCTTCGCCGTATTCGGCGTCCGGGACGCCGACGACCTGTGCGTCGTCGACGTCGGGATGGGTGGTGAGGAATTCTTCGATCTCGCGTGGATAGATGTTCTCCCCGCCGCGGATGACCACGTCGCTGCGGCGTCCCACGATGTTGCAGTAGCCGTCGTCGCGCATCACCGCAAGATCCCCACTGTGCATCCATCCCTCGGCGTCGATCACCTCGCGGGTTTTGGCCTCGTCACGCCAGTAGCCCAGCATCACCGAATAGCCGCGGGCGCAGAACTCCCCGGGCCGGCCACGCTCGACGACGTCGCCGGTGTCGGGGTCGGTGATCTTGATCTCCACATGGGGATGCGCCCGTCCGATCGACTCGGTTCGCCGCTCCAGGTCGTCGTCGATCAGCGTCTGGCAGGAGGCCGGCGACGTCTCGGTCATGCCGTAGACGATCGCCACCTGGGTCATATTCATCTCGGCGACACAACGTTTCATGACCTCGACCGGGCACACCGATCCGGCCATGATGCCGGTGCGCAGCGACGTCAGGTCGGTGTTGGCAAAGTCAGGATGACCGAGCATGGCGATGAACATGGTCGGCACGCCGTAAAGGCCCGTGCAGCGTTCGGCCTGGACCGCAGCCAGGGTGCGCGCGGCATCAAACCCCGGCGCCGGGACGATCATCGTGGCCCCATGGGTGGTGCAGCCCAGGTTGCCCAGCACCATCCCGAAGCAGTGGTAGAACGGCACCGGGATGCATACCCGATCACCGGGGCCCAGGCTCAGCAGCTCGGTGGCGAAGAAGCCGTTGTTGAGGATGTTGCGATGCGACAACGTCGCGCCCTTCGGGAAACCCGTTGTACCCGAGGTGTATTGAATGTTGATGGGCTCGCGGTTGTCCAGGGCGGCCATCCGGGAGCGCAGGGCGTCCACCGACACCGAATCGGCGCGGTCACGCAGGTCCGACCAGTCGCCGGTGCCGATGAACACGACATCCCGCAGCCCGTCGGCGTTCGGACGCACCTGCTCGACCATGGATCGGTAGTCCGAACTCTTGAATGCTGTCGCTGCGACAAGTGTTCGGACTCCCGACTGGTTCAGGACATATGCGAGCTCGTGGGTGCGGTACGCCGGGTTGATGGTGACCAGGATGGCGCCGATCTTTGCCATGGCGTACTGCACGATGATCCACTCCGCGCAGTTCGGTGACCAGATACCGACGCGATCGCGCTGCTGCACGCCCAGCGACATCAAACCCCGTGCGATCAGATCGATCTCGGCGTTGAGCTCGCCGTAGGTCCACCGCCGGGCGGTTGCGACGTCAACCAGCGCCTCGCCGTCCGGGTTCGCTGCAACCGTCCGCTCGAAGTTCGCCCCGATCGTCTCCTCGAGGATCGGTGGGCTGATCGGCCCCGCGTCATAGGATTTCAGTGCTCAGCCCACCAGGTTTTCGTATCGGTACTCCGCCGAACTCGGTGTGCCGGCAACGCGTGCACGCTCTTCGCGACGGCGTAGGTCCACTCGGCGGATCTTCCCCGAGATCGTCTTCGGCAGTTCGTAGAACTCAACACGTCGCACCCTCAGATGCGGCGCCACCCGGTCGCGCACGAACTCCATGATCGTCCTCGCCGTCTCGGCATTGGCCGGCCAGTCGGCGGCCAGCGCAACGTAGGCCTTGGGGATCGCCAGCCGGGTTTCGTCGGGCTGCGGCACAACGGCGGCTTCCACGATCGCCGGATGCTCGATGAGCACGCTTTCCAACTCGAACGGCGATACCTTGTAGCCCGACGACTTGAACACGTCGTCGGTGCGGCCGATATAGGTGATCGACCCGTCGGCGTCGCGACGCGCGATGTCACCGGTGTGGTAGTAACCGCCCGCCATCGCGGCCGCGTTGCGTTCCGGATCCTGGAGGTAGCCGGTCATCAGGTTGACCGGCTTGGCGCCCAGGTCGAGGCAGATCTCACCCTCGTCGCCGGGCTTCCCGCTGACGGGGTCGACCAGCACCACGGGCACGCCGGGCAGCGGGCGGCCCATCGAGCCGGGCTTCACCGGACGGCCCGGCAGGTTGCCGACCAATAGCGTGGTCTCGGTCTGCCCATAGCCGTCGCGAATGGTCAGCCCCCACGCGCGTTCGACCTGCGCGATGACGTCGGGATTGAGCGGCTCGCCGGCGGCCACGATCTCGCGCAGCGCCGCGGGCCTGGCGCCCAGGTCGGCCTGAATGAGCATGCGCCACAGCGTCGGTGGCGCGCAGAACGTCGTCACCCCGGCATGACGGAGGTGACTCAGCAGCGCGGCGGCGTCCAATCGCCGGTAGTTGTATACCAAGATTGTCGCCTCGGCGATCCACGGGGCGAACACGCAACTCCAGGCATGCTTGGCCCACCCTGGTGAGCTGATCGCCAAGTGCACGTCGCCCGGTCGCACCCCAATCCACGCCATCGTCGACAGATGCCCGACCGGGTAGCTGATCTGAGAGTGCGCCACCAGCTTGGGTTTGCTCGTTGTGCCGGAGGTGAAGTAGATCAGCATCGGATCGTCCACCGTGGTTCGCGCGGAGAACGGACCGGCCCCGACGACATCGGCGGCGTCGGCGTAGCGATGCCACCCGGCCGTGTCGGCGCCCACCACGACGCGACGGTAGTCGCCGCCGACCTCGTCGAACTTGGCAGTATCAGCGGCGTTGGCGATCACGGCCCGCGCTCCACCGCGGACAATGCGGTCGGCAAGGTCGCTCGATCCGAGTGCACCGGTGGCCGGCATCACCACCGCCCCGAGCTTGGTGACGGCGAGGGTGGATTCCCAGAGCTCAACCTGGTTGCCCAGCATCAAGACGACGCGATCCCCTCTGCCGATACCGAGTTGCTCCAGCCACGCCGCCACCCGGTCGGACCGCTCGGCCATCGCGGCGAAGCTGACGCTCTGCTCGCTGCCGTCTTCCTCGACAATCCGCAGCGACGTGCGGTCGTTGCCTCGGGCGATGACGTCGAACCAGTCGGTGGCCCAGTTGAAGGCGCCGACCAGATGCGGCCACGAGAAGGTGGCAGCGAGCCGGTCGTCGTCGACCATGGCGAGGACCTGGTCACGCGCGGCGCGGTAACGCTCGGTGTTGCTCGCCATGGCATTCAGCATCCACCGCCCAGCCTGATTGCGTGGGCACGCCGTGGAAGAATACGATTCTCTTCATCTGCGAATTCGCGTCTCGAAGGGCGCTCGATTGACGGTTAATGAGACGTTGAGCGTGCAGACACCGCACGCCGGCGTGGTGGTGTTGCAGCTCAACCGACCCGAGCGGCTCAACGCAATCAATCACGTCATGGTCGGCGAGCTCAAGGAAACACTGGCCACCGTATCCGCGGACACATCGGTCCACGCTGTTGTGATAACCGGCGCGGGCCGCGGGTTTTGCTCCGGCATCGACATGCGCGACTTCGGCCCGGCGATACCCGAGGCGACAGCTCCGGCCATCGACCGCCTGCGCTTCCAGGAAAGCATGGCCGCACTGCCGCGGGCGATTCGCGACATGCCGCAGCCGGTGATCGCCGCGGTCAACGGTCCCTGTGTCGGCGCGGGCTTGGCGCTGTGTCTGGCCGCAGACATCAGGATCTGCTCGACCGCAGCAACATTCGGAAATGCGGCGATCCTGCTCGGCCTGTCCGGGGCCGAGATGGGAATGAGCTACTTCCTGCCGCGCATCGTCGGTGCCAGTGTGGCCGCCGACTGGATGCTGACCGGGCGCACGGTCTCGGCCGAGGAAGCCGACCGTCGAGGGCTGGTGAGCGAGCTGGTGGAGCCTACAGAGCTATTCGCACGCGCACTCGAAATAGCCTCGCGCATCGCTGAACTCGCTCCGTTGGGCGTGCAACTGACCAAACGCGCGGTGCAAGTCAACACCGACGCCGCGGGACTGGAATCGGCCCTCGAACTCGAGAACCGCAACCAAGTGCTCAGCCACGCCACCGAGGAGGCGGCCGCCCGCAGGCAGGCGTGGTCATCGTGACCCAACAATTGAGTAGCGAAAGGACGGCCGGTGGCCTGGGATTTCTCGACCGACCCTGAATGGGCCGCACAGCTGGCCTGGGTTGACGAGTTCGTGCGCTCAGAGTGTGAGCCGATCGATCTGATCGTCAAAGAGTCTCACGATCTCAACGACCCGGTGCGCCAGGCGCTGATTCCTCCGCTGCAGCAGATCGTCAAAGAACGCGGGCTGTGGGCTACCCATCTGGGTCCGCATCTGGGCGGGCCCGGACACGGCCAGGTGAAACTGGCGTTGCTCAACGAGATTCTCGGCCGGTCCGAATGTGCGCCGATCGTGTTCGGCTCACACGCTCCGGATTCCGGCAACAGCGAGATCCTGGCCCACTACGGCACTCCGGAGCTCAAGGCGCGTTACCTGGAGCCGCTGCTGGACAACCGGATCGTGTCGTGCTTCTCGATGACCGAGCCGCAGGGCGGCGCGGACCCGAAAGTCTTCACCACGAGCGCGGTGCAGGACGGCGATCATTGGGTGATCAACGGCGAGAAATGGTTTTCATCCTTCGCTTCCATGGCGTCGTTCTTGATCGTGATGGCTGTGACGGATCCCGATGCATCGCCGTACCAGCGGCATTCGATGTTCGTCGTACCCGCTGAAACACCTGGTATCAACGTCCTACGCGACGTCGGTCTCGGCTACCAGCCGCTCGGCGGCGGAGGACGCGAAGGTTACGTGCGGTACGAGAATGTCCGGGTTCCGGCCGACCACATGCTCGGGCCGCGGGGTGGTGCGTTCGTGGTCGCCCAGACCCGGCTCGGCGGTGGCCGCATCCACCATGCGATGCGTACGGTCGGCCTGGTCCGGCGGATCTTCGACATGCTCTGCGAGCGCGCGGTTTCCCGACACACCCAAGGTGACATGTTGGGCGATAAGCAGCTCGTCCAACAGATGGTCGCCGACTCGTGGATGGAGATCGAAGCGTTCCGGCTGCTGACCCTGCAGACGGCATGGAAGATCGACCAGCACAACGACTACAAGGCCGTTCGTGCCGACATCTCGGCGGTCAAGGCGATGATGCAGAAGGTCCTGCACGACGTGTCGGCCCGTGCGCTGCAGCTGCACGGATCGCTCGGTGTCACGCACGAGATGCCGTTCGTCCAGCACCTGGTGGAGTCGTTCGTGCTCGGACTGGCCGACGGTCCGACCGAGGTGCACAAGGTCACCCTGGCTCGGCTGCTGCTCAAGGACCACAAGCCCGCGCCCGACATCTTCCCGTCCGAGCACCTGCTGCGGCTGCGCGAAGCGGCAGAAGCCAAGTTCGCCGACAAGCTCGCCGGCATTCCGCGTGGTTAACCGAGCAAGTCGCCGGCTCGCGAAAGCAACTGCGGCAACGCCGCTGCCATCACCTCCAAATCGGGATCCGGCGGGTTGCGCCGCCGATTGTGCTTGACGATCAGTGACCACGTCGCCGCAGACTTGAAGCAGGCCAGCGCCTGAAACCAATCCAGTTGCGGCACTTCGCGTCCCAACTCTTCGCGGTAGACCGTTGCCAGCTCCGACACCGGCGGCGTCGCAGCGAGCGCCCGGATGGCCCGGGCTTGCCGCAACACGTCGCGGTGCGCGATTGGCCGGACTCCGGGCGGTGCCACCTTGACGACCACCGGCCGGTCGGCACACCTGCCCACATAGGTCAGGCTTGATGCGCCGCCCGGCAGCGGCTCCAGCGCCGAAACGTCACGTGACGCAAGCCGCCAAGCGAGTTGAACCAGCAGCGGGTCGCTCAGCGCAACCACCCGATCTCACGCAGGAACGGCTGCGTGTGCGCGATCCGGCCGGTCATCGACTTCGGGTCGCCGATGCACAGCGTCAGCGCCGTTTGCGTGATGAGCTCGATGTCCTCGGTGTCGGTCTTGGCCAGGTCGAGTGTGCCGGCGCCGGGGGTGGCAACCGGGTTGGACGGCGCGGCGGCGTTGACCGCGATGCCGTCGTCATAGAGTTCGGCCGCAAGGCTTTTGGTGAGCCGGTTCAGGGCAGCCTTGACCGTGCCGTAGATCCCGAATCCGGCTGCGCGGTCGAACTCGGAGAACGGCGGGCCTTCGGGCAGGTCACCGCCGACCGAGGTGATGTTGAGCACCCATCCGCGGCCGCGTTCGCGCATGGCCGGGATGGCCAGTTGGGTCAGGTGCATCGGCGCCAGCAGATGCATTTCGATCATCAGCCGCGCCCGCCGTTCCGGGAACTCGTCGAGCGGACGGAGAAACGTCACGGCGGCGTTGTTGACGAGAATGTCTGGCGCACCGGCACGTTCGACCATCTCGGCGAAGAGTCGCTCCCGGTCTTCGGGTTTCGACAGGTCAGCTTGAATCGCGATCGCCGAGCCGCCGGATGTGGTGATCTCCTCGAGCGTCTGCCGAAGCGATCCGTCGTATTGGGGATCGGGCTCCATGGTGCGGGCTGTCAGTCCAACCGTCGCACCCTCGCTGGCCAGTCGCCGAGCGATCGCCTTCCCCAGGCCGCGGCTGGCGCCCGTGACCAGCGCGACTTTGCCAGCACAGGCTCCTGTCACTGCCTATTCGCCTCCCGCTGCATCGTCGCGTGCGCGAAAACGCCTTCTCCCTGAGGGAGAATCCCGTTATCCGCCTGCCGGGAGTATAGGCACCACCGTCCGGCCCACTGGAGCCACATGCAGGATCGTCAGCCGGTCGTCAGGCCGGTCTCGATGGGTGAACTTTTCCCGAACTTGAGGTCGCGTTCTCTCAGAGAGTTACTAAACCTGCGTCTAACAAAACTGGAGCAAAACCTGGCAATTTACCCTGCGAACTGGAGTAACCGGCCACTGGCGCTCGCCTGGGAGTCTGCTGTCAACCTGAGATTTCTCCAAGTTTTGTATTGACGCTCTAAATTACCCGTGAGTAAGGTCCTGTGACGTTACTCACGGGTAGTGGACACACGTACAAGGAGCAAACCCATGAATCGTCGCTTGATACTTGCCGGTTTGGCGGCCACCGGCGGGTTGTTGACCACGGCATTCCTGCAGGCGGCGGCCGCCGTCGCCGACGTCAGCGCTACCGGTGCGGACGCGTTCACCATCGGCAGCTTCACGTTCGACCCCTTCACGGTCGGGTCCACCGGGGGCGACGTCGAGGGCTTCGCCCCGGTCGACCAACTCGTCGCCGCCCCACCGCTGCTGGAGCTCGCCGGCGGGGCGCCGGGCGGGATCGACCTTGCTCCGCAAAACTTCGAGGTGTTCGCCCCCTCGACCGGCACCGACCTCGGAAGTATTGACACGAACGAGACCGTGACGAACCTGTTGGGTCTGACCAACAGCGAGTTCACCGTCCAGGATGTCACCCCTGCCGCCGGTGGAAGCGCTGCGGACCTGCCGACGGTGGGTTCGGTCTTCGACTCCTTCAACCTGGGCGGCGGATACGACAACATCTACACCGCGATCCCGGGCACCGACGGCGGGGCCGACACCGTCACCGACACGCTGGTGACGCCGTTCGGCAACGTCAACCTGGACTCGCTGTTCGGCAGCATCGACGCCGCAGCGCCGCTGCAACCGGGCGACGCCTTCACCGGTTTAGAGGCGGGTGACAGCAGCATCGGTGCCGACGCTTTCAGCATCGGCGGCTTCACCCTCGACCCCTTCAGCCTTAACAGCAGCGGCGACGTCGTCGGGGGCTTTGTTCCTGTCGCCCAGATTGCCACCTCTCCGCCGCTGTTGGACATCGGCGGGGGGGACCTATTCGGCAACGGCCTCGACACGCAAGACTTCAACGTCTTCACCGGTACCGGTACCGGCGTCGGGAGTATTGACACGGGCGAGAATGTGACGAACCTGTTGGGCTTCACCAACACCGAACTCACCGTCCAAAGTGTGTTCCCGGACACGGGCGATGCCGCGGACCTGCCGACGCAGGGTTCGGTCTTTGACGCCTTGAACCTGGGCAATGGGTACGAGAACGTCTACACCGACATCCCAAGCACCACCGGCGGAGCCGACACCATCACCGACACCCTGATCACGCCGATGGGCAACGTCAACCTGGACTCGCTGTTCGGCAGCTTCGATGCCGCAGCCCCTATGCAACCGGGCGACGCCTTCACCGGTTTAGAGGCGGGCGACAGCGGCATCGGTGCCGATGCTTTCAGCATCGGCGGCTTCACCTTCGACCCCACCCTGACGGCCGGGGGAGTCGAGGGCTTCACCCCTGTCGACCAACTCTTCGCTACCCCGCCGCTGCTGGAGCTCGGCGGCGGCGCGCTCAACATCCCCGCCGTCGACGGCGGA
>Ga0210390_10002850_pt1 | contig 15063 bp, 14 predicted proteins | sample IncBWH11OmetaG_FD_161050 | JGI IMG/M metagenome (GOLD analysis project Ga0210390, IMG submission 161050) | Forest soil microbial communities from Barre Woods Harvard Forest LTER site, Petersham, Massachusetts, United States - Inc-BW-H-11-O ... | reverse complement strand
CTGACCATGCCCAGCAACGCGCCATTGTCGATCACCGGCACCCGCTTGATGCGGCGGCGCTCCATCAAGGCGACGATTTCGGCGAGCGGCGCGTCAGGGGCGACCGAAATTACGTCATCCGACATCAGCTCGTCGCAGACGCGGCCGTGGGTCTTGACGTAGTCGCTCGCCATCCGCCCCGGACCCAGCAGAAAGTCGAGCCACGGCCAATGCCGCTTTTCGGTCGCGATCTCGCTGCGGCGCAATAGGTCGCCTTCGGTCAGGATGCCCTCGACCCTGCCGTCGGGGCCGACCACCGGCACACCGCTGATGTTATGGTCGAGCATCAGCCGGATCGCTTCGCGCAGCGGTGCGCCGCGCGTGATCGTGAGGACGTCGCGGGTCATGACATCGCAGGCTTTCATTTCGCGTCTCCCTTGACTTGGGCGAATGTGACCGGCGCCGAAGGCCGGCGTCAATCGCGCCGCGCCGCGGCGGCAAGAGCCGCAACACCCGGCAATTCGCGCCCTTCGAGCCATTCCAGAAAAGCGCCGCCCGCGGTCGAGACATAGGAGAGATCGTCGGTCAGCCCGGCCGCGGCGAGTGCCGCGACGGTGTCGCCGCCGCCGGCGACGCTGCGCAAACGGCCGGCACGGGTGAGTTCGGCGATCTTTTTGGCGACCGCCGCCGTCCCGTGGTCGAAGGGCGGCGTCTCGAAGGCGCCGAGCGGCCCGTTCCACACCAATGTGCGCGCCTCGCCGAGTGCCGCGCCGATACTCGCCACCGTCTTGGGGCCGATGTCGAGGATCATCATGTCGCCCGCCACCTCGCCGATCGCGACCGTCCGCGACGCCGCCCCGGCCGAAAGCTCGGCGGCGACGACCACATCCTCGGGCAGGATCACGCGGCATCTGCGCTGGGCGGCGAGGGCCAACAGCTGACGGGCATTGTCGGCCATGTCGCGCTCGCACAACGATCGGCCGACCGCGACTCGCTGGGCGTAAAGCAGCGTGTTCGCCATGGCCCCGCCGATCGCCATTACGTCGACCTTGCCGATCACAAAGCGCAACAGGTCGAGCTTGGTCGATACCTTGGCGCCGCCGACCAGTGCCATGACCGGGCGCGCCGGATGTTCGAGCGCCGCCGACAGCGCCGCGAGCTCGGCCTCCATCGATTTGCCGGCGGCGGCCGGCAGTAGCCGGGCGAGGGCGGCGATCGAGGCGTGCGCGCGGTGCGCCGCAGAAAAGGCGTCGTCGACGTAGACGTCACCCAGCGCCGCCAGGGCGTGGGCGAAATCGGGCGAATTTGCCTCCTCGCCCGGATGAAACCTCAGGTTTTCGAGCAACGCCACCTGTCCCGGCAGCAAGGCGGCGACGACGCGTTCGGCCGGAGCCCCGATGCAATCCGTGGCAAAGGCGACGTCGCGCCCGCCCAATGCCCGGCGCAGCGGCGCCAACACCGGCCGCAGCGACAGCTTCGGGTCGGGCCCGCCCTTGGGCCGGCCGAAATGCGACATAAGGATCACCGCCGCACCCTTGGCGAGCAGCACCTCGATGGTCGGCGCGAGGCGCTCGATGCGGGTCGCGTCGGTGACGACGCCGTCCTTGACCGGGACGTTCAGATCGGCACGCAGCAGCACCCGCTTGCCGCGCACGTCGATGTCGTCGAGGGTCAGAAAGTTGGGCATCGTTCCTCCGCCGGCTGATTGTTGCCATTGTGTCCAAATTTTATCTTATCGCTGGCGGATTGGCGGTGTCGCTATCGGTTGAACTGGGCCAAAGCATCGCGCAAGGGCTGGCTCGACACCATGAAGATGCCGCTGAATGGGGTGTCGAGATCGAGGATCACAAAGACAACCGAGGCGATCGACAGCGCGCCCAACAGGATCGTCACGTAGGACAGCATATTGCGCGGCGCGGTGAGCCCGAAGCTGGCAAAGATGATCACCAGCCAGAAGGTCAGCACGATGTAGAACGGCATCGAGATCGAGCTGTGCGCTTCCTCGATCAGCTTCCAGCGGGCGCGCATCAACAGCTCGAACTGGTTGATGCAGGTCAGGGCGAGCCGCCGGTGCATCGGGTCCTGTGGGTCGAGCGCGCGGATGTCGGTCTCGACCTGGGCCAGCATGTCGCCGAGCGAGGTGGCTTCGATCGAGCCGCTGGAGGGCGGCGGTGATACCTGCCTCGGATAATAATTCCCCGGGGGCTTGGGGTCTTCGGTCCAGGTCGAGGCGATCGCCGCCGCCGTGTAGCTGCGCAGCAATGCCCGCGGCGGGTCCGCCTCGCTGCCGTATTCACGCAACGACCGGTCGAGCTGGATCAGTTGGATCGACAGGCCTCGCAAATCGGTGTCGATGGTGTCGAACGACGCCTTGACCGAACTGGTCAACAGACCCAGCACGAGCGCCGCGAAGGTCACCAGCATGGTCAGGACCAGTTGGATCAAGTCGGTTGTCTCGCGGCTGCGGTGGCGCTCCGACAGAAACGGCCGGATCGACACGCCGACCGCGCTGCCGCCGAGCAGGATCAGCAAGAGGATCGCCGCACCGCCGAGTTCGTTCATGACCCCATCTTCCTCGACCGCGCCGGTCGCGACGCCCCATGGCCCGCGCCGCAGCGGCGTTTTGTCAGCCCCGGCGGGTCTGCGGTAGTATCGGCGGCGGATTTATTACCGATTGACCGGCGACATGCATCAATGTCGCGGTATGGCGCTCGACCTGCGACGTAGGCCCGTCCGATCGACGGGCGCGGCGCGGCGCGGTAGCATCGACCGCGGCCGCGACACGGCAAGGGAGATCCGATGATCAAGACCATTCTCGTTCCGGCGACCGGCAGCACTGCCGACAACAGTGTGTTCGCCTCGGCTCTCGCGGTGGCGCGGGCGTTTGCCGCGCATCTCGAATTTTTGCATGTGCGCGTCGACGCGGCGTCGATGGCGGTCACGATGTCGTCCGAGGGCGGCGGCGCGACGATGGTCGGCGGACTGGTCGAGCGGCTCGACGAGGAGGCGGAGCGGCGTGAAGCGCGGGCGCGGCGGTTGTTCGACGAGTTTTGCGCGCGCAAGGGGGTGGCGATCACCGACTCTCCCCCCGGCCCGGCCGCGCCCTCGGCGCAATGGACGCGGCAAATCGGCCTCGAACCCTATTGGGTCGTCGAGCACGGCCGTGCCGCCGATCTGATGGTCATGGGGCGCGCCGCCGACGGCGAGGGCGTCGCTCCGGAAACCATCGAGACCGCTCTGCTCGACAGCGGCCGTCCGGTGCTGATCCCGCCTGCAACCCCGATGACCGCGCTGCCGCAGACCGCCGTGATCGCCTGGAAGGCGACGCGAGAGGCAGCGCATGCGGTGACCGCGGCCCTGCCGTTTCTGGCGCTCGCCGGGGAGATTCGCATCCTGACCGTCGCCGAGGCAGACGATCCGTCGAGCGCGGAAGGCAACCAGCTGATGACCAACCTGCGCTGGCGCGGCCTGAGGGTTTCGGCCGAGAGGCTGCAGCCGGATCAGCACAATCCGGCGGATACGTTGATTGCCGCCGCCGCTGAGAGCGGCGCGTTGCTGGTGATGGGCGGATATGGCCACAGCCGGCTGCGCCAGTGGATCTTTGGCGGGTTCACCCAACATGTCCTGCAGACCGCAGCCGCGGTGCCGGTGCTGATCGTACATTGACGGGGCTCGTCGAGGCCGACGATCCGGGGGCAGCAATATGCCCGTCACGGCGTTGGCGTCGAGAGGTCGGGGATTTTTATCGGCGATTGAGGGAGCGATCGGATGGCCGCGCAGGACGATGCCGAAATGGCCGGGCCGTTGTCGGCGGTCCAGCTCGAACTGATCGACGGGTGGTGGCGGGCGGCGAATTACCTGTCGGTCGGACAGATCTACCTGCTCGACAACCCGCTTCTCGAACAGCCGCTCGAACGCGCCCACATCAAACCGCGGCTACTCGGCCATTTCGGCACGACGCCGGGGCTCAATTTCATCTATGTGCACCTCAACCGGGTCATCAAGACGCGCGACCTCGATGTCATTTATATCTGCGGCCCGGGGCATGGCGGCCCCGGCATGGTCGCCAACACCTGGCTCGAGGGCACTTACAGCGAGCTATATTCGAGCGTGCCGCAGACGAAGGACGGCATGCGCCGGCTGTTCCGCCAGTTCAGCTTTCCGGGCGGCATCCCGAGCCATGCTGCACCCGAAACTCCGGGATCGATTAACGAAGGCGGTGAACTCGGCTATTCGCTGTCGCATGCCTATGGCGCGGTCCTCGACAACCCCGACCTGATCGCGGCGTGCGTGATCGGCGACGGTGAGGCCGAGACCGGGCCGTTGGCTACCGCCTGGCACGGCAACAAATTCCTAAACCCGGCGACCGACGGCGCGGTGCTGCCGATCCTGCATCTGAACGGCTACAAGATCGCCAACCCGACGATCTTGGCACGCATCCCGCACGAGCAACTCGAGGCGCTGTTGGTCGGCTATGGCTACAAGCCGCATTTTGTCGAGGGCGACGACCCGCCGCGGATGCATCAGCTGATGGCGGCGGCGCTCGACCGGGTGGTCGACGAGATCGCGGCACTGCAGGAGGCGGCGCGCGCCGGTGAAAAGATCGTCTGCCCGCAATGGCCGATGATCGTGCTGCGCAGCCCCAAGGGCTGGACCGGGCCCAAAACGGTCGACGGGTTGAAGACCGAAGGCTATTGGCGCGCCCACCAGGTGCCGATCCCGGACATGGCCACGCCTGAGCATATCAAATTGCTCGAAGAGTGGATGAAGAGCTATCGGCCGCACGAATTGTTCGGCGACGAGGGCCGGCTGAAGCCCGAGATCGCGGCATTGGCGCCGCTGGGCGACCGGCGGATGAGTGCCAACCCAAACGCCAATGGCGGCTTATTGCGCCGCGAGCTGGTATTGCCGGATTTCGCCGATTATGCGGTGGCGATCGAGGCACCCGGGCGGGGCGACGGCGAGGCGACGCGAATCATGGGCGCCTTTCTGCGCGACATCATCAAGCAGAACACGAATTTCCGCCTGTTCGGGCCGGACGAAACCGCCTCCAACCGCCTCTCGGCAGTGTTCGAGGTCACCGAACGCCAGTGGGTGGCCGAGACCCTGCCCGAGGACGACCATCTGATGCCTGAGGGCAAGGTCATGGAAATCCTCAGCGAACACACCTGCGAGGGCTGGCTCGAGGGCTATCTGCTGACCGGCCGTCATGGCCTCTTCAATTGCTACGAGGCCTTTATCCACATCGTCGATTCGATGTTCAACCAGCATGCCAAATGGCTGAAGGCGTCGCGCGAGATCCCTTGGCGGCGGCCGATCTCGTCATTGAACTATCTGTTGACCTCGCATGTTTGGCGCCAGGACCACAACGGGTTCAGCCATCAGGATCCCGGATTTATCGACCACGTCGTCAACAAAAAGGCCGACATCATCCGGGTCTATCTGCCGCCCGACGCCAACACATTGTTATGGGTCACCGACCACTGCTTGCGCAGCTGGAACCGGATCAACGTGATGGTCGCCGGCAAACAGCCTTCGCCGCAATGGCTCGACATCGAGTCGGCGATCAAGCATTGCGACGCCGGCATCGGCATCTGGGAGTGGGCGAGCAACGACCGCGGCGCCGAGCCCGACGTGGTGATGGCGTGCGCCGGCGACGTGCCGACCCTGGAGACCCTGGCGGCGGTCGATCTGCTGCGCCGTCATGTCCCGGATTTGAAAATCCGCGTCGTCAACATCGTCGATCTGATGACGTTGCAGCCGCACGAAGAGCATCCGCATGGCTTGACCGACCACGATTTCGACGCGCTGTTCACGACCGGCAAGCCGGTCATCTTCGCCTATCACGGCTACCCGGCGCTGATCCACCGGTTGACCTATCGCCGCGCCAATCACGACAACATCCATGTCCGCGGCTACAAGGAGGAGGGGACGACGACAACCCCGTTCGACATGGTCGTGCGCAACGACCTCGACCGGTTTCATCTCGCCTCCGACGTGATCGACCGGGTACCCAAGCTCGGCTACATGGCCGCCTACGCCAAGCAGGCGATGCGCGACAAGCTGATCGAGCACAAGCAGTACATCACCCGCCACGGCGACGACATGCCCGAGGTCAAGAACTGGCGCTGGCCCGCGGCGCCGGTCGCCGTCCGACCCGAATGACGGAATGCGAAAGGCTTCAGGATGCTGACGATCCCGCTCGAAAAGCTGGCCTACATTGTCGAGAAGGCGCGCGAATACGATGCCGAGGTGCCGGCCGATCCCGATGCCCAAGACGGCTCGGACGCGGCCGACGACGACGAGCGGGAGATCCTGCTCGATACCCCGGACAATCCGACGGCACAGGAGTTGCGCGACGCGCTCGACGGGCTCAACATCGACGAGCGCGAGGAATTGCTGGCATTGCTGTGGCTCGGGCGCGGCGACTACGACGCCCAAAGCTGGGGCGAGGCGCTGCGGCAGGCGCGCGACACCCGCACCACGACCGAAACCGACTATCTACTCGGCACGCCGCTGCTCGGCGACTATCTCGAAGAGGGGGTTGAAGCCCTCGGCTTGTCGCTCGAGGGTTTCGAGAGAGGGTAGCGGCCGCGATGCCCTATGCGACGACCGCGGAACTGCCGCCAGCGGCGCGCCATCTGCCGCCGCACGCGCAGGAAATTTTTCGCTCGGCGTTCAACAACGCCTGGGCGACCTACGCCGACCGCGGCCCGCACGATCAGGAGGAGATCGCGTTTCGCGTCGCGTGGGCCGCGGTCAAAAAACAGTACCGCAAACGCGGCGAGATTTGGTTGCCCAAGGCCGGCGCGGGGTAGCGCGCTGACCTGCCGGATCGTGACCGAGGCGGATCTCGAATGCGAGCTGGCGATGCTGCGCGCCGAGGCGACGGGGCGGCTGGGTGGGGTCTTTGGGCCGGGATCGATGGTCTGGCATATCGACCGCGAAGCGGCGGTGTTTCTCGCCGCCGGCCGCGCCTTGCTTTTGCAGCTTGCCCATCCCTGGGTCGCCGCGGCGATCGCCGAGCATTCGCGCAGCCTCGCCGACCCGATCGGCCGGTTTCACCGCACTTTCGGCTTTGTCTTTACGATGGTGTTCGGCACCACCGAAGAGGCGATTGCCGCCGCCCGCCGTCTTCACCGCCGCCATGCCGCGATATCAGGCATCCTCGCCGAAAGCACCGGCGCGTTTCCAGCCGGCACGCCTTATCACGCCAACGATGTCGCGGCGCTGCGCTGGGTTTTCGCCGCGTTGGCCGACAGCGCGATCGTCGCCTTCGAACTCGTGAACCCGCCGCTTTCGGCCGGTGAACGCGAGCGCTACTACGCCGAATTTCGCCGGTTCGCGGCGTTTTTCGGCATCCCGCAATCGGCCCCGCCAGCAAGCTGGCCGGCCTTTGCCGCTTATTTCGAGGAGATGGTCGGCTCGGACAGGCTTGCCGTCAGCCCTGCCGCGCGGGCCATCGCCGCCGAGCTGTTCGCCGGCGCCGGAACCCGGTTGCGCTCCCCCGGCTGGTATCGCGCGCTGACCACGGGCATGTTGCCCGAGCGGCTGCGCGATGAATTCGCCCTGCCTTACGGACCAGCGGAGCAGCGCGCCACTAAACGGGCGGTCGCGGCCCTGCGGTTCCTCTATCCCCGCATCCCGCCTCGGCTGCGCCATGTGGCGCCCTACCACGAGGCCTGCGCCCGGCTCGCCGGACATAGCCGGCCGGGGCCCCTGACGCGGCTGCTGAACCGCCTGTGGATCGGCCGCGATTCGATGGCGGGGTGATAGTTGCGAAAGTGATATCGTTGGCTCGCCGATCCGCAGCCGGAGCAGACGCATGGCGACAGCCGCCGCAAAAGTCGCAGAAAGCGCCACAGCCCGCGTATCGCCAGTGCCGGCCGGGACCGATCTCGTCGAATGGTATTTCGCACAGGGCTGGACCGACGGGTTGCCGATCGTGCCTCCGACCCGCGAGCGGGTCGACGAGTTTGTCGCGGCACTCGGTGGCGAACCTGATTTTGTCGAATGCAAGGTGCCGCCGCGCCACGGCAACCTGACGCGCGAGGTGCTGGCGGTCAATATGGTCATGGCCGGGTGCAAGCCCGAATATGCGGCGGTGGTGCGCGCGGCGATGCTGGCGCTGACGACCAAGGCGTTCAATTTGAACGGGGTCCAGGCCACGACCCACATGGCCGCACCCTTGCTGATCGTCAACGGCCCGATTGCCGGTGCGATCGGCATGAACGGCGACTGCAACGCCTTCGGCTCGGGCAACCGCGCCAACGCGACAATCGGCCGGGCGTTGCGGCTGATATTGCTGAACGTCGGCGGCGGCCGGCCGGGCGACCTCGACAAGAGCACGTTGGGCCATCCCGGCAAATACACCTATTGCGTCGCCGAGAACGAGAAGGCGAGCCCGTGGGCGCCCTATCATGTCGAAAAGGGCTTTGACGCCCAGGACTCGACGGTGTTCGTGCTTGCCGCCGAACCGCCGCACAGCGTCACCAACCACGTCGCCAACGACGCGGAGGGAATTCTCGACAGCATTGCCTCGGCAATGAGCACGATCGCCAACAACAACGCGGTGTCGAGCGGCCATTGCGCGGTGATCATCGGCCCCGAGCATGCGCGCACGATCGCCGGCAAAGGCTGGACCCGCCACGACGTCAAGAGCTACCTCTACATGAACGCCTACAACCTGTTTTCCGAGCTGACCTTCAACGAGCGCTACGGCAAGATCTACAACCGCAACCTGCCGCGTTGGTACAAGCGCGAGCAGGGTTCGCGCATCCCGGTCGTGCCCGACCCCGACCACATTCATTTGTTTGTCGTTGGCGGCGAGGCCGGCCGGTTCTCCGCCTTTATCCCCGGCTGGGGCCACATGTCGGCGCCGGTGCTGCGCAATATCGAAAGCGACGCGGCCCCGAGGCGCGAACCCGTCTGCGTCGACGGCACGTGTTATTTGTAGCGGATGGGTCGCGGCGGCCGGAGGTTTGTCTTTGCGAGGCGCGGAGCGACGAAGCAATCCCGCGCGGGCGAGCCGTGGAGGCGGTCTAGTCGAGATTGCTTCGCTGCGCTCGCAATGACACAGCTGCGATCTGAACCGCGTCCGCGATGGAACGGGAGAAATAGCAATGCGAAACGAAAGGGATCCGATCGTCTTTGACCCGCGCGGGGTGGTCGAGGCGGAGACGAAACCGCTGGCGCCGCGGGTGGACGATCTCGCCGGGCTGCGTCTCGGCGTGCTTGACAACACCAAATGGAACGCGGGCCGGCTGTTGCGCAAAACCGTGGCGCGGCTCGGCGAAGAGGCGGCGCTGGCCGCGGTCAGCTACTACCGCAAGGAAAGCTTTTCGAAAGACGCCGACCCGGCATTGATCGAGACCATCGCCGCCGGCAGCGACATCGTATTGACGGCGATCGGCGATTGAGGTTCGTGCACATCGTGCTGTACGCATGACGGCATCAGCCTCGAAGCCCTGGGCCGCCCGACGGCGGTCATCGTCACCGGCGAATTTGTGCATGAGGCGCTGATGCAGTGCCAGGCCCTCGGCATGCCCGACCTTTGCCCGGTCGTCATCGACCATCCGCTGAGCACGCTCACCGACGCCGAAATCGACCGGCGCGCCGAGCAGGCGCTGGCGCAATGCATCGCCGTGTGGCGTCACGGTAGAGCGGATCGCTAGGGTCGGACCGCCGATCAGGAGGAAGCGCCGATGACCGTTTCGCCGTTAGCCGGAAAGCCGGCGCCCGAGGAGGTGCTGGTCGATCTCGCCCGCCTCGAACGCGACTATTACCAATGCCGGCCCGATCTCGATGATCGTGAACAGCGCGTCGCCTTTGGTACCAGCGGGCATCGCGGCTCGCCGTTTCGCGGCTCGTTCAGCGAAGCCCATATTCTGGCCATTACCCAGGCGATCTGCGACTACCGCCGGATCCAGGGGACGGACGGCCCGCTCTACCTCGGCAAGGACACCCACGCGCTGTCCGCGCCGGCGCAGCGCACCGCGCTCGAAGTTTTGGCGGCCAACCGGGTGCACACGATCATCCAGCGCGACGACGGGGTGACGCCGACCCCGGTCATCTCGCGCGCGATCCTCGTCTACAATCGCGGCCGCAGCTCGCATTTGGCCGACGGCATTGTCGTCACCCCGTCGCACAACCCGCCCGAGGACGGCGGTTTCAAATACAACCCGACCCATGGCGGCCCGGCCGACACCGAAACCACCCAATGGGTTCAGGACCGGGCAAACGAGCTGTTGCGCGGCGGCAATGCCGCGGTGAAGCGGGCAACGCCCGCCGCCGCCGTCACGGCCGGCACGACGCATCCGCAGGATCTGATCCATCCCTATGTCGACGATTTGCGCAATGTCGTCGAAATGGAGGCAATTCGCGCCGCCGGGCTCAAACTCGCGGTCGACCCGCTCGGCGGTGCCGCGGTGAATTACTGGGAGCCGATCAACACCCGCTACAAGCTCGATATCGAATTGGTCAATCCGTTGGTCGATCCGACCTTCGCCTTTATGACCCTGGACCATGACGGGCGGATCCGCATGGATTGCTCTAGCGCCCACGCGATGGCGCGGCTCGTTGGGCTCAAGGACCGCTACCGGCTCGCCTTTGGCAACGACCCCGATGCCGACCGCCACGGCATTGTGACGCCGGGTGCCGGGCTGATGAACCCCAACCATTATCTGGCGGTCGCGATCGGCTTTCTGCTGGCCCATCGGCCGCACTGGCCGGCAGGTGCCGCGATCGGCAAGACAGTGGTCACGAGCGGCATGATCGACCGCGTCGTGCACCAGGCGGGGCGGCGGCTCGCCGAGGTGCCGGTCGGGTTCAAATGGTTCACATCGGGTCTGTTCGACGGCTCTTGTTGCTTTGGCGGCGAGGAGAGCGCCGGGGCAAGTTTTCTGCGGCGTGACGGCAGCGTATGGACGACCGACAAGGACGGCCTGATCATGAATTTGCTGGCGGCCGAGATCACCGCCTGCACCGGCGAGGACCCGAGCCGGCATTACCGTGAACTCACCGCGCAATTCGGCACGGCGTATTACAGGCGGATCGACGCGGCGGCGACGCCCGCGCAAAAGGCGAGGCTCGCCAAACTCGCGCCCGACGCCGTCGAGGGAGCGAGCCTCGCCGGCGAACCGATCATCGCCAAGCTGACCCGCGCGCCCGGCAACGACAGCCCGATCGGCGGGCTGAAGGTGGCCGCCGCCAATGGCTGGTTCGCAGCCCGGCCGTCCGGCACCGAGGCGGTCTACAAGATCTACGCCGAAAGCTTTAAGGACGAGGCCCATCTCGACCGCATCGTCGCCGAAGCCCAGGCGATGGTAGACAAAGCGCTGGGGCCGTGAGTCGCGGGGTAGCCCACGGAAGCGCACCCGACAAACCTCACGCCCCGCCGGAAAGGCAAGCCGCATGCTGACCGCGAACCCGACCGTCTTCCTGGTCGATGTCGACAATACGCTGCTCGACAACGATCGCATCCAAGCCGATCTCAAGCGCCATCTCGAACGCGAGTTCGGGGCTGCCTGCCGCGACCGCTATTGGGCGATCCTGGAGCAGCTCTTCACCGATCTGGGCTACCGTGACTACCTCGGGGCGTTGCAGCGCTATCGGGTCGAGCACCCGAAGGACATACATCTCTTGTCGATGTCGTCCTATCTGGTGGATTACCCGTTCGCCAATCGGCTCTACCCCGGAGCGCTCGACGTCCTCGAGCGTCTGCGCGACTGGGGACAGACCGTCATCCTGTCCGATGGCGACGTAGTCTTCCAACCGCGCAAGGTGGAGCGCTCCGGCATCTTTGAGGCCGTCCAAGGACAGGTGCTGATCTACATCCACAAAGAAGACGAGCTCGGCGATGTCGAGGAGCGCTACCCGGCCGCTCGCTACGTCCTGATCGACGACAAGCCGCGAATTCTCACCGCGGTAAAGAAGGTCTGGGGCGACCGCGTAACCACGATTCTGCCCCGTCAAGGTCAATTCGCCTGCGGCCCGGACGCCGCCTCCTATCCGGCCGCCGATCTGACCATCGAGCGGATCGGAGAGCTGGTCGACTACGACCTTCCCGCTTTGCTGGGAGGCCACGAACGACAGTGAGGCAGAGAGCCGGTTTTTGAGTGGCGCTCGGCCGGCGGCCCTTCGACCGATCAGCGATCGGAGCACTGCTTACGGCGGCGGGTGGTCAGGAGGTGTCGCCGTTCCCAGACCCGACAAAACGAGCACCCTCAGAAATGCGTGGGCCGCGCCGTTTGGAGTTGCAGATCCTGGCGGGGAGCGCCATCGCTAAGCGAATTTTACCGCAGCGTGAAATTTTCGTCCGTCCGGGATGGGGACCAGGATGCAATCATACGCATCGCCCGTGGCGAAGCTCCGGTGGGCGAGTCCATTCTTGATCGCGGCACAAAGGCATGTCCGTTATCGGCGCACCGCCGGTTCGATGCGTCCGCCGCAGCGGTCTCGCGCCTCAACAATCGTCACTCGTTTGCCTGCGCGCGCTCGTGCGCAGTCGTCAGGCCCGCGGCGCCAGCACCCAACGACGCGAAAATTCGTCAGATGCAGCGGGGTCATCATGGTAATATCAGGCTCGCTCTGGAACCGGCAGCTGTAGGCGGCAGCGGAAACGAAGTGCGGCCCTGGCATTGTCGCCAGGGCTTTGCGTAGCTGAACTACTCTCCCGCGCGGACCGGAGCGTGTCGCGATCAGGCCGCCGCACCCGTGCGCGCGGCGGCGCTAAGCGCGCGGATCTGGCGGGCGGCGTTCTTCAGCTCTTGATCCCGCAGCTGCGACGCCACCTCGTCCTCCTCGGCGAGAGCGAGAAGCCCCCGCAACCGAAGCGGCTTTTCAAAGAATGCCATGGTGGCGTCCAGCGGAGTTTGGCCCTCGGCGACCGGGAGCGGGATCTGCTCGGCGAGCCCCGGCCTGATATGGTAGTGGGCGCCCATACTGAAGGGGTCGAAGCGCAGCGCCTGTTCGCGCTTGCCGGCTACGGCAACCACGATCGAGGGCCGTTCGATCTGGTCCGGCTCGCGGCCGGCCAGCCGCCGGTCGGGGTGGAACAGTATCTCCAAATGCGGACCGGCATCGATATGATGCCAGCCGCTCCTGTCCTCGGGCATCGTTTGCTGCATCCGCGGTCGTTCCATCATGCACCTCCCTTTTTGAAAATGTTGAAAACCAACCGGCCCCGACCGGGCGCGCGCCGCCGTCAGTGCAAGCCATAGAACCCCAAAGCACCGCCGGCCAATACCTGGCGCCTCGCCTCGGCGGATAACGGCCCGAGCCGGTCGCGTACCATCTGCGGTGCTCCCGGGAAGAAGCCGTCCTGATGCGGATAATCGGTCGCCCACATGATTTTGTGCGGGCCGATATAATCGGCCAGCACGGCGATGCTGTTCTCGACCGGCTCGAACGAGATCCAGCAGTTGCGCTGAAACAGTTCGCTCGGCCGCGTTTTCGGCGCGGTATCGTTGAAGCCCTGGTCGTCAAAATGCCGGTCCATGCGGTCGAGCCAGGGTGCGATCCAGCCGCCGCCCGACTCTAGAAAAGCGACGCGCAGCCGCGGGTGGCGATCGACAACGCCGCCCCAGATCACGCTCATCGCCGCCAGCATCATCTCCATCGTGTGGCTGATCATGTGGCGTGCCGCGCGGTCCGCCTCGAAGCGGTCGACGCCGACGGTGGGCATTGCGGTGGTCGAGCCCTCGTGAAAGCCAATCGAAAAGTCGAGCTCCTCGGCCATCGTCCAGAACGGCTCGTACATCGGGTCGCTGATCATCTTGTTGCCGTGATACGGGTTCGGCCGCAGAAAGCCGCCGCGCATGCCGAGCGCCTCGCGCGCGTAGCGCATCTCGTCGATCGCGAGGTCGACCGACTGCATCGGCAGCATCGCGACCCCGAATAGCCTGTCGGGATAAGGCTTGCAGTAATCGGCGAGCCAGCAATTGTAGGCGCGGCACATGGCCCCCGCGAGCCCGGGGTCTGCGACCGCGCCGGCGAAGAGGCCGAGGCTCGGGTACAAGAAAGCAGCATCGATACCGTCGGCGTCCATGTCGACGATGCGGGCGTGCGGGTCGAACCCGCCCTTCTTCCCCTCGGCGTATTTGAGGGTGTCGGGCTTGACCGCGCCCTGGCGGACGCCGACCGCGCCGAGGCTGCCGATCCCGCGCGGGTTGCCCAGCATTTTGCCTTCGACCTGAAGGCGCTCCTTGCCGTTCTCGTCGATGGCGAACCGCGGCCGTCGCTCGCGGAAGGCGGGATCGATGTATTTGTCCCAGAGATCGAGCGGTTCCAGGATATGGCCGTCGGCGTCGATGGTGTTGTAGGCGCGAGCCATGACCCGTCTCCTCCACAGATACAAGGCACCGATTTTAGCCGACGCGCGACGCCGGCGCGAGGCCGAAGTCCCAAAAATGACGGCCGCATCGGCGGGCTGAAAGTCCGAGCCGATAGGCCGCTCTGGGCGTACCAGCCGCGAGCGAACCGGCCATCGACGAGGCGCATTCACTATTCCGAATAGGGTTCACGCTCGCGCCATTCGCGAAGGTGCGTTAGCATCCGGCAGACCCGCAGGGATGCGCGCCCCGAGGGGCGTCCGCATCGTCGGGAGTGCAATCCTTCGAGGGGTGCGTCCGGTGTCAGAAACAGAAAGAGTGATTGCCTCACAGGCGGCAATAGGCGACGCCGCGGCCGACCGGGCCTCCGATTTTGACGCGGTCGTCATTGGCGCCGGCGTTTCGGGCCTCTACCAGCTCTACAGGCTGCGCGAGCTTGGCCTCAAGGTGCGGGTGTTCGAAACCGGCACCGGCGTCGGCGGCACCTGGTACTGGAACCGCTATCCCGGCGCCCGCTTCGATTCAGAGAGCTATACCTACGGCTACTCCTTTTCGCGGGACTTGCTGGAGGAATGGGACTGGGCCGAGCGCTTTGCGTCGCAGCCCGAGACCGAGCGATATCTGAACTATGTCGCCGACAAGTTCGACCTGCGTAGCGACATCCAGTTCAAGAGCCGCGTCGCCGCCGCGCATTACCGGGAGGAAAGGCAGAGCTGGGAGGTCACGCTGGAGGATGGCAGGCTCTACCGTTCGC